>Ga0208253_1000139_pt1 | contig 32820 bp, 32 predicted proteins | sample CryBogCBE10Oct08_FD_184573 | JGI IMG/M metagenome (GOLD analysis project Ga0208253, IMG submission 184573) | Freshwater microbial communities from Crystal Bog, Wisconsin, USA - CBE10Oct08 (SPAdes) | ecosystem: Environmental > Aquatic > Freshwater > Lake | place: Crystal Bog, Wisconsin, USA...
CAATCATACTTTTGATTTTCTTGCGTATGACCAATCCACTGTTAGGGTGACAATGTTAACTATAAAGAGAAATATGTTCATTATACCCACTGCAAAGTCAAATACAAATGTTGCGTATTGACCGTCGTGAGTGTGTTTAGAAGCAAAATAGAAGGCCATAATGCCCGCTATTAAATTAAGTACCGTTAATGTTACAGTAATAAGTTTCTGTTTCATATGTACATTATCGGGTATTCTACGTAAAAGTCAACTAAATAATTTAATGAAGCACACGTATAAGATACTGCTAACCGGGTTTGCTATCCTCGTCGGACTAGTGGTACTAAGAATAAAGGATCCGTACCCAATTGAAGTACTACGCTTGAAAGGATTGGATTATTTTCAACGTAAACAGCCCAAGGTAAAGAGTAACAATATAGTCGTAGTAACAATAGATGAAGCAAGTCTTGAGAAGTACGGTCAATGGCCGTTACCCAGAACCGTGCTAGGGGAAGGTTTAGATAGAGCATTTAATAGTGGTGCGCAGGTTGTAGTTATGCCTATTCTATTTTCAGAGAAAGATAGACTAGGTGGTGATACTATATTTAATATGACTTTGCAGAAATATCCAGTCATAACTGCACAATCAGCTGCACAAAAGGGTAAGGGTCAACCAGTACCAAGAGGTCTGGCTACAATAGGTGACGGGCTAGGGGATTGGTTATACACGTACCCTGCTGCTATAGGACCCACAAAAGAGATAGGACAATCATCTGCTGGGGTTGGTATGCTACTGACTACACCTGAACTTGATGCTGTTACAAGACGTTTACCTTTAGTGGTTAAAGTAAAAGGAGAAGTTTATCCTACTATACCTTTAGAAACGTTAAGATTGTTTGGTGGTGAAGAATCTTATCAAGCCAAGGTAGGTGCTGATGGTGTACAAGCTATTAGAGTTAAAGGTACACCACCTATCACTACTGATAGTAACGGTAGAGTGTGGATAAACTTTAAGTATACATTTGATACAGTTTCGTTTGCAGATACTAACTGGTCTATATGTAAAGATAAAATAGTGTTCATTGCTTTAACTGCAGAAGGCCTAAATAATACTGTAGCTACTCCTGTTGGCGTTTCACAGGGTTATGAGGTATCTGCTCAAACCTTGCAAATGTTGATAGATAGCAGCAGATTACAAAGACCTTCAACATTTGATTTCTATGAGCTTACAGGCGGTATTATACTTGCTATTATTCTTATTGTTGCTGCTTGTTATTTGGGGTATATCCTAAATGGCCTGTTAGTTACTATATTCTTATGTGTACCCTCTTTTATTGGATTTCGTTTATTTGCTAATCACGGATATCTTTTAGATTATACCTGGCCCACTTTAGCAGTACTGTTACCTTGGGTAGGTGCTTTATTCTTTAGATTTGTACAAGAGTTTAAGTTAAAACAACAGATCAAGAAGCAATTTGGTACTTATCTCAACCCTAAAATGGTTGATGCTCTGCAGAAGAATCCTGATTTACTAAAACTAGGCGGTGAAAATAAACAGCTAACTATTCTGTTTAGTGATATAAGAGGTTATACTGCTATTAGTGAGCATTTCGGTAAAGACGTACAAGGGCTAACATCTCTTATTAATAGGTATATGGACACAATGTTGCCTATTATTATGGATAATGATGGTAATGTCGGCAAATTAATTGGTGATGCTATTATGAGTTGGCATAATGCACCTGTAGATGTTCCAGATCACGCAGCTAAAGCTGTTAAAGCTGCAAAAGAAATGAAAGCGGCTTTAGAGCAATTAAACGCTCAATTGCAATCAGAAGGTATACCACCGCTGGGTATTGGTATAGGTATTAACACAGGAGAAGTAGTGGTGGGTAATATGGGTTCTAAAAATAGATTTAGTTATGATATACTAGGAGACGCTGTTAATTTGGCTTCCCGCTTGGAAGGACAAAGCAAACCTTACAAGACAATGATACTAATTGGACCTATAACATATGAACAGGTAAAAGACAGGTATCAATGTTTTGAATTGGATCAACTTGCAGTAAAAGGTAAGAAAGAAGGTGTAAAAATATATACTGTACTTGATACACCTATTACAAAAAATCTTACAGAAATAACAAGAATGCACGAAGGGTTCTTATACGATTATAGAGCTCAGAATTGGGATAATGCCTCAGCTATTGCACAAGCATTAATAAAATACAACTCTGAATTAGCCCATTATTATGAAATGATGATAGAGCGTATAACCGAACTTAAGACTGCCAATCTACCAAAGAATTGGGACGGAATCCATAGAGCTGAAACAAAGTAAATCCGTACACCCAGGGCTTGCTAAGCAAGCTTAATATTCGTTTGTGAAGACAGTAATTTTAGGTGTACGGACAGCAAGTGAACATAAAATAACCTCGCTCTTTTGAAGCGAGGTTAAGTATGATTCTAAAAACGTAGCTTAGATATAACCTAAGTTACGAAGTCTTGCCTGTGTTGGGCTTACTACGAAGTAACCTACAGCTGTTAATGTAACTGCTGTTGTACTACCTGCAGTAGCGTTTGGCACTGTGAAGCGGAAAGTTGTGCGGTCAGCCATATAAAGACTACCGTAATGTGGAGGTGGAGCTGAAACTGTTACAGTTACACCAGTTGGAGCATAACCGCTACCTGGGTTAGTAACTGTGATACCACTTACAATACCGTTAGTAACTGTAGCTGTACCAGTTGCTAGATTTGTGCCGGAAGCTGGAGCAGAGAAAGTAACTATAGGGGCAGCAGAATAACCTGTCCCCCAATAACCTGCACCGCCATATGAAACACTGACAGCACTGATACCACCTGTAGCAGGGTTAGCTGCATATACAGGAGCAAGAACTGCTGTCTGTGAGCAATGTGCACCGTCAATTTCTACTGTACCTGTACCAGAAGAAGTACCATATACACCAGCTATGTTAGCAGTGTTGGTAAATGTTGCTGATAGAGTTGTACCAGAGAGAGAAGGCGGTAGGTCTGAGCAGTAGGAAAAAATGTTATTAGATACTAACTGAGTACCGTTTACTACTCCGTTATTATTAAATACTTCGTTGTTATTATATATAGCCATAAATTATTAAATATAACCTAAGTTACGAAGTCTTACTTGTGTTGGTCCAACAGCGTAGTAACCGTCGCCTGTTAATGTTATTACTGCGGTGCTGTTTGCATTACCGCTAGGTAAAATAGTTTTAAAGCTTGTACGGTCTGGCATATTAACCCAAACTGTAGCACCTTGATAAGCACCATCGAACTCTACTGTACCTGGCCCTGAAGAAAGACCAGAATTAGCAGTATTAGCCCACGTTGCTGATAAAACTGTACCAGATAAAGGGGAGATACTATTAAAGAGAATAGCAAATGCTGCGTTGTTATCTATAAGGCGTATACCGTTTGTTGCGCCTGGTATAGCATCTTGATCTTCAGAGTTTAAGTACGACATATGTATTACTTAGTATTTCCAATGTTAAAATCCTGCACCGCCGCCGCTAGTATTTGGCCATCCATGAGGGTTATCTAGTACCTCATCTTCTTCTTTAGCTACTTGTGGCTGTTTATTTAAGACATTAGTAGCTGCTGCAACAATTGATTGGTCCGAAGAGTTGAGTAATGATAGAAGTAGTTGGTTGAAAGCACCATTTGCTTCTTTACCTTGTGCGGTATCAGCAATATTAACTAAAACACTATATACATGTTTTAATGAGCTGTTTACATTAACAGCCTCTTTATGTACTTGTTCGTACTTTTCTGCTAAAATCTTGTGCTTGGTAAGCATCTATTAACCTAGATAATTGCTAGATAGGGTAGGCACTACAAGAGCTGATTGAGGCACTGTAGTAACAGCTTGTACCCAAGGTACATATGTTTGACCGTATCCACCAACTTGATTACCAGCTGATAAAATTCCAGAAGTCAGTACTACTGAAGAAGGTATACCTGATACTACTATATAAACAGCACTTGCAGCAGTACCAGCCGTACTGCTTACTGTCATAGGAGTTAGATCTCCACAGTTTACATAAGATGCATTAACAGCACTTGTAGAATCGTATAAAAACGCTAACCAATAGCAGGTTGGATTGCCAATAGCATTAATGTTTGTAAAAGCAGCCATATAGACTTATACTTATCCAAACACCTATGAAAAATGCGTTAACCCTGCTTATTATTTTGTAGCTTCTTACCTTCAGCAGAGACGTAGCTCTTTTGCACCTGCTCTATGGTACCATGCTTTGCAATAAGCTTGCGAATATATTGTAAAGATGTATACTTATTGGTCTTCTTAGTGACAGGGCAAGTAAGATATAAAGGTAAAGGAAATCCACGTGACTGTTCTTTTTGAGCCTTAGTAGCTGCTCTCTTAGCAGATGGGGCACGACGCTTTTTGGTAGGTTGAACTTGAGTTTGTGTTTGATTAGTTACTTCTTCCATAATATTAATAATTTATTAAACCTAGTTCAAAGTTCCAGTTATCCATTTAATCTAAAAACAATATGTGCATTGCTTGACTGAGAAGTAACCTCGGCGCGTGGATAAAATGCAAACACCGTACTTGTAATCCGTTCTACAATCTGCTGACCTCTGCCCCAAATCTCTAAACCCTGGTCTTTCTTGTTCTTTGTATGCTCACCATAGTTGCACCAAAGAAGCATATCAGGACCGTCTTTTTTAAACATCACCTTAACTTTATTAGCATCTAAAATCTTAACTAAGTCTGGGTGCGGTTTACTTGGATTTGGGTTCGGTTTAATATTGCTCATATCTTACACTTACTACCACCGTCATTCAAATCCAGCAGCATGCAATGCTTTTAACCCTTTATTTTTATCTTCTATGTCCATTCTAACAGATTCAGAGTTGCTAGGTCTATAGTCATACCAATACAACCAACCGTCTGCCTTTACTTCAGTATTCAATAAAGGCTTTAGCGCCTCTGCATAAAACTTATCTTCTCCGTAATAGTAATCTGGAAACGGTGATTTCAAAGCTAACTCTCTCTTAACCGGGTTAATATGATTAGTGGGTTTGAGTACTAATCCATTCTGTACAGTACTCCACTTTACATTTTTATATTCTATAGAACAATCAAAGTACTTTAGGTTCTGTTTATCAGAAGTTTGAAAACCTCTTATACCAATTGTATCAACACCACCCGATACTTTATAACCTTCATCAATAGCTTCTAATATATTACGAACATAATAACGACTAATCTTATCATCATCGTCAACGTAAACAATATAATCGCCTGTAGCTGCTTCTTTTAACACTTCTCTTTTTGCACCAATAGTCATTTGACCACTATCGCAGTAATTTAAAAACTGTACATCTGGTGTAAGCTGTCTATTGATCTTTTTATATAAAGAATCAAAAAAAGGTCTGCGAGAAGTAACTGTACAAACTAATATGGATAGTTTAGGCATTGTTAGTTATATCTTCTATTACATCTTTTATGTATTGATGTGTGAAGCCTTCATCTTTATAGCCCCAAAAGCTAGGCACTTCAATATATTTTGGCGTACCGAATCTTTTAACAAAAGCAATCTTTTCAAAGTTATCAGAAGCTCTTAAATCATCAATAAGAACGCTTTTACCGGCAGCTATTTTTACTTTAGGTGTCTTGTATCTCCAATTCTTAACATACTCACTATCAAATATTCTGTCTTCTGTAAAACCTAAATTAAAAGCCTTATTCATTGCTATAGCATAATCTCTATGCGCTCTTGTAAGCATATAAACATGCCCGATCTCTCTTAATTGAAACAAAAGATAATTTGCACCAGGTCTTAACACTGCTACATAGTGTTCTTTTTTACTTAATGATACTGTTACAGGCTTGTCACAAAACTCAAGATCACCTTGTTCTTCCATATCACCTGCAATAGTCTTCATACCAAGAGTATGAATCAAGGTTTCATCTAAGTCGCAAAAAATGTTTATTGTTTCAGAGGGCATAAACAAACGTCGTAATACTTACAACCATGACATTCATCATCAAGATTGATGTGAGGCATTAGACAAGCCTCTTTCGTTACTTCAGCTATATTTGTATAAGCTGGCTCACTTCTAAAGTAATCAGGATTACCAGTCCAAGGATAGGTTCTTACCTTCTCTTCTTTACCTTCTTCATTGATTACTACTGTAGTAGATTCTGCATGAGAGGCTAACCGTTTACGCCTCCCCTTTTTGGGCATATTAGGATGCTTCTTAAGCTTAACGTTAATCTTAGGTAGCTTATTGTTCTTACACTTAGAAGCCATATCTCTAATTTGCTCTGCAGTGTAACCTGCTGCTAAGTACTTCTTAGTCTCTCTAGTTACATACTCTTTCACAAAACGTTCAAGACTGCCACCGTAATTATCTTGAACGTTTTTAATGAAATACTCAACAGGTGCAAATGTCTTAGCACCTGAAATCGCATCCACTGGGTATACATACTTGCCACATTTAGACGTAGCAATAAGGTTAGTATCAATTGTCATACGTATAGTATGGTACTTTATGTGAATATAGCAAGCTTATTTTGTAGAAGTAATATAACTTTCTGCATCTAATAACTGATCAATCTCAGTTACATTTTCTGGCTTGACCTTTACCATCCATCCTACAATATAAGGATCTTTATTAAGAGTTTCTGGTACTGAATCTAACTCTTTATTAGTTTCAACTACAGTACCAGAAACCGGCAAGTAAACATCAGAAGCTGCTTTAACCGACTCAACTACCCCAAATATATCACCTGCTTTGAACGCGGTACCTACTTTAGGTAACTGAACAAACGTGATGTCTCCTAAAGAGCATTGTGCATAGTCAGTAATGCCTATAGTTGCAGTACCATCAGATTCAAGCTTTACCCATTCATGGGATTTAGCATAGCGAAGATCTTTGGGGGTGTTGTTCATTGTTCCGTAACTGATTGCTGTCTAGCCATTCTACGTTCTTGACCCGGATCATTAGGTTGAGCGAAATAGTGTAGACATTCTTTATCTAGCTTAATTGCATTCTTCTTATTAAAATCTTGCAACTCTCTATCTGTTGGATTACTCTTAGCTAATTTAACACGACGAGGTACTTTCTTACCAATCATATTATGAAACGTCTTTGCAGCTTCAGTAATACGTTTAATCTTCTTACGGTAATTAGGTGAACCGTATAGCTTAAGCATTTCAGGGTGTAGTTTAGAAGGATTATTGGTTGCCATATGTATATTTTATATTAACTTTAACGATTATCAAATAATTCTTTGTAGTCTGTAAAGTCATTTATAATACCTTCATAAGCTTTATCTTGCTTAAAGATTTCTAATATACGATTGTGCTCATAGTCAGACGTAAGGATCCACTTAGGTTCTTCCCCCTTTAACATGATAACAGTATAAGCTTTGTTCTTATCTACAGCTCTACGTATTACTATCACTTGTGCTTATGCTTAGCTTTACCAGCTTTCATATTAGCTAACCAATGAGCCATGCGAGCTTTTTCACCAGAAGAATGCTTTGCAACATTACGCAACGTGCTTACACTAGCTTTAGTGTTAACGCCTGATCTTTTTGCTAGACCTTTACGCCCTGGATGCTTGCCATCCATAAAGTTTTCATCAAAGTCTTGCCACCAATACGTTTGTTTAGTGTCGGAAGGTTTAACTGAAGGTAGTTCAGTTATATGTGGCTTATTGTTCATTGCGTTTGTATAATACGCGCCTACTAAATTATCTGAAACACCTCTCTGTTTTAATTCACGAGCAATATACATACTCAGTGCTTGTTGTGGAGAGAATGCAGCAATTTTTTCTGTACCAGGAAAGAAGAAGGGTTGCTCACCTGGCTTCTTAATATTAACTTTACCAACTGTATAAAACTTCTTTAATGCTTTTTCACCTACCACCCCGTTCATTACATCAGCACTATCTGTTGAATCAGCTGTAGGGGTATCTTCGTCTTCTAGTATTTCGTAGCTCTTAAGATCCATTAGATCTTGTAATGCACCTTTACCACCACCGCCTGGTGCAGATGGACCACGAATCAAGTACTGATTAGCCATATTTGGTTGCTTGATAGTAGCTATAATGTCTACTGGTTCAACACCGGCTTTAGCTAAATCATTTGCTAGTTTCTCTAAATCTTTTAAAAACTTTTGTAAATCTTCACCTTGACTAGGTAGATCTTTATTAACAAACTTTGAAAGGTACTTAATTGCTCTATTAACAGCAGAAGCTTTTACCTTCTTTTGCTTTTCTTCATAAGAAACATAAGCCATTTCTGGTTCTGGGTTGATGCCTGTATTGTCTGGAAACTCTCCGGTACCGGCACCATAATCTACACACCCTGCTGGACCTGACCCGTAACCACCTGCACCTGAATTATCTTCAGCAGTAACAGTAGTATCATCTGTAGTCTTTTGGCTACCATCTAATCCTGTTACGTCTTCAAAATAATCTTTAAATGATTTAAACTTTTTTCTATCGTAAGTTTTCTTGCTTTTATGAGTAGTGACTGGAGGTGGCATACTCTTACGAATACCAGCCATAACATCCTTTTGAGTTATCTTTTTTACACCTTCATCATGCACATTAGCATGTAAAGCAGCTAGATACTTTTTAACAGAGCCAGTAGTACAGCCAACTTTAGCACCGGTGTCTTTTTTATAAATACAGCGACCTTTAACTTTATACGGCATGTTATTACTTAGACGTTCTCAAAATCATCTTCAACACCCATATTATAAAAAGCAGCTATATCTCTAGCTGTCTTAACTGCAGCTTTATTAGCATACAATGGATGATAGGTTAACTCGTACGTATTACCTGATTTAGCCATTCTTATCATACCATTTTTCATGGCACTCATTTGTAATGCTGTACCCATCTGACCTTGTGCTATATTAGGGAATAACTGTTTAATGGCTTCATCATGACCCCACATAGCTGGTATAGTAACAAATTGTCCGTTCTTAGTTACCCAAAAACCGTGTGGTGGAGAGCTAGGTAATTCATTAAAATCTTTAGAAAGTTTATATGTATTCGCAGATGTTGTAAATACTTCTTTATTAACGGGTACACAATTAGGAACAACCCTACCGGCTTTCTTTTTGGTGCCTACCGGATGATAACCTTTCCAACAAGGATTATCTTTTGGATCCTTAAGACCTTCAAGTATTGTTTGTACAGCTGTGTCGAATTTAGTCACACATATATTTACAAATAAACACAAAAAAGCCGGTAGCTGTAAACACCTATTTCACACCCACTAAAAACAGCTAGCGGCTTCATAGACTAATTACCGCGCACTTTAAAAAGTCCACTACCCTCGATAACCTAATTTCTGTATACCAGATCTATGACCAGGTCTTGCCATATAACTCTTAGCATTATTAAAACTATCTTTTGACATAATTTGACATGTGGGACTCGTTTTGTGGTCCCATACCATTACACCGAACCTATTTGCTACCTTTTCCCTTGGAACGTAGTTTGGATCGGGAAGAATTCCCATTTCGATTAGTTTTTGTACTCTTTGGTCTGTATTCATTTAGTATAGCGAATATTTTTTTCTGTTTATCAATACGATTATATAGGCGCCGAGCGAAGTGCAAGCCTTTATTTTCAAAATATCTTGCATCTATTTCTAATGGATGACGATAATATAGTTTTTCATAATCCGCAGTCATCGGTACATGTAGTATCTTATCTTGTATAAAGTGTCTAAATTCATGTATAATAACTCTATGAAATTGACCAATTCTCAATTTAGGTACAATAACGAAGTATGCACCATCTGAATCATAGTTATACCAATTCCAACGACCACGTTTTACACCTCTTATCCTAATGACAAAGTTTCTTTTCTTTTTAGCCTTGTATACAGGATCAAGTATTGCTGAATATACAAGGGAAAGCGTATCCCAGTTAATCGTAGGATACGCTTTTCTAATAAGTTTATTTGGTTTGAATATGACCACAAAAAATAGGTGCCTTTATGAAACTCTACAGCCCTGTATTTTTGCTATAGCTGCACCGCGAAAGTATACGTTATCGCGCAGGGATCAGGCTTTGGTTAAAAGAGTCTTTGTAATGTAAGCGATTAAACTTACAAAGTGTCTAAAGAACGAAAGGTATTATAGTACCTGATTAGGTTAAAATCAAGTACTATTTTTTAATTATTGCTGAGACTGATTTGAATCAGTAGCTGCTGGTGTTGCAGGAGCTGCTGATGAAGCGGATTTCTTAGCGAAGAATTTCTTATAAGCTAGGAAACCAGCTGCTGCTAATACAAGGATAATAATGATTGTTTTCATACGTTATTATTTACTAATTAAAGTCTGAAAGGTATTGGGATTGCTGGAAGGCCAGATATACTCTAGTCCTTCTGGTGCATCTGGAAATTGTTGTTTATAATACTCCGGATATTTCTTTATTAGCATTGATTGATGTGATAGATGTATATCTAACATACCTAACCACCAAGGATACGTTGTAGGTTTGGATTTATCGTAGTATGCACCTATTTTCTCATAACATGTATCTTTATAACCACGCTCTTTCCATACCATGCAAACGGTCATACCATACTCGGCTAAAGCATTTTCATAGCCTCGCCACATATTTCTACACGGGTGGTTTTTCCAGCCTTTGTAATCTGGTCTATTAAAAGAGTTTAGAAGTTGATACACTTCCAGCCTCTGCTTTCCTAGGCGTTTCATGTCTAGAGATTTAGCTGATTCTCTAAAGTTTGCGAATGGTAAGAATGTTTGTATGGCGAGGGTCTCCTATTTGCGTCCTTCTATTACTTGTTTATCCCATACTTCACGAATATAGGCAACATATTTGTGTAAAAAGTTTTTAGCATCTTCTAACGTATCTAACTGATGATAGCCCTCTGAGGGTAGATCTGCACCAGGCATACTTAAATCAGCCATAGCACCGATCATCGGTTTGAACTTACCATTATCAAGTTGACGTATAACAAGGTAACAGCAACGATAGTCCCACCGTTCCCAGATACCACATTGTAAGTCTTTCCACTTAGAAGCGGCTTGTCTACGTAAGAATGCTTTATTCATAGTACCTATAATGGGTACTTTATTTGTTTAGTGCAAGCTTTAAGCTGCTGTAGCAGAACCAAACGCAACCCTACTACCACGGAAGTTTGTAATTACCCAGCTTACATTAGCTGATGCTGACAAACTACGCAATGCAGGCAAGTTAGGTATTACCTCTCTACCCTGTGTGGTGAAGTCTTTTGCGTCTGCAACCAAGTAATACATACCTGTTGTAATATCTGCACCGTCTGTATAAAGAGCTTTCTGTTCAGTTGCAGATAGCTCGCTAACATTACCAATAATCGTTAATTGCATATTATGTGTTAAATAAAATCTCTATATTCGCTATTATCTATTGTTTTTTTAGGAATTCCAGTAAAAAATACCGCTTCAGGATTATTTATACGAAGCCACTCACGAAATGACTGGGGAAAGTCAGGTAAAAACATTTTTAATGTTTTACCATCTATTACTGTATCTTTCTCGATACATAATAAAGCTTTAACTGCATCTTGTTGAAAAGATGCCATTTTACATTCAAATGCAATATCTAAAAAATTAACAGTTACCATAGTAGAAAAAAAAGGGGCCTAGTATATTATCGAAATACCAGGCCCCTTCGCTGTTCTAATTAACGTGACTGACGAATCTTTGCCCAACGGCCCTTACTATCACGAACGTTGTAATAGCGAGGTTGTAGAATGACTTGACTCGAACGATTTAAGAATCCAAGTACATGGTACTTTGTTGGATTAAAACGACGGGTCACTGCATTCATACGCTGTTCAACGCTCTCGTTACCAAGAGTGCGGGTATAGATGTCTTTAACAATCACGTTTTCTGATATAGTTGTGCTTTGCATGATAATTTAATACCCCAACAGTATAACCTAGTTTTTTAAAAGTTCTACTAGATTTATTAAGATTGTTTATAAATAATTGTATAATCCAAATTAACACTATCTTATGACATATAAAGTATGAACAAATATATTGCTGTATTAGGGCTTGTTGACGAAATTACAACAGAAGAGATATTGTTAAAAGAGATAAGTGTTATAGCAAAAGATCATTACGAGGCACATAAGACTGCTTTGTTTAAATGTAATCTTGGCAATAAAGAGACTGTCTTCAAAATTAAAGAAGCAGCTACCAGTCTTGTAAAGTTTGATCACAAGACTGGCTTTACTGTTTAACTACTGGTGTAGAAGAACGCTAGTATATTCTTATTACCGTCGACGTATAACGTCATAATTGAAGCAGAAGGCGAGTCTGGATCGGTTTGAATATTGATTGCACCGTATGCAGTAAATGGACGTGTGGTGGCTGAAGCGTACTTGCCTACATCATAACAACCAGCACCAGTGACAAGCACTGGACTTACAGTACGACCTGGTGTAGGACCATTTGCGTCTAAATATGTACCAACTGCACGTACAGTAACGATTGAACCAGCTGGATAAGAACCGCCACCAGTTAAGTAACCACTACCCTTTGCAATAACAATTGGTTGAGTGGAAATGGTGTATGTAGGTGTAGCAGGAGCAGTACCGATAATTCTATCAAACGTAAGGGTAAATTCTGTTTCACCTGAAGTACCACGGGTAGCTGATATAGTTGAGCTTGTTGTGCTTACTGGTGTCTTGTTGTATACAACTGAGCTATTATTAGCTGTACCATCTACACTCCAGTTATGAGTGATATAAGAATTGCTTCCCAAGTAACCACCCATACTGTTATTGGCAATAGCAGCATAAGATAGAGCACCAGTTATGTTGTATATTGTAACATGAGAGCCTTCAAAACCGGTGCTTGGATAATATGTAGCATTACCATAATAAGCACCATTAGTTAATGAAGCCTTGTACAGTACACCTTGTGAAGGTTTAACGTAAAGTATTGGTACAATTGTATTAGAAGTACTACTTGAACCAATTGATAGACCTACTGTAAACTTACCTGCATAAGTTCCAGGATAACCATCAGAGAACAATGTACTACTATCTGTAGTTAAACAACCGCTTAATGGTACGTTAACAACACTTGACACGCTAGTACTATATGTATATATTACTGAATTATCACACTTTACGGTGACGTATACTGGTACTGTAAAGTTACCTGTGTCAGCTCCGTAGTACTGTTGTAAAGTGAGTTGTAAGCTAGATGATAATGTAGCGTTTAATAGATTAAAGGAAGCAGTGTAGTCATTACCGTAACGCGCTGTTGCACCGTATTCAAGTTGGTAATTGTAGAGAGGACTATACAAGTTACCGGTAAATGAAGCAGAAGCAAAGCTAAACAACGTACCAAGGCTTGTACCTACTGTAGCAACGTTACTTGCAATTGGTGCAGTTGTTACATCATCTGCAATAGTACAATAGTAACTACCAGCATCAGCTAATGTAGCACTTAAGATTGTATATGTAGAAGCTGAAGCACCTGATATTAATGTATTGTTTTGATACCACTGATATGTTAAAGCATCTTGACCAAAAACACTGTATGTATAAGCAGATACAAGCAATGTAATTGTACTACCTACTAAAATAGAAGTACTTGTAGGTTGAGTAATAAAGTATGGTTGTGGTTGTACGTATTGATAGAACGTATAAGCACTAGCTGTAGCTGCAGTTACTAATCCTAGTACATTATCTCCACCAGCAGGCGGTATTGTAACTATTTCTGGAGCAATTGCAGAAGCAAGTGTAGTCTGAATATTATAAACATATTCAAGTGCTCTGTTAACAACTGCAGAGCTTACTATTTCATTACTATGTATGTAATTACTTTCTGTAGCACTTAAAGATGTAATCACTTCATTACCAGAAAGTTGACGAGTAGTAAATGAAACGAAGTTGTTATTCTTATCAATAGTAAGTGTGTATTTGCCGTTAATACTCTTAGCAAATAACTCATGATTATTAATAACCTTATCTAATGATCTATTGTAGACCCAATCTTGTACTAACTCATTTGGGCCTATTGTGTAGGAAGATAATGGCCAGTAATAAGGTGTAATAGCGTCTTCATTTAGAATCGTTGTCGTATCAGGAATATCAATAAACTTAAACACTCTAGACTTTGTAGTAATGTAGAAGTAGAATCTATCATCAATGAAAGCATCTGTAATTGGTTCATTTAATGCACCTGCTTCGCTACTTGGGTTATTGATACGATTTACAAAATGACCAGTTGTAGTGTATTTATAAATGTAAGAATCAGTTACGACATAGAAGAATACACTTGAAGGCTCAATAAGCAGTTTTACTATACTAGCAGTAGGTGGTATCTCTGGAGTTTGTAGTACCCCTATACTGTTACTTGCTTCATCGAACACAAACACCGAATAAGGAGAAGGGAATGAAGTTAAATTAGGTATTACTAACGGAGAACTGAAATCTGAGTCATAACCATAATCTTTACCTACTGCCGTTATTCTAAAACTAGAATACTTTGTAGTAGACTTAAATACATATGTTGTGAGTTTATTATCACTTGTGGTAATAATAGGGTTTAAAATTGCATCTATGAGTATATAGCTTGTACTGTTATATGGCTGACCATATACTCTGAAGTTGACTGGCCTGTTATCGTATATGCTTGCAAGGCGTAAACCATCATGATTCCACGTAACTGAGTACTGAGTGGTGTTAACGTCTACAGCAGAAGTACTAACTGAAGTAATTACTGGTGCATTTGGATTTTTAAGAGTACCAAAAATATACACTCTGTTATTAACCCTATCCACGTCAAATGGGTTAACATCATACTTGTGCATTAAATTATTATTATAGATTGTGGTGAGGTATGTTAACGATGAGTTGTAAACCTTTACACATCTATTACTTTTATCTGCAACGTACACCTTGTTGTTGTATACTCTTATATCAGTAGGTATATCTGCTTCAGTTTCACCTGAACCAAAAGCATAGTTGTTTAACATAGTACCGCCAGGATACCCCCCTATTTGATTAACAAGGTAAGCTTGACCTCCTACATAATCTAAATTAAACTTATACAGCGAAACATAATTTACAGCAGATGTAACTACATTAGTTGTTTCAGAAGCTAACAAATAAAGATCTGTACCGCTTACGTCCACCGAGTATGTCTTAAACCTTATTGAACCAGGTATAATAGAACTTAGAGTTAGTACTAAAGTGTTTGTAAAATCGTTTTTTCTAATTTCTAAAGTACTATGAGTTCCTAAGATGTCATAGTTGATATAGTTGTAGTAATCAGGTGCACTATAAGGAGATTTATAAGATCTAAATTCTCTAATTGTACCAGGAGCTACACCAAAGTTATAAACTGATGATAATGATGTAAATTGGTTAGTACCAGCAAATGGAGTATTCCATGTTGGGTATTTTATGAAATCTTCTAGCCACCCTACAACTTCAAATTGAGGAGTCTTTTTAATTCTCTTTGCAATCGTATTCAGGTAATTAAAATTAATATCTAATTTTTGTAATGAAGCATCTACAACATCTGCTATAGTCCATTCATTAGAACCTACTTTAACTTGTTCTAAGGAGTATGGTAATACAGGTACAATGTTGCGAGTCTTAGCATAATCAGATAAACTAATTTCAGGGAAAGAGTCTTGAATGTAGAACTGAGCAGATAAAGTACTGGACTGCTGGTATATGTTACTACTATTATACGCTGATACCGTTACAGTATAAGGTGTATCGCTAGGGGTTGTGTAAGAGTGGGTAAAGAAGAAAGCAGAGGTTGGAGCCGTGTTTGAGAACGTTTCTACTAAGCCATCTCCCCAGTTAATTTGATAATAACTGTACCCAGCTGGAGTTAAATAAAAAGGAGGTACTGTTTGTACCCAAACACTTTGACCAGTAAATGCAAAATTATATGGACTGTAGAGAGTTAGTACTGTTGGAGATTGTATTAATGCATCTGCTACAGAAAACTCTATTACTACGTCTTTAATGTAGTTGCCGTAATCTGTTGCTGAAGCAGCTGGACTAATTTGTGCAAAGCCAATTTCATTACCATATGGTGGTGAAGTGAATGCATTATTAACTAATGCACCATAATATGGATTGTAGAAACCTTGTCCGAGTAGTCTGTATGTAAAGTTATTATAAGATTCTACTAAGCTGACTGTAGTGTTGGTGCTATCAGTTATATTAACAATGTCTGCACTTCTTATGTATGTATTATCTGCATTACCACCTGCATAGAGTGCTGCCCCGTTACCACCTACATTAGGACCGAACACAAACGTGTTGTTCGAACCCTGTACAATACGACCAGTACCAGTAGCACTTAATGTGGTAATAGCTTGCCAACCTATACCATTATTGTCAGTATACACTTCACAAGTAAATACTTGAATAGGGGTGGTTGGAGTGTAATAAAGAGTCATGCTAGCGATATCACCAGCTGAATAAGCAGAAGCTAAAATGGTACCTGTAGAAGAATATAAATTAAATGTTGTACCTTTTGGTATGTTACCACCGAAGAAGTCTACTACCTTTGCAATTATAGGTTGAGAGGTTGTGTTTATGAATTCAACCCCTAAAGTTTGGAAATCAGTAATTAAACCAGTTGGACCTACACTACTAGGTGAAACATATGAAATACCTCTAATGAATTTAAAATGATTGTCATCAGCTGTAGGAGCAGGGAAAGACGGGGGTGTGTTGCCTGGTGAAGAAGTTTTGCTAGCTTGGTTAATGCTTATGTTGTATGTTTGGTAACCATACACACTTTGATTTGTACTACCATTATCAACAGCTGTAACTGTAAATGCAAATTGACCAGCTACAGTAGGTGTACCCGCAAGTACACCAGTATTTACATTGAGAGTTAATCCTGCAGGTAAACCACCTGGCAATACATAATCAGAATTTGTGCTTGTATTGCTATCAAAGTTAGCTATCACCGTAAGATTATCCGGTGGCATGTAGAAGCTAACCTGATTAGTTACACTTACATCAATATCACCAAAAGGTGTGCCGTCTTGATTTAATACTGTCCATCCATTAAATGTATGTCCACCGTTTGGAGTGGCAACAATTATAACTGGGTCTTGATAATAAAAACCTTTGTTTCTAGTAGGACCGTAATTAGTCTTAAAACCGACTTGACCTATAGAGCCAGTATTTGCAACGGTATTAATATAGTATACAGGTATACCGTTTAGGGTGTCCTGGTTGGGAGTGTTGTTTACTGTATATGTATAAGGACCAATACCACCATTAGCTACTAATGTAGTAGATGTATAAGAAGAACCCACTACCCCGTCCGGTAATAAATTAGGGAAAATAGTAATAACAGGCGGTGGTGTTATAATAGGCACAGCGCCAGCTACAGGGTTAAATGTAAATTGTATGCTTGAAGAGTAACCAGGTATATATGAATACGTGATGGTGCTCTTATAACCGTTTTTACCGGTATAATCAAATGTGACTGGATTATCTGTTACTGATTGACTCATTATTAATTATCCTAACATGTTTACTGGTGGTAATGGTGGTTGAGAAGAGAAGTCCGCTTGAGATGGATCAAATGTACCGTCACCGGAATTATCAAAAGAAGCTGCACCTGGTGTAACAGGTGCAAAAGTACTACCACTCCACGTTCCTACTATCGCTGCACCTACACTACCAGTATTATTATTTGTAGAAAAAATTGGATCAACTATACTACCGGTCTGATTAACAGCGACTGGAGTACCTAGTATTGTACCAGCATTATCATTATTAAAGGTAGTAATGCTCGTTGTACCTATAACAGGGGTTGAAGTAAATGTAAGGAAAGAACCAGAAGTATTATCGTTAACCACTACAGGTGTTCCGATAATAACAGTACCATCTGGTACATTTGTAGTAGTAATAGTTAAGGTGGTACCGGTGCCTGTATATGTTGTATTAGCGCCATTACCGCTATCATCGACTACTATAGGTGTTCCTACTTTAACAGTACCGTCTGGTACTGATGTAGTGTTGGCAATGTTTATTAGGTTTTGCCAGTAAAGTGTTCCGTTAAGGGTGGTGGTTGGAGTAGGAGTAGGTATTACTGGAGTTGGAGTATTTATTACTGGAGGTGTTTTAACTACAGGCGGTACAGTAACTACGGGAGGGGTTATAATAGGCGCTCTAGGAGGGTTAATTACAGGTGGTGTACTCGTAATGGTACCTGTAGGGGTTGGGTACGGAGCTATCGTTGCGAGCGCTTCTAAACAATCTGCTCTTTGGGCTGGGCTTAGTAAGGTAGAATTAGTAAGCTGGCTTACCATGTCATTGTAAGCATCAGGATAATTTGCATAAACTGAAGTTTTAAGTGTTGCCATGTTATTGCCAGATTATTTGATTTACCTGTGTGTGAACAGGTGTCGTTTTACTTAATGAAGAAAGTATGTTTTGCTCTATTATCTTGCGAACATTTGGATCAGTTATATTAGAATTTTTAATCTTAATGTTAAATAACTGGGATTTTGCACCAGGTAAACGATGTGGGAAGAACCTATCTACTTGTTCGATATAATAACGACTACCTGCAGGAGAAGACCAATATAGATCTAAGAAGCTATTTAAATTAAAGTTCTTTTGTAATGCTTCAATATCTGCTTTTTGTAAAGCTTGATCGTATAAACGTACATCAGATATATATCCGTTAAACGCATACGGGTCAGTAGGTTGCTTTGTAAATAAAGCTAATGTTTGAGTCTTAAAACTAGACGTACCTATTACTATCTGAGGGTTGTTTCTTTGATTGTATATTCTGTATATACCAGCTGAAAGATTACCCACTAAAGTACTCACTGAAAGAGCACCGTCAACATACATATTAAGATTGTTGTATGTGTCTATAGTTATAGCAAAGTGGTGCCAACCTGGAGTAAGTGTAGAAGCATCATAGTCTAATTCGTATGAGTACCCGCTTTGATTTAATGTTGAAACGTTTTCAACTAAAGCTTTTAATTTTAATAAACTACCACTACTATTAGAGTCGTATATGTATTTGCGTTGATAATCAAAACCAGTAGTATCTCCTGCTGGTCGGCAATTTAGAGTTGTGGCACTCAAGCTATTATAATCAATTCCTGTAGCTGTATACTTCAAGTATACTAATCCTTTAACCGGATCTACCTTAAACACATTTTGCGATTTACCATCTAGCACTATACCATAATAGTTTAATGCATTTGTGACAGGATCAAGTTCCGCAGTAAAATTAAGTATACGATTAGGGTTTCTAAATGCACCAGTATTATCTGTAAAGAACTGGCCAGACGTTAAATTAACATCCCAAATAATTCTACCGTAGTTATCTATTTTACTTAAACTACGATCATTATAGAGTAACCAAATATTGTTTAAATGATCACAAGCAATGTATTCGGCTTTATATGCAGAAAGTATAAACTGAGGGTTACTTGTATTAATACCTTTTACTAGCTTATCACCAGATAAAGCAAATACAATATTGTTATTATCTACAACACAGTTTCCTTTATCATTAGTGTAGTAAACAATATTATTAAGATCTAGACCATAACTTACACCTGTACCACTACCAGAACTTAACAACTTACCAGTAGTGTTGTACTTGTACCAGTTAATGGTAGAAGATACTGTAGATGCTACAAATACTTCACGAATACCGTTTTCATATATTAAACGAGCATCGTAAATAGACCCCGAAATACCACTCAAGGCAGTTTGCGCAACCTTTACACCATCTTGATCATATTCATATAAATTGTTATATGAATCTACAATAAAATAACTTTCATTGTAATTACTCTTTAATACTATGTTATTGTTACTTACTGGTGCTAAAACTGTATTATAAAGAGATACAAAACCTGTATTGGTTGTATTAATATAATCTCCTACAATTGTAATGAACGGTGTTAGTAAAGGATTGTTTTTAAATAAACCAATACCACCGCCATAGTAATTACCTATAATCTGATCTCCTTTAATATGAGTCCAATCTGTATTATATGCATTAAATGCAATTGTGAACCCAGGAACATAAAAATCACTGCTACTAATATCTAATGTAGCATAACTTATAGAAGTATTTAATGCAGGGTAACGAGTACCAGTAAACGTTGTTACTGATGTAGCACTTAAATTGTAAACATTACCGATAGTGGTACCATATGTACCATCTATTATTGGGTCTGTCCATTCAGTAATGTGATGTGTTAGAGAACCAGATAAACCGTCTACTACCATCCCGTTATCTACATCACCAATTTTATGATAAACGTACAAACATTCTGGAGTTAGTATTTGAGTAGATGGTACATCCCAGATTAAATTAGGTAAATTATTATTACTTGGACCTGCACCTGTAGAACTCAATACAGTTGTTAAATTAGTTCTAGTAGGATCGAAATACCTATCCATCCAAGTCGGTGTCACTCCTGGTGCACCAGCAGATAACCAAGAACAGAAAAACGTGCCATTTTGTACTCCAGGGTAAGAACCCCAAGGGGTGTATGTACCGTAGTCTGCCTTCTTAACAAATATACGATCTGAACGCCAAGGAGAGGCGCCTGGTGTAGCACCAGCTAAAGCTAACGTACTTGATGAAAGAGCAACTACAGGTGCACCATCTGGATAATGGAAATAGGTGTTTTTATCTTTTGCAAAGAACTTTGTTAACTCGGTTCCGAGATAGCTTAAATAGATTTTATCATTACCGTTCTCTGCATTTAAACCTGTATATAGCTTATTATAAGTTCTTGATTGTGCACTTAATGTAGGTGTTTGTAGATGCTCTGGAGAATAATAATTCTTAAGAGGTGTTACATTATAATAAAGACTATTTGTATTAGTGTCTACATTACCGTATGGGGTAGTAACCAAGTAATTATGCGCTAGGTTAGTTGTAGCTTTTTGTATATCTATACTATTTGTTGTAGGTACATACTGTACGTTACTTGTTTCACCTAACTTCTTATAAAATGTAGAAACAAACCTATCTAAAGATAATATATTGTTTGAAGTAAATCCAGAATACGTTGTCGTGAGTAGCGTATAAATGCTATAGGAATCGTAATTTACACTTAAAACTTTATGATCAACAACAGTGAAAAGAGAAATATTGTTGTTATGAATATTATAATAGAAAGACTGATTAGTCGGGAATGCGTTTGAATTGTATGCTTCAAACTTAAGAACATTAGTTCCGTCCTGAGTTAAGTAGTTACCATTATAGAATATGCTAACAGTATAGTCGTTATTAAATTGTAAAGTAAATACTGTAGCTTTTGTTATATCCGAGGTAACCCGTACTGGAGCACTAAGAGCTGTAGTAGTTGTTAAATAGTTGATAGGACCACCAGTACCGAGATATCCAACACTTATTGTGGTTTGAGTAACATATGCTGAATTATCTAAAAACTTTACACCACTTAAACTGTTCGATAACAAAATATTATTAGTAAGAACGGAGAGTGTACTTTGATTAAATGTTGCATCCTTTACTGCAGACAGCATTGGACTTAAATTATAGAAAAATCCGTCTGTAGTTGTATAAGCGGAGTTATTAGTACCTACGTTTGGACCGTAATTGTATACTAAGCTAACAGGGTACGTACTAACAATTGCCATATAAAATATTTAGTAGCAAGTATTAGTTATACTACCTAATAGTGACACGTTTTCACGTACTTAAGGGTTTAATATCTGGTTCCATTATAGGATCGCCATTACTATCAGTCCAATCAGTATTCTTAATATGAGAATCGTTACGAGAACCTATAACCATCCAACTAATAGTTGCTGTAGAAGTAGGGTCTTGACAGTTTATTGTTAATATGTTGCCAGTAATAAAACCTTTTACAGCCGACCAATCTGTTTCATTTGTAGTAAACACTTGTACGTTCTTAGTGAGAGCAACAAATGTACCTTCTGTCATTCTTGAATCAGTGTCGAGGTTAACTGTAGCTGTACCAGATGACAACGTTACAGTACCGCGATAAATTAAATCAACCTTCGGACCTTCAATAAATGAATGTACTAGGTGGTTTGTAGAGGATAGAGAAGGTAACGGATGTGCTATCTTGAAAGTACCCGATCCTTTAGATAAAGTACCATCAATTGATATATTACCAAGACTGTCTATAACAACACGAGGCCCTGGTGGATTAAGTGTTGAAGCTGTAGCAAATATTGCATATGGACCGGTAAAGTATGCATACCCGTTCTGAACGAAAGTCGCATTATTAGTAATACCACCACTACCACTTATAAGTGTTAAACTACCACCACCGTTACCAATAGTTGCACTAGAAAATTGTACAGAACTGTTAGTGTTTACATATTGATTGACTACACCACCAGAACCGATCCAGTTTGATATAGTAGATCCGTTCAATGTAATACTAGTACAAGTCATATTACCGGAACCTAGAAGTACAACATTAGCATTACCTGAACCATCATATAGTACTAAAGAACCGACATCTAGTACTCCTGACCCGTAGGAACCTTGTAGATAACCAGTAGTATTACCAGCTGTGTTAGTTACTCTTACTCTACCTCTAGAAGTAGCTGTTTCTAGTATAGCTTTAGAATTACCACCAGAGTTAACTGTAATAACACCGCTACTATCTATTTGTATACCACCACTAGCCAAATAACTTGAATTAATAGTCCAACCACCTATTGAACCTGAGGAAGCTGTTATACTACCAGAGAAAGTACCACTACCGTTGATTGTCAAACTACTACCGTCCCATTTTAAGCCGGTACCTAATGAAAATTGGCCAGAAGCATCAGCATAGAAGTATGTACCGCTATTATAGAAGCTTGTACCACCCATTGTTATCTTACCATTAGTACCGTCTAAAGTAATAGGATAAGTACCACCTGTAGAGGTCATTTTACCAGTACCGTTACCTACATTCCAACCTGTGGAGGATCCACCTACATAGACGTTTTGGAAATAACCTGCAGTAGCTTGTAAAGTACCGTTAATTGTTAACGTACTACCATCCCAAGTAAGTTTGTTACCTAGAGATAATCTACCACCACCACTTGTATCAGTATAGAATGGTGTATTAGAATTATTATAACTACCAGTACCTATGTATATTCTTTTATTAGTACCGTCTAATACTATACCACTACTACTACCTACACTAAATACGCTACTGATGTAACCAGCTGCACCAGCAATAATTGGAGATACTATAGATGTACCTGTAATGAGAGTACCACCGGAATACGTGCCATTTGCTATACTATCAGCAACAGCTTTTGCATTGTTATAAGCAGTAGCTGCTTGACCTTGTGCGTATGTTTCTGAAATTGAAATAGCAGTTGATTGAGCATATGCACTACCGGCCTGGGATACTGTTGTAGCATAGCTTGTTGCGTTATTATAAGAAGTAGTATATGCATATGCACTACCAGCTTGAGTGGTTGTATTAGCACTATTAATTGCATTTGCACTTGCTGATGCAACAGTAGAGTTGAGAGCAGCATTACCACCAGTAACGTTAATAGTACCGTTCACTAATAGACTTGTACCGTCCCACTTTAAGTAGTTAGTGCTGCTACCAATATTAAATGTTGGTGTAGTGCTAGTTAAACCTAACCACCAACCTGGTGATGTATCTAAGTAGCTTGTTTTACCGCTATATATACCGTTACCACCTAATGGGTTAATTGATATATTACCTTGTAATGAAAGAGTGTTACCATTCCAGAACATGTAGTTAGATGAACCTGGAGTGTAACCATCACCGACAAAGAATATAGCATCAGCACCGCCGTTATTAACGTTAACAGTACCAGAAGGATAACCTAAATAGAAACCGTTACCTTGAATAGCTAGTGTACCGTAACCACCTGCTCTTGTAGCAGAAATTGTTGGTGATACACTATAACTACGTAAAGCTGTATTAGGTAGAGCAGTACCAGTATAACCACCCATATTTAAGTAACGACCTACTAAAGCATCTTGAGTTAAAAGTAAGTTAGTAGCAACACTACTAAATGATGCACCTGCTGCTGCCCAATTTGTTGTAGAAGTTGAAGCAGGGTCAGGCCAGCCAGGACTACCGTTTAGAGGATTAGGGGAATTGGTATTTGAATTAGATGTAAAGTAGTAGTTACCATCACTACCTAAAACAACATCAGTACGTACTCCTGGTAAATAGTAGTAACGAGTAGCACTACTATAATTACCTTGATAAACTGGACCTGCACCGGTATCTCCTGTTGGCCCTGCTACTACCTTAGATACTGTAAATGTTTGATAAACTGGAGTACCTGCATAGCTTGCAGACAATACAAACTGTACGTTTAAGGTCGCACCAATATTAGTTACTTCGTATATATTCTTAGCAGAACCATCATTTGCACTAGCTACAAATGTAATTGTACTACCACCAGCATTGATAGCATTATATAGACCGAAACCTGTACACTGATTAGTTACATCGGTAGAACCATTATACACTGTAAACTTACCAGATAGTGCTGATACACTAGTAGATACTGTACCGTCACTTGCAGCATTAATTAGCCCAGTTGTATTGGTTAATACACCCACTAACGGGCTAGTACCATTAGTACCATTGGTACCGTTTGTTCCGTTAGTACCTTGGTTAATCTTTACTATAGTTTGGGTATTTGAATAAGTTACGCCTGAAGTATCTAATATAGAAGCAGTAAAACTACAAGACACACCAGATATGCCTGGTGTATAATTAAATGCAGATACTGGTAATACAATTGTAGAATTTGCTGAACCAGAATTTACTGTAGTATAGTACTGAGTAGGTGTTCCTAGATTATGATAGACCCCTACTGTATCAAGTAATAATACTGACCAATTAATAATTGTAGATGGAGATGAAACTACTATATTACTTGTAGTAGCGGTAGCTGAAACATTATCAGTAGAAACTAACGGTGCATTATTATTAAATACGAAAATGTTTTTGTTTAAACCTACTGAAAGACTCTTTGCTGTACCTGCTGTACCTTGAAATGCCTTAGTAACGGTGAATACAGCTGAAATTGTTTGTGCACCATATGTGGCAAATAGGTTTAATTGACCGGAACTTGCTGTAGGTGAAAGACTTGTTATACTATATAAACCAGAACTGTTAATACCACCAGCAGTTGCACCACCTCCTAATGTAGAGGTATAAGTTATACTTGCAGTAGGTATTATGGTTTGACCTTGATAAATTGTAAACTGACCAGCAGCATTTGAATAATCTGCTACATAACCGTTATTAGCAGCAGGTAGTACTGTTGTATAGTTTGATAATAAACCAATAAGAGGTGTTACACCATTAGCACCATCTGTTGCTCTTGAAATCTGATCTATTGCAGTGTATACATTACCAGCAGAAACGAACTGTGCACTAACTGTAGCATTTTGTGCAGAACCAAGTTGTGTAGCTGTATATGTTATGCTATTATAATTGCTACCAGTACCATTATAGACACTAGAGTCCATAAAGTTACCATTTGCATCATACCGTAAAAACGCAAAACGTACAGGGTTAGTTACAGATGGGTAAAGGTTTTGTGTAAAAGCTGTAACATTTGTAGTAGTAACACCGTAAGCTGTTGAATTATCGCTCTTATAATAAAACACTTTTACCGGACTGATACCTAATACTAATCCGTATGTAAGAGAAGAACCATTAACACCAGGAGCACCTTGTGGACCAGATTGTCCAGTAGCTCCTTGAAAACCTTGATAACCACCACTTGGATTACCAAAGCCTTGAGACTGTAACCAAGAAACCGTTTGAGCTAAAGACATCTTGTATGTCTTTGGATCATTTTCAGTATGAGATACTGGTATGGTAATGTCCTGGGTTATAACATTTGAAGGTACCTGTGGTAGATCTGTGATTTTAAGAGACATCGATGTTAATATTTAGCTTGTTTAACCGTTATAATTTATAAGCAAATAGTTAGGGTTATTCGTCTCTAACAAGAACATCTGAGTGTTTACCGTACCCCATGCTCTTGAACGTAATAAATGTACTTCACCGAATGCATAAGCACTTGGAGATACTACTCTTGGATTTGTTGTAAGGTATGGTAGTAAATTAGTAGCAGATAATTTATAAACAGTAGGTATAAAAGAATCAGGACCTATAAAAGCGGATATTATCATTACTTGTGTGTACTGAGAATATGGTATAGTATATGTGTAATCTGATCTACAATCAGTACTATCCGGTGTAACTGTAAAATTGTTAGTAAGTGTTACTGTTTTATCAGGAAGCTGGTAAACAATCTTACTTAAAAATTGCCCGCTAGTTAAATGAATATAACTTGGTTGAAACGTAATAGTAGCTGGACAATACGCTGAAATTGCAGAAGTTGTTGAATAAAATGTGTAGTTCATATTATACTGCTATTATTGTTGCATTATTGTCTGTTACAATTGGGTTTAGTGCATCGTCAGTTATTATCTTGTTTGTCAGAGATTCTCTTGTTGTGTAACTTATAATATTAAACGTTTGGTTAACAAACCCTATAAAACTAATAACATAAGAAAGTGCATCTCTATTATATGTTATAACAGGTGCTTCCATATATGTTAAATTCTGTACCAATTCAGTGTTTTGTGTAACTGCCCACTTATCGTAATACAAATAGAGATTGTAGTCTGTACTATTGGTAGGGTATATTCTTGTACGGTTACCAGGATAATTAATATCGTATTGATATAATACTGGTACTATTAACCCGCGCGCAGAAGCTGTACTCACATCAGTAGACACAACTGATGCTGAAAGTAATAAACAAGCAATAATTGTTTTATTTGCTTCATTATACCAATTACCACCGTAGTACACATCTGCATAGCTGCTTACATTTACCCCAGTTAAAGAGGAAGAAGATAATAAACGAGTTGAAACTTGCTGATTATAATCTAGTGGCAAGAAGTCTACACTATAAGGTTTAATTGTGCAAGACGGGTAGTCAAATGTTATTTTTTCGTAAATGGTGTGACCGCTCAATTCAAATACTAACGTATCGTAAAATAACTCAATATTCTTGATATTATTGCTTTGTAATTGAGAGTAGATAGCAGCATTGTTTACGTACTTGTTATATACACTAGATAGAGCTGAAACAGCAGTGTAAATGGTACCATCTACGGTTCTAACCCATAACTGGCCATACGTATTCTGCATATTATATATAGTACGGCTAGTTGTAGGTGTTTTATAAAGAGCGTACTGATTACCATATACATCTGTTTGCCAGCAATACAATTCTTGTCCAGCAGGTGAAATGAGTAAGTTCTTTACTCTTGAAGCTATATCGAAATACTTTAACCAATCTTCTTGAGTAAACTTATTAGTAGTTAACCAAATGTTCTTTTTGTCGCTAGTCCAGAACTCAAAATCATTTTTTATAGATATTACCCCGTTACTATCAATCTTTGTAGTTTCGTAATTAGATTGGTAAGGTATAAACTTTTGATATGTATCAGACCCAACTATTTGACCATCAAAAGCTGTTCCTGTGTTAACAGACTTCATCCAGTTTAAGTTCTCTACATGAGTAATAACATTATCTTGATCGTTTAATGTTAACCCACGGCCTTTATTAAAAACAGTAGGATCAATGTACTTGTAAATATTACCACCACTGATAGCAGTAACATTAACATAAGGAGTAATGTTTTCAGCTAAATAAACAGATGCACCTACCATATTAGGTGTAAAGTAACCACCTAACTGAGCTTTACTGTTTATGTTAGCACCACTTTGCGGTACTGTAGCTACTGTAGGAAAGTACCTATTAGCTAAATTAGCCCAGGGAGCCATCGGTGCAATCTCAGCACCAATATATCCGGTACTAGTACCAGATAGTATATATTCCTTATTACCGAGATACTTTTCAGTAAGAGTTATTAACTGAGCATTAATTTGATCAGATGTAGTATTAACGTCTACCTGTACTGCAGATAAGGTGGTCATTAGTGAGTGCTAATACTTAGCTTGCAAGTGGTGGCATTGGGATACCTAATTCTGCCATTCTTGCCTTAATAGCATCGCTTAAAACATAGGGTTGTTGAGGTGGCCCTGGGATAAACTTTTGATTAGCATCATCCCATACTACATTAGCATCTCCTAACGGATAACCCCCAGGGGGTGCCCAATAGCCAGTATCTCGATTTATTATCCAACTTGAGTAAGGTTTTGGATAGCAAAAACCGCTTACTTCTGCATTCCAAGTAAATCCTGGTAAAGGATAGTTTAAGCGAAGAGCTGGTTTGAAGCCAAACGTAACTCCTAATTTTGCTAACGGGTAGTCGTCACATTGTAACCAAGTACCGGGTAAACCTAATGTGTTGTTGATATAATCTTGACCTGCTACATCATTTACACCATCAACAGGTACACCACTTACAACTTGTACAACAGTATTTGTATCATCTATTTGTGCGAAGGAAGCCATATATGTTCATTTATTAATTGTTAATATATCATCCACAGCTTGCTATTAGTGAAATCTGGGAAGTATACGTGACTATTAGCACCATAAGACCATTGAGTAGCAGAGTAACCATGACCGATTAATGCGGATGTGGCTAGAGTGCCGTCTGGACTATTACCACTTGTACCAGTACCGGCTATAACACTTGAACTACCACCACTACCCTTTCTAATTGTATAATTATATGTATTGACGTATAGGTTACCATCATTACCTATACTACCACCATATGGTGTACCCATACTTGAATATGTATAAACTAATGAATCGCTGCTATTCCATTGATATACTAGTGAATTCGAAACGCCAAATCCGTAGTAGTTACCACTTGTATCACCAGCCATACCATACATATTAATACCTGTAGATTGTACTAATGAGAATGAACCTGCATTGAATGTAGAACCACCACCACCAGACCAACCACTATACTTGTATATATTATGACCGGAACCGTTAGAAATGTATGCAACACCTGAGGTGGTTACCGCTACACCCCAACCACTACCACTAGGTAAAGAACCTAAGTTAGTAGCTGTTTGATAAACAAAGTCATAGAAATACAACTGCGCTGAGTATCTATCAAATACTAATGCACCTAACTTATTAGGTATTAAAGCAAACCCGATTGGGTTAAACCCGGTTAAAGTGTATCTAGTAATAGAAGAACCTGTAGGATTCCATTGATATAAATAGCCGTTAAAATAATCATTCCATACAAGATTACCGTAACCATCACTCAATATGTTGTATGCTCCGTTCCAGCCGATTGAATAAGATCCAATTGTGCTACCAGCTGCTGTGTAGATATTACCAGCTACAAATGGTGCAACTGGAGTAACTGAACTAGACGGACTTGAGTTAGAGCTATTACCAACACTATTGGTTGCATAAACAGTAAACGTGTACGAGGTACCGTTTGTTAAACCTGTAACCGTTAAAGGAGACGAGGAGCCAGAAGCTGTAAAACCACCAGGGCTTGAAGTTGCGGTGTAACTAGTAATTGCAGCACCACCATTATTTGCTGGTGCAGAAAAACTAACCGTTGCTTGAGCATTACCAGCGCTTGCACTTACACCTGTTGGTGGGTCAGGTACTGTAGGTGTTAATAGATTGAAAAAGAATGGCTGTAAAACGCTCATTACGTTAATCCTGCACCAGATATAACAAATGTATTAGAACCTACACAAAGCACTGTACATATACCGTAATTAGCTAAAGTACGGTTACCAGTGTTGGTAGTACCACCCCATCTTAATGTAACTCCTGAACCTTGAGTAATGGTCTGATTGCTACTACTGTCATTATAAATTGTAATTACATTACCAGCAGAAAACACTCCAGAAGGCACTGTTACACCACCGGAAGATATATCAATATACTTTCCGTTATCAGAAGACTGTAATGAGTAAGCAGATGATTGAGAATTTTGTGGTATCGAGTTAGTGCCTGAAAAACCCGAGAAACCTGAAAAACCCTGTGCACCTGGAATACCTGTAAATCCAGAGAATCCTTGCGTACCCTGGGGACCAGAGAAACCGGAATAACCAGAGTAACCTTGAGCACCAGTGCTACCAGTACTACCTGTTGTACCTTGAGGTCCAGAGAACCCAGAATAGCCTGAGTAACCTTGAGCGCCTGTACTACCGGTGCTACCAGTACTACCTGTTGTGCCTGTAAAACCGGAGAAGCCTTGAGTACCTTGAGGTCCAGAATAGCCTGAATAACCAGTATATCCTTGTGCACCAGTGTTGCCTGTTGGTCCTTGTGGACCAGAGAAGCCAGAAAAGCCTTGCGTGCCTTGAAAACCTTGTGGACCGGAATAACCAGAGTAGCCTTGCGCTCCTTGAGTACCTACACCGTTTTGTCCTTGTACTCCTTGAAAGCCTTGTGGCCCGGAGTAGCCAGAATAGCCTTGAGGTCCTTGAGCACCAGGGGTACCTGTAAAACCAGAGTAGCCGGAATAACCTTGTGTACCTTGAGCACCTTGGAAGCCTGAATAACCGGAGTAGCTTGAAAAACCGGAATAACCTGAATAACTCGAGAAACCAGAGTAGCCAGAGTAACTTGAAAAACCGGAATAGCCAGAGTAACCTAGACCGCTATAACCACTATAACCGGAATTACCACTTACGCCTTGTCCGATTGGTGTACGTATTATAGAGTACTGGGTACTAGCATTATATATAAAATGTGCAGATACACTTGTAACACTATTTGTATACGCTGATACATAAACTGCAATACGATCAGCAGCTGATAAATTAACGATAGAAGAGGTAACAATACCAATCTTTTGATAAGTTGAACTTGTATCTGTAACTGGACCAGAGTCGGCACTTAAAATAAATGTACCGGTACTGCTTGTTGAACTAGTCCAGGTATATACTGTAAATACAAAAGCAGCTGAAAGAGAATCTACATAACGGTAGAATTCAATATCCCATACACCTGGCGGTATTTGAGTTACGCTAGGCTCTCCTATTGGTGTTAAATAACCACCAATTAATTGTGCACTAAAAGCAGAACTGTTAGTAGATTTAACTACTGCAATATCATCATTTACGGTTAAACCACCACCACCTGGTGTTAGTGCAATTACTTCATAATTTGGTTGATCGCTATCTACTTCTTCAAAGTAATAAGTTCTACCGTACACTGAACCACCCACTGCACCAGACCAACCAGATATGCCTGAAAAACCTGATGCACTTGAATAACCAGAAAGACCGCTATAACCAGACCCACCAGAGTATCCTGAGTAGCTTGAAAAACCTGAATAACCAGAAAGACCAGATGCAGCAAATGCACCGTTTAGTCCAGAGTAACCAGATATGCCTGAAAACCCGCTAAACCCGGAGTAACTTGAATAACCTGAAATACCGGTAAACCCAGAATAACCGGTTATACCAGTAAACCCGGAGAAACCAGTAAAGCCTGAAAAACCAGTAATACCAGTAAACCCACTAAACCCGGAGTAGCTTGAAAAACCTGAAAAACCGCTATAACCACTAAAACCAGACCAACCAGAAATTCCTGAACCAGAAAAACCTGAGTAACCGGTTATACCTGTGTAGCCACTAAAACCAGATATACCTGTATAACCTGAAATACCTGTATAACCGCTAAAACCTGAGAAACCAGTAAAACCGGAATACGTAGCAGAACCGTTTAAGCCTGAAAAGCCTGAAAAACCGCTTATACCAGTGTAACCTGATATACCAGAACCGGAGAAGCCCGAAAACCCAGAATAACCTGACTTACCGGTATAGCCACTATAGCCAGATGAACCACCTGGGGCACCTTGTACACCAGGAAACCCGGAGAAACCAGAAAAACCAGAAGTACCCTGCGCTCCTTGAGCTGCAGGAATCATTTGAATTTGCTTTACAGTTGTTAGTGCCATATTACGAAGGTGGTGCTACGATAACAATTTCTGAACCTACTGGAGGTATACCAGTAAATGATATAGTTTTACCTGTTGAATTAATAGTATATGCACTGTTTGGCGTCTGTACTAAACCATCAATAGTGACTCTGTATAAAGAGGAATCGCTTTTGGTGATATAGTTTAGTACAAAAGTTGTACTAGCTCCATCACCTGTAAACACATATACATTGTTTGCCATATTAGTATTACTTACACTGGTACCTACAAAACCGGTCACCCCGTAACAAGGATTTATATTGTTAGCTGCACTTAGCGACTGTATAATTAACCCTAACAAATACTGTTCTGGGGCTTCATAAAAAGATGTTTCATATAACACTGCACTTGTATTAGGTGCAAATGTTGTATACTGGGATATATCCAAACTAGGGTCTCTATCAAAGTAATTTGCTGTATCGTATAACTCCTCAATTTCTACTGTAAAAGAATCCGTTATATCCCTTAAATTAGGTAAACTTGGTACTAATGCACCATTTGATATAACTAAACCAGCTGTTCCAGTATTATCTGGACGAATTGTATAAACACTCAGAATATAGCTATAAAACAGACCCTCTAAATAACCATTAGTTCCTAATAAGTTGTATTTTAACTTGGAATAAACTATGTTGCTCCTACGTTCAGCTAGATAGCGTGATACGTCTTTTAACTTACGTGCATAATAACGAACAGCTGCTTGAGTGTCTAAATCATTAGTAAAGTCTACTGTAGTAAAGAATTGCTGTTCTTCTGGGTTTCTAGCTGTTAAACCTAATTGCTTTAAAAAGTTAATATATAAGTTTTTAACATATAGAGTCTGAGTCTGAGGATTAGAAGCTCTA
>Ga0208253_1000142_pt1 | contig 32610 bp, 49 predicted proteins | sample CryBogCBE10Oct08_FD_184573 | JGI IMG/M metagenome (GOLD analysis project Ga0208253, IMG submission 184573) | Freshwater microbial communities from Crystal Bog, Wisconsin, USA - CBE10Oct08 (SPAdes) | ecosystem: Environmental > Aquatic > Freshwater > Lake | place: Crystal Bog, Wisconsin, USA...
GCTATAGAGCGCTACATTGTGAATGAGACCATCTACCCTGGGTAGATGGTCTCATTCACAATGTAGCGCTCTATAGCGGATAAGGGCTCTAGATCTGCGTTATTTGCACTGGTTACTCCTACATATGCCAACCCAAATAAAGTGGCAAAGGTTATGAATACCGCTACAGCTGACTGAATAATAGCCTTCATGGCTTATCCTCATAACTGCGATTGGAATAAACAATCTCTCCAATCTCAGTACCCACTAGGTAAGCAGATCTAGTCTCCGGATCAAACCCTAGCCAATCACAAGCAAGTGTTGCCCCGCCGAATAATCCCTCGCAAACACACATATCTTTCCAATATTTTTTTCCGTCTTTTTCAATGATGCCCTCAAACCCCATTGCCTCCCATCGCTCAACAATAGATTCAATATCTCTTGGACCCATAGCCCCATCGCGAAATAAATGCTCGTCAAACCAGACACGACCATTCATGAGATTCTCATGATCTTTTAGGCATTGCTCCCACCCGCCAGGATATTTCTGGCGAATGGTTTCAATGGGAACAATGAAATCAATAAACTCGGTTGCAATTGCCATATCTAGTCCTGGTATTTGTTATCTACGTACATAAGAAAGGATGTATGCCTTGCGTTTACTTACTTCACTCACAAACACAATGCCTGCGTGATCATGGATGGTGGCCAGAGGCTCTTGTAAAAGGGCTTTATCTGGCAGGTATGGATTGCCTTTCCCATCTCGGAGCCTAAACTTGGGTAGGCCTAAGATTTTTGCAGTATCAATAAACGCTGCTACTGTAATCGGCCTATTGAAGGATGTAGCTGATCCCCCTCTAGGTGATATCTGGAGTGGCATTAGGGTCATGAGAATAAGGGCGCTGGTTAGCATTTGGTTTTATTGGGCTCTTTATGAAATTGCTTAGTTTTTTCATTTTCTTGAGCTTCTAGCTCATTAGATGAGCTTTGATGGTTTTAATCTAAATACTTCTTACCCAAAGGAGCAATCCATGAAACGCGCCATGTTGATCTTGTCATTACTACTCGCTGGCACCGCTAGTGCCCAAGTAAATAATTGGGAGAACTCACCCAATAACTGGAATAACTCTCAGAACAATTGGAGCAACTCACCCAATAACTGGCAGAACAGTCCCAACAATTGGAATAACAGTGCCAATAACTGGAATGCCACTAATGGGGTTTACAACAATCAGGGCAATCGGATCGGTTATGAAACGCAATCCCCTACTGGCGTGACCAATGTCTTTGATAACAATGGCAATCGGATTGGTTACACGCCTGCTAAATGAAAATGTGAATGAATAAATTACTGTTTCTTGATTTTGATGGGGTCTTGCATCCCTCTAGCCCGGGAATTGAACCTCTCTTTGGACGTGCGCAATTGCTAGATAAGATCTTGCATGGGATAGATATTCCTATTGTGATTTCGTCTAGCTGGCGTTTCACACACTCAATTAAGGAGTTGCAAACTAAACTTCCCGCCATACTGGCTAAATGCGTAGTCGATATTACTGGCGCAGCCCTAATGGGGAAGCATCCACGGCATAACGAAATCTTGCGCTATCTTGAAAATAAGGGATTAACAAGCGATTGGCGAGCCTTAGATGATTCCTACTGGGAATTTCCTTCTGGGTGCCAAGAACTTATTCGCTGCAATCCGAATACTGGTATTGCGGAAAAACAAATTCTAGAATTGCAACAATGGCTATCTACCTGAAGTTACTGTGGTCCATTCGAAAGCTAGTAGGGCTCATGAATGCCCTAATTGCTGCTGTGATTGCTTACGGTTTTTGGCTCTTTTTATCCCGAGATGGAATGATTGACGGTTGGGGCTGGCTAATGACTATCCCAACACTAGCTTTATTACTCATTGCGCCGCCATTACTGACATCACTTGCTATTTTTACAGACAGCGCGCGCAAACTAAAGATTGCGCTTCTAATGCTGAACATCTTGATCTTGGTATTTTTAATTTGTGGAATTTTTGCAGATCATTGGATCGCGGCTTCTGCAGATAGGCCTTTTAGCATCAGATCGTTTTCTAGGATGAGCTTAATACTGAGCACGCCATTTTTGATTAATGTCATGACGCTTTTGGCGCTACTGCTACCCAAAAAAGTTTTACCTTCCGTAGGTATTCCACCCGCCTGAACCATTGGGCAATGTTTGAATCACGTTACCCCCTGGAGAATAGGTGTTGTAGCCACCAGACCCATTGGGAAGCGTTTGCGTTACACCGCCTTGAGACCCATAAGAGTTATAGCCGCCAGAACCGTTAGGTAAGGTTTGGGTGACAGCTCCGTTAGGTGTATAGCTGTTGTAACCACCCGATCCATTAGGGAGTGTTTGCGTTACTTGGCCACTAGGGCTGTAGGAGTTATAACCGCCAGAGCCGTTGGGTAAGGTTTGCGTGACAGCTCCGTTAGGGCCATAGGTGTTGTAACCCCCAGAACCATTGGGTAAGGTTTGAGTAACTTGTGCATTTGCAAGGTTGCTGGCAATCAACAGACTGGCGAGCAATAAGGATTTTTTCATCATGGACTCTTTTCTTTTTATAAGGCCATCGGCTCAAGATCAAGCTCTGGTTCGTAATCTTCAAACTCAAAACGCAGCTGGCCAGTTGCCGGTGTAAGTGCTAGTAAATAGCGATCTGGTATTAATCCAACTCGCTCATGCTGTAGTTTGCTTTTTCTTGGCAAGTAATAACAAAGCGAACTCTCTGCTGACAATACGCTGACTTGCCAAACATGGACAATGCCGTGGAGCTCTGGCCAGTGCATCAAACCAAAAGAATCCTCCACGCGCACAATAATTCCACTATTGACCGAAAACTTCGTTCTGCGAGTCATTGCAATAGAGCCTAACTCACAGTTAAGGTGGTAGTTGCCATTTCTAGACATTATTTTCACTCTCTATGGATTCGATCTCTAACAAGTCCATCTGCAACTGCTCTGAATCAGCAAACTCTTCCATGAGATATCCCTGGGGCGGGGTGATTCTGCGTAGGTATTTATCTGGCACCGGCCCACTCTTGGCCGTGACAATATCACCCTCATAATCGTAGGTCAGAAAGCCATGCTCAGTAGCAATATCCACTTCCCAACTAAAGAGAAGATCCTCTCCAGCACCCCACTCCATCATTCCGATGGCAGATTTGACGCGCACGATATTGCCTAGATTCTGGACTAACTTGCAATTAACGGTGATCGCGAGATCCCCTACCGCGCAATTGAGCTTAGCTAATGGCTCAGTCATTTTCTGCTCCTGTACTGTGCGCGGACTTTTTCACGCTCAACAAATAGTAGATGGCCAAATATGCCTTGACTACATACTAGAAATAATCCAAATAAGAACCAAAGGAGCAAGCTTAGGCTAAAACCATTTGATAGCGAAACCCAGGCGATAAACATCAAGAATATGCCGATGCATTTGATCATGTGATGCTCCTTTGGTGTTTTGTTAATTTATTTCTCATTTTCAATAGATTAATGACCTACTAGCTCACGAAATGAGCTATAAAGTACTTATAGTTCTTAAAACGACAAAACACCTGTTTGGAGCCCTTATGAGTGATATGGAACGTCTACATCGCATTAAGTACATGATTCAGCAGCGTAAATGTGTGCCGATCGAGGACTTTTTGAATGAGCTAGAGATCTCTAAGGCCACTTTCAAGCGGGATTTAGAGTATTTGCGCTCTCGCTCTAAGGCCGATATTGAATATGACCGCTTTCTAGGGGGTTATAAGTTCAAAGATGGCAGTGACATTAATAAGATTGAAATGCCTGGACTGTGGTTCTCTGAAAAAGAAGCTACCGCCCTTGTGCTGATGCAGCACCTACTCTCATCCTTAGATCAGGCAGGTTTAATTGGTCCCCATATCGAACCTCTCACGGCCATCATCGACGGCATCTTGGGTCAAAGTGAAACCAGCGCCAAAGAATTGCGCAAACGCATCAAAGTGATTGGCATGGGTTCGCGCAAGAACTCCATTGAGAACTTCTCTGAAATTGGCGCAGCCCTACTCAAACGCAATCGTCTTGAGATTGCTTACTACTCTAAAGGCAAGGGTGAGGATACAAGCAGAGAGATCTCGCCTCAGCGCCTGATTTACTACCGCGAGAATTGGTATCTGGACGCTTACTGTCATCTACGCAACGATTTGCGTAGCTTTGCAATTGACGGCATTCGCAGTGCAGTGCTGACCAATAAAAAAGCACAGGAAGTTGCTGAAAAAGATTGTCACGAACACTTTGCTGAAAGCTATGGCATCTTCTCTGGCAAAGCCACCCAAAGAGCCAAGCTACGCTTTACGCCCGAGCATTCTCGCTGGGTTGCCAGTGAACATTGGCATGGACAGCAAGTGGGTAGCTTTGATAAAGAGGGTTACTACAACCTCGAATTTGATTTCAACCAAGATCCAGAGTTGATCATGGATATTTTGAAACATGGCTCTGGCGTTGAGGTGATTGGGCCAGCTAGCCTCAAGAGCAAAGTGAAGGCAGAACTTGAGAAGGCGCTAAAAGGTTACGCTTAAAAATATAACTACTTGGCCAGCTTTTCACTGCAACTACGGCAATAGTATTTGCCATCTTTTTCCCAAGCCTGAATGCCTAGTTTCTTGGTACACCAATAGCAATATAAATTAGTCGAAGGAATAAATTTTCTTTCTGATAAGTCCGATAAATCACCAAGCATGACTTTAGCTGGCTTCGGTTGAACTGTTGCACATATATGACTCCAAAATTTGCCGATGAGCTTATATCTAAAGACGCAATAGATTGATAAAACTCCCGCTACAAATCCTGTCGTTAAAATCCAATTTTCTGCAATCCAAGCTAGTATCGCCAAGGCAACCATATAGGCAATGTAAATGCCTAGTAATGCCAGAAGATATGGCCAAATCGCAATGAGGATGAATATGCCGATAATGCTTCCGATAATTCCGCCAGAGTTATTGTCATAGTCATCGGACATGTTTTCTCCTGAGGGCTCAGATGCTCCAGTCATACGCTAGATCGATAAAGAGCGCAGCCTCTTTTGATAAAAAACGTGGTGATGGATAGATTCCTACTCGACCCAAGTCCAAGCGGTCAGCATCCCAGCAAGTTTGAATTGTCGCGTTCGTTGATACGTCGCCCCCAGAATGATGGCGCAGTGCATAACAAAGATAATCAAGTTGCAATGATTGCAAATGAAAGTAATCCCCATGAATACCATGTGCAAATTCAGCCGCACGCTCTCCATGCAGTGGATCTCTGCCCTCTGCTAAGCGGCAACTATCATGTAAAAAACCAAAGAGCTCAACAACCAATAAATCCCCTTTGCGGATTTGAGCAATATTTTTTCCGTGATGCAAAACTCGCGCCCAGTGATTGGCGCCATGAATACCATGCCAATCTAGCTTGAATTCGGACTTGATAAGGGCAATTAGTCCAGAACGGTCATAGTCAGCTTTCATTAATGCGGCTCCTAACGGGATAGCGTAAATTTAGAACTACGAACCCATCATCGCTTGAGATCCACAGAAATCCATTTTGCCCATATCGATCTGCCAAGAGTTCTGCATTGTGAAGGGAGATTCCCAACACAAGAATACTAGGCTCACTTGGCCAAAGATTGGAAGAATCGCTACCCTCTCCAACAATACCGATTAGCCCAAGAGAATGTATGTCAGAAATTAACGAATATTGATTGTGAAGATTTTCCTCTGCGGTTAAAAGAACACTGTAAGGGTTAAATGCTGTTAAAAATGCAGCACTAGTAACACCACGGATCTTCATCAACGTAGCTAGCTCAGGGTTAGCATGCCCAACCCTTAGGACGATATTATCGTCCTCCCAATGTATGACATACAACGCTTCGCGATAGGCTTTTTCTAATTCAGCAGAAATCTTCTTGGCAGCATCAGTCATGCAGTGAACTCATCTAATTTTTCTTGGCATTCTGCCATCGGTAGTTCATCCCCAGCATTTACTAAAGGGCGTAATTTATGCCGATCTGTTATCGCTTCCGTGGAATAACCCTTTACCAACTTACCCCCTCGCCACATCTGGTTAAATTTCCGGCTAGTGACTGTTTTAATCTCATAGGCATCTTCACGGCCATCATGCCTTCCTAGATGGCATACAACCTCAACTATTAGGCCAAGATTTTCAGGGCAGCCCCCAACGATGACGCATAAGGTGCCAGGTTTTAAGTTTGACATTGTTATCCCCCTGCTAATCGTGTGACTGCACTCGCTTGTAACGCTCTATCAATTCGATGGTGCAGTTTTAAAGCGGTGGAGAAATAGTACAGCTTTGGATTAAGCTTGATGTTGGCATATTCCCAATCAGCAATCTCTAGGCTAACTCCCTTTGCCCAGTAGTAATACTTGCCACCATCTTCTATGGCGATACCGGTATAGCGATACTCGCAGAGCCCTTGCTCTGCCGGATCAAACTTTTTGAACTCATCGGAATGTAGTTCAATACTAATTAATTGAAAATTCATTTTCTTCTCCTATTTAGCCAATTTGACAAATGTCAGGGCATGGCAATTTGGTCTAACTCCGCCCTTGCTGCTTATTACATCTAGTGAATCACCGCCTCTGATACCTCAGGTTTTCCGTCTGGATCTTTTTTTTGACCGGTAATCAAATATTGCTTAGTTGCCAACGCAACCTTGAGGTACTCATCAATAGCCGCCCTGAAATTCTCAAAGCCATCTTGCTTATTAAATGCATAGGCCAAGCTAAAGATCAAGTTGTCAGCATCCTCACCATCCAGGGTCACAGTGTTTGACTCATCGTTATCAACCACCCGAAGACCTCTAGTAAAGTCAGGTTTCTCATCTTCAACCCAGCTCAGATCAAGCCTGTCCACATCGAATCGCAAACTGCGAAAAATATTGTTAATCGTAAAACGGGCACCGCCTAAGTATGTGTAATCGCGCATAAGACCTCCAATTAAATTGATTCATCTCTACAAACAAATTATCAAGACTGGAAGGCTCAAATATTGAGCTAGAGAAACTTTGGCCCAATAAAAAACCCACCAAATTTAGGTGGGTTTGTCGCTTTTGATTACCCCCTTGGGGTCTCATCTTTTTAGCACCTTACTGCGTTAGCAGGTTGCTGTGGCGACAAAGCCATCTCTTGATGTAGATTTAATTATGCCGACTTTTGATGAATTCTGTCAAGGAGATCAAGGGCTCCAAGCACGCACAATCTTGAGCATGGCGATCGTATCTTGCTCGCAATACTTGAGCATCGCATTTCGCACTTCTTCTTTTCGCTCTGGAGTAGTTCGGCTATGAATAGCTTCCTTATAAGCCTCTTGCGCCATTAGCCCATCACTCACTGCTAAATTTCCATAATCTAATTCTGGAGCAATGGTCGGTAAGATAGCTTTGATTGACCAAGAGCCCTTCATATCCGGATGGTAGTAATGATTGCGCGCCACGGTTAATAAATCAAAGAATCGCTCAGTAATATCGAGTAGCTGTGAAGCGAATTGGGGAAACAACTCGGCCAACTCTCTAATACGTGCACCTTCAAACCCAGCGCTATACACAAGCACCGGTCCTTGCGTGGCCACAACTTCAATTAATGTTTTGGCGAACTCATATCGAGGATCATTCCCCGAGAGATCCAAAAACTCCTGATGAGCAATAGATCCATCAGCCCGCTCAATATGACATGACCACTGAAACGGCAGTTGCGCATAAGGACGAGTGCCTGTCCAAACAGGAACGGCAAACCCAATGGTTTCAAAATCAAGGTAATAGCGTGGATAAGGCAAAGCTTGTATTTGCGCAATCGCATCAGGCTCCAAGAGCGCCTCTCCACTGCACGTAACGGCGTGAACTTTCAGGTGCTTGGGATTGCTAAGCAAGTTTGCCGGCACATCACGCAAGTCTTTAAAACCAGCAGCGCGCAATTGCGCTGCCATAGCTTTTCCATAAGGCAAGATTTCGACTGGGTACTCTATTCCTTCTTCTGGTGGAGAGCAGTAATGAATAAAGTCGCAAGTAAATGGATTGATACATTGCTCACCTGGGGCAATCGTAGGCTCAACTGGTAAAGCGAGAGTCTTTTTAGCGGCATCAACCCAGGATTGCACTTGAGGTATTTTAGGCTTGACCTGGTCTGATAAATCAGCCTCTGCAAAAAGGCCTTCGTAATTGCCATCGCCTTGATAGACAAATTTATTATTGATGTAAGCCAAGGCCATGCTCGTAGGTGAGTGGCCTGCTTTTTCCATCACCCAGCTTTGGACGGTGACATCATCGATATGGTAGCTCTTCACGCCTGTAGAAGATTTCACCTCGACTAAGCGATACCCCTCTTTTTCAGGAAAGAGTAAATCCGCACGAATCATGACATTCTCCTCAAAGAAGGCGCCTTCAAAGATAGTCTCGCGTTTCGCCACAGCCTCTTTAGTAAGAGTGATGGCCTCTTGTCTATTAAGGGTCTCAATAAAAACCCCGCCTGAATGGTTTTGCCGCGCGATATCACCCACTTTATTACCCTCATCCAATCGCACCTGAGTTAAGGGGCTTATGTGCATTAACTCCGGGCGGTTAACTTGTAACCACAGGCGTTTAGGGCACTGGCGATGGGCGATGATCTTTGATTTACTCAGACTTACCATAAAGGTTGCTTACCGAGTTCAAATTGGAATGGGGCTCTGCCTTTATCTAGCAAAGCATCGAATGGTTTCTCTAGTTTTATATTCGATCTCCCGATGACAGTCAGTACTGCTGAGACCCGCTCACATCAACCAAAGAAATCGGATGATTGATATCGAGGCAAGCTTTTACATCCGTATGGCGCTGCTCGCAATATTTATCAGCAGAAAAAGATAGGGTAGTAACAAATTGATTAAGCATTCTTTCATTCTAGTCAGTTATAGCCACTTTAGCTAAGGCCTAGTCTTTTTTATGCACATGGATGAAATACTCCTTATATGCTTGGTTGTTTTTAATCTGGTCAAACTAGTGAGTGCTGATATTAAGAGTAAGAACAGGCCATTTAGCTCATTAATTACTGACATTGGATTTTCCATTTGATCATTAAGCACCACGAACATCTGACAACAAACTTATGAATTAAGCAATTGAGAATGAGTGAACAATAAAAATAAAATTACTGTACAAATAGACAGTAGTTATAAATACTTGAACTTATTTTATGCAAGCTCAGTGTGTGAGCTAATCAATTTGTAATCTACTCATACCCAGAAAGCAAATGGGAAATAGACAATGTAACTATGCATACTTAATTGCTCAACTTTTCTTCTATTTCTTTTATAGATTTTTTTATAAACAGTGTTTATACATAGATTGATGAAAAAAGTGCATATAGAAAATATAGATAAACTTATTAAACTCAGAAAAATACTCGATAAAGAGCTCTATTCTGGTCATGCATTGATTACATACGATTTGATACTGGATGTATTAAAGGCGCACTTAGAGGGCAGAAACCTCACAATTAAAGAATTGTGTACAGGATCCATTAGAAGCACGCTCAATACACGAAAACATATCAATCTTTTAATTGATGATGGTTGGATTGCCCTTTCAAATGGCACTCTTGACAAGCGACAACGCATTGTTAATGCGACCAATAAATTAATTCTTTTGGTTGATGGCTTATTGGATTCTGGCAGAAATGAAAATTATTTAATGATTGAAAGTGTGCATTCTTAATATGCATAAATTTAGGTTTCAATTTAAATTGTTTTAAAAATTCGAAGCATAGATACTCAAACTCTTATCGAAAGGGAGTTTGCTATGAAAAAAATATTACTAACCGCTGGCTTTATTAGCACGCTTGCTTCATTTGGCGCTAACGCACAATCTTTTACGCCGCAATTTTATGCAGGTGCAGAATTAGGCTATACAAGAGTAGATAACAATGCTCAAAAACTTGCGAATGCCTTGGTAGCCACCAATGGCGGCAGTGCTTCTGTAAGTCAAAATACCGGTATTGCTCTCGGTAGAATTTTTGGTGGATATAAAGCTTTTGAAAATGCAGATGTTGAGTTGGGGGCAACTCAAACTGGCAATATTAATTACAATTTTGCCGGAGTATCAAGGGGAAGTACTGCTTATGCTGGTACAACATCTATTAATGTTCAAAGTCTTGATTTTTCAGTCTTACTTCGCCCTAGTATCTCAACAGGGTTTAATAACCTCTATGTAAGACTTGGTGGACAGTGGGCAAAAGAGCAGGCATCAACCACTGGCAATGTTACAGGTGGAAATGGCTCTGTCTCAGGTACAGGCTATATCTATGGCTTAGGTTATGACCAGCCAATCGATAAGACCTTTGATGCCAGATTTCAAATTAATAGGCTAGCGAATATTGCAGGGCAATCCTCTGATAAAGCCACTGTATTTTCTGTTGGTTTCGTTGGTAAGTTCTAAAGCAAAGGGGCAATCAGCCCCTTTTTTATTTCATCAGATTGAAAGATATAAATGAATAATCGCATTCTTCAGCTTGGTCTTCTTATTTTATTTGGCATCACTTTATCGGGTTGCTACCCAACCTCTTTAATGGATCAGCAAAAGGATATGAATGCGGCTAAAGGCGAAGGCGATAACCTATCCATTGGTAAGGTGCAAAAAGAAATAAAAGTAGGCATGAGCTCATCGGATGTTGTTTCTGTTTTAGGCTCACCCAATATGGTGACTACTGATGACAAGCGACGCGAGTCTTGGGTATATGACAAGGTCTCTACAGAAGGCATGGCCTCTACTTCAGCAGGACGTGGCTTTTTATGGTTCCCGACTGATCGTAATGCCACTGTCAGCCGTACTCAGAAAACTTTGACGATCGTAATTAAGTTTGATGAAAAAGGCATGGTGCGTGATTTTGCCTATAACACCTCTAAATTCTAAGAACTGTTGACATGAAAAAAATCATAGCTTGCATAGCTGTTATTGGTTTACTTGCTGGCTGTGTCCAGCCTATTCCACCAGAGGCCTTGCAATTTCAGCCTGATACCCTCGCGAATAGACAGCTGCAGTCTAGAAAATATGACATCAAGAGTGAGAAAGAGTTGTTATCGGCCTCTAATAATGTATTGCAAGATATGGGCTTTAATCTTGATGAATCCAATATGCCCCTCGGTGTGATTGTCGCTTCAAAAAGCAGGGATGCGACCGAAGCAGGTCAAATAGCAGGGGCAATGTTTATGGCTTTTATGTTTGGGGCTAATGCTGCAAGCTACGATAAGGTACAAAAAATTAGAGCTTCTTTAGTTACGAAACCAACATCTACTAACAACCCAATTGAAGTAGATATCAAGACTAAATCAGGCAAGCAAGTCAAATTTGACCAGCAAGTGCCGATGCCTAATAGCTATATTGTTCGGGTCACATTCCAAAGGCTTGTATGGAATCAAAAAGGAGTTATGACGAAGATTGAGGGTATCAATGACCCGGAGATCTATCAAGAATTCTTCGATAAATTATCTAAATCTGTTTTCTTGCAGGCTCAAAATGTTAACTAAATCAAACTCAGTGCGACTTTCTCTCATTGCTGTAGTAGCGGCTACACTCTTTTTATCGGGATGCCAGACCATGAAAGAGCGGGTCTTAGATTCATCCGCTGACGGTCAAACCTCAGTGCAGCTTAGAAATATCCAAACTCGCTCATTTGATACGAGCGATAAAGCAAAGACCATGAGAACAGTCATCGCCACATTACAGGACTTAGGATTTGTAGTGGATAAGGCTGATTTAGATCTCGGCTCGGTCTCTGCTACCAAGTTAAATGGTTATGCGTTGAGAATGACAGTATCTGTCCGTCCGAATGAATCTGGCAAAGCCATGATTGTGAGAGCTAATGCGCAGTACAACTCAACTGCCGTAACTGAGCCAAAGCCTTACCAAGACTTCTTTGTCTCTCTGCAAAAATCATTGTTCTTACAAGCGAATAATGTGGACTGATTAACCACTCGTGTGAAAGGCAGCATCGGGGCCCGTGCTTGCCCTGGATGTTAGCCCCACTGAAATTCAGTCTATCTTTAGCGATTCTCAAGCGAAAGACTAGGAAGGGGGTTTTCATCCCAAGCCCTAGGTTTATCTAAATATCGGTGTAAATTGATCTAAAAAAGTCATATACTAATCGACATCGATCAATATTTAATAGATAAAAATGATTACATGCCGACTTTCTACCATCCTAGGTGCTAACCGCATCAAGGTTTCTGACGTATGCAGGGCCACTGGCATTGCACGCGCTACCTTAGATCGCTATTACTACGACAGGGTGAATAGCTTTGACCGTGAGGTATTAACCAAACTGTGTGACTACCTAAAGGTCCTGCCAGGCGATCTGATTGTGAAAGTAGAACAAGATGATCTCTTTAGTAGTCCTGCTGATAGTGAAGTGAGGCTGGCATGAACGAGCGTGATATGAAGTTGCTGCTCGATGCCCAAGCACTCAAAAAAGTTCAGGTCCACTACGGGGTGATGTCCCAGGGCTACATGATTGTGGCTGATGGCAAACCACTGGAGACGGGCAAGAAAGAAACTCGGGAATTTAAAACATTGGATGCGGCAGCCAAACTTTTATTCAAACTGGGAATTGCCGATTTTGCAGTTAAGTTGAAAACAACTGGTTAACCTACATAGACTCTAGAAGAGTAATCTTGATTATGAATAAGTCATCTACTACGCCAGCAACCCCAGAACAAACTATGGCTAGCCACATTGACTATAGTGGTCAAGGCATTACGATCGCCTGTGGAGCCAGCTGCAGTTGCAAGAATCATCTTGATGAAACGTCCAAGGTAAAGCTAAGTCTATGGGTAAGAATGCGAAATAGACTGAAAAACCCACTCCATAGAAGCTTGGCTAGCCGTCTTCAAGATTAACTCGATGAAAAATAAAGCACCCTTGGGCGACGTTGAATATTGCGGCAAGATTGCCACCAAGACCTTTAAGCAGATAGCGCAAGAGCGACTACTCAAGGCTACCGTTATGCCCGCCTCTGAGCTCGCCAAACAAAAGCAAGATGAGCTAGAGAGGGCCAATGCCTTTACTAGGGCCGCCCTAGATGAGGAGTTTGTTAATAGGACAGAGAAGTCTGTTTCGCCAAACTGCCCTACTCACATTGGCCAGAGAGTTGGCGTGATCACTAGAGAGCCTTTCGAGGAGCAGCCTTAATTATCTAAGCCCCACTGCTTTGGATAAGATGCCCTCCAAATTCTGCGCACTAAAAATTAATCTCCCTCCAGCTTAAGCATAGTTGATCGACATGCTCAGCAATATTTATCAAATTGAGCCTCTTCCAGCCTTTACCGCCGCCAAAAAGCTTCGAGGACGTTTTGATGATTTCTATCGTCACCATCCACACAACTTCGCACAGCCTCAAATATCCCCAAACCCACACTTTCAATATGCTTTGGAATTCTCTGCAAATGAACGTTTGATGCCCTACGAGCAAAAAAATCAGCCCTATCAAGGCATTGCTCAGAGATGAGTATTTTTATTGCCTCTTTTTTTGAGTTCACCAATGCCACTCGACCAGAGAGAAAATAAAGTAATTGAGGCCAGTCAGAACGGTCTTGTAGTCTTTTGTAAAAGGCTGGTGATTGAGCTTGAATCTTCTCAGCGCTTGTTAATTTTAATTCCAGAAGGCAATGAGCCGCGTCCTTAAAATTAAGTTGAGCCAATTTATTTTCTAAATTTAGCAATTCCTTTTGTTTCTCTTTTTTATCTTTTTGCTCACTATCACTCAGAGTCCCCAAAAAATCAGGCCAACTAATAAATTCTGGGTAACCACCCTGAGCTGAGCTTGGGCTTTTTCTTACAAACAAAAGATCAGGATCGGTACGTACAGCATCGAAAAACAGGCTTCTCGATTGAAATCTTTTCCTTCGAACGATTTCACGAGCCTCCCAAAACGGAGAAAACTGCTTTATATGTTTGCCGTGGATAAATTCATGCCAAGTAATATCGTATGACTGAGGGACTGATACAGGTGCATTTGATGGTAGTTGATTAAGGCGGTATGATTCCTCGTACTCCGCCCGCTCCACGATACCCATCCCCATCACGATTACTCTTAAATCCTCTAATGGCAATAATTCTTCCTTGCGAACGGCTGACTTTCTATTATGAATTTCATCTAGCGCGCGTCGAAGTTGATTTGATAACTCTGGTCTGGTGTTAAGAACTGCGTAGAGGTCCGAATGTCCTGAGCTCTGGAAATCAACCAGCATCGTAAATCTATTTTTGAGGGCATATTCAATAAACTCCTCAAGCATCCACAGCATTCCCCTAGCATCGCCATTAATTGGCAACTCCTTTCTCACGCTCTCATCAAGATAAATCCCATAATCTGCAAATATCTGATGGATATGATTTAGATAGGGATTTAAACCTTGATAGCGGTAAATCTCAGCTTCAATGACAATTAATTTTTGATCAGACTCTCGGAAATATGCCTCTTTTTCACCTCGAACTTTCAAATAATCATTTCCCCAGGCGGGAATGTCATCGCCTCGCTTAGCAAGGCCATCGACAGAGCCCATGAATACCTCAACCATTTCTCCTGACCTAATTAATCTAAAATCACCACGCCGATTTCGCACCTTACCCTTCAAATCTAATTTGGGATGTGGTTGATACTCAATGCCTGAAAAATACAGCCAATTGGCGACCATTGCTTCTGCACGACTTTGATAGACAATTCCATCCCTCCCAACAATTGACTTCTTTTTACTAAGCTTAGGAGCTTCCAATTCCGTTATACGTAAACACCCGCCCTCATTTAGTTCATCGGGAATATTGTTGTAATTGACTAGTTTTTTTGGTCTTTTTGGCATGTCATAATCCCAATTTATAGTGAGGGCGCATTATAGCAAAAAAATAACCGTAACTCCATGATTAATATAGATTTTTAATATACCGTTGGCAACATAAATCAAGCGATTTTTAAATACGATTTACTCATCAAGTAAATATCCAATTTCTGTCTACTTAAAGTTGTCGCCCCCAAAGCAACTTGAGGCTTGATCGCCCCTATAAAATCTTTTTTGTTATAATCTGACTAGAATGGTCATAAAGGAGATTTAATATGCATATTTGGCAAATACAAGAGGCAAAAGCGCAGCTTTCCACCGTATTGCGCGATGCAGAGCTTGAGGGGCCACAAGAAATCACCAATCATGGCCGATCAGTAGCCGTACTTCTTTCTAGATCAGATTACGATCGTTTGACTGGGGCTAATAAATCGCTGGTCGAGTTTATGCGCGCATCGCCACTATTTGGTGATGAAGAGCTATTCATTGAGCGCGACCGGAGCCTGACTCGCGATATCTCACTATGACCTATCTGATTGATACCAACGTCCTATCCGAGTTGCGTCGCAAAGAACCCAATGTAGGTGTTGCAGAGTGGTTTTCTCAGAGACCGGCTACAACACTATTCGTGAGCGTACTCACATTGGGGGAGATTCGTAAGGGTATCGATATGCTGCCAGATAACGACCGAAAATTTGCACTACTGGATTGGCTTGAGGTTGATTTACCTTCTTTTTTTATTGGTCGCATTTTGGCAGTAGATATCAGCGTAGCAGATCGATGGGGGCGCCTAATTGCGCAAGCGGGACGTCCTATGCCAGCTATTGATAGTTTGCTAGCAGCAACTGCAATCCACCACGGACTAAAGCTGGTTACTCGTAATGTCCACGATTTTGAATTTACTGGATTAGAAGTTATTAACCCCTGGAAAAACTAAAACCAACTAGAGAGACTGAGAAAAAATATCGACTTGTATTGCAGAAAAGCGGAAGAATCTCAAATTAACTTGCAGACTTCATCGATACGCCCCTTGCGAGATTTTTTATAAACCATTAATTTCCTTGGAATCGTAAGTCTCGATTTCAATTGCGGACGACAAGAGCCTTTAATCCTTACTTGAATTCAAACTTTTCAATCCAGTGCCCCGCCCGTTTCACTGACATATTGCGTGGATCTATTGAATTGACCTGATGGACCGCCCATGCGCGCCACTTCTTAAACCCAGGAATTTCCTTACTCGTAGCCTTCGACTTTTCATCTAACGCTGTAATTAACTCCTGCATCTTCTCTGCCTTCTTAATGTCTTTTAAAGCTTGACTCATTAACTCCATGCGCCGTTCAATCAGTTGCTCAGTTTCTTGACGCCTACGGAGAGCGGCCTTGATTTGCCCCCTTTCCCAGAAGAAACTCCAGCGATCTATTACCAATTAAAGGGATATGTTGAATTTATTTTTTAAAAAATAAGAAATGAGATTGACATTTAATTTTATTTATGGGTTGACTTTTAGCTATATTGGTGGGAGAATGGCTCCATTCGTAAATTAATTGCCGTCCTTTAAGGGGTCGGACCTTCTGAAAGTTATATAAAAATGAATGTAGCAAGTCTCTCTACGACCGGGTTCCAAATCCCTGCTTCCTGGTCTTCAAATTTCCAAAGCTCACACCCGCTCAATTACTTCTTTGGTGAAGGTATTAAAGATATTTTGTGCAGTTATCGTAGCCTAGGAATGCCATTCCCAAAAGCAAACTTGGCAATTAAAGTCAATTTCTTGGGATCTCAGGCAACACTATTTCCGCGGCAAACTCAGAGCATTACGTCTTTAAAGAAATTCCTTTCTCTTGGTAGCGCATTCACAGTTGCGATAGTCTCACTCGTAATGGAGGCACCCAAAATGTAAAAAGCCAACTTAACCTTGAGGGTCAAATTGGCTTGTCCGATTGAATCGGGATGCTTCGTCTGTAAACAAAGTATATCCCCTTCTGATCTAGCAAGTAAATAGCTTCCCTCAATTTTTTAAACCGCAATGCGGTCAGGGGGAGTCTTTGCCTAAAAAACGATGAACTCCCAAACATCTTAGTCTCAAAGGAGTCACCATGTCTCAGATTCATAATTTATTCACCAAAAAAACTTTTAACCCCAAGATTGGATCAGAGCTCAAACTTTGTAGCAGTCAACCATTAAGTCCAGAAATATACCCGGCCTTAATGTTTACACCATCGGTGGAAAGTGATGTGTTAAACCCAGCTAAAGAAGACCTTATGCTGGAGCAAAGTTTAATAATTAAAAAAAGCACTTTACCGATAAGCAAACAATCCAAAGCCAACAAGGCTTTAGAGGCACAGAGAAAACGGTTTCTTGTCCTTAAGCTGATTATTGGATTCGGCCTAAGCACGCAAAAAGTTGCCTCTTACTTTATTGATGACATTGGGGGATATATCGTCAGGGGTATGCTTAAAGATAAGCTATTGAAAGAACATAGGAAAGAGAAAATCCCCGCCTATACAAAGGCTTTTCAAGCAGAGCATCAAGTACTTACGTTAACGGAGCTTGGCTTAAGAATATATTACCAACATCGGGGTCAAGACATTAACTATCCTGAGCTTAATCCGAGTCAAATTAAATTTTCTCATGCTAGCCATACTCTTGAAATTCAGATGGCTATAAAGAAAATGTTTATGCACAATTTAATTATTGAATATCAAACTGAGCGAATGATGGACCCAGAAAATAAGCTGGGCCCTAAGAAATTCGATGCAGTTGTGACTCTTAATATCGATGATAGCCTGGTGAAAACAGTAGGCATAGAGGTCGAACTCTCAGCTAAGTATGACAGAGAGATGTGTGAAACTCGAAAACGAGTTTGTAATTCATTGCGACAAATCGATAAATTTGGAAAACCTAAGATTGCTTACGTTTTTTATTTCTGTGAAGGGCAAATGATCAATCGATATCAAGGGTTATTTTCTGCTGACTCCAAAATTTATCATTGGCTAACTCAATCTAAAAAAGATTACAAAAATGGGGTTGATTTAGTAATTCCAAAAAATATATCTGATCGAATCCTCTTTTTTCCAATCCAAGGCTTAAACACGCAGGAATCACACAAATGAACACCAACAAAATTATTACCTGTTTTTTATTGTTTTTATCCTTGATTGCTTGTGGTAAACAGTATGACTCAAATTACGTTACTCGCGTAGATTATGACACCCTTATCACCGCAACTAATCAGAAGATTAATCAGCAGACTAATGCATTTACTCAATATAAAAAAGAGGCTGAAGATACAATTGAAGCATTAACTAAACTTAAAGACATTTTTGAGAAAGATAACATTCAACTTAAATCTCAAATTAAAACTAAGACTTGGTTGCTGGATGAAAAAAACGATACTGATCGAAGGGAGTTGGAACTTTGGGGAGAAAAAGATTGGTTTTGGGTTTACCAATGCTCTGAGTGGCACCTCACTAACTTAGGATTTTCCGTGTGCCAATTCACCGATAGCGAAATTAAAAGAGCTCGAGCAATGGTTGGAAAAGGATATCCATTTGATCCAGAAGTGACTTTTGAATCATTGCCGAAAGCTTTAATTCATCTCTGCCTTGGTATCATTTTTATAGTGGTCATTTTTGGAACACTTCTATGGAGCATCCTTACAGGAATTTCATTGCTCCTACCAAAGCCTTGTAAAAAACTTCTATTTGAAATTAACTCTAAATATAGAGCAAAAGTTATCTGCAGTTTTAAGGATGCCAATTTTCCTTATGAAAAAGCGGCTTATCTAGAAATAGAGAAAAAAAACGAGGCGCAAATAGCAACCGCAAAAACGCAGGAAATTTGCAATCAAAATCAAAGAATCTTAAAAGAACAGAATGATATGATTTATAAAAACAAAAGGATCCTTGAAGAAGATAAAATTAAACAAAATATCTCAAAAATTGAGGGTGATAAAATAGCGCAACACTACATCGATTTCTTCGTAAACCTTCCAAATATAAGAGAAAAGTTTCTTAAAGAGTTGAAGCAGCACTTAAATCATCCTGTAGGCAGTAAATTTCCGAACTTTGCTGGTCTTGCACCAACTACAGAAACCTTAAAAAAAATAGATGCATCTGAATTCGGAAAATTATTAGGCCCTTAGAATTTAGATTCTGAAGCAGAATCTTTATGATTTATTTTTGATACAAGATGTAATCGCTGTTTTAAAAAAGTAGTAAGGTCAAATGCCTTGCTACTTTTTTATTCCTTAAACATCATTTTCGCGTAATCGCCATAAAGTGGTAACTTCTACAGCTCTTGCAAAGTGTAAGCTATCGGTCTTATCGAATATTTTTTTATGGACGGGCTTTGTGTCAAGGCGCCCCGCCACGATGAGACCAGACTCCTCTATCCATTTCAGCAACTCTTGCCGAGTCCGCAACTCTAAATGCTCGGCTAAATCCGAAAGAATAAGCCACCCTTCTCCCTGAGGTAATAGATGGGCTTTGAGATTTGATAGAAAACCTTTCAACATTTGGCTTTCTGGATCATAAACCGCATGCTCTAAGGAAGAGCTAGGTCTTGCTGGTAGCCAAGGAGGATTGCAAACAATGAGCGCCGCTTGCCCAACTGGAAATAGGTTTTCTTTGACAACAGTAATTTGAGAGGTAAGGCCAAGTCGCTCAATATTTGCTGTGGCGCAAGCTAATGCGCGCTCATCCTGATCTGTCGCAGTCACATGCTTTATTCCTCGCATGGCCAAGGCAATTGACAGCACACCTGTTCCAACTCCAATATCAAAGGCAATAGAATGCGCACTCACGGCATTGGGTAAAGGAGCCTTACATATCAATTCAATATATTCACCACGGATAGGAGAAAAGACGCCATAGTGAGGGTGAATGAGAATTTTTTCATCCTGATTAACTAGAATAGGAACTCCTCTCTTACGCCACTCGTGGGCACTAATGACCCCTAAGAGTTCCCGTAGAGAAACTACATAAGGTTCATTTGCAAGGCCGTATGCCTCAAGACAGGCCCGGGAAACGTCGGGCGCACGCCTTAAAGAAATGCTGTGGTCGGCATTTAAAGGAATAAGGAGCATGCCGAGAATGCGTGCGCGTTGAGACTGCGCTAATCGGTGATGATTAAAGTTATCCAATATGCTTCTTGGTTCAGATTTACTCTTTTCTTTGTTGCGCTTGATTTTCCTAGAAGGTTTATCAATCCTAGTGGCTAATGCCTGTAATAACTGACGCGCGTTCTGGAAGTCACTCTTCCACAACATAGCAGTACCTTCGCATGCATAGCGATAGGCCGCATCAGCAGTCAGCGTGTCATCCACTAAGACTACCCTTTGATGTGGGGAAATGCTATTTTCGGAATGCCATTGTGCGAGATGAATTTGCTCGCCCTCTTTCCATGCAATCGTGCCATTATTTGGCATTGAGCTCATCGTTTTGCTCAAACTGTCAGCCGATTATTTTGATAATCCTCGATTGCTTGCTCTATTTCTGCGCGTGTGTTCATTACAAAAGGGCCATGTTGAACAATCGGTTCATGCAAAGGCAGCGCTGCCAACACAATCCATTGCGCGCCAGTAGCGCCAGCCTTCACCTTTAATTGATCGCCCTTACCAAGCACTACAGCAGCTTGCTTAGGAACGCTTTTCAGGGGCTCGCCCACTTCCAACTCGCCTTCGTAGACATAGAGAAATGCATTATGTGCCTCAGGCACAACATGCTCAAACTCTTCACCTGGGGGTAAATGCACATCTAAAAATAATGGGGCGGTAGTAATTCCCTGAATGGGACCTTGAATGATTTCGCCCTTACTTTCATAAGAGCCAGCAATCACTTTGACAGACCCACCATTAGCCAAAGATAGCCTTGGAATATCTTCCGCTTGAATATCTTGATAACCCGCTAGCTTCATCTTTTCTTTTGCAGGCAAATTAATCCACAACTGAAAGCCACGCATCGCTCCGCTAACCTGCTGAGGCATCTCCGAGTGAATAATGCCGCGCCCAGCAGTCATCCACTGCACTCCACCCGTTTTTAAATGCCCTTGATTACCGAGGTGATCCTCATGCAACATGTGGCCTTCTAACATGTAGGTCACAGTTTCAAAGCCACGATGAGGGTGAGCTGGAAAGCCAGCAACATAGTCATTTGGATCATTAGATGAAAACTCATCGAGCATCAGAAATGGGTCTAGACGCGCCCGCTCTTGACCTCCTAGACTTCGACGCAATTTCACGCCTGCGCCATCAGATGTGGCAAGCCCAGGAATAATAGTTTGAATGTTGCGAATCATGTATTACTAACTATTTATTCTTAGGCTGGCGGATGATCTTCTGGATTCACATCCAAAGCGATCAAGAAACGGGACACCATGTTGTAAGCGGCAATGACCGTGACCAGCTCAACCGTATCAGTACTTCCCAATGCTTTTTGCAAGCGCTTCATTAACTCTGGGTCAACCTTAATATTCCTCGTCATTTGAAACGTTAAATCTGCAGCATCATTTTCTATCTGTGAAAATATATCTTTGGGAAAAGTAGCTTGCCCAATCAAGCGCAATCCCTGCACTTGTTCTTCAGTACCGCCGGCCTTTTTAAAAGGGGGTGCGTGGTGAAAAAACTCATACTCAGCACCATTGAGAACAGCCACGCCACACATAGTTAACTCACGCAACTTAGGATCTAGCGATAGGTTATTACGAATCTCGCCAATGAAATGGTTCCAACCTTCAGCGATTGGCACGCTATGCAAAAGCATGCGATCTAAATTAATAAACTGGCCGCCACGACGTTGACGAATCGCAGCGACTAAATCAGCAGGCTCAGCCAAGTCCATTGGCTGGTAAGGAATTAAACGTTCAGACATAAGTGCTTTCTCTATTTTCTGCGCAGTGATTTCTTATTGCGCCGTTTCTTTAATATTGTTCTCAATCACAAACTTACCCCACACAGCAATTTGCTTGCCAATGAAATCACGCAATGCCTCTGGGTTACCAGCAATAATTTCAATGCCTTGTGCTTTAAATTTATCAGCAACGTTTGGGGTTTTGAGTGCTTTCGTGATGGCTTGGTTCATCGCATTGACAATCGCAGGAGGCGTTTTACCTGGCGCCAATACTGCCCACCATGCTGGCGCATTAAAGCCTGGGAAGCCACTTTCTGCAACCGTTGGGACATTAGGCAATCCTGGTGCCCTTTTGGTTGTGGTGACTACTAAAGGAATAATGCCGCCACTCTCAATATGGGGTTTTACCAGAAACTCCGAACCGACAGCTAACTCAACCTGACCTCCCAATACATCCTGCATTAAAGGGCCGCCACCACGATACGGAATATGGTTCCAATCAAAACCTGCCTGCTTTGCTAAACGAGCCATTGCAAGATGTCCTAGGCTACCAATGCCGATCGAGCCATAACTAAATTGCTTGCCGGCCTTAGATAAATCTACCAATTGCTTAAAGCTGCTGATCCCCGATTTTTTGCTGGCAACAAGCACCATTGGGGATGTGCCAATTAAAGTGACTGGTGCAATATCTTTAATGGTGTCATAGGGCAGCTTATCTTTAAGGCTTGGATTAACGCCGTGAGTATCAAACACTACTGCGAAGGTATAACCATCAGGATCGGATCTAGTCATTGCTGAAGTGCCAATCACACCAGAAGCCCCACCAATGTTTTCCACAATGACGTTTTGCTTTAGCTCGGCCTGCAAAGCTGGAGCCAAAATCCGCGCCACCTGATCTACCGACCCACCGGGTGGGAATACAGCAATCAGACGGATCGGTTTTTGGCTGGGCCAAGCGCCCACTCCAGTAGTCTGAGCGCTTGGCATTCCAGATACGCCAATCAGCAATAAACCAAACAATATGGCATTTTTAGCCATTTTTAATAAAATCTGCATACCACGTCTCCTGTAGATAAGACGACAAGATTACCACCCCTCGCAGACTGATGTTTGATAATGGAAGGTGTAGCCAACAGAGACTTAGCATGAAGCCCATTTTGAACATCGCCGCGTATTTATTTGTCAGCCTTGATGGCTTAGCAGAGCTGCGCGCAAAGATGCTAGATCACTGCAATGCACTCGAACTCAAGGGAACGATTTTGCTCACCGGCGAAGGCATCAATATGTTCCTGGCAGGCAAAGAAAAAGAGATGCGCCGCTTTTTAGAATGGCTTCGTGCTGACTCTCGCTTTAAAATCATCGAAGTTAAAGAAAGTTGGTCCGATGAGCAGCCCTTTAAGAAAATGCTCATCAAACTCAAGAATGAAATTATTCGGATGAATCACCCTGCCATTCGCCCTGAAGAAGGCCGAGCAAACTTCATTACTCCAAAGAAATTGCAAGAGTGGCTAGATCGAGGTACTGATGACCTAGGTCGCCCAGTTGTCATGGTGGATACACGCAATGCCTTTGAGGTGGATTACGGCACCTTCGAAAACGCCCTGCACTTCAATATTGAAAAATTTACACAATTTCCTGAGGCGATTAAGGCTAAAAAAGAGGAGCTTGCAGATAAGACCTTAGTGAGCTTTTGTACCGGCGGCATTCGTTGTGAAAAGTCCGGCCTGTATATGCGGGAAATTGGCATGCAACATAGCTACCAATTAGAAGGTGGAATCTTGAAGTACTTTGAAGAGGTTGGCTCCGCGCATTACCAAGGCAGTTGCTTTGTCTTTGATGAGCGCGAAGCCTTAGAGCCCACCCTAGAATCCATACCGGTAGAGCACTCTATTCGTAAAAAGCTCAAAACCGGCTAAGGGATTTAGGGAGTTAGGGCCGCATTAAGCCGACTTACCGACTAAGGTAAAGTGCTCCACAAATGGCGGTTTAGTAAAAAATGGCCCCACAATGGCGCGCCAGTCTGCAAAGGCTGTAGAGCCCCGAAAGTCAACAGTGTGATTTTCCAGAGTATCCCAGTAAATAAATAGTAGGTAACGTGCCGGATTTTCAATGCTGTGATTAACCTTAAAGCCCTGAAACCCCTTAGATTTCGCTATCACCGTCTCCACCCCGCGCAAAATGGCCTCTTCAAACTCCTTTTGCTTGCTTGGGTCAATCTCAATATCGCAATGTTCCAAAATCATGGGTTTTCCTTTATCAAAAAAAATCTGTCATAAATAGTAAAATTCGCCTGTATTACAAGATTAATCCAAAAAAACAATCACCTGGGCCAGAGACATGTCTAATATCCCTAATCGGCAAATGCCGATTTTTTTGTCCTATTTCGTTGCCGCAAGCCTGAGCCTGATGACTGGCCTTGTTAGCGCACAATCTTCATCTAATTATCCTAGTAAACCCATTAAGTTAATTGCTCCCGTCGCTGCTGGCGGAGGCTTAGATAACCTTGCTCGTAAAGTAGCTGACCGGCTATCCAAAAACTTAGGTCAAACTATCATTGTGGATAACATGGGTGGTGGTGGTGGTGCAATAGCATCCCAAGTCACCGCCAAATCCGCGCCCGATGGATATACCCTGATGATTGCCTATGTTGGCACGCATGGCACAAACCCGGCGGTTCGTAAACTGCCTTACGACGCTATCAAAGACTTCACACCCGTCGGCATGATTGGTGCAACGCCAAATGTCTTAATCATTAACCCTGATTTACCCATTAAAAATCTCAAAGAATTTATTGATTACGCTAAGAAGAATCCTGCCAAGTTAAGTTATGGCTCAGCTGGGCCAGGCACATTGACACACCTTGGCATGGAGCAGTTCAAGTTAGCTGCGGGTATCTTCATGGTTCACGTGCCCTATCGCGGTATCGGTCCTGCTTTCACCGATTTGCTAGCAGGTCAGACCCAAGCAATGTTGCCAACACTATATGCAGCAATACCCTACCTCAAATCAAATCGAGTCAGAGCATTAGCGGTTACCGGTCAAAAACGCAGTTCTGCTGAACCCAATATCCCCACCTTTAAAGAATTGGGATTTAACGGTTTTGATGGTCAGCAGTGGTATGGAGTAGTTGGTCCAGCCAATATGCCAGAGGCTATTGTGGCTAAGCTCAATACCGAACTCAATAAAGTACTAGCCAGTCCAGAGTTCAATCAAGAGATGACAAGCGAAGCGATGACATTGATGCCAATGACGCCAACGCAATTTACAAATTACATTAAAGAAGATATTGCACGCTGGGTAAAAGTAGCCAAAGAGCGTCATATCGAAATTGAATAAAACATTTATATCTATTTAATACATTCACTACTTACTAGAAATAGGAAATCACATGTCTCAAGCTATTGCTGCAGCAGCAGATCTTAATGCTCCTCCCGTTACCAAGATCTTGGCTGAATTTGTTACCTCACACCCAAGTCAAGGGTGGACTCCTGAGGTAGATCATGAGGCACACCGTACCTTCTTAAACTGGCTGGGCTGTGCAATCGGCGCCGCGAATCACGAGAGCGTGGAATCTTCCTTAGCAGCCATTCGTGAATTCCAACCAGCGCCACAAGCCAGTATTTTGGGTCGCAAAGATCGTGTTGATATGGGTGGTGCAGCTTTAATTAATGGTATTAGCTCACATACCTTTGACTTTGATGACACTCATCTTAAAACTGTGATTCATCCTGCAGGGCCTGTAGCTTCAGCAATTTTGGCTTTGGGTGAACATCTCAATGCCAATGGCCGTCAAATCATCGACTCACTGATTCTCGGTATCGATGTAGCCTGCCGTGTCGGCAATGCCATGTACCCAGACCACTACCATCGCGGCTGGCATATCACTGGCTCTACTGGCATGCTCGGCTCAGCTGCCGCCTGCTCTCGCTTGATGGGTCTTGATTTACAAAAAACCACCATGGCTCTGGGTATTGCTGCATCTCAGCCCGTCGGTATGCGTGAGCAATTTGGCACGATGACAAAACCATTTCACCCAGGCGGCGCAGCCCGTGCAGGACAGCTCTCTGCACTCTTAGCCAAGCACGGCTTTACTGCCAGCCCTAAAGCATTAGAGGCAGGTCGGGGTTATATGCAAACGGTTTCCACCAAGTGTGACTGGTCAGAAATTGATCGCGCCTTGGGTAAATCATTTGAGATTTCATTAAATACCTACAAGCCATTTGCTTGCGGTATTGTGATTCACCCTGCGATTGACGCTTGCGCACAATTGCGCGCCCAAGGCGTTAAGGCAGATGATGTTGAACGTATCGAATTGCGCGTCCATCCACTCGTACTCGAATTAACCGGCAAGAAAACTCCGAAAGATGGCTTAGAAGGTAAGTTCAGCGTGTATCACGGCTGTGCTGTTGGATTGATTTTTGGCCAAGCGGGGGAAGGTGAGTACGCTGATGACATCGTCAATCGTGCTGATGTTGTGGCTTTGCGTGCCAAAGTTAATGCAACTACCGATACTTCAATTAGCGAAGCTTCAGTGGATGTGAAAGCAATTCTCAAGGATGGTAAAGAAGTGCATGTGTTCGTGAAGAATGCCATTGGCTCCGTTGAGAACCCCATGAGTGACGCAAACTTGGAACAAAAGTTCACCAGCCTTGCCGAACCAATTCTTGGCACAGAAAAAACCCGTCAACTCATTTCTGCTTTGTGGAAATTGGGTAGCGCATCTGATCTCAAACACATTTTGAGCCTTTGTACTCCAGACTAAATTCACCAGAAAGCTTTAAGTACTATGACCCAATTACCCAACATCGTCATTCTTGGCGACTACGAACGTGCCCTACGTCGTTTCTCCAAATGGGACAAGCTTGAGCAACAAGCTAATCTCCAGATTCATCATGAACCCTTGCGTGATGAGGCTTTATATGAGGCGGTAAAAGATGCTGACGCCATTGCCATCGTCCGTGATCGCTCACCATTTAACGAAGCCATGATTGCGCGTCTACCCAAGCTAAAGTTCTTGATGTTTACAGGTGAGCGCAATGGCACATTGGAAGCGAGCGCACTGGTATCTAGAAATATTCCGATGGCGTGCACCTACGGCGGACCTTCAAAAGAAACGACTGCTGAGTTAACTTGGGCGTTGATTTTGGGCGCCTCTAAGCGCTTGATAGAAGAAAATAAACTCATTGCATCTGGTGGCTGGCGCGACGAACTCTCCCTCCTCCCAATGCTCTCTGGCCAACGTCTTGGCGTGATGGGTTTAGGCGCCATTGGTAGTCGTGTAGCACGGGTTGGCAACGCCTTTGGTATGGAAGTGGTGACTTGGAGTCCCCGTATGACTCCTGAGCGTGCCGCCGTTGAACATGCAAAGTCCGTTAGCCTAGAGGAATTACTCAGCACCTCTAAAGTAGTCACAATGCATTTGGTGGCAGGCCCTGGGACCAAAGGCATCATTAGTAAAGATCAATTAGCCTTAATGCGCGCTGACTCTATCCTTGTAAATACCTCACGTGCCGCCCTCATTGACATGCCAGATCTTCGTAAAGCACTCATCGCCGGTCACCCCGCTCAGGCTGCAGTAGATGTATTTGATATTGAGCCACTCCCAGTAGATGATTCCTTACGCAATACACCAAATTTATTGGTGACGCCTCACTTGGGCTTTGTTGCCGAACCTATTTTTGAAGCCTTCTCTCATGGGATCACTGAAACCTTAGAAGCTTGGCTTGATCAAAAACCAGTCCCGCATCCATTTAAGCCGCAATAAGTAACTCTCTTGAGAACACTCACACCAAGTCAACTCTTTATTGCTTTTAGCAAAATCGGTATCTCTGGTTTCGGAGGCGTCTTACCATGGGCTAGGCGCACTATTGTTGAACAAGAGAAGTGGTTAAGCTCAGAAGAATTTAGTGCCATGCTTGGGATCTGCCAAGTTGTTCCAGGGCCAAACATTGTGAATCTAGCAATTTGTATTGGCACGCGATTTTCTGGAATACCTGGCGCCATCTGTGCGGCGCTAGGGCTCTTAATAGCTCCAAGCGCTGTTGTGATCTTGCTGGGAATACTTTATGAACACTATAGCTACATGCCAATAGTACAAGGTATGCTGCGCGGGGTTTCAGCCGTGGGGATTGGACTCATTGCTGGAACGGGCTTCAAAATGATGCGTTCGGAATTTAGCTACCCACCTATGCTGGTTGTAGTGGTATTGACAATAGTTTCAGCAGGCTTTTTTCATCTAGGTCTAGGCTGGGTTGTTTTAATTGCTTCCCCATTCGCTTTGTATCTAGCGTGGCGAAAGGCCAATCTTTCATGAGCGCGCTGATCAGTCTTTTTCTAAAGCTCATGGCATTCTCAGCAGTTGCCTTTGGAGGAATCAACGCTTTATTGCCGGCTCTATACGATCTTTCTGTAAGCCAAGAGCATTGGTTAGATACCCAAACATTTGCAGACTACTTCGCCATTGCCCAAGCTGCTCCAGGACCTAACCTCATGACAATCACGCTGATAGGATGGCACGTCAGTGGGGTCATTGGAGCTGTGGTCGCAACTATCGCCATTTGCCTGCCATCCTCAATCATGATTTATTTTCTTCAGGGGTATATCGCAAATATCCGCAGCCCTCAAAAGAAAATGATGATTCAATTTGCAGCAGGTGCATTGGCTGTAGGCCTAGTACTCGGATCGGCCTGGCAAATTGCAATGCAAATTAATCACACATATGCAGCATATGCTTTAACATTTTTCACCATTACGATTATCTTGTTTACAAAATGGCATCCTTTGTATTTAATTGCCTTGGGTGCCCTATTGGGCTTACTAGGTTTTATTTAAGACGGAGTGTAGTTATGAATTTCAAATGGATTGCAGGTCACCTAGCCGTTTTCTGTATCACTCTATTAGGGATATCCAACGCTCACGCTCAAGCTAGCTATCCCAACAAACCCATTAACTTTATTGTTCCTTATGGTGCAGGTGGCGGAGCAGATTCGCGTAGTCGTCAAATTGCCCAAAAAATGAGTATGATCTTGAGCCAGCCCATCATTGTGGATAACAAACCCGGCGCCGGTGGCAATATCGGTACCGAATTTATCTCCAGAGCTGCACCAGATGGCTACACCATTGGTATGGGTAACTTTGCCCCGATGGCCGTGAATAAAACCCTCTTTGGCAATTTGCGCTACGACCCAGAGTCTGACCTCACACCGATTGTTTTGATTGAAAAAGGTCCACTAGTTTTAGTTGTTAATCCAGCGTCCTCATACAAGACGGTAAAAGATATTGTGGATGCGGCTAAAGCGAAACCAGGTGTGCTTACCTTCTCTTCTGGAGGCATTGGCGGCAGTCATCAACTATCTGCAGAGTTGTTCAAGCAAAGTGCAGGGATCGAGATGATTCATGTGCCGTACAAGAGTGGTTCAGCAGGCCTGACAGATTTAATGGCGAACAATGTCACGATGATGTTTGATCAAATGTACTCTGCAATGCCAAGCATAAAGGCTGAAAAACTCCGGGCAATTGCTATCACTAGTAAGAAGCGCTCACCACTACTGCCTAATATTCCGAGCTTTGCTGAAGTGGGTTATCCCAAAGTAGAGGTGTTGAACTGGCAGGGATTGATTGCGCCCAAAGGTACGCCAAAAGTCATTATTGATAAGCTCAATGCTGCTGCAAATGAAGCGTTGAAAGATCCACAACTGCGAGAGCTCATGCTGTCTCAAGGCAATGAAATTGGTGGCGGTACGCCAGCGGATTTCGCAACACTTATCAAATCAGAGTCTGCCAAGTGGAGTACTGTTGTCAAAACAGCCAATATCAAACCAGAATAATTTTTAGTATTGGTTTTTTCTTACTTAAGGGCCTGGTAAGTCAAAATACCTAAGAAGGTCAGTACTAGAGATCCGATCAGGTGAACCAGTGCTGTACCAAGCGCCCAAGTAATCTCTCCACGCTGCATAAACGCAACGACTTCTGCTGAAAAGCTTGAGAAGGTAGTGAGCCCCCCAAGAAATCCCGTAATTACTAATAAGCGCCACTCCGGAGAGATGCTAGGATTATTGCCAAAGTAAGCTACCGCAATACCAATCAAGTAACCGCCGACTAAATTCGATAGCAAAGTGCCCATCGGAATCACTGATGCAAAACTCACAGTTAAGAGATTAAAACCAGCGCGCAGAAGTGCACCTAGTCCGGCGCCAAAAAAGATTGCAAGGATAGATAGCCACATATGAATCACTCTATTGAATAGAAAAGCTCAACATACCAATTGAACTCATTTCGATTCCATCAACTAATACTTTGGCATGCTCACCCTCAGACTGTAAAGCAAGCATGTACAAAGCAGGCCAGTAATGCTCTGGAGTAGGTATAGATAAATGCGCTGTATCGCCAACTAACTCCCAATCAATCAATGTCTCATGGTGATTGGCATTCATTTCAGATACAAAAAAATCATTGAACTCTTTGGCCCATGGGAAAGGTTTTGCATCGTCTTGCCAATGAATGGTTCGCAGATTGTGTACAACATTACCACTGGCTAATATCAGGATATTTTCATCGCGCAATGGGCGCAATTGTTTCGCTAACTCGTAGTGCTCACGGGCAGACATTGAGCCATCTAGACTTAACTGCACAACCGGAACATCAGCATCGGGGTAAAGGTATTTAAGTACGGACCAAGCGCCATGATCTATGCCCCACTCGTTCTCCTCCATGACCACTGGAACACTGAGTAATTCTTTGACACGCTCAGCTAATGCAGGACTGCCTGGCGCGGGATACTCAATATCAAAAAGGGCCTGTGGGAAGCCGCCAAAGTCATGAATTGTTTTTGGTTTGGGCATGGCGGTAACCCAAACACCTCGGGTAACCCAATGTGCCGAGATAACCAAAATAGCATCTGGGCGCTTGAGCGATTGACCTAAGTGGGCCCAAGCCGCTGTATAGCGATTGGGCTCAATCGCATACATAGGACTGCCATGGCCAGCAAATACTGCAGGTTGGCGATGGCTAGTCATGAATAACTGGTATTAGCCGAATATGTAACCAGTGTGCGCTGCAACTAATGCAAACAAAATAGCTAAGCTAGTGGCAGCTGCCAACATCACGACCAATGTAATGATCTTTTTGTTGATTTCTGATTTCGGTTCGTTGTGCCATTCATTCATGCTAAATCCTCGTTAAACGCATTAATTAATCCCTTAATTATCCACTATCGGCCGCGGCCAGCCTTGCGCATCATGGCTTTTCCGCCGCCAAAGCCTGCTTGAGGGCGTCCAGCTGGGCCTGAAGGGCCTTTTGGCGCTACTGGACGTGCTGGCGGCTTAGCCACAACAGGTTTAGCCGGGTTTTTTGATTCAGGTTTCTTTTCGTCAGTCACAATTTGCTCCTATAGATATCATATTGCCATGATTACTGACTATTCTATCCAAGCTGTCGCCATTAATGCGATTCCCCTCATTTTTGCCATCACGATCCATGAGGCGGCCCACGGCTATGCAGCCCGCAAGTTTGGGGATAACACGGCATATGCCCTGGGCAGGGTAAGCCTTAATCCCGCCAAACATATTGATCCGGTGGGAACTATTCTGATTCCGCTCGTGCTCATTCTGACGGGATCCCCCTTTCTGGTCGGCTATGCCAAACCAGTACCGGTAAACTTTGGGCGCCTGCGCAACCCCAGAATCGACTCCATCTGGGTGGCTCTCGCTGGACCAGGATCCAATTTCGTGCAGGCATTTATTTGGCTCATTTTATTGATAGTCCTCGTAGGCCTAGGAATAAACGAAAAATTTCTTATTTCCATGTCGCAAGCAGGTATTTCTTGGAATCTTGGCTTACTAGTCTTCAACCTATTCCCATTGCCCCCGCTAGATGGCGGACGCATTCTAGCGGGCTTATTGCCTACCCGCCAGTCTATTGCCTTAGGCAGACTAGAGCCCTGGGGATTCTTTATCGTGCTGGGCCTAGTCTTTACAGGTGTGATTGGGAACTTGTGGATGACGCCTTTGATAGCCTTCTTTGAATGGGTCATCTTGCTTTTGACCAGCCCTTTGCGGATGATTTTTTAGTGCCTGCAAGAAAGTTTGTTCTGGGATATGCTGACTCTAAGCAGTCCAAACAAACCAATGGAGACCATTTATGAAATTACGAAATATTGTTTTAAGCGCAGCAGCATTGCTCGCCATTAGCAGCACTGCATTTGCCCAATTTCAAAATGCTGAAAAAGCAACCGATTATCGTCAGAGTGTCATGACCGTCATTAACACTCACTTTGGACGCATTGGTGCGGTAGTTAAAGGTGAAGCACCATACAATAAAGATGATGTTGCAAAGAACGCAGCAATCGTTGCAATGATGTCTACTTTGCCATGGCAAGCCTTTGGTCCAGGAATGGAAGGTGGCAAAGCAAAATCGGAAGTTTGGTCAGACAATGACAAATTCAAAAGTGCTGCAGAAAAAATGCAGTTAGCTGCAGCCCATCTCAACACAGCCGCGCAATCAGGTGACTTAGAAAGTATTAAGAAAGCATTTGGCGCTACCGGGCAAGCCTGTAAGGGCTGCCATGATGACTTCAAGAAGAAGTAATCAGGTAACCAACAACTACCGCAATTACACTTAGCAAGAGCAACGCTAAGCCACGTTGCAACCCTCCATCTTTGGAGGCTTGACCCAAGTCAGAAGGTGAGTATTTCGCCTCTTCGCTTGGGTCAATTTCTTTATCGCCAACCAACATTGGCCGAATTAAATTTTCGCCTTTGATTTTTTGATAATAAAAAATAGCTGCGAGATGAAGTGCAATCAAACCATAAATCAAGCCTGAATTCGCCTCGTGAATTTCCGAGAGAATGCCCACGGTAGCTTCAGATAGATATTTAGCAAAGGGGCCTTGGAAGGCAATTTCGTCATCGGAAAATAAACCAGTGATTGCCTGAAGTAATAG
>Ga0208253_1000144_pt1 | contig 32152 bp, 28 predicted proteins | sample CryBogCBE10Oct08_FD_184573 | JGI IMG/M metagenome (GOLD analysis project Ga0208253, IMG submission 184573) | Freshwater microbial communities from Crystal Bog, Wisconsin, USA - CBE10Oct08 (SPAdes) | ecosystem: Environmental > Aquatic > Freshwater > Lake | place: Crystal Bog, Wisconsin, USA...
CGGTGGCCATAACGCGATCAACAAGGCGATTAGCGCAGCAGCCGTTCTTGTGATTATCTTTGCGATCGTGCGATCACGTCGAGGTTCGACCGCAATCGCGTAAGCAAAGTATCCACCAACTTCCCCAAGAAGAACTAGAAAGAAGTAATGACTAAGTTAGTAATCGTCGAGAGCCCGGCCAAAGCACGCAAAATTGGCGGGTTTCTCGGCGATGACTATGTAGTCGAGGCATCGGTCGGCCACATTCGAGACCTCCCTCAAAAAGCAGCTGATATCCCCGCTGAATATAAGAAACTCGCCTGGGCCAAAGAAGGCGTCAACATTGAAGAAGATTTCGCGCCGCTCTATGTCATCAACCCAGATAAGAAGAAGAAAGTCTCAGAGCTCAAAGCTCTGATGAAAGATGCCGACGAACTCATTCTGGCAACCGATGAGGACCGCGAAGGTGAAGCGATCGCCTGGCACTTAATCGAAGTATTACGCCCCAAGATCCCGGTACGCCGCATGGTCTTCCACGAGATCACCGAAGATGCGATCAAAGCAGCCGCCCACAACACCCGCGATCTTGATTACCGACTCGTCGATGCCCAAGAAACACGTCGAGTACTAGACCGCCTCTACGGATACCGCCTCTCACCAGTGTTGTGGAAGAAAGTCATGCCGCGCATATCGGCCGGCCGTGTCCAATCTGTCGCAACGCGACTTATCGTCGAACGCGAACGCGAACGTATGGCATTCGTATCTTCATCATGGTGGGATCTCAAAGCCGCCACCGATCAGAACTTCACTGCACGCTTAATCTCACTCGATGGCAAGAAAGTCGCCACCACCAATGACTTCACCGACAACGGAGGAATAAAGAACAAGAACGCAGAGATCCTTCTACTAACAGAAGAAACTGCAAAAGCGCTCACCGAAGAACTCAAAGGTGAACAACTCACCGTTATCAGCACCGAAGAATCACCACGGACTGAACGACCAAAGGCACCATTCACTACATCCACTATGCAACAAGATGCCGGTAGCAGACTTGGTTGGGGCGCACAGATCACCATGCGCATTGCACAACGCCTCTACGAAAATGGTTACATCACCTATATGCGTACCGACTCAGTCACACTGAGTGCATCTGCAATCCAAGCAGCACGTCAAAGCGCCGGGGCGCTCTACGGTAAAGAGTATGTCCCTGCTTCACCACGTATCTACGAAGGTAAATCAAAGAACGCCCAGGAAGCACACGAAGCTATTCGCCCCGCTGGTGATCACTTCAAGACCCCCGGTGAACTCGCCCCAGAACTATCCCGTGATGAGTTCGCACTCTATGACCTGATCTGGAAGCGCACCATCGCATCCCAGATGGCCGATGCTAAGAAACTTCAAGCACGCGTTGATTTCGAAGCCAAAACTCTCGAAGATAAGACCGCAATCTTCCGCGCCAACGGATCGATCATCACCTTCCCAGGATTCCTTGCAGCATACGAAGATATCGATACCGAAGACTCTAAAAAAGACGAAGACGATGCAAAGACAAAACTTCCACCACTGAAAAAAGATCAGAAAGTCAACGTCAACGATTTCTCCTGCGAAGGCCACGACACCAAGCCACCAGCTCGCTACACCGAGCCAACACTTGTAAAGAAACTCGAAGAACTCGGTATCGGTCGCCCATCAACATTCGCATCGATTATGCAGACCATCCAAGATCGCGGCTATGTCACCAAGCGCGGCCGCGCACTAGTCCCAACCTTCCTCGCCTTCTCTGTAACCGGATTACTCGAACAACACTTCGGCAAACTCGTTGATTACGAATTCACCGCATCGATGGAAGAAGATCTCGACAAGATCGCCAACGGTGAAGAAGAGCGCACCAAGTGGCTTACCACATTCTTCTACGGCCACGATGATGTCCCTGGCCTTGAATTCTTAGCCCAAGACTTGGGCAACATCGATGCTCAACAGATCAACACCATGAAACTCTCTGACGATATTGAGATCCGTGTTGGTCGCTTCGGCGCCTATATCCAACAAGGCGAAGGTGACAACAGAAAATTCGCCAACATCCCCGAGAACATCGCACCTGATGAGATGACACTCAAACTCGCCGAAGAACTCCTTGCTAAACCATCAGGAGAGCGCGAACTCGGTATCGACCCACTAACCAACCTCCCGATCATCGCCAAATCCGGTCGCTATGGTCCCTATGTCACCGAAGTCCTTCCCGAACCAGAATTAGTCCCCGATAAAAAAACCGGCGAACTCAAAAAGCCTCGCAAGAAGAAAGATGCACCCAAGCCAAAGACAGCATCTCTTCTTTCAACCATGGACCTGGACACCATCACCTTCGATGACGCACTGAAGCTTCTCTCATTGCCAAGAAACATCGGCCAATACGAAGGCGTCGATATCACCGTGCAAAACGGTCGCTACGGCCCATACATGACCCACGGCACCGATAGCCGCACACTTACTTCTGAAGATCAGCTCTTCACGATCACTCTCGAAGAAGCGATCGAGATCTACAAACAACCAAAGGTCCGCCGCCGTGGCGTTGCCAAACCACCACTCAAAGAACTAGGCGCCGACCCAGCCACAGACCGCAACATCATTATCAAAGACGGCCGCTTTGGCATGTACATCACCGATGGCGAGACCAATGCAACCCTGCGCCGTGGTGACACGGTCGAATTCATGACACTAGAGCGAGGCCTCGAATTATTGGCCGGCCGCCGCGCCTGGGAAGCCGAGAATGGTGGTGCTCCAAAGAAGGCGAAGAAGAGTGCTGCAAAGAAGACTGCTTCCACTAAAAAGGCAGAGGCAAAGTCAGTGATGCCAAAGAATGTGATTAAGAAAGGGGCGAGGAAGAAGGCAGTTAATCAAAAAATAAAGATATGAAGATTGCCCACCTTTTCTAGTCCCTTGTCACCCAACGATATATTCCCATCTTACCTTTAAGGAAAGTATGACTCGGCGATCAGGGATCTCTGGTGAGAATTCTTAGATCAGGAGAGGATCGGGGCTTTCAATTTTTCGACTCGATTTCTGCTAAAGAATGCCAGTCGCTTTCTCGCCATGCTGCTATTTAGTGGCATATAAATCAAGGCCGTATGGATGTTTAGAAATTCCATGAGGAACATGCAATAAAAAAATTACTTGAGTCTGGTAAGGGAATTAATAGAAAGGCTTCTGCGAAAAAGTAAATTACGCCTGACACCGCTACCTAAGGCTACCTCTGAGAAAGTGGGAACGTGAATTGATTTTCAATCGAGGGGTCCAAAAATTGAGTACTATTGACTTATGCGCGCCAGGAAAACAATTGCCGTAATCGGTGCAGGGTTCTTTGGCCTAAGCGCATCCTTGAGCCTAGCAAAAAGGGGCTATAAAGTCGTGGTGTATGAGCGCAATTCTGAGGCGATGCAAGAAGCAAGTTTATTAAACCAAGCAAGGGTTCACGGCGGTTACCATTACCCTCGCTCGCTTTCAACCGCAGCAAGGTGCCGGGCAAACTATGAAAGATTTGTCAGAGATTATCATGAAGCGATCACGAGTAATTTTGAATCGATATACGCAATAGCTGCCGATTCAAAAGTAAATTCACAAAAATTTGAACGGTTAATGAGGATGATAAATGCACCCATAGAAAGGGTAACCACTCAACAACTCAAGATGTTTGACACATCAATAGTTTCATCGGCTTTCAATGTCGCCGAAACAGCATTTGATTCAAAAGTACTTTTGCAAATACTTTTGGAGAAACTTTCCACATTTGATGTGGATGTACAGTTCAACACCTCGGTCATTGAATTTGAAAATAACTTAAATGGTGGAAATACTTCCATTTCTATCAGAACTAATACTGGAAAAACTCATGAGCATTCTCATGTAATATTGACAACTTACGGTCTAGATAACATAATTTCGAATCAGGATTTTAATGATAATTTCTTGTATGAAGTGTGTGAACTAGTCAAAGTCTCCCCTCCGGAAAGTTTGATTGATAAAGCTGTGACGTTAATAGATGGTCCGTATTGGTCGTTAACTCCATGGCCAACATTCCAGAGCCATGTGCTCACACACGTGAGATACACCCCTCATGCGAGATTTAACGACTATGTGGGAGCAAAAGAGTTCCTCGTCGAGCCGAAAATATCCCGGGCAGAAATGATGATTAGAGACGCCGTAAAATATGTGCCGGAAATGGCTAGATGCGAAATTTTGGGAAGCCAATTCACCGTGAAGACAATATTAAAGAAGAGAGATTATGATGATGCAAGGCCGATATACGTCTCCCGCAAAGGCAATATCTTATCTATTCTAGGGAGTAAAATAGACAACGTGTATGAAATTGACGAGGTAATTGAGAATTTTCTGGAGGTTGTTTAATGGAGGTGAAAGTAGCAGGATTTATAAGTTGTGTTTGTACAGCATTCACTGAACATGATCTACAAAATATTGCTGACTTCTCTCAGATTTTTTCTCAAATTATCGATAATTTTGAAATCATTGTATGTATTCCTACGGGAATGTTATCTACCGATAGGATTCAAGATTTGTGTAAACGTTCTCAAAACTTGGCAATTTATGAAATTGCGAGTTCATCGATAGATGGACTCATAACATGTGGCCTAGAATTAGCACTTGGCGATTGGATTTTGGAGCTAACTAATACTAACACTCTGATACTTGATGCATCTGTACTCTTCGAAAATTTGTATGAAGACACAAGCGTCGAGACTCAGGGTTATCAGCTCGTCCCCAAAAAAACCAAAATTACTGATCGAATACTCAGCAAATTGGCTACTCTCGCTATTGAAGTTCCAATTCACACCTTCGCATATATGCCAAGATTAACCAAACGAGGAGCACTTCAAACGTGGAACACACGCAAATTACGTTCTAAAGTTTTAAGGGTCGCTCCACAGCTAAATGGCGCTCTCATCAAAAAGTGCACCCCTTCATCAGACTATGTTCCAAATTACTCAAGGAATATTCGCGTGGGTCTGCGAACGATTGCGCATTCTTCTTCTAAACCACTTCGTTGGGTGAGTTTTGCATCGTTGATCGGCGCAGTGTTCTCCCTATTAATATCTGCCACTGTCGTGATGGTCGGAATTTCTAAGAATGTCGTTCAAGGTTGGACCACTACAAACCTACAAATAAGTGTTTTGTCGTTTTTGATTCTATCAGTTTTGGGTATTCTCACGGAATATATTTATCAAATTGTTTCTGCCTCGATAGATCAACCACCATTTCTCCTTGTACGTGAGTCACTAAGCCCTCGTTACAGTTTTAAATCCAACCCCAACATTATTCAATCCTTTGAAAATTTAGAGTAACATGAAAAACGTTGCAATTGTAGGTGCATCAGGCTTCATCGGCGGTCATCTAACTACAAGATATAAAAGCGTTCGAAAATTTCGTCGAGACAATATATTTGATTTGAAAAATGATGACTCTGAATTAACAATAATCGCAGCTGCCCCAGCGGAAAAATGGAAGGCAAACGCGAACCCAATTGAAGACTTGATAAATATAAAAAAACTAATTGAGTCCTTAAAGTGTCTTGAGGAGAGAAAATGTGTTTTGATATCTACGGTTGATGTATACCCAGTTGGGCTAAAATTTGATGAAGATGCTCCGCTCCCAATTGATCACCCGGAACCTTACGGTGCGAATAGAGGTTTCTTAGAGAGATCCCTTTTGGAGATTATTCAAGATCTGCACATTCTTAGGCTTCCAGGTATGTATGGCCCCGGATTGAAAAAAAATTTAATATTTGATCTTCTGAATGGAACAGTCCCCCCAAAACTAAATCTCCTTAGTAGTTTTCAATTTTATGACGTGAGAATGCTCCCCTACCATATCGAAAGAGTTCTAAATATCAACATCCCCGCCCTCAATTTAGCTACGGAGCCGATCTTGGTTGACGAAATATACAAGCATTGCTTCGATGCTTCAGGCAAAGATTTTGAGGTGGCATCAATTCATTATGGCATGGAGACGAAGTTTGCTCTGCAGGTAGCTGGACGGGAAGGCAGGTACCTATATTCAAAAATAGAAATATTGTCCGGAATTAGACAATGGGTAAAGGAATCCCAAAAATGATGAAATTTTCTGTCTCTAATATAGGTTGGAATCCAAGTCAAGACATGCAAGTGGCTAAATTTTTGGACAATTCAATTTTCACAGGAATTGAGATAGCTCCCAGTAGATATTTCGAGGATGTTGAAAGTACTAAAAAGGGTGATTTTGAAGATTTAAAGAATTATTGGATCGATTTAGGTTTCCCTATAACATCATTCCAGAGTTTGTTATTTAACCGCTTGGATTTGCAGCTTTTTCTAAATGAAAAAACTCGATCTGCCTTATCTCAATATCTATTGTCGCTAGGAGAAAAGGCCGCAATCATAGGAGCTATACCACTCGTTTTTGGATCACCACGAAATCGAAACAGGGGAAACTATAGCGTCGAAGAGGCCAAAGAAATTGCCAGAATTTTTTTTAGAGAGCTTGCGATAAAATGGCCGCGAAATAGCTCGTATCTAGTACTTGAGGCGAATCCAGAGAATTATGAATGCAACTTCATTACAAAATCATCTGAAGCCCTTGAATTCGTTGAATCTGTAGAATCCGATCTTCTAAGATGGCATTTAGATCTAGCTTGTACTGAATTCGGTAATGAATCAAGCTTGAAACTGATTCAAGAAGCTATTCGAATGCCGTCTCACGTGCACATTTCGGAGGAATATTTAGCACCATTACGCAAATCCAAATATCGATTTTACGAAGAATTCTTGCTCGCACTTAAGGAAAGGGAATACAAGGGCGTAGTTACCTTGGAAATGAGAGAAACTCAACAAATGGACGACCTATATTCATCAATCGATATATTGAATCGAGTAAATCTTGGGTAGTTATGTTCCAGAGTACGATGCTTTGGAATTAAGTCCGAAACAAAGGGATACGTTGCTAATAATCCCGGTGATCAATGAAGGATTACGTATTCTGGCCCAATTAGAAAAGATTGAGAAATTGGGATTCGAAATTGATGTCGCCATAGCAGATGGTGGCTCAACTGATGGTTCTCTTGACGATTTCTTAAAATTAGAACGTCTTGGCGTAAATTATTTGTTAAAAAAATGGGGACCCGGGAAACTATCGGCACAACTTTTGTGTGCATTTGAATTTGCCTTGAAAAGGAACTACAAGCAAGTAATTACAATGGATGGAAATCTCAAAGATGACCCAGAAGGAATCCGAACAATCATTGCTGCATTAAATTCAGGTTTCGATTTTGTCCAAGGTTCAAGATTTATCGATGGTGGATCGGCAATCAACACACCAGCCGTCAGGTATTACGCAATTCGTTGGATTCACGCACCACTGACTTCTATCGCCGCACGGAGAAAATTCACTGATACGACTAATGGATTCCGTGGATTTAGTAATATGCTACTTCAAAATGAAAAAATAGATATTTTTAGACAGTGCTTTGATTCATATGAACTACTTTTTTACCTTCCGATTCGGGCATCACGCATAGGATTGTCAATATGTGAAGTGCCTGTGATAAGGATGTATCCAAGGAAGGGACCGACTCCAACCAAAATTAGAGGACTTGGTTCGCATCTGGTTCTCTTTCAAATTCTTTTAAATGCAATATTTGGTAGGTACAACCCGAGGGGAAGAAAAGATGTATGACGTCTTGAGAAGTTATTTAAGGAAAAATTTAACTTCTATGCAATTCTTAATTTTCGGGTTGGTTTCCACGGTTTTCCTTTTTGTCAGCCTCCAAATTCAATATCGAGAAAATTGGGCTGAGGCAGCGACGGTATATTTGACCCGAACAAAAAATACATTTCCCTTGATAGGTACAGGTGGGTACTTTGAATTACCACAGATATTTGCATTTCTCTTTAATCACTTTCAAATAGGATCATTATCTCAATTCCTGATAATTTTGAGACTAATCGATTTATTAGTTGTTGTTTGGATTACCTACTATATTTGTTTTCGAACTGAATTTACTATTTCCAGAGAATATTGCTTTGTGCTATCCGGATATATCTTCATTTTGTTCCTACATCCTTCGATTTCATCTGTCATAAATGTATTTATGATTCTTTATCTCCCACACATAATCTGGTTGGTTGTTTCCCTTTTTTCATCGGCACCCATCAAAGAACCGAGTGGGCCGTTATTGGTTTTCGCCGTATTATGCAAACCAAACTTAATCGGGTTCGCCATCTTAGCGTTACTAATTATTCGTCACAAGCAGAAGGTGACTAACTACATCTCTCTATTTATTTTAGCCGCTCAATTCTATATTCTCATTTCCAGCGGACCGTACACAAATTTTGAAGTACAGAAAAATTTAACAGGAATAATTGAGCTCTTACTGTCTACCCTTGAGACAATCGGGGCAACAATTTTGACCTTACCAAGGTTATTCGTTGACAGTCAACCTTCGCTAAATTTCGCAATTTTGGCCTTAATCATTGGCTTTATAGCTGTCACTCTATGCGCCCTGTACATCATAAGATTAAGTCAAAACTCAAATTTGAAATCTCTTGTTTTAAAGTTGCCACTGCTAGTTTTCTGCCTATTCTCAATCTCCTTCAACGAATTTCAGTGGAATTTAAATAGTTCTAAAGGCAAATTATCATTCGCTGAAATGTTGAGTTTAATAAGAAACGATGCATTTACTACATCATGGAAATATAAATTGCAATATCACATTATAGATTATTCTTTTTTTGTGATTATATTTGTATATATTGTCTCAAAGATTCGATTTAAAGCATTAAATAAATCTACTTTATTGGCGATTCTAATTTTATTGATTCTATCCTTGACACCATCATATTTTTCTAAAGCTAGCGACCCTACTGTAGCTGTTAAATGGGATCCAACTCAGTACTTGACTGAAAATGGTGAACAAGTTTGCTTTCCAATAAACCCATTGGCGGATTGGGATTATCAGGTCAATCCAGTACTTTCTCAAGGCTGGCTAATCGGGGGATGTTCTTCGCAATGGATGGATCTCTCCAAACACGACGGGAATTTAATGGGGAGTAACTCCGGAAAGGTTATAGAATCCTTGCTGTCTAAGGAACCGGCCGAATATCGAAATTTGGTTTTATATGTCGACCGTCAGCCTCATACAAATACAACGGGTATTTGTGTATCGAGGGAACTGCATCCCGGTTATATCAGTCCGAGCTATTGGACGAGGAGTGGATACCGTTACATACTTTTTGGGTTTAGCAAAAGTGACTCTCAATTGATTTCAAGTGGCAAGCCCATTATGAATTCGTGCGACTCTAAAAGAACTATCTCAACGCAGAACTGGAAGTATGAGTTTATATTCCCCGGGATTTAGATTCGAGTTACAATAAGAGAATACCGTTGTTTCATCTTCAGAAAAGGAGATTCAAGCAGCCTGTACGAAATTTCAGCAAGTATCCAGGTGACCGTTAAGGCAACTCCGACGACTATGGACCACCCCTTCAAATCCATTTTCATTCGAGGAAAAACAGATTCAGAAAAAAGGATACCAACGATTTGCCAAACATAAAGTCCGTACGAAATCTTCCCCAGGTGAACGAATGGTTTCCAATAGAGAGGGTTACGTTTACCACCTCGTAATTGCGCAATTCCTACGACTAATAGCCCCATAGAAATTGCCAACAGGCTGTAGGCAAATGTCATGAAGACAGAGTTGTTGATCTGCGTAAAATTCGGATTAAATAAGAGTACTAGTAGGATGAGAGAAGCAAAAGGGATTGAAACTTCGCTTCGAAAAACAAATTTTACGAGCTTAGAAGTAGGATAAGTTCGGGTAATTATGGGCAAGGCTGCGCCGATTGCGAATGCATCGAACCGGGCGAAAGTATTTGTGTAAATTTGATTGTATGACACGTGCCACTCAAACAAGACCAGTCGAATGATTATTGGAAAAAAAATTAGAAATAAGAGTGCAAATTTACGGAAGGCTTTTGGCAGAGCTAGAATTCCTAAGAGCAAAATCGGCCATATAAGGTAAAATTGTTCTTCCACGCTCAACGTCCATAATATAGAAATCACGCCGCGATTTGGGAAATTATTAACGAAAATCGCCCAATTTTGCTGGAAAAAAATTAAAGGAACAAGATAAATTTGACCTAAATGCTTCCATTCTGGCGTTCCAAACCTCGGTGCCAGTTCTGGCATTAAGAATCCATCAATGGAGAAAAAGAGGAAAATTGTAAAAAAATATAACGGCCATATTCTTAGCGCACGACGTAAATAGAAAAATCCAACCCTAATTTTCCCTTGCAGGTCTAATTCTCGTAAGAGGATGTCAGTAATTAAATAAGCACTTAGGGCAAAAAAGAGGTCTACTCCAACCCAGCCACCAAAATGAAATTTATCATAAAGTGATTGGATCCAATGTGATGAAATATTTAATCTCGGCCGGTGAAATACTAAGAGAAAGGCAAGAAACCGAAGCGAGTCTAGTTGCCGCAAATTATAGTTTAATCGCTGATTTTTGTACCTTTTTAATCCCATAAGTGTAAGATACATTAATTCCGAACTGTTTGGCGGAACCTTGTTTGTAATTTCTAGTGGATATTCTAGACGGATTTAAATAAGCGATTGACTCCATGGAAGGGACATTTGTGTCAGATACTCTCGCTAAATATTCTAAAGTAAAAACATGAAGAGCAATAGGCTGGAGAATTTTCCAGCGAATTCCTTTATTCATTTCGACTTAGATGGCACTCTTTTGGATACTACATCTGCGAATATTAGTTCCTATCGAGAGGCAGTTACCTCCGTAGGAGGAATCTGGACTCAAGCAGCAAGCAGATTAGTTTTAAACGGAATGGGATCAGAAGATTTTTTGAAGAAGTGCCTGGATGTTGATAGTCACCAATATGGTGAAATCCGTAGGCGCAAAATTGAAATATACCCTTCTAAATTTGAGGAAGTGCAACCCATTGGCCCAGTGTTTGATTTACTTGAAAATGTATCCCCAAGAGCGGCGCTGGTTACCTCCGCAAGCAGAGAGTCGACTTTTTTATTACTCACTCATTTTGGTCTACTTTCCTACTTTTCACATATCATTACTGCGTCAGACTTGAAAACAAACAAACCCTCGCCAGAGGGCTACCTCAAATCTAAAATGTTGGCGGAAACTATGTGGGGTGGAAATTTAACTCACTTAGCAGTCGAAGACTCGGCGGTTGGCTCGAAGGCTGCTACTGCCGCAGGGATGCTAGTCCTTGATGCGCATTCACTTTTTTGAAGCTACGACTATCATATCTTGGCTTCCCAATCTATAAGTGAACCCATAAAGCGTTGAGATCGTTGAAATGAGAACGCCTAGAACTTTAGAATGCGGAGCAACTGGAGCTGGTTTCTTATTGCAGATGTTTAGTATGTAGCTCCCCAAGGCCATGAAATCAGACCGCCTGAAACAAATACGATCTACTTTAAGTCCAGCCTTGTCGCAGAGGTGCATTATGGATTCAGGTGAATGGTGCGTGATGTGAATTGGAACTTGCCAGTAACCCCACTTTTTCTTAAAAAATTTTGGGCTTGCTTGCCTATTTGGGACAACAATAAGAACTTTAGCTGTTTCCGTAAGGCAGTCTGAAGTATTTTTTAAAATAGTCAATGGGTCAATGAAATGTTCTAAAGTATGGGAGAAAATCGCAACATCATAAGAATTTTTTGGAAGCTCACCTAGAAAGTCTCTGACGTCGGCACGCTTAACAGTCACACCTGAGAAAGAATTTGCCCTATCAACGCTTTTAGTATCAATTTCACACCCATGAACGTAGCTAACGAACTTTGCAACCTCACTAGCTAATTCACCCCCCCCGGTACCTATTTCAAGTACCTTCAAATTACTGGAAAAAATGCCTGCTGCTCGGATCAATCCGCGCGCTCTTATAAACTTTTCTCTGGAAACCCATCGGTGAACTTCAAAAGCATAATTAGAAGCATAGCTGTTACTAAGTTCAGATTCCGTAGGCTGTGGTCTAGTCCAAGAAATTTTGCATGAAGGGCACATTATGATTGAATAAGTTTTCCCTAAAGCATATATAGATGTTAATCCCTCAAGTAAAACCTCGCCACCGGATTCGAAGCCACAAACAGAGCAAGCTCGCACAAGAAACCCCTTTCAAATTGATTTCTATGGTCGATATTACAAGAGTGATACTAATTCATGCAGACATTATGTACTATGGCTTCATGCCAGCCAAAAGACAGAAAAACGTCCTGGCTATACCTATGTACAATTGTAGAGATCAAATTTCCTTAGTCCTGAATGACCTTGCCACTGAAAAGCCTCTGATTGATGAAATATGGATTTTTGATAATCAGAGTTCAGACGGATCGGTGGAAGTCGCAAAAAACTTCCTATTCACTAACAATTTTCCGTATAACGTAAAAATTTACGAAAACCATTCAAATATTGGGTTCGGTGGTTCCCATAAAGCAATTTTCAAAAAACTAATGGAATCAAATTTCAAAGCTGTAGTAGTTTTACATGGTGACTTTCAAGCACGGGCACGAGATGTAGAAAAACTCATAGAAAAAGGAGAGATTGGGAACACTACGATCCTTGGGTCTAGATTCATGAGGAATTCTTCCCGTGAAGGATACTCGAAATTTCGATTATTATGGAACCGAGTATTCAATATTTTAATCTCAATTAAATATAGAACTAGAGTGTATGACTTGGGGTCGGGATTAAATCTTTTCCAGGCAGAAATAATCGCTCTCACGGATTTTCAAACTCTGCCTGGCGATTTAACTTTCAACGTGGAGCTGTTAAAAAGATTACTCGCAAATAAATTGAGTATTCATTGGGTTCCAATAACATGGGTTAGCGATAGTGAAAACAGTAATGTAAGAGTCATTTCACAAACTTTAAAAACTTTCAAACTAGTATTAGGAAATTATTATTCAGAACCTTCAATTGCCCTTGAACCTGAGCTGAAAATAAATTACAAGTGCAGCTCTTAATTCTTTGTTCCGGAGCAGGCTCTAGATTTTCAATAAGGGGAGTTGATTGCCCTAAACCAATGATAAAAGTCGGTGATTTGAGTTTTCTCGAAGTTTCATATTTAGCCCTGAAGAAAGTTAATAAATATGAAGATGTATATGTGACTGTTCTTCGAAGACACGTAGAGGACTTTAATATTGATGAGTTCATAACAAAGGTGATTCCTGAAGCTAAAATTCTGATAATGGAGGTTTTGACAAATGGACCCGCAGAATCGGCGTACAACGCGATCGCCAGAGCTGGATTAAAAGGCGAAATTACAATTGCTGATTGTGATCAAGCATTTGGCGTGAAACCTAACGGAAGTCAACATAGGATTGGAAGTGATGTTTTGCTGTATACATTTGCAAGCGAAAATTCCGCCCACTCTTTTTTGAAAATAGTCGATGGGAAAATTCAGAAAATCGAAGAAAAATCAAAAATCTCGAATACTGCAATTGCGGGATCGTATGTCTTTTACGACGCAAGGATATTCATGAGCTACTACGAGCAGATGGCTTTGGAGCAACAAGAAGAGCGATTTATTTCACAACTTGTAAACAAAATGCTATTAGATGGAAAAATGGTTACGAGCGAGGAAACAACATGGCACCGGAGTTTTGGAACTCCTGAGGAGCTGGAGGCGATTCAAGCAGATGATTTAATTCAAAAGCTAATGATGGATTGGAATACACCGGGGTGAAGTCGGCATCATTGGCTTCCGTGTTATTTTTACTAGGTCATTTGTTTCGAACCACACGGTGGCGCATCACGCTATCGAATGAATATCGATTTTCAAAGTTGGTTACGAGTCTTTCCGCGAGCTACATAATCAATCTAGTGATTCCCCTTCGAGGTGGAGATTTATATCGATTCCAAGCAAATAGCAAAAACAAGCAAGACAACTACGTGCTTGCGTCCAGCTTGATTTTTGAGCGGCTTTTAGATCTTGTGACAATTCCTCTGCCGCTCGGCTACATTGCCATGTCGTCACTTAATGGAAATCATGGCGTCCCGATACAACTTTTCGTGCTCAGCGCCTTGTCAATCTTAATCTTTGGCATATCTTATAGTTCGCCTGGGCAAAGATTCCTTATTTCGCTCCGGATGCCTGGGGCAATTGAAGATTCATGGCTAAAATTGGTAGAGGCAAATGTCAAGATCTCGAGACGTACAAAAAAGAGCTACCAAAGGTATACAACTTTAACGTTGTTCATGTGGCTATTCTATTTGGGAGCAATACATTACCTATCCTTGTTCTTAAATCTATCAGTCAAGGAAACATGGGACACTTTGTATAGTGCAAGCTTAGTGGCCCCGTTCTGGTTAATAAAAAAACTGACATCGCTTGACCTTGCACTAGGATATTTGAGTTTAGTCACAATCCCACTTTTAGTAATTTATATCGTTGGAAGATTTTCAAATTTCAATTTTTACATTAGTTTGAGGAATCGAGAGAAGCAGCTAAGTGAATCGCTGCCAATGCCTTCCCTATTGTTCTCGCCTCCCGACATGAGAGTGTACATGTTGGATCTCCTCCGGAAGAAGGATTCTTTACTTGAGGTTGCGATGCACAAATTAAGAACAAATCATGAATACTTGAAGGATCTCGGCGGAGGGAGTGGCGCATCTACCTACCTGGTACGGTCCCCACAACAGAGCCTAATGGTCCTAAAAATGAGCAATGATTCAAAAACCATGACGAATTTGGAACTCCAATACCACCACATGCAACGGTTAAATCAAAATTCTGCCCCAATTATTAATCTTGGAAAGTTTCATAAATTCGAGGATGAGCTTATTGCATACGAAATGGACTATAGTGAGGAATTCGTAGATTTATCGAATTTCATGTCAGAAATGAATGTGGATGAAATTGAAATTTCACTAAAAAAGTTGATTCGTAACCTTCAATTAAGTCTATATAAGAAGGAATCTCCACAAAACAAATTTTACGCGGAAACACTTGACTTCTATTATCGGGAGAAAATTGGTGAATTATTCGAGCGGTTGAATCCATACTTCAAGGCCTTTTCAAAAGATGGAATAGTAATAATAAATGGAGAAACTTACGACTTGCTTACCAAACATCAATTTGAAAATTGGCTATCAAATTTTGGTCAAGTTGGGAATGCCTGCTCTGAGATTCACGGTGATCTCACCTTTCAAAATATGCTTATAAATAAAAATAATTTTGAAATAATTACTCTTGATTCAAATGGGAATCATCCAATAATCCATCCGTCCGTAGATTTTGGAAAGATATTCCAAAGCTTACTATTACAATATGAACTAATTGACAGTATGGAATCTAATGTGGAATCGATCGATAATGAAATCACTTATAACTTACCTACATCAACTGTGTACAGACAGTTGATTGAAAAATTAGACATTTGGTTATTTCAACCTGAAATAGTTTCCGAATGGGAAAATTTAGGTGTGCTAAGCAGAGCTCAGTTTGGAATACATTTACTCAGATTGCTCCCTTACAAACTCAAAAATTCGCCCGATCAATTTCCTCTTTACTATGGTGAATTGCTCAGGCTCATAAATAGTAACTCGGACAAAACATGATTCAAGGGATCATTCTTAAATAACCATTAGATGAATAAGGAATTATCCATAAAGCAAAGGTGAAAAACGAAAAGTTTCGTCGAATATAGGGATTTTTAATAGAAATTAATAAGAGACTGATGGTTTACTTACATATTTGCTTTCGGCTCATCTCTAGTGCCCATGGCGAACCAGGCAAAATCGGTACAGATACTAAATCACTTGAGTGGAGAGAGCAAGCTTTGGAAATATTGCTATTTAATCCCCCTTGTGAAATTTGCCAATTTCCGTTCGTACCGTGACCCAGAAAACCAATACCTTGAAAGTTTAACCCGACATAGGCAATCAAGATTATCGATTGAAAGAGGGCCAACTTTGAGGATTTAACACGGTAGAACAATGAAAATTGTGATATTGCAATTATCGCTGAAACAATTACGATCATATTTTGTGGGTAAAAAAATTGGGCCGGACCAGGATCGTTAAATCCAGTAAAGAAGGAGCTAAGCCCGCCTCTCGCCAGCATCAGGGCCACCGACACAATCGTCGAAAGAGTAAACCCAAAAATCGATAAGATCCGTGAGTGCCCTTTTACAAAGAATAAGGTAATTAAAATCAAAATTGAAGCAACAAAAATTAAATTGTAGCTAAACATGTGGTATTCGTTTGAGAAAAATGGGAAGAAGTAGTCCCTTCCCAGTAAAACCTCTGAAAGCTTTTTGGCGTTCCAACTGCCAAACTTATAATCATTTGGTAGCGGAAACTTTTGTGCATTTTTGAAAACCAAGATTGCCATAAAACCAAGGCTCATAATGTAAATAAGATCGCTTTTCCGAAAGAAAAATCTGAGTGATTTAAAGTCAAAGATAAAAAAAATTAACAATATAATTGAAATGGGATTTGTAAAAAAACAAAGGAGAAACAAAATTTTGTTTCGGAGCCCCCATTCGGTATCAGACCATCTATCTAGAAGTAAAAGAAACCCAAAATAAAAAAAACCAAACTTAAGATTTCCTAAAACACCCAATATTGCGTAGTTCCATCCACTTATCGGTGTCAGGACCACCAACAAACCAGCAAAAAAGCCCCAAGCAAAACCAATATATTTTCGAAGTACTAGCACCGTCATGAATCCAAAGAGTGACCAAATTCCTATTGAAAAAAGTGAATTGATTAAAGCAGAGGCTTCAAGATTATGGCACAATGGGAATAGCGAAACTACGTTAACGATGTTCGCTATCAAACGAACTCCGATAATCGGATACCCATTAAAGCTATCAAAAATACCGAAAAAGCCCCTAGTAATTGCTCCATTGAAGAAAACTGTGCCATCCTCGGCGTAAAAGTTGGGATGCAATAAATATATTGGGTAACGAATTATTGAGAGCGAAAAGAAAAAGAAGAAAGTTAAAGGCAACTGTGCTCTAATTTTGAGTTCTTGGAATGAGATTTGCACAGGGGATAAAGTACAGGATGATTTAGCTGGGGATTACGCTGATGAATCGAGTCAAAGGAAAATTTGGTAAAGCGATGAAGCCAGTTTCAAAATCTTGCGGGGTTGAACTGTATTTGGATTCGCCATTTAGTCTAGAACACTATGACTGATCAGATTAACATCCCGTTCCCAATCAGGGGCCCTCTTTAAATCATCTTGATGGGGAGTAATGCAAGAAGTGCAAGCCCGCTCTATATTTGGGGAAAAGAAATTATCTAACGGCCAGGGATCGCAATCTTCTGCAAAGGCTAGAGGGGACAGGCTAATATTTGACAATGTGGAAACCTTTTTCAAGCCTTTTCCGAGGGGATACACCCTCTCATAGGTTGTATAAGTCAAACTCTCGCAATCAAATCTAAGGATTCTATGACAAATAGCCATTTTCAAATGTCGGAGATTGAAATCAAAGTTGCTATAGTGCTGGCGATTTACAATCCAAATAAAGATTTTTTAAGAAAACAAATTATTTCACTCAAGAATCAGACTCATAGGAATTGGGTCTGCTATATAACTGATGATGCCTCGGATAATGAATGGTTTCCCGAGGTAAAAAATCTTCTGGACCATCGTTTTCAAGTTCTATTCTCAAATGTGAGACGGGGAGCCTATAAGAATTTTGAAAATGGGATTCGAATGATTAAGGATGAGAAATACATATTTTTTTGTGATCAAGATGATGTGTGGATAGACGAAAAAATATCAATTTTCGTTGAGAAACTAAACAGTGACAAACAAATATCTCTAGTTCATTCAGACGCAGTAATCATAGATAGCCAAGATCAAGTGTTAAATCGTAGTTTTCATCGTTATGAAAATACCGAATTGGAACACATTTCCCCAAGTGGACTGATTCTAAAAAACTCAATAACAGGTTGCACAATGGCAGTCACGCAGCAAGTATTAAAATATGCACTTCCTTTCCCGCGCGTTGGAGGTATTCAGCACGATTTATGGCTCGCATTAGTTGCTTCACGCCTCGGAAAAGTTCAATACCTTTCCACACCTTTGGTTAAATACCGACAACATAATGCGAACACAATAGGCGCATCGGTTCCAAGTTTTTTTAAAAACTATCTACACCCGCGAAATGCGATTACTGCATTTTTAATAAAATCCCAATTGCGTCAAGCTTACCTTAACTTATTCAGTATCGATGATAGATTCTCATTGAATTACCTAATTTTCTCGAAACAATTTTCCCTCCGTCAGAAACTTTATGCGATAAATTATTACTTCGGCATGCTTCTTGTAATAATTCACGATTTACCAACGAATTTGAGGATTCTGATGGTCAGAAACTTTGCTTTTTTTAGACAAAAAATCACGGAGCTAATAGATGCTACGGGAGAAAAAAGGACATTCTTAAGAAAAGCCTCACGAATTATGAGATTTGCGATCCGATTAATGACTTCTAAGAAATTATTAAGAAGGATGTTTTCGGAAATCTCGAAATTAGAGAAGCAAGACTATTACTCCCCTTTAAACTCAACCAGAAACTTTACTTTTTCTTTACCTCAAACTCAGGTCTTGCCACACAATGAAGTTTACAGAGAAACCTTCTCGGTAATACTTATGGTTCCTACTTTACACATCCATAAGATATTTGGTGGGGTTGCTTCTGCCCTAAAAACATTGACTTATTTGTCGAAAACACAAAATGTTAGAATTTGCGTGACCGACGAACCTTTCTTTGAAATGGATGATGACTATTTTGAGGAACTTTCTAAATTGGTTCAAATAAACACATCAGATATAAAGCAATTGCTAAAATATGTTGAGTTTCAGCAGGTGACCGTTAGCTCTCGCGATGTTTTCTTATGTACGGCCTGGTGGACCATGGCAAAGGCAAAGAAAATTGCTACTTTGGCATCTAGTTTAGAAATTCAAACTCTATATCTTGTCCAAGATTTCGAACCATTGTTCTATTCTTCATCTGACCTCTACGTTTCTGCCCTTCAGACCTATCATGATGCCGATATACTATTAGTGAATTCCGTCCCACTTGCAAATTACATTGCTGATACTCTTTCTATCGAGTTAAACAGAAAGCTAGTATTTGCTCCACAATTCATTTCCAGCGATCTGCCAGTCCGACTAACCGATATTGAAAAAGTAGGACCGATCAAAATTATCATTTATGGAAGGCCAAGCACGGAAAGGAATCTTTTCCTCACCCTTATCGAAAGTTTACAAATGGCCCTTGGAATGATGCCATATTTGGCTTGTGAAATAATTTCTCTAGGCGAGCTGCATGACGATATCGCCTTAAGGAGCGGCCATGTGGTGAGAAGCGCCGGAAAGCTTTCAGTTAACGAGTATGTGGAATTAATATCAGCGAGTGACATTGGGATCTCATTGATGATGTCCCCCCATCCAAGCTATCCACCTCTGGAAATGGCGTCAGCCGGGATGCAGGTTATCACAAACGATTTTTTTGGTTACAAGAAGGATTTAGCTAAGGTTTTTAGTAATTTGCATTTGGTAGAACCTTTCATAGGGAGCATTGCACAGAAAATCTTTGATGTGGTGCACGGAAAAATTTCAGAAAGTAATCCAAGTAATTCAAACCAGGAAATGTTTGATAAGCATCTTGGGAATCCCTTGGAATTGGTTATTGGTGAAGTATCAAAACTTATCAGGACTGGTTATGTCTCGTAAGAATTGGTATCGATTTTTACGCCGAATTGGTGGGAAAATCTTATATTTGTTTTGTTTTCTAGATCAAATATCGTCATCTCAGACAAACTTACTTCGGAAATTCACTCCCGAGAAAAAGATTGATTATGCTAAAAAAATATGCCTTTTTATCGCATATGAGATCCAAAACGATTTAGGTTACTTAAATGAAATGTTTAAAGAAATCGAATCGCTGGGTTTTAAAATCGTAATTATTAACAATACAAACTATCAAGATATAAAGGTAAATGTTTTAAACAGAAAAATATACTCGCGGGGTAATTTAGGATTAGATCTTGCTGCAGCTCGAGATGGGTTTCGAACTATTTCAGACTTGCCGGAGGAGTTGCTCGTGCTGAATGATTCGGTCTTCTACTTTCCTGGAGGCATCAAAAAGATTCTAGGTACAGCCGAACGAATTGATTCGGATGTTGTAGGCTTAACTGAATCTTTCCAGAAGATTCGACATTTTCAATCGTATTTTTTTTACTCGAAGTCAAAAGTTGGAATCGATGCTTTAGTACTAGAATATGAAAACATGAAAAACTGGAGGTTCAAGCGGTCTGCCGTGGCTTTTGGAGAACTCCGCATCTTGAAAAATCTTGAAAGAAGGGGTGTTCGGTGTGAGGCAGTCGCACCCTACAAAGATCTAGAGACCGAGGCGAGAATTAATCCGTTTTTAGTCGAATCAGAGGTTTTAAATGATATTTCAAAAGGGTTGAAATTAAACCCTACTCAGCAACTTTGGAAAGTTTTGCTTTATCAAGGAATTCCATTGGTTAAGAAATCTCTGATATTTTCAAATCCTGCACGTCTTAAATATGGGCCCTCAAGTTACTCAGATGCCCAACAAATATATTATTCTATAAATCGATATGAGGAATAATTTTCAATAGTTCATCTCGATTTTGGCTAAGAAACTCTTTTGAGTTCATCAATGTTTTCTTTATGTATGGGAATCCTGATGAAAATAGCCGAATTGGAGAATCCAAACTAGGGTTCTTCTCATATGGGCAAAGTGATCCCGCCGGAAAGATCGTCTTATAAGTAAGTCCATTTTCACTCAGGTATTTGGGAAACTTTAATTCCCCATTCAATATTGTGAGCTCGCGATCAGCCGGTGCTGTAGCAAACGGCTTTAGAAATTTGTGAATTAGATTCAAAATTTTGTCATGATTCTCAATCCCCCACATATATGACTGAAAGTGAGGTTCAATCTGGAAAGATTCTACTGCTCCTTTCACATCAGATTTTAAGTTGAATAAACTCTCGATAAATTGGTTTGGGGTATCGAGAGGACCAAGTAAGCTAGAGTTTGTAAATAGTAGATAATCAAATTTTGAAATTACCGAAGAAAAATTGAGGGCCGCTTCCCAAGATCCGAAGTCGTATCCTCGGTTGGGTCTTTGAATCAAATAGTGTTTTTCGTTAAATGAATGAAACTTGTTTTCCGTTATTTCATCGCTTGCAAGCACATGAATTACACTAAAGCCTTCTTGAAGATATTTTTGAACATCGTCTGACTTTTCAATTTCTTCGTTTGGGCATATGTCTGAAGAGTAATCTGCGTAAATTATGAGGATTTTTTTCTCAACTTGAGAAGTCATGAGCTAATCGTATCTTTTCTAGATATCTCCCATACGAATTACCTTTATTTGTCTGAATATGAGAATAAAAGACCGAGTCATCGATCCACCCATTGTTCCATGCAATTTCTTCCAAACAAGCAATTTTCAAGCCCGTTCGTTCCTCAATTATTCGAACATAGGAAGCCGCATCGTGGAGGGAGTTTGCGCTACCCGTGTCTAACCAAGCGGTTCCGCGTGAAAGCTTCGTGAAGGACAATCTTCCTTTTTGTAGGTAGCTATCAATCAGTGAAGTGATTTCCAGTTCCCCTCTTGCGCTCGGTGAAATACCATGGGCGGTTTCAATTACATCTGAGTCAAAAAAATACAGTCCAGTAACAGCTAAATTGGAGATAAATTGCTTTGGTTTTTCGGTGATTGATAAAGGATTCAGGCTAGAGTCAAGTTCAAGGATCCCGTAGTCCTCAGGATTAGAAACCTCATATGTAAATACATGCGCGCCATCAATTGGCAAGTTTGATGAGAGGTCTCGGCCCAGCCCCGTACCGTGGAAGATATTGTCTCCCAAAATCATAAGGGAAGATGAATTGCCTAAGAAATCTTTTCCAATCATATAAGCCTGTGCTAAGCCTTCGGGCTTCGGTTGTTCGGCGTACTGAAATTTCACTCCGAATAAAGAGCCATCCCCTAAAAGTTTCATAAAGTTTGGTAAGTCCCCAGGGGTAGAAATGATGAGAATTTCTCTAATTCCAGCCAACATTAAAGTGGAAATGGGGTAGTAAATCATGGGTTTGTCATACACTGGCAAAAGTTGCTTACTCGTTACTTTCGTGGACGGCCAAAGTCTCGATCCGGTACCGCCAGCCAAAACAATTCCTTTCATATATGAATCTTAACGGTACTCTTTATTCTGTGTGAATAACTGGGGGTATTAATGAGAGTTTTGGTTACAGGTGGAGCCGGATTTATTGGGTCAAACTTCGTCCGTAGAGTGTTTGACCACAATATTAATGGGATTGAATCCTTGATTGTTCTAGATAAATTGACGTATGCGGGAGTTTGGTCCAATTTAACCACAGTGACCGGTCAAACTGGATTCGAATTTGTTCAAGGCGATATCACTGATTTGAAACTCTTATCTTCGTTACTGGACCAAATAGACGCGATCATAAATTTTGCCGCCGAATCCCACGTGGATCGTTCTATTGGAAGCGCTGCAGAGTTTGTTGAAACCAATGTAGCTGGAGTCCAGGTTTTATTAGATGCGATCAAAGCGTCAGGACGCAATATTCGATTTCTTCAGGTTTCAACTGATGAAGTTTATGGTTCAATTGAGTCGGGCTCGTGGGACGAGGATTGTCCACTGCTCCCTAATTCTCCATATTCTGCAACCAAGGCTGGTGGCGAGTTATTAGCTCGCTCGTATCACCGTACCCATGGGCTTGATGTTGTGATCACACGTTGCAGTAATAATTATGGAACTCATCATTTCCCGGAGAAATTAATTCCTTTGTTTATTACCAATTTGCTCGAAGGTAAAAAAGTTCCTGTTTATGGAAATGGTAAGAATGTTCGCGATTGGTTACATGTCGACGACCATTGCCGTGGAATTTATGCAGCCTTAATGAAGGGTAAGTCAGGCGAGGTTTATAACATCGGCGGTGGACGGGAACTTACTAATCTAGAAATTACTCATATGATCCTGGAAGCAATGGGTGCTGATGAGTCATCAATTGAGTATGTAGAAGATCGAAAGGGTCACGATCTTAGATATAGCGTCGATTGGACCAAGATCAATCGCGAACTTGGGTATGAGCCTCAAGTGAAGTTTGAAGATGGTTTGCGAGACACTATTGAGTGGTATCGCAATAACCGTGCATGGTGGGAGCCTTTGAAGCAACGTGCGGGACTCTAGGTAGAAATGACCTGGTTAGTTGTTGGTGGAAATGGGCAATTAGGAAAGGCTCTTTCCATAGTACTTGGTAAAAATAGTGCTAATTTTCGAGCGTGGGGATCGAAGGACTTAGATATTCGCTCTTCTCGTCAGACTATGGAATTGATTGGTGCATTGAAGCCATCTGTACTTATAAATGCAGCGGCATGGACTGATGTCGATGGGGCTGAGAGTGATCCTGAAGGTGCCCACGCGGTGAATTCAAAGGGCGCTCTTAATCTGGCTGTGGCAGCGAAGGCTGTGGGAGCTGCGTTTGCGCATGTTTCTACCGACTATGTTTTTTCTGGGATTGGATCAGTACCGTGGAAAGAGTCTGACTTGCGGGCACCGGTCTCGGTTTACGGCACTACCAAAGCCGCGGGTGAAGTTGCAGTCCTGGCTGAGTATCCAGAGCAGTCATATATATTCAGAACTGCTTGGTTGTATAGCGAGTGGGGTAAGAACTTTGCGAAGACCATGGTGAGATTGGCTTTGAATGGCGAGGGTGAAGTAAAGGTAGTTGACGATCAGATTGGTCAGCCAACTTCAGCTTTAGATTTGGCAGAGCAGATTGTGTTCACGATTGAGTCAAAGCTACCGTTTGGAATTTATCATGGAACTAATAGCGGGCAGGCTTCATGGTTTGAGTTTGCGCAGGAGATTTTTAGGTTATGTAGCGATGGAGTTTCGGTTGAACGAGTAGTTCGGACGGATTCGTCTTCGTTTGTGCGACCAGCGAAGCGGCCCGCGTATTCGGTATTGGGGCATGATGCATGGGGTGCTGTTGGAGCGAGCGGTGTTTCAGTGGGAGCGATGCGTGATTGGAAAATCGCGTTGACTGAACTCATGCCTTCGATAATACGTTCTGTGAATTTTGAGGTTAAAAATTCATGAGTGACAAATACAAATCGAACGTTCCTAAATTACTAAAACGTATTTGGGAGAGACTTAATGGTGACGAAGCTCGCGGTTTGCATCGAACTTTGTTGGTTACGAAATCAGCACTTGTTTCTCGTGAGGACGAACTAGCCGTCACCCAAGATCAATTATCACAACGCTCGAACGAACTAGCCGTCACCCAAGATCAATTATCACAACGCGCGAACGAACTAGCCGTCACCCAAGATCAATTATCACAACGCTCGAACGAACTAGCCCTCACCCAATCCTTGATTACTCAAATGGAAGTAGATCTTTCGATTAGTAAGCATTCTAGAGATACAAGGCTCCATCCTTATGTTTCCGAGGCTCTCGAAATTGCATCAAAAAATATCAACGTAGCTTTTAGTGAGAAAAGCAGTTATGCCGACAATGTATTAAAAGGTCTTTTTACAAAACACGGCAGTGACAAGGAGTCTAGGCACAGTTACTCGTTGACATACTCAGAACTCCTGAAAGGCCAACAAAATCCTCATATTCTTGAGATTGGACTTGGCTCCTTAAATGGTTTCCCCTATGGCGGACTCCCGCCTGGTGGAAGTATTAAAGCTTGGCGAGAGGCTTATCCAACCTCCTTGATTGTGGGCGCCGATATTGATGAAGAAGCGGTTGCTTCTATTTCTGAAATTGGATTTGTTGTTGATCAAACTTCAGATCAGTCATTAGATAAGTTTGTTGCAAACATTAATGAGTACGCCCCGTTTGATTTAGTGGTTGACGATGGATTCCATGATCCTCATGCAAATTTGCGCACACTTTTAAAGGTATTCCCATTAATTTCGGATTCGGGCGCATATGTAATCGAGGATATTCATAATTCCATGGTTGATTTATGGCAGTTGCTTTCATTGACTATTGAAGCCGAACTAGAAATCCGGGATTTGAGTTCAGAAAGAGAAGAGACTGACGACAACATCTTGCTGATATTCAGAAAAATACGAGAGGCTATCTAATATGGAATTAACTCCGCTTGGTATTGAAGGAGCATGGGTGGCGACGTCGCCTGTGTGGAGTGATGACCGTGGGTTTTTCCGTGAGTGGTTTAAGAGTGCGGACGTATTAGCTTCGACGGGGATTGATTTTGGAGTGGAGCAGGCGAATATTTCGTCGTCGGCGCGAGGGGTTGTGCGGGGAATTCATTACAGCTTGGCAGCGGTAGGTCAGGCGAAGTGGGTGACGTGTGTGAGTGGTGCGATCAAGGATGTGATTGTTGATATTCGTCTGGCGTCGCCTACATATGGGAAGTATGAGGTTGTTGAGCTTTCTGGAGCGGCGGGGAATGCGGTGTTGATTGGTGCGGGGCTGGGGCATGGGTTTGTTTCGCTTGCCGATGCATCGACTGTGGCGTATTTGGTTTCGTCCCCATTTTCACCGACGGAAGAGTTTGAGATTAATCCGCTGGATCCTGTGATCGGGATTGAATGGGGGCTGCCTGTCGGTGAGTTGTTGTTGTCACCGAAAGATAAGGCCGCGCCGACTTTGGCGGAGCGGGCGGGTGAGGGGAAGTTGCCTAAATAAACGCCTAAACTCACACCGTGTCCACATCAAACCCATTCCTCACCCGCAGCGCTCTCGAATATGAGCTTCCACCATTCGCGCTGATCACTGAAGATCATTACCTGCCGGCTTTCTATGCTGGCTTTGATGAACAGCTCGCGCAGATCCAAGCGATCATTGATCAGCCCTCGGTTACCTTTGAGAACACCATTGTTGCGATGGAGATGAGCGGGCAGATACTCACCCGTGTGGCCAATGTCTTCTTCAACAAGCACTCCAGTGACACCACCCCGGGGCTTGATGCGATTAATGAAGAGATCGCACCGAAGCTATCGGCTCACTCTGATGCGATCAGGCTTAACCCGGCGCTCTTTGCGCGGATTAAGACGTTGCATGAGACGAAAGAGTCATTGAATCTCAATGAAGAGGACGCCTGGCTCTTGCATAAGTACTACAACGATTTTCTTCATGCTGGTGCGCATCTATCGGATCAAGCGCGTGGAGAACTCACTGCGCTGAATGAGGAGCTATCGAAACTTGAGGCTGAGTTCTCGAAGCGAGTGCTCGCTGATGCAAATGATCTTGCGGTGGTTGTTGATACTGAAGCTGAGCTGGATGGGTTGACTGCAAATCAGATTGCTTCGTGTAAGGCGGCCGCGGAATCACGTGGGCTTGATGGGAAGTACATCATCACTGCTGTGAACTTCTCGGGTCACCCACTGCTTGCGTCGCTTACTAATCGTGAGCTGCGTAAGAAGATTATGGCGGCGTCGCTTTCGAAGGCGAATCGCGGTAATGCGAATGATACGAAAGAGCTCATTTTGAAGTTCACTCGGCAGCGGGCGAAGCGGGCTGCGCTATTTGGGTTTAAGAACCATGCGCAATATCAGACTGCGAATCAGACTGCGAAGAACCCTGAGAATATTCATGCGATGCTGAAGAAGATTGCACCGAGTGCACGGGCGAATGCCGAGAAAGAGGCTTCGGCGCTTGAGGCGATTGCCGGTCACCCGATTGAGTCATGGGATTGGGCGTTCTATACGGAGCAGGTACGTAAAGAGCGCTACAACCTTGATACAGCAGCGATGCGGGATTACTTCGAGTTGGAATCGGTTTTGCACGATGGTGTCTTCTATGCGGCGACAAAGTTATTTGGGATTACATTTAAAGAGCGCCCAGATCTGATTACATATCACCCAGAGGCTCGGGCCTTTGAAGTATTTAATGAAGATGGATCGAAGCTCGGTCTCTTTATCGGTGATTTTTATACCCGCGATTCAAAGCGCGGTGGTGCGTGGATGAATAACTTGGTGGATCAGAACTATCTCTTTGATCAGTTGCCTGTAGTCTGTAATAACCTCAATATTCCTAAGCCGCCTGCGGGTGAGCCAACCTTGTTGACGTTGGATGAGACTCGGACGCTCTTCCATGAGTTCGGGCATGCGTTGCATGGATTGCTATCAAATGTGAAATACATCCGAACATCGGGGACATCGGTCGAGCGGGACTTTGTTGAATTCCCATCGCAGGTGAACGAGATGTGGATTATGTGGCCAGAGGTCTTAGATAACTACGCCAAGCATTACCAGACTGGTGAGAAGTTCCCGCGGGAATGGATCGCGAGCTTGGAGGCATCCAATACCTTCAATCAGGGTCACGCGACAACGAGTTATTTGGCTGCTGCGATCTTGGATCTTGCCTGGCATGAGATCAATGAAGATCAAGTGGTGAGTGATGTTCTTGCATTTGAGTCAGAGGCGCTTACTGCGTATGGGCTGAATTATTCGCCGGTGCCTACGCGTTATCGCTCTACATACTTCTCGCATATTTTTGCTGGGGGATATAGCGCGGGTTACTACGGGTATATCTGGTCCGAGGTTTTGGATGCAGATACCGTGGATTGGTTTAAGGAATCTGGTGGGTTGACCCGCAAGAATGGCGATCACTTCCGCGCGCAGTTGTTATCGCGTGGTGGGTCGATTGACACGATGCAGATGTTCCGGAATTTCCGGGGTCGAGATGCGGATTCTGGTGCGTTGATCAAGAGGCGCGGGCTTTAGGCTGTGAATTAAAAATGAGTGTCGGTCGCTTGGATTAATCTTTTATTAAATGAAAGATTTTAAGAAGGGCAGGCCTGGTGGAGTTGTGGAGTATCGAAGTTTTCACCGATCCACATGGCTTTTCACCATTCGAGAGCTGGCTCAAATCCGACTTAACTCCGGCTGAAATTGCTGCGGTGGATTTGTCTATTCAAAAAGTCTTGATCCCAAATGGAATTAACTTAGCGTCAACAAAATGGCTGACCGCACTCGGTCAGGGACTCTTCGAGTTTCGAATAAGTCATTCCGCAGAGGAGATTGCCGGTTTCTATGCCCAAAAGGGAGTAGGAGACGGTAGGGCGCATCCGAAGATTCTCCTTCGGATTTTTCTCCACTTTTATGGGGAGAAAGTTGTCCTCATTCTTGGGGGCTACAACAAGGGCCAAAGGGATCAGAAGCGCCACCAGCAGCTGCAGATCGCCGAGGCTCGAAAGCTACTCAAGCAGTGGAAAGAGGAGAGGGGTTGAAAATATGTGTTTAAGCACATATTCTTTATCTACATGGAGGGAGTCAAAGTGAGCAAAAGCCTCGATGAAGTCATGGCCCCATATCGGGCGGATAAATCTGCTGAGGCGCGCGATGCGCGTGACGTGTTCTCAGAGGTCTATTCGATTAGCGGTTCATTGATTGCCGCGAGAGTTGCTCGCGGACTCACCCAGGTACAACTTTCTGCCTTATCAGGTGTTCAACAAGCGGACATTAGTCGTATTGAAAACGGAAATATCCTGCCGAACACAACAACTCTCGCGAAATTAACGAGGGCCTTGCATGCTCGAATCAATATTGAGCTTATTAGTGAAAATGATGATTTTGAAGTCAAAGAATTAGCGTATGGAAGTAGTGAAAGGGGGTCGCAGTAGTGGATTCGCAGTCAAACAACCCACGCATTGATGAGATCGTTGCTAATAATTTTGCAAGTGATGCGACCGATGTACATATGTTTGAAGAAGCTATGAAAGATGATGCTCTAAATATTCCATGGGAAGAGGTCCAGCGAAACCTTGGGCTAAAGCCCCGCTAATTGCGGTGGATAACGGGGTTTTGGGCTAGCGGTGGTGTCGGTGGGGTGCCGATAGACTCCCCCTATGTCGCAATCGATGCCATACCCAGGGGCTCCGGCTCAGGCTGACTCGCGCTCGGTTCTCTCGATTCCGGCCTTTCGCAAGCTCTGGAACTCAATGGCCTTCTCATCATTTGGCGATTGGCTGGGACTACTTGCGACTACTGCGCTCGCTCAGCAGCTAGCAGGCGGCAACTACTCGAAAGCAAACTTTGCGATCGCTGGTGTCTTTATCGTGCGCCTCTTGCCTGCGGTGATCTTGGGGCCGATTGCTGGTGTGATCGCTGATCGATTCGACCGTCGAAGGTTGATGATCGTCTGCGATATTTTGCGATTTGGTTTATATCTTTCGATTCCGTTGGTCGGGAATTACTTCTGGTTATATACCGCGACTGTTTTAGTTGAGGCGGTTACCTTGTTCTGGTCGCCTGCTAAAGAGGCATCGGTTCCGAATCTGGTACCGAAGAATAAGTTGGAGTCTGCTAACCAGGTCACTTTGTTGGCATCGTATGGAACAGCGCCGGTTGCTGCCGTAGCCTTCTCATTGCTTGCCTTGTTTGCTGGTGGGCTTGAGAAGATTCTTTCGAAGCGATATTCATCGACCGCTGATCTTGCTTTATATATCGATGCACTCTCGTTCTTGTATACCGCGTGGGTAGTTGCACGTATCAAGGGTCTGCCAAAGGGTGGCGTTGATAAGGCTGCAGGATCTGAAAATATCTTGGGATCGCTCGTCTCTGGATTTAAATTTGTATCCGCATCCAAGGTCATCACTGGATTGATCTTTGGAATGCTCGGTGCATTCTTTGCAGCGGGTGCGGTGATTGGTTTGGCGCGTACCTTTGTCGGTGATCTCCATGCTGGTGATGCGGCGTATGGTGTTTTGTTTGGTTCGGTCTTTACTGGGTTGGCACTTGGTATATCTGTGGGGCCGAAGTTATTTGGGCAGTTCTCACGTCGCCGAATCTTTGGAATATCACTATCGGTCTCATCATTCTTCTTGTTGATCTTGGCTACCGTAACGAACTTAGTCTTGGCGATCTTTATGGTCGTATTGCTTGGGGCATTTGCGGGGCTCTCGTGGGTCACAGGCTTTACGATGCTTGGGCTTGAGGTTGAAGATGAAGTCCGCGGCCGGACATTCGCATTTGTGCAGTCTTTGATACGTATTTCGCTGGTTTTGGTGCTCGCGATCGCGCCGGTAATTGCCGCTGCGATTGGCCGCCACACCTATGTGGTGGGTCGCTATACGCTCACATATAACGGTGCAGCATTCACAATGTTCTTTGCTGGTGTGATCGGGCTGGTTGTTGGAATCATCTCCTATAAGAGAATGAAGGATCGCCCAACAGTTTCATTCTGGTCAGATATCAAGAGCGCGGTGCGCGGAGAACTCGGTGGCATCACTGGTGCGACACAAGTCGGAATCTTCATCGCATTCGAAGGTGGCGAAGGCTCCGGTAAGTCGACACAGACTGAGATGCTCAAGAAATATTTAGAGTCGATCGGTGAGAGCGTTGTATTGACGCGCGAACCGGGTGGAACTGATCTCGGTAAGAAGATTCGCAAGATCTTGTTAGATAACGAGACTGGACATATCTCACCGCGTGGCGAGGCATTGCTTTATGCAGCTGATCGTGCGCATCACGTTTACTCAACAATTAAGCCGGCGTTGGATAAAGGATCGGTTGTGATTACTGATCGTTACATAGATTCATCGATCGCCTATCAAGGCGCTGGTCGTGTGCTTGCACCAGCTGAGGTTGCACGTATCTCTCGGTGGGCGACTGAGTCTCTGACACCGACCCTGACATTTATCTTGGATGTTCCGGCTGATATCGGTATTAAGCGCGCTGGGTCGAACCTGGATCGCTTGGAGTCTGAGCCGTTGGCATTCCATGAGCGAGTTCGTAATGAGTTCTTGAACTTAGCGAATGTTGACCCAGAGCGATATGCGGTGATTGATGCAACGCAATCGATCGAAGCGATTCATGAGCAGATCAAAGAGCGTGTTAGCGTCTTGCCGCTGTTGAAGATTAACTCCGAAAAGAAGTAGCGATGTCAGTCTTCGAAACCCTGATCGATCAAGGTGAGACGATTGCGATTTTGCAGCGGGCGGTAGATGCTGCGCGCGATAGATTGGATGAATCACAAGATATGACCCATGCCTGGCTCTTCACTGGGCCGCCGGGGTCGGGGCGATCGAATGCGGCGTTGGCATTTGCGGCATCGTTGGTCTGCTCCACTGGTGGATGTGGATCCTGCGTGGATTGCCGGACAGCGCTGTCGGGGTCGCATGCTGATGTTGAGTTGATCCAGACTGAGGGGCTATCGATCAAGATCGATGAGATCCGTGAGCTCATTACCCGTGCGGCATGGACACCATCGGTCGCTTCATACCGAGTTGTGGTGATGGAAGATGCTGATCGACTCACTGAATCAGCGGCCAATGCGCTCTTGAAGGCGATCGAAGAGCCTTCATCACGGACTATCTGGTTGTTATGCGCTCCAACAGTGAGTGATGTCTTGCCAACGATTCGCTCACGTACCCGCAATCTGACTTTACGGACGCCATCGGCAGCTGCGGTCTCAACGTTGTTGCAGGCTGAGGGAATCTCCGTGAACTTGGCGAACTTTGCAGCGGCGGCATCACAAGGCCATATTGGTCGCGCACGGTATTTGGCACGCGATCAAGTCGCGCGCGATATCCGTAACGATATTTTGAAGTTGCCAACCACGATTGTTGATGTGGCTTCTGCTTTTGCTGCTGCCGGCAAGTTGGTTGAAGCCGCAAAGTCACAGGCAGAGGCCGATGCCGAGAAGAAGAATGATGCAGAGCTTGCCGCATTGAAGGAGGCATGGGGACAACAAGGCACCAAGGTTGTCGCAGGTGGGGCCAAGGCAGTGAAAGAGTTAGAGAAAGAACAGAAGTCACGACAGACGCGAATGGTCCGCGATTACTTGGATCGGGCGTTGCTGGATATTGCGACCTTGTATCGCGATGTCTTGTTGATTCAATCATCTGGTGGTGCAACAGAAGAATTGATTAACACTGACCTGTCGGATGTGATTCATGGACTGGTTAAGACCAGTACGGCGGAACAGACGCTCGCTAAAATTGAGGTCATCATGAAGACTCGCGCGAATCTGTTGCTCAATGCCGCACCGCTCTTAGTTATTGAAGCGATGATGGTGCAACTTCGGTGAGGCGCCGCACGCTGATCCCGATCTATATTCTGATCTCGTTATTGCTGGGAGTCTTTGCTTATAGTTAT
>Ga0208253_1000145_pt1 | contig 31962 bp, 38 predicted proteins | sample CryBogCBE10Oct08_FD_184573 | JGI IMG/M metagenome (GOLD analysis project Ga0208253, IMG submission 184573) | Freshwater microbial communities from Crystal Bog, Wisconsin, USA - CBE10Oct08 (SPAdes) | ecosystem: Environmental > Aquatic > Freshwater > Lake | place: Crystal Bog, Wisconsin, USA...
GTGCCACAGTCAATTCTGATCTTCTTTATAGTTACGATTTGCATAGTTCCTCCTGTTTTGAATATTGTCCGTAAATTGTTATTGACGCATTTTGATATGCTTGCTTGGCATCTTCAATATTTTCGTAAGATCCTAAATATTTGCTGCGGGAATTGACTCCAATTTCTGCAATCCATTTTCGATTCTTTTCATTCCATCTCACTCCTTTCACTCCGGACTTACTATTTATTTTTGCCTTTTTATTTGAATTATTTTGATTTCTGTTGCACTCTCTTAAATTGCAAATTCTGTTGTCATTTCTGACCCCATTTATGTGATCTATCTCTTTAGGCATTTTTCCGTGCACATATAGCCATGCAAGCCTATGAGAAAAATAATTCTTATTTTTAATTGTTATAGCGCAATATCCTTGGCTGTGATTCCATTCCGTATTTGAAAAATAAGGATGATCACTTATTCTTTTAAGCTTAGTAAACTTTCCCGTGTCCGGGTCATAGCTTACTATCTCCTTCAGTTCTTCTTGCGTTAGAGTTGCCGATTGTGTGCTTCTCTGTTGCATGATGTGTTCCTTTCTCTTTTGATTCAAATGTTTCACCGCATTTTGTACAGCGGTATATTTTTCTAAATATTTGTTTGACGTTTCCTTGCCTTACACCAAACTCCCTCCCCTCATATGTGTTAATTACTTCAATCATCGTATGCCCCTAAAATAAATAACACATAACAAAATACTGCCGTTATCCACAATGCACTCAAGCCCAAAACGGCAATAAGAATTAGATAATCAAGCACTTCGTTCATGCCACCCCCAGTTTATTAAGTATTTAATCCAATCTTGATCAGAGCTATGGTAGATAAACCAAGGGTCATATCTACAACCTATTTTAATTCCCGTCTTTGTTGTTATGTATGATGTTCTCATTTGGCTTTCCTTTTAAATGATGTAGCAGATCTGCCATGTAAAGGTTGTGCTCCTTTGACCATCGCTCGATCTCTCTGACAATGTAATCACACCCGTCCTCAAAACCTTTAATGTAATGCTTGTCATCACTGGTGTATTCCATGATTTTTCCTTATGTACTGAAGTATTGATTTGGCTTCTTTTATTCTTATTAGATACTCTAACTTGCCTTTGCTTTCGTAATCACGTTTAAGCTTGGCTATTCTTGCTTTTAATATTTCTTGCATCTCATTCATTCTTGTCCCCTTGAGAGCACCTCTGCTGATTTAAGCCCACCCGTTTCACCATCATATGTGGCTTTTATGTTGTGGAAAGGGCCTTGTAAGGCCCCCCCAAATTCTTTATGAACTTCATAATACCTAACAACATCTGGCTTAGGTTCTGGTTTTATTCTGTATTCGTGATTTTCAGCCCACAAAGGCTCTCCCATATCTTCCCATTGTCCATGTCTGTCTTTCCATTGAATCGGAGCACCATTTGCCCAAGCAATTATTAAGTCTGCGTGTTTATGTTTCATTCTTGTCCCCTATTAGCAATAATTATTTTCATAGTTTGCTCTTGTGCTTCATACAAAGGCTTTGCACAATCTTTGCAAAGTTGGGCATTTAATCCTCGCCAATGAAATGAAAACATTCTGTGTGTTTTTGGAAATTCCATCCCAGGATAATCACTGCACTCATAAACTTCTGTATCAAGCGTTTTATTACACCCGTCACAAATGTGTTCGTAAGTTAGCTTAATCATTCTTGTCCCCTTGCTCTGATGGCGTTTGAATCGCTTGTCAATGAATATGAATCATGTAATTGCCGAAGTACAGCGCAAAACTTCTCACGCTCATGCTCTGCTATCAATTTGGCAAAATGAACCAGTAGTTCTATAAATGCCTCATTCTTCTCTCTGTCGCTTATGGGAAATATATTCCAAGCTATGTTGATTATTTCTTCTTCAGTCATTTTGATCTCCTTTTCGTGAAGTATACAATAGATTGTTCTGTAGTCAACCCATGTGTTGCATTTATCATTTCTAAGTTCCCCAAGGGTGGATAGCAGGGTATCCGATCCCTCTCCAGCGTAGCTCACTTGATTTATTCAAAGGCTAAACCCAAGATTCCATTGAGGTAGCGATTCATTCGATACAGCGCTTGTCCCACCGCTTTCACTGTATCTTGTCTAGTCCCTCGCTAACAGGCTAGGACGGTTATCCATCGGGTGTGTAATGGCCGTATGTTCTACTCCGAGCTGCCCATGTAGGCACACTGCTATCGTGCGGAGTACGGATGCGTCACAAAATAAAAAAGCCACTTAAAAAAGTACCTTGGTTGCGTCCCCCTTCGGCAGACGGGGGCAAGATACTTCTCTAAATGGCTTAAACTAACTATTGCACGCAACTGCAATGAAATGGATTATACATAAATTTTATAAAAGTAAAATAGATATGTAAAATATTTGTTAGATTCAACAACCTTGGACAGACGTAATGGTTAATTTTAAAAAAATAAAGAAATGGGATGCAGTCTGCATAACCTGGGTTGACTCGTCTTCCTACGATTCTTGGTGCTCGACAGAAGATGCGCTAGCCCGTATAGAGCAACCCCTAGATTGCTGGACTATAGGCTTTTACATAGGCGAATCTACAGAAACTATTGTTATTGCAAGTAATAGATCGTTCCAAGATAACGTAGACCTTTGTATGTATATCCCAAAGGTAGCAGTAAAGCACATAGCTATATGGAAAAACCCCTAGCCGTTAAGCTGTTGGCGGTTTCGGGGATAACGACCCTTGGGTACTATTGTTATCGGTTCAGCCACCAACAAGAATGAAGACTGCCTTTGCTACAGCAGCAGGTTGCGACTACCGCAGAGGTTTCCAGCCCCTGACAATCCTCATACTTGTAGGTGCTCCCCCAGCAGTTGTAGCTGCCGAGGGAGAAGGACAACATTTGCCCGAACAAGTATGAAGACTATTCCCCCTGCGTTTGGAGGTAGCGACTGCGGCGCTCCTAATCCTCATACTTCTTGGTGCGGGGTTGTTCACATAAAGCAGTGTATTCCATTCTCCAATGACGAACCATTGAATTTTAAACCCTGGCGCTAACCCAGTTCAACCCCACGGCTACAGTATACAAAAAAATAGGGATGCCGTGAGACACCCCTAAAACCAATCAACTTAAAAAGGAACCGCAAATGAAAAAAACCAAAGTAATTCTATTCGCAAGCTTTCAAAATTGCAAGAACATCTTCAACAGATTCCACTACCGCCAACAAACCGCCCGTCCATTCATCAAAAAACTTCTGCTCCGCCTTGGTCAGCTTCCTATCACTGGGCGGCTTATCCCCGTCCTTTACTTCCAAGAGTAATGTATACCCCTTATACCCAACCAAAAGATCAGGCACACCATCACCCATCGTGACGATACGCACATATGCCCCAGCTTTGCGTAGGGTTTCTACAATAATACTTTGGTTGGCATCAACTCTGTTTGCGTATCTCATATTAAAACTTTCGTGGGGGGTCATATGTAACGTTGTGCGTGACTATGCAATAGTTAGTTCTGGTATCATTGTATCTATTGACATTATCCAAAACAAGATATAACATTCAAGCCCCAACAACATATAAAGGAAACACAAATGATTGATTTAAACATAAGTCTTCGAGACTATTTTGCGGCTCACTGCCCCGAAGATGAATTACCAAAACAGGTCACTGAAGGAGACATTATAAAAGCGTTCAACATATCTGATACAGGCGGTACACGGCTTGATCCAGATTTTAGGAAATCGGCTACAGTGAAGATCAGATGCTTGGCTAGGTATGCTTATGCAGATGCCATGCTTGAAGTTAGAGAAACAGAGGAGAATGTAGATGAAATTAACGAATAAGTTTGGATTACCCGACACAATTGTCAACGTACTCAAGCGCCCCACCTACTCAAAAGGCAAAGCGCACATATCAGCCACAGAGCTGATTAACTCACCCCGTATCGTGCAACTTAAACGTCAGCACTGGGATGACATTGAAGAAGATGCAGCGTCTATGGTTTGGTCTTTGTTTGGTTCAGCCGTTCACAATATCCTGGAGCACGGCAAGGCAGACAACCACATTGTTGAAGAGCGAGTCCATGTCGAGCACCAGGGTTGGCATATCTCAGGTGCGGTAGACCTGCAAGAAATATATGAAGACGGCATTGTGATCAACGACTACAAGACCACGACCGCCTGGGCAGTCCAAAACGACAAACCTGAATGGGAAGAGCAACTCAATATCTATGCATGGCTATTACAGAAAGCCAAGAATAAACCTGTCAAGGCGTTGCGTATCGTAGCCATAGTGCGTGATTGGAGTCAAAGGGATGCCGTGAATAGGGAAGGCTATCCACAAGCCCCTATCGTGATCCTAGACCAGATGCTTTGGCCGTTTGAGCGGGCAGAACTATTTATCGAGGAACGATTAAAGGCACACGGCGAGGCTTACTTTGAGTCAGAGACAGACGGCAACATTGCTGAATGCACACCTGAAGAGATGTGGGAGAAGCCAACCACTTGGGCAGTGATTAAAGTAGGAGGCAAGAGAGCTAAGTCTATCCATCCAACAGAGGCAGAAGCGAAGGCAGACCTAGCAGCGGCAGGGAAGGGGTATGAGATTCAAGTCAGAGCGGGAGAGCGGACAAGATGTTTTAGCTATTGCCAGGTCAGTCAGTGGTGCTTACAGCATCAAAAGTACATAGCAGAAAATTCAATCAGCGAAGAGGTAGTTTTATGAACGAAAAGAAAGCAAAAGCCATCCGCAAACAGGTTGGCTATCACCCAACAGATCCAAGAGGCTATAGCGAAAACAAAAACTCCAGGAAGGCAGGATCGACTGGAACAGTCACGGCCAAAGGATCAAGAGGAACATACAACCAAGCAAAGAAATTAGCGGAGCAAATCAATGAACGACACACAGCTTAGGTGTACCGCCATGCAGTTCACATTAGATATTGTCAAGATGATGGACGAGGCAGAAGTAATTAGCGTTAGCCCACACGACTTTGGGGTAATTGTTAAGGGAGCAGAGAGGATTTACAACTTTTTAAAAGGGGATGGAAATGAAAATTGATTGGAACGATATAGACAAAGACAGAATCGTAATAGATATGGATCTAAATGAGTGGGACTTTGTTAAAGCTGGAATCAGAGAAAAAGCAAATAGATTGCTTAATAACTTTGATACTTGTTTAGATTACAGGCTTGAACAATTAAAAGAAAAACCAACACTAAAAGATGTTGACCCTGAGATTGCTGAAATATTTAATAAAGAATATGCTGAGTTTAAAAACAAGGCAAAGAAAGCACCATACGGTTACAAAGTAGACGGCACACCTAAGAAAAGACCAGGAAGAAAAGTATGACAGTATTTGCGAAGCTACAGGCGGCACGGCTTGAAATAGCCAAGATGCCTCTTAAGAAGTCAGGCAAGAACGCCTTTGCCAAGTATGAATACTTTGAGTTGGGTGATTTTATTCCTGCTGCTCATGGAATCTTTAATCACTTTGGACTATGCGGAGTATTTAATATTAGCTATGAGACTGCTACGCTTTGCATTCACGACACCGAGACGGGCGAAGTGGTGAAGTTCTCATCCCCTACAGTGATGGCGGAGAACGCCAAGGGACAGGCTATACAGTCTATGGGTAGCACCCACACTTATTTTCGCAGGTATCTATGGCTAATGGCCTTAGAGCTTACCGAAAATGATGTGGTAGATGCATCCGAACCTGCACCAAGGCCAGCACCCAAGGAAGATCAACAGATTGTTAAGTCATCTGTAGATCCAAAGACAGGTGAGATCAAACCACCTGCCAAGATCGAGGGTAAAGGCGGAGAGTGGAACATCAAGATCACGGCGAAGGAGGGAGCTACAGCAGAGCAATGGTCTGAAACAGTATTTGATTCAGCTATGATTTGTTTAAGGGCTGCCAAAACGGTTGATGATGTGATGACCATATTTAGGGTTAACCGTGCCATCTTTGACCGTCTCAGGGCTGATGATGAACCTATTTACACATCTTTAATGAATGAATTTAAATTAGCAAAGGAGTCTTTTAATGCAATACCCTAACAGCGGAAGTTTAAGTGTTAACAAGTTTAAGAAGGAGGGCGATAAGTCTCCCAACCTAAACGGCTCAATCATCATGGAGCGCAGCGCCTTAAAACAGCTACTGGATGAACAAGGTGACGAGATCACGATCAAGTTATCTGCCTGGACGATGCCTGATTCTGGTCGTGGCAAGTGGTTGAGGTTGTCTTGGAACAACTATAAATCGGATAAAACATCTTCTCCGAAATCACAAGACAGCCAAGACATTCCTTTTTGATGGAAACACTACAGTTTGAGGCGGTAAAGGTCGCATTAAAGCAGGATAAAACTGGCTATATGCTGACCTTAAACATACACCCAGACGAGATACCAGAGGGCTTGATGCGTGACTTCGTAGGAGCACGTTATCAAGTCGTGATGGTTCGTTTGAACGGGGAGGAAAAGCCAATGAATCGGGATCAGGAATACTCTCCCGACTTGGTTCGTTCCTCTGCAATACTGTGCCGTGATCCGATCTTTTGGGCGTTCCTGGTTGAAACCAACCAGACGTTTGATGAAAGCGAGGAGACGGCTACGGCATGGCTCAAGCAGGAATTAAACATTGAATCCAGGACGGAGCTTAAAACAAACAAAGAAGCCATAGCGCAGTACAAATTTATATTCAAGGAGTTCCAAGCATGGAAGCAAGTAAACGGTTAATTCCGTACAGCGTACATCTCACCCCAGAGATATACGAAAAGCTGAAAGAATTAGCGCAGGAGCGTAAAGCTTCTAAACTGGTTCGGGATGCCATTACAATGATTCTGAACGGCAAAGGAGACTTTGACAGCGGATACGATAAAGGTATTATGGATGCCATAGATGCAGTCGCAAATAATACCGTTGCAAACAAAATATCCTATGAAGAAGATACTATTGCAGATGCGATCATTGACCAACTGGAGACATTACTAAAATGAAAAACGGTGCATTGGTATTCAAAGGCAAGATGTTCCGATGCACCCGTTGTGGTATCAAGTGGGCCTCTCTGGAAACGGCAGAGGCTCATTTATGTGAAGAATCAAATGCAAAGCAAGAACAAAAAACCCCCAACAGCATCAGAGAAGAAACACATTCAGAGGATAAAAGAGATGCCATGTATCATATGCGATGCATCCTCACCAAGCGACTGTCACGAGATTAAACAAGGTCAGTGGTTTACATCTATCCCTTTATGCAGGGATTGCCATATGGGTTCTCATAACGGCATACACGGCCGAAAAGCTATATGGAATGTAAAGAGATTGGACGAGCTTGATGCACTCGCCCTCACCATAGAAAAGCTTATAACATTGCCATAGCACGAAGTCTCTTAACGTCTACGTTCTTTAAGATTAACTCTTCTTGCTTCTGTAAGTTATTAATCTGCTGCTCTTTTTTATCTGGATCCATGTTCGGCCTATTGCTGATCACGGCTATGGCCTTTTGAATGTTTGATAGATTCTTTGCTATTCTATCTACATCAGTATGCATACCAACCCGCATTTGATGCTCTTTAGACTTCATGTACTCACCAGCCTCGCTTGGTGTACGATTCTTAATATCATTGAACGTAGCAGATGCTTTATCCACTTCATCCTTTAAGATATAAAAGTCACGTTTTAATCCAGTCTGGTTTTCCCTGGATATAAATCCGCTTGAACCAGGAACAGATGCAAGTACATCATGCCATCCAATCGTAGGTCTTTCTACATTAGGATCAGTATGTAATATTGGGTTGGTTAACATGAGCGTTAATCCGCCAACAGAACCAAACATACCACGGATGATGTGGTCTGCATTGATCGGCGCAATCAGCCCCGTCTTACCCAATACTTTACCCAACTCAGATGTTGATTCATTAAACTGCCTGGACACATCCTCTTTCAACATAAACGGATTAATCAGGTTTCTGTTTTGGAAGAAGTCATAGTTCAAAGCAACTTCAAGTGCTGGCTTGACCGCCTGGGGCACGGGAGTAGGGGCCATGAGAGATGAGGTCAAAGCAGATGCCATTGAATCTCTAAACTTACGCCCGTCTTCTGTGGCGTTGTTTGTCATCAACAGATACATATGCTCTGTAATGATCTTTGGTATGGTAAAGATATCGTTTCTAAGGGGAATACTTAATCCACCAGTTCCAGGAATCATCAATAGCCTATCCCGCACAGTGGTTGGCTTCTTTAGATAATCGTCATCATCCCCGTTCATCATTGCGTAAAGCAAAGATAAAGCCATGACTGAACCAGTAGTCATTGCAAGGGTTTGTAGCCCTGCTTTTCTCTCTGTTGGAGATATGCCTGTACCAGTAATGGTCTTGTATGCTACGTTTTGAACGGCGAGGTAGGCATTAAAGAACGGTATAACCTGACTGGCCACCCGCAGCGTGGTAGATGTACCCCGTCTACGCACGTTAAACACCTCAAAAGCTTTCTCAATTGCTTCACCACGGGTTAGACCTGCTGACATAGATGCCTCATATACAGCTTGTCTGACGGCGTTATCTGATGCCATAGAGATATGCTTGAGCATACCTTTGACCTTGCCCCATCCTCCTGGCGGCGGCTTAACCCCGGCATAGACTTCTGCATCCCTACGGGCTAGATCAGATGTAAAGTCTGTATATCCTACAGCTCTATACTTCTTTAGCTCTTCATGTGTAGCACTGGTGCGTCTAAGTGTTTTAACAAACTCTTTTGCTGCAAGAGCGGGTATTCTCAAAGCGTACTGCGGAGATAGACCAGATGTAAAGATAGCGGAGAACGCATCCTGTGGCACTTGGCTGACCGCAAATAGCGGGTTCATCACAACAGATTCTCTAAGGATGTTTGCAAACTTGGAAAAGAACTTGATCGTGGGAACAGATACCGCTTGGATACCAGCAAAGGCATCTACAAATAGCGGATCTTTCATATTGTAGAACTCTTCCTTGCCGTCTCTCCAAATGCGAACTATGTTGGCATTTTTGATTGGATGTGGAACCTTTTGAGCAATGCCAAGATGCTGCAAGTCTGAACCCATAGCTGTATCAATCATCGCCTTAGCCTGGGAGTTTCTGATGGAACGGTTATATGAATACTCGATCCACTTCGCCATGTTGTCCACAATATTGGCAACTGGTCTCTCCGATCCGGTCATCTTGAACTCTCTGGCTTTAACCATCAGGCCAGATAGATAGTTCTTATCTCCGCCCTTGGCCTCTTCCTCGTCAAACTCACGCTGGAACGGAACATAATCAATGTTAGACATCATCTGTTCTGCATACTCTTCACTCCATAGACCAGACTCAACCAAGGCATCTTTAGCGTTGTTTCTCATGCCTTGCCAAATATCTACAGTGTCATTTAACTCAGGCATTGATTTAAAGAAATCTAAACCTGTAGCAATTTGATCATCGGTTAAATGAATAAGCTTTGGTTTTTGCTTGGCAAGGTTTTCAAATCTCTTGATAGCTTCTTTTACTTCTGCCTTTTGCGCTTTAGTTGCGGGATCAGTGCCAGTTAAACTTGCGTACAGATTTTGAAGCGCTTCTATTTCTTGCGGTGCATTGGCAATAGATGCATTGAAATCTTTTAACGACTGAGTACGTCTAGCCTCAAAAGCCATGTGCGCAACTAGCTCTGCCTCTTGGTACGTCATGTTGTACTTCTTGGCAAAGTCATTGATAGACTTCTCAAGCGATATTTGATTGTCCTTGTCCTTAACAACTTCCCACTTCTGAACCGCATCATCGTATCTTAGCTTGCCTTCAAGCAATGCTCCGCTTGCAAGGATGTCAGCGCCGACAGCTTGACTCGTACTAATGTTAAGCAGGTTTCTAATCTTGTCGCTGATGTTTCCGTTTGCCTCTAATATAGCCCTGCGCAAATTATTATTCAGGGCGGCATCGCTACTAAATGTCCAGGTCTGTATTTTGTCGGAGAATTGGGTAGCGGCTTTCTTGGCATCTTCTATGGCCATGCCAGGATTATCAAAGGCATTGTTCCAATAGTTCTTGATATTCTCATAGAAGCTCTTTGGTTGATCTTCTACTTTCCTGTTCATTGCAGCCAAGGCATCAAGCGCATCTTTACCTGCGCCAGTGGCTTGGCTTGGTTCTGCCAAACTCTTTAATGGTTTTTCTATAAGCGGCTTTGGCGTACCTGCAATCGGAGCGGTAGCAGTAGTAGGCGTACCAAGCACAAACTTTACACTAGAACCTGGAGCGCCAAAGTCTTCCATCTTTCTAGCCATCTCTAATTCAGACTCATCCAATAAGCTATCTGTTGCACGAACCAATTCATCAAGTGCAGATTTATATTTTGGCTCTAGTCCTATTGACTTTCTAACAAATTCAACAATCTTGTCCATTGCGGTTTGAGCGCCAATCTTTATGGTAGACAAGTAATCTTGAAAATCTTTGTCGGTCAATCCAACAGACATAAACTCATGTGCATCTGTAGCCCAATCCTTCATTGGCTTTTTAGACTTGATATCCATTCCATAAATTCCATACTTGACGTAATGCATATCCGCCAATGGATTCCCGGCTTGCATATCTTTCAAATGCTGATCTCTAACAATCTTTAAAAGATCATTGATTTCTTTCATTTGTGGACTGTTATCTTTTATCAAAGATACATAAGCCCATGTACAGGCGTGCAACAACTCATGCAACATAGTGCGGAAAGTTGTACCAACACGACCATCATCTCCGTCTTTATACAATCCACTATTATTAGGAGGATTTACAATCACATCCATCTTTAAGTGGTAATTGCCATTTATGATATCCCAGCCTGGGGCCATTTCACCACGATGAGCAAATCTTTTAGACGGTGGATTTACTTTAAACGTAATAGGTACGCCACGTTTTAAATACCCATCAATTCTTTTTTGAACTTTTTCTGCAATAATTTTTGCATAAGCATTGGGTGCATTATCAACAAGATATTTAGTAACTTGATTGATCTTTTTGCCCTTTACATCTTTATAAACCTCTTGAACACTTTTGGTTGGTTTTTCAAAGTATCCATTGGCAGGTTTTTTGTTTTCAACTTCAGGTCTACCAAAAGCTTTGTTGAATACATTTTCCAAAGAACGCTTTTCAACAGAACCAAACATATCGGTATCCGATCTGTTGTGCTCCTCAAGTGCGGCATTGGCCAGGTTATCAAGCCCCTCCGCCATTTTCTTTCCAGACCTGCCCGCATCGGCCATCATCTGAAGTATTTGCTGTGTATAAGGGTCTGTACCTATATCCGTTTGTTTTGCCATGTCCTCAAGCGGTATACCTCTGCGCCGTGCGTTGACAGCAGCTTCAGCAGCCTGGGTTACATAAGGGCGTATATCATACTCACCTGCGCCATTCAACTGCGCCATCTTAGGTGCAACCTTACCCAAGGCATTGAGCACCATCTTTGAATCTGGATCTACCGTTCCGCCGTACAAATCAATCAATGGCTCATGTCCATACGCTTGCCAGAACACGGCATTCATTAAACGATCATACGCTTTAGGCGTAGGCATACCCTGTGTATTCTTTAGCTCTGGATGCTCAGAAGTTGGCATAGAGTTAATGAATTGATGCAGCGAATCATGCGTAGGTGTGCCGTCTTCATTAAACTTCAGTCCATTAATATCAATGCGCTTGGCATCTTGCTTGGCTGAATCAATTGCAGATAGTCCTGATATACCAGATACGTTTGATATATCGCCAATGTTTGGAGTTATAAAAGACTTTGGCATCACCCGTACCAACACGGGCTGCTTCATGTCCATGATAGTCTGCGGATCAATGCCGTGAGCGGCATCAGTAGCTAGATCTTGTTTATACTTATCCGCTGTGCCACGTTGATATGCTTCTTGTATACCTGCTACACGACCATTGCCCGCAACCGGGCGAATAGCATTAACAGTTAAATCCTGATATTCATTGTTCTTTGTGCCATCATGGGAGTGAGATGGTAACAATTCATGCGCATCAACAACCGCATATCTAACTGGAATCTTTGTTCCGTCAGATGCCGTGGTCATCTCATAGTTTCCAAGCTGGTTTTCGTTTAGCTTCTCATCGGTCATAACGACCGGAGCACCAGAACCAAAGCTGCGAGACACACTTAAATCGTTATACCTTGGATCAGACGCAATGCCTTGCATTTGCTGAATAGATGCAGGAGTAGATCTATCTCTATTTTGAAATACTGTATTTGATTCGTCAGGCAATCCTTGATGATAGTTTTCAAAGTGCTCTGATAAATCCTGTCCCGTTGCAGTGCCAGTCGTAGTACCTGGCGCAGTACCAGTTGCAGTTCCTGGAGTTGTACCCGTGGTTGTTCCGGTTGTAGCACCTCCAGGCGGCGTTGTTCCACCAGGAGGAGTAGTTGTTGTACCTGTAGTGGTTCCACCCTTTGGTGGGGGCACAAGCTTTGCTGGCTTTTGAAGCAAGCCCATGCCACCAGCAGTACCAACAGCGCCGATACCCGCCTGGGCAGCGGTACGTCCGAGATTCTCTGTCAGACTTGCATTGGGATCAACTTGTTGTTGTGCTACGTTTTGAGCAAGCTGTCCACCAACTTCTTCAATCTCTTCGCTTGGTAATTCACCCAGGGCAAGACCTGCCGCATTTCGCAACCTACCTGCTTTACCCGCCTTACCCGCTAATGCCTCTGCAAACCTGTGTCCGCCTGGTAGATTCTGAGCACCTAGAGATATAGCTGCACCTGCTCCGCCCGCAAGTCTGGCATACTTCAATGCCCTTTCTCTGGCTTCAGGCTCTTTCACACCATCAGCAATCATCTTATCGTATGTTGCTTGATATGTTTGTTGTCCTACATCAGAACCTTGTTGCAAAGCTCCTGTACCAATAGCTGCTCTTGAACCAGCTTTAACTGCGGCGGCTTGAGCGGCTTCGGCAGTAGCTTTTTCTGCGGCAGTGCCAACGGCTTTCCTGGCGGCAGTCTTAGCAGCAGCAACGGCAGGAGATAGTTCAGGTGCAAAAATAGCAGACAAAATAGCAGGTGCTTGCTCTGGTAATTGTTGAGCAATAAAGTTAAGACCAAGACCAAATGGATCTTTGATTGTTTCACCAGCTTCAGTCAAGAAAGCGCTGAGCTGACCTTTCTTTTCTGCTTCTTTAACTTTCTCTTCTTTAAGTTGCTCTCTGGCCTTGAAACCAGGAGACTTCATCTCTTCGCCGTATTGTTGCAGCTTATTACCAAGATGCATTACACCCGTATCAGAAAAATCACCCGTAGCCAGACCATACATCTGTGGAAAAAAATTAGCCGCCCCGCCAACACCTTTTATTAATCCTGCACCAATGTCTGTTGCGGCCTGGCCAAGCGTCCTGCTTGTGTCGGGAGCCTTGGGTGTTTTTGCTATTGTAGGAGCGCCAGGAAGATCATCATCTGGCACTGCTCTTGATAATAGGTGGCCTGGTAGATCATCTTCTGGTACTAAAGCCATTAAACATACTCCCACTGGCCATTTTTATAAACGATTGGCTTTCCTGATTTTGAAGTAGATTTATCACCTTCTTTGTATTGAGATGTAGCTGGAGCTAATCCTGATGCCTGATCAAGTTGTTTGTTCAATACAGACAATCTTGCCTTGGCCTCATCTCTTTCATCCTGAGTAAGAATCAAATCTTTTGAATTTGCAGTTTCAAGTTTAATCCTTGAGAGCAAATCTGTATTGCTTAACTTATCGCCCAATCCGGTCTTGATATTAAATGCAGCCTTCATGCGTTCTGCGTAAGACATATTCTTGTACTTATCATCAGACTTTAATTGGTCGGCAATTTCATTGGCAGTAACTTCTCTACCTGCTAAAGTTGCATCCCTGTTAAGCTTAGCAATTGCATATTGAGTACCGCTGTTGAGCTTAGCCACATCCATTGCGCTTTGTACTCGCATTTCCTCAACTTTTTTGCTGGTTTCGGCTTGGGTATTAGTGCCGTAAACATTTGCAGCAAGCGTACCTGCTTTGCCTCTGTCCGCATCAACTGCGGCAGTAATATTGTTTAGATCAGTTAACTTTTCGCCTCTGGTTTTATCCTTTGCCTGACGGATCATATCGTGATACTTCTCGGCATGAGCTTCATCAGATAAACGTTGAGCAGTTTGGTAATTCTCTTCTTCAACACCGCCACCCGCCAATCCGCCACGAGCAATACCGTTTAGCACTTTAAGGAAATGCTCCATGCTTTTATCTTGACGCTTGTACTCTTCGTCAAAGTGCCTAGCTTGTTCAGATAATGAATCACCAGCCTCATCTGTAATGCCCAAAGCTTTTTTACCCGCAGCAAGATCATCAAATCTTTTCTGTGCATTATCTACTTTAAGACCTGCCATGATTGCTTGATCAACCAACGATGTAACGTTTTCACTTGGAGGAACCAGTGCTGCTGCTATGCCTGACTTCTTATCTTCAGGTGCGGAAGCAACAACAGGAGCAGCAATTTTTGCAGCTTCATGCCTTTTCTCTTCGTGCCGTCTTTCTTCTTTCTTTGGTAGTACATCTGTAATGCCGCCCGTAGGTATTCCTTGACCTGGAAAGTTGGCAGGATTATTTGATGTTGGTACATTTGGCGCACCCAATGATTGAGTTGGAGCTGTTTTTGCAGGTGCTTGGGATGTATTGCCAACAACAGATTGAATGCCTGTATTGGCAGGTTGTTGTGTACTTTGTGGGTTGTTAGCGGCAACTGCATTTAAAGCCATTTGTCTTTGCTTTAAATAATCGGTATTTGATCCAGGGAAGTCATCTGGCATTTGTGCTGGCATTGCGTTTTGCACCGCTGCTACAGATGGACTAACTTGCGGAGCAGGAGCAGGAGCGGGCGCAGGAACTGGTTGCGCTTGTCTTGGGCCGTATGCAGCTACACGAGCGGCTTGAATATCAGCTTGGCTTGTAGGTGCATTCCAATCTGCATTCTCTTGCGCAGTAGGTTTTTGACCTGTATATATATTACCTTTAGTCTGCAATGCATCTTCTACTCTTTGTTGAAGACTTTGATATTGCAATGGTTTTGGAACATCGCTTCCTTCTGTTCCATCAAATCCAAGGATACCGCCTTCCTTGAATTGATACATATGTTCTGGGACATGATGCATCAGACCGCCATGAGCTGCGGCAATAGGCTGAGCAGGACTGTACTGCGCCATCTGACTTAAAGATAAATCTTGGCTGATCGGAGCGGCCTCTGTGCCAGGCCTGTATTGTGGGCGTGTACCAAACACCATAGATGCATAGTTCTGCATGGGGTTAGCTTTGCCTGGATCTGGTGCTGCTATGCCCGTCTGCTGAGCTTGTTGTGGTAATGGTTGAATAGTATCTTGATTGATACCTTGCATCAACTGAGCTAGAGCCTGGGCTATCTGGTCTTGTTGTGAACTTTGTTGAGCGTGTCCACCACTGGCAAATGATGCTATGCCACCTGCGGCTTTTGCCACGGGCATACCACTTGGATTACCTTGGGGCGCAGGAGCAGACTGGGTAGGAAGTATACCCATAGCAGAACCAGGAGGAGTCTGTTGTGGTTGCAGTGCAGCTATACCTTGAGCTGCGGGTTTTGCCATAGCCTGTGGAGGAACGGCGGGCATACCAGGAGTAGGCATATTTGGAGCTTGGCTTACACCTTGGGCAAGCTTTTGCGCTACGGTTGGCATAGGTTGCTGCTGAGCAGCGGCAGACTGTTGAATCTGTTTATCGCTATTCAAAGCCGCCATAGCAGCTAACTTTTTATTGGGATCTGGGTCTTGAACATACTTAGACAATATAGATGGATCTAAGCCTTTCATATCATTGAAAAGCTTATCAATGCTAGGCATTGCTATAGGTGTCAAATTTTGCATCATGCTGGAACCTCTGCGTATTTAATAGCTTTATAGCCAGAACCCAAAGTAATAACAGCATTTGGATAAACTTTTTCTACCTCGTGCGCCATGTAGCCACGGTATCTGCCGTAACCAGCGGTCTTCTTAAACTCAGGCTTGTATTCAAACTCATATATACCAAACCCGTCAGGATGTACATCTATCAATTCAATGTTCTTTTTAGCTCTGATATCGGATGTTGTTCCTCCGCCCGTACCAGTTTGACCAGAAGAAGGTGGTGTAGTTGTTCCTGATCCACCGCCAAGAGCTTGATAGATACCTGTCAAACCAGTCAAATCTCCCGCAACCGTGGATAGCGTAGATGTATTTGGCGTAGTAGCCGCAGAAGCAACTGGTAAACCAGCAAGCATACTTGCCTGGTCTGTAAGAAGAGTCTGTGGGTACTGAACTTGTTGATTGAACTGATTGAGCGATGCGGTATCCGCAGCTTGTTGTAGACCTTGCTGAGTAGCGCCCGCAGTTCCAAGAGCTTGATTAGCTGCAAGTCCATAGTTAGCTGCTGCTTCATTGGCCGCTTCCTGGTTCTGCTGAGCTTGTAAGCTTTGTGAGTTAGCAGTATTAAACTGATTCATTGCGTTGTTATACGCAGTGTTATATCCTTGGCCAATCAAGTTACCCTGTTGTGCTAATAGGTTATAAGCATCTTGCCCTTGTAATACTGCTTGGCGTGTTCCACCGTATGCACCTGCTTGAGTTAATTTACTCAGGTCTGCCTGTTCACCTTGTTGAGCTGTTCTTTGTAAGGCTGCCAACTGCGGATCTAAAGATGCTTGCAAGTACGGATTCATGTACTGCTGAGCGGCATTGGCATCAAACGTACCTGAAGTAAACTGCGTAGGAGTTAAGCCTGTAGCAGCCAATTGATTTGCATTGGCAAACTGTTGTTGCTGAAGCTGGGATGGCCCAGCAGTAAGTTCTCCTGTATAGACTGGCATACCAGAGTTAACCAAACCTTGTTCTTGAGCAAGCATATTGCTTACATAAGGAGCTATGTAATTAGATAATCCTTGCTCTGTAGATGTGCCCAGTCCCTGAACAGAGGTTGGAGATGTAACGGCAGTAGTATTTGAAGCCGTGCTACCAGTAGCAAAGTGTTTAACGTCCCCACCTGTTGCGTATCCTGCAATACCACCAGGCATAAACTTATCTGGATTAATTTCCTTGCCTTGTTTCTTTGTGCCTGTGCGGGCAAGACGGATCTTATCCATCATCTGATAAAGTTTCTTAGCACCTGCATCTGAGTTACCATTACCAAGGTGCGATACCACATCGGCAGGAATAATAAACTCACCATGACTTAACTTAGCAGGTTGTACACCGTCTATAGATGTATCAATCTTGTCTGCCATGCCATCTGTGTGTCCTTGCAAATATCTACCATGCGCCATAGCTGCTATACCCGTACCAGGCAAAGATCCGCCATGCGCTCTTTGAACAACTTGACCACTTAAGTTTTCAATCTGTGCGGGATTGTTTTGCATATTGGCAATCTTTGATTGCATATCCTGTAACTGTTGTGGAGTAGCTATTTGCTGAATACCAGTGGATTGTTGCGGATTGGTAAATGGAGTAATAGCTTGCGTTGGATTACCCCTGGACTGCCAAGCGGTATTAACATTGGCGGCTGGCAACGGGGCTTGAGCCACTGGTGCTTTCGTCATTTGTTGAGCTTGTTGATTGGCTTGATTCAATGCATTTGTGTAATTGGCTGGAGTTACATATTGCATTGGAGTAAAAAAAGACTGCCCCTGACCAGCTTGTGCTAAAGGCACTTGTTGACTTACATAATTCAATTGTGGAATATTAACATTAGACAAAGCTGTTTTGGTTTGATTCCCTCCCAATAGCGCAGCAACACCTGCCGCTCCCGTAAGATTGACGGGATTTATAGTTCCAGGAGCTAAACCAAGTCCGCTATTAATACCATTTAATAACTGCTGAATGCCTGATTGATTGCTATCTTTTGCGGCTGTAGTGCCAACCACATTACCACTTACATCATATGTTGCGGTACTGCCGTCAGGAAATGTTTGTGTATATGTTCCATTGCCATTGGCCGTGGAACCCACAGGAGGAGTAAAGGACTGAGGCGTAGCTAATTCGTTATTGGGGCCGAGTTCACTATACTGATTGTAATTAGTGGTATCTACGGTAGCTGCATTTGGATCGGTAGTATTATCCAATGAAGAAATGGTCATTTTAAACTCTCCAGTTCATTATTCGTAGTAAATCGTCTACAGATCCGCCTGTAGCCGCCATTGTAGTGTTTTCTGCTTGATTTGGCGAGGCAAAAGTTACTGCTTGTGCATCCTGCGGCCCACCATAATCATAAGGTAAATAACCCAAATCAGGAAGATCTGGCATATAACCTGCATAAGATGTATTGTTTTGAGCAACTGGTGCAGGTTGATCTACCAAACCAGCTAAATTTACTTGTGGTGCGCCTACATCTACCGTGGGTGCGGCAGGTGTAAATATCGTAGGTGTAGCAAGAATAGCCAACTGTTGCGCAGTCAATCCTGTTGTTGTTCCACTTGTTGTTTTGCCTGGTGCAACTATCGGTATATTGATAGGCATCGTAGGCAGGGTAGATGGAATTACGCCAGGTTCAGTCGTAGTTAAAGTCGTTGGTTCAGTTGTGGTTTCAGTAGGAGTACCTTGTCCTGCGCCTTCAGCCCCAGGGCCAGTTCCAGGACTTACGCCGCTATTTCCAGAACCCGCACCAGCTCCAGGGCCAGCTCCAGGGCTTACGCCACCGCCTCCCGTAGTAGAAGTTCCTGTTGGCCCAGTAGTAGTACCAGTAACTCCAGTTGCTGATCCTGTAGTACCAGGCTGACCTGTGTTACTTGTACTTGTACTTGTGCTAGTATTTGTAGCTGGATTTGTTCCACCAGGACTTGTTACACCAGGACTTGTACTTGGACTTGTATTTGTTCCAGTAGTGTTGCCTATAGTTGTGGATACTGTATTGCTAGGCGCATTTCCATTTGTATTTTGTGGTGCATTTAAATTTTTATTTGCATTTTGCATTGCAGTAAAAATTTCACCCACAACATCTGGAGTCATCCAAGATGGTGTTTCACTTAAATCTACACCAGGATCTAAAGGAGATATTTCCTTACCAGAATTTGGATCTGGCGGCAGGGAAACAGGAGCAATCTCGCCTGATGAATCCAACCATTGACCATTTTTATTCATGGTATAGCCATTTTCAGCAGGATCTCCGTTTCCTATAAGTTGTCCCGTTGATGCGTCAACTAATTTATTATCTTCTATAACTTTAATTTGAGGAGCACTAACATCGTATGTGTTATTTGAATTTAAAGATGGAGGATTAGCAGATGCAACCGTTACTATATTACCATTTGAATCGTTATATCCATATTGATATGTTGTTTTGTTTGTAAGTGGATCATAAACCATTTGATATCCACTACCATCTTTTCCTAGAACATATGTGCTATATGTAAAACCTATACTTCCATTATCATTTTCAAAACTATTAACATATAAATTTCCAACTTTAAGTCCATCAGGTATGCCGTTTTTATATATATCATTATTGATAGAAAATAATGCTTTTTGCATTTCAGGAGAAATTGATCCTGGAGGTACAGTAACGTAGGATGGAACCAATCCCGTAGTGCTTTTACCCGCCGCAGCAACATCAACACCATAACCAGATGGTTGCTCAGCACTAAATGCTTTTTGCATTTGCACAACTGCTAAGGCAATTTCACTAGGTTGTGTATACCCAGCTTCTTTAGCTACTGTTTGTGTTTCATAGTCTGGCCAACCTGCATTTTGCGCTGCGGTGTTGACAGCCGTCCAATCTTTGGCATTATTAAATCCATATTGAGTAGCTTGTGTAAATGTAGCGGGATCTGTAAATCCAGCTTTGGTTGCTGTTTGCTCCTGGACATAGTTTTGCCAACCATTCTTTTGAGATTCTGTATTTACACTATTCCAAGCTGCTTGAGTTGGTATGCTGTATTGTTGAGCTGCGTTGTATGTATTAGGATCTTTAAACCCTGCGCCCGTAGCAGTTTCTTGTTGAACATACCCAGTCCAACCCTTATCCTGAGCTTGCGTGTTAACAGTATTCCATTGTTGCTGTGTATCTATACCGTAAGATATAGCCGTGTTATATGTACTTGCCTGGGTAAATCCAGCGTTCTCTGCTGTCTGCGCCGTTGCCAAATCAGTTGGTTTAAATCCAGCCTCTGCTGCATACCCCTCTAAATTCTGCAACTGTGTGTAATTATTTAAATTTAAACTCTTGGCAGTTGTGTAATCTACATTGTTGTCAAATCCATTCTCTTGCGCTTTTTGAGCGGTAGATAAATCATTAAATCCACCATTGCTTGAGAACTTTTGAAGATCTTGTAATTGAGTTATGTTATCAAGGTTAAGACCTTGAGCGGTTTGAGCCGTTTGTAAACCAGATAAGTCTGTGCCAAAGTCTCCTTTACTGGCGTACTCTTGTAGATTGGTTAATCCTTGAGCCGTTGTTATGCCAAGTTGATCCGCCAATTGATATGTCTTATTGTTATTAAATCCTTCTGATACGGCAGTGTTATATGTCTTGGCACTATCAAACCCTTCGTTCTGCGCCGTTTGTGCGGTAGACAAATCTGTTGGCTTGAACCCTGCATCAGAAGCATAACTCTTTAAAGAATCTAATTCAGCATTGGTTGTAAGGTTGAGATCTACTGCCGTGTTGTAATCTTTTGCGGATTCAAATCCATTGTTCTGAGCCGTCTGCGCCGTAGCAAGTTGAGTATTGGTATCAAATCCTGCGTTAGATGCGTACTCTTTTAAACTTTGGAATTGAGCATTGTTAGCCAACCCAAGACTTACGGCAGCATCGTAATTGTTTGCAGTATCAAATCCTTTAACTTGCGCTGTCTGCGCCGTAGCAAGATCAGAACCAAACCCAGCATTAGATGCATAGTTTTCTAAATTAGTAAGCTGAGTTGCGTTGGTAAGATCTAATGACTTAGCTGTATTGTATTGATCAGCAGTAGTAAACCCATTGTTTTGTGCGTTCAAAGCCGTAGCATAATCTGACCCAAAGCCAGCCTGTGGAGCGTACGCAATAACACTAGCGGCCTGATTATTGTTTATTCCAAGCTGTGTTCCAACCGCATAGTTTTCTTGACTTGTGTAGCCTTCGTTTTCAGATTTCTGAGCAGTAGATAAATCATTGCCAAATCCAGCGTTGGCTGAATATATCTTTAAACTTTGCAATTGATCATTGTTAGATAGACTTAACTGTTGTGCAGTTTGATAATCTCCAACATTGGTAAAGCCTTCGTTTTGAGCTTGAAGTGCGGTAGATAAATTACTAAACCCAGCATTGGCAGCGTAAGATTGAAGGTTGGAATATTGAGATGCTGTTATTCCTTGTTCGACCTGTTGAGATGCTGCATATGTATTTGGATCTGAATAACCTAAACTGGTTGCCGCTTGATAAAGCGCCCCATTCGTAGGGTCAAATCCTTCAGACTGTGCCTTTTGCAATTGACCAAAACTTGCAAATCCCTGAGTCTGGGCAGCGGAATCCAAAGCACTAGGAACTACAGACGCAGCTTCTGATGCAATCTGTTGTGTTATACCAGCGGCATCGGTTGTAACTTGTTGCTCGTAATTAACAACCGCAGTAGATACATTTTGTATATCTGTATTAAGCGCAGAAGATTCATTATTGATACTGTTTTGAATTGTGCTTAATTGATTTTGATAGCTAGTATATGTAGGCATTAAATCCTGATACTTTGCATAAGCTGCGTTGTAATCAGATATCTGTTGAGTAATAGAAGTTGATTGATCTGTTAATGGTTGTACTTGACTATTAAGATAATTTGTTAATATGCTTGAGTCGTACCCAGTCATTAATGTTCCATCAGGTAAGGTATATTGAGGTACAAATATCATTTCCCTTTCTTGTGTTGGGCCTACAAATCTTCTAACAGTACCCGTTTGCTCTATTCCTGCGGCGGCCAATTGATCTGCGGTAGGCGTAGCTTGGTCATTAATAATTGCAGCGCCCGCATCAAATTGATTGATCTGAGTTTCAAGAGCCTGGGCATTTGACTGTATGGTTGCTCCAGAACTTAAAGTATCTTCCAATGGTTTTAGGGTTGAGCTAATCCAATTATTAAAATCAGTTGCAGTTTGAGAGTATTGACTTCCAAGATTAGATAAATTATTTTGATGGTTTGTGATGGAGTTAACTCCAGCAGATATTGTTTGATTAATTGCAGTCGCTGCTACAGATGAACCAATAGCAGTAGCTATATCATTACCACTTAATATTGCTCTTGTTGCTGCGGCGGTAGCATTTGCTATAACTTGAGCAGGTGCATTTTGTATACCTTCGCTTTTTAATTGTGCATTAACTGATGCGCTTACCGCTCCAGATACACCAGCAGTTAACACCTGCGTTAAGTTACCACCCTTAAGTGCAACTGTTGCAGCCTGACCAGAAGCGCTGGTTACAACTTGTGTAATTAATTTATTTGTTGCATCGCTTAATCCACTTGGGGACGGTGTAACAGCTCCAGTTAATTCATTCTCTGTGGTTGTGCCGAGTAACTCACCTGTCTGCGCCCCAGCATAGCTACCAATCATTGATCCACCAACGGATGCTCCTATATTAAGAAGCAAACTATTAATGTTGTGATTACCATTAGCATATTGAACTGCTGTAGATGCAATTGCTGCCGCCGTGGTTGAACTGGCTAATGATAGTCCTTCTGGGCCAAGCGCATAAGTAAGAGCCACCGCCTCAAGCGTAGGCAATGGATTGTTAGCAATAGCAGTTAAAGTATTCTCTAATCCTTTGCCAATATTTTCTACGCCCTTGCCTAAATCACTTACGGCATTAGAAACGCCTTTAAAAGCATTGTTAATTTCTTGATTTGGATCACACATTGACCGTACCCCTGTACAGTTTTCTGCCCTTGCTATCCAAGCCAATCATTTGAACATTAACAGGAAATCCAATTCTTTTAATTAAATTAATAATGTTTAAGTCGTGAGTATCCCCGTACACTGTTTTAAACCCAGCAACGTGCATAGCTTTAGCAAACTCTTTAAAGTTTCTAAATAGATTCTTATAAGAGTCTGCATTAAATACAAACATCTGAGCTACGCCAGGCAAGTCTATGCGATACCAAAACAAAGTATTGTTATGCCTGATAACTCTGTACTTTGGACTTTGAATAGATTGATATATGGCCGCATAAGCCTTACGCCAATCCATCCCAGATTCTTTAACTTCTGTGGAATCTTTAACAATGTCTTGGGTAGACATCCTCATGGCGTACCTGTCGCAATGAGGATTCCTTCCACGGCTATACCAACCGCAGCCGTACTACTTGGAGTGTTAGCTTGCCATTGAATATCTGTTTTTGCCGCATAAGCACGAGGTGCTACCCTATAAGAAGTATAGCTATTTCCAAATGGAGCTTGTAGCAAAATAGTTATTAATCCAGAACTGTTTTGTGTAAATACACGGTATGTACAGTAAGAACTAGATAAGTTACCAACCTGATTTGTATAAGCATTTACCCTGGTTAGATAAAAAGTATATCCATTTGGAACGGTATATATCATGGCTTGATTCTTACCATTACCTGCGGTTATTTGTGCATACGTTGTAGTCTTACCTGCATTAGATAAATAAAGTGTACCTACTGCGTTATTACTTCCTGTAACTGTAATCGTATTGATTCTCAAATAACTGTTTGCGGTTGTAACTCCAGTAGTGCCATTGGTCAAAACTTTTGTTTCAGATAAATTGTTATAGCTTGCATCAAGACCGTTGATAAGAACAGATACCGCCGTATCAGAACCTGATGAGCTATAAAGCAACATCGTAGATGCAGATCCAGGATATGTATAAGTTGTTGCGTTTTCCCAGACTGGTATAAATGTTGTACCAACAGATGGTTGGTATCCATAGATATTAACAACAGATGCGCCTGTAACCAAACCCCTGGCTACCTGTAAATACTGTGGTAAAGCTAAAGAAGATTCTGTGTTAGTAATAGAACTATTAGGATATACGGTAATCATATTGCCTCACCTCCACTGGCAACAATCGTACATCCAGTAGCACTTGCGGATATTTGTATGGTCGATCCTGTGAGTAGTATCTGTGATCCCGTCCATTGAAGCGTACTGTTTGCTGGCACTGATGCGCCGTATAGCAATGCATTACTTGTCGAAGCCGTACCCGCACTAGGCACAATATAAATGTTAACTGTAATAGCTCCACTCGTGGTATTACATATATCCATATCTTTCAGGAATGTCCTGGTTGATGTGGGCACGGTATAAAGCGTAGTCGTAGAAGCAGTAATGGCCGCTTGACCTAATTGATTTGGAGTAATGTTTTGATAAGTCATATGCCACTCATATCCAACCAAGTTAATACACTAGCACTGTTTTGATTAAATGTACTTGCACCTGTATTAACTTTTAACACATTGTCTTCTGTTGTGTCTACATAGACTTGTCCAGTTCTTAGCGTACTGTATTGTGATTGCTTAGCCAATGTAGCGTAATCAAAGATAATACCGTTTAAAGATATGATCTGCTGGGCGTTAACCTGGTTTAAGAATAGACGTAAAGAGTTGATCAGCTTATTCATATAAACCTGATCGTACTTATCTGGCGCAACAGGAAACGCTGGCGGATTTTGATTCTGTAGCATTCCCATATTAGCCCCTTAATCCATCTGATTTCCAATCAAACCTATGTATACCTGACTGCCAAGATAGATTTAACTGATTACTTGCTATGGTAAAGAATATCTGTCTGCCCCGCACACGGATATTCACTTGCCCCGTAAACTGCTCAATCGTGGCAGTATCTACTGAGTTATTGTAGTAGGACACAGTACCTGTTTCTGTGACCGTACCCGTGCTGACATTACCTATAGACTGAGGCGTATAAGCTCCTGCGCCTGAGTTGTACATAGGATAAAAACTCATGGTCACTTGCGGATTGGTGGCAGTAGATCCATAGAACGTAAAGTCTGGCAATATGCGGTTGATAAAAGATGCCGCTCCACTGCCGTCCTGTACATCAAACTCGGAAGATGTGATGTAAGTATTCATTGCCGTAGCGGTTCCTGTCTCGTTATTGTTGTATCCACTCTCATGGAAAACAAGTGTATTGTTTCCTGTAGCACCAACGGGATAGTTATATAAACCATTCTGTAGCCAAGCAGTACGGCATAGGTATCCATAGTACCAAATATCTAATTCATAGTTATATATGACATAGGTATCGTTGTATCCGTTAGAAGAAGAATTAGATGTATAGAACCACCACACTTCGTTGAACTGTTCGTTTGTTCCCGCACAGACTTGTTGGTATTGAGCTGTGTTGATATTATCAAATACAAACTTCTTGAGATCGCATCTCAGCGTAGTCAAAGCACCATCGTACTTGTAAAACTTTCCATACCCCATCCAGTAAGCTGCACCGTTTGCATAAACCGCCGCATTGGGGCTGACGATAGATTGCGTTTCACCAACCAAAGTAAATGTCCATACCGCAGGAGTTCCTACATATTGTCCGCCATATATAGATGAATCTGTATATACAAGAATCTGTTGGTTCATCTGTAAAGCGGTAATGATCTTTGTACCGTGGGATAGCGGTATAGAACCTGCTTGATTGGTTGTACTAGGAGTCCAAGTCGTTACGCTCTCCTGATCCGACCAGCGCACAAGCATAGGGTTAAATGTAGAGCTTGCCGTATCGTTTGTTCCAAATACAAGAATAAATCTACTTGAATCAGAAACAATAATCCAGTTTGCATTGATCGGCAAATCTGTTCCGCCAAAGGATAAAGTAGCCGCACCGTTGGTTGCAGTCGCAGCCTGGGATAAAGTAAGACTTGTCCCACTTATTGTCGCTACAGTTGTACCAAAGGGTATACCCGTACCTGTAACTATAGATCCTTGGTAAATGCTTGAGTTCGCAGCAGATAAAGTAACCGCAGTAGATGTCGCAGTAATGCTTGCCGTCTGAGTTGTGATAGGTATAGTAGCCAAAGATATGGCGGGTGTAGTCAAACTATTGCTACCGTACCAGTAATATATTGGGCCGCCAATAGGATTGAATATCAAGTCTTGTCCGTTATTGTCTTGTGACCATAGGCGAAGTGGGATAGCTTGAGTAGCGCCATTTCCCCATGTTCCACCACCCCAAGCACCTGCGCCCCATCCAGTCTGAACTTGTGTAAGCGCTGGGCCTGTATTGATCTGGTATGTCGCTACTACGGCTGATCCACCGCCTGATCCCGTTGCGTTGGCAGTCGTTGCCGCCGTCACGGTGTAAGTCGTAGGAGAAAGTCCCACAACAGTAATCTGATAAGAACCACTCAGCGTAATGCCGTTTACAGTCGTAGCACCGCTAAAAGATACAAAGTCGTTATTAAGATAACCACCATTTGTATCTGTAACTGTTACCACCCGTGAGCCGTTTGTTGTAGCAAAAGGATTAGATCCAAGAGTAACCACAGCCCTGATCGGCGTGATATCGTAGTAAGCACCACCAAGTTGAACATAGAATTTAAGGTTTGTTCCTACGCCGATATAGGTTAGGTAAGACAAAGTAACCCAAGACCAAAGGGAACGGCATACACCTAAAAACGCAGAGGTAACAACTGGAACCCATCCGCCTATACTCTCAGGCATACCCTGGCGGAAACGGACTAAGTTAGATTCGTACCATCCCGTCAAATATCCAGCCGCATTGTTAACCCCTAATAGCTGAGTAGCGTATCTGGTATTTTCCCTGTTAACCCCAGGACGGACAACAATATCTTTTAACGGCACGGCTATTCCTCTTAAGCAAAGACTGATGCCGCATGGTTAGTTAAAGCAATGCGATCTTCTAGTCCTATTGTCCCACCATTGATCTTCTTGGTCAACGCTACCCAGTCTTTTTGATCTGCCAAAACATTACATCCATGCGTCTTCCAAAACCATCCACCAGACATGGCGGCATACATAGGCGTAGCCACCAGATCAGGCTGAGCTACAAAGTCCATATTAATAGCTTGTCCACAATGCCAATAATTGTCATGCCCTGTGAGTTGGATAACCCCTCTGCCACGGAAACGATAACCATCTCCGCTTGCCTCATCACGGTTGCCCATACGCCCTGAATAAACTTTATTAGCAATTTTTTGTGGATTATGTGCGTAGTCGTTCACATTTGAGGCATTGAAACGGGTTGGCCATAGCTTCATTAATGTCTCAGCCTTGTAGTTTAGATTCTCCTCCAGGAGTCTAAAGTTACCTGATTCATGTGAGCACTGGGCTATAAAGGCAGAAACCTCTTCTTTGGAGTTAATGCCAAAAGCTGCAAGGGTAGTATTGATAGGTTCTACCCATTCAGACCCAATCTTTAGTAAGCTTAATTGTTGTGCCGTTACGTTCATTTAACACCCTTGTTAATTATTTCCCTGACGCTGTTGTACTGTTGGATGCAGGAGTTGAGCTGGATGATGGCTGAGTCGCCGTCTGCTGCAATGGCGATAAGATCTTTAACAGTCTGTCGCTCAATGTCGGATTCTGGGGCTGAATCTCTGGAGCCAGGGGCGGCATTTGAATTGGCTTGTACGCTACAGGTGGACGGGAGGCGCAACTCGCCAAAATCAGCACGAGCATTAAGACTAACTTGTTTGGACTGTACTTCATCTTTGGCTTTCCTTAAGGCTGAATTTGCTGTATCAATCTTCTTGCTTAACTCTACTTCTTTTGCTCTGGCTTCTGTGTTGAGTCGTTCGATTTCCACTCTGTCTTCCTCAACTCTTTGTTCATATCCTTGATGATGAGCATAACCATACACACCACCAAGTGCACAAAGCAAAGCCAAAATAAGATAAGGGTTAGGTAGTCCAAACATATCACCTCAAGTCAGCTTTTAAGTTTGCTATACGCTCACGCTCTTCCTCATCCAAGACGGGCGGGGTTTTAGGCGGAGGCGGTGGAGTCCATCCAGAACCAGATACAAATGATATTTCCTTAACAGGCGGAGCTACATAAGCATCCTTACCAGCCTTGACGTTATTCATCATAGCCGTTGCCTCATTGGTCAAACCCTTGGTCATAACACCACCGATACCGCCTACGATCAATAGGACGATATCATTGAGCATCTTGGTAAAAGCCTGGTCTATAGGAGCCATAGCCTTGATAGGTTGGCTTACAAACATCACGCTGTAGATTAGAGTAACTACTATAAAGAATAGTATAAGAGTTACCATCACAATAACAAAAGCCCTGACACGGGCTTCTATCTCATCGGCAGTTAGTCGTGGGCTGCTGTTGGGGGTTAGCAGGAGCAGTAGTAGTTCCTTCAATTTTCTTCTCCAGTATTGGGGCTACAAGGTATTCGGGACAGTCTTGGGTGAATTCACAACGGGGATGCTGACACTGAGCAGCGCCGAAATGGTCTGGGTCTTGGCAGTAATAGCGGTATTCATCGTGACACCCCGCTAATAATAAAATCAATAAAGCGCATATTCTCATTCTTTATCTCTTTGTTTTTCAAGCTCTTTCTTAAGCTTTTCAATCCTTTTTACATCTGCCTGTATGAGTATCCGCTCCTGGCGTATATCCATGTACAAAAGTCCAAGCACGGGCAGAATGAGAACAAACAGTAGCGCCAATATAATAATTGTTATTACATAGCCCCAGTCATTTGATTTATTGCCCACATCAGACCCATAAAGTATATTGCTACTATTGCTACTGCTATTGTTGATGCCGTCCTAAACCAAAGCCGATCCGCCGCCTCTCTCTTCTCTGCCTCGATCTCCCTCCTTCGTCTGAACTGTGCTTGCTTAGCCATTGCCTGTTCGTTGGCAATTGTTCCAATCATCTTGTTCACACGGGTGTACAAATCCTTGAGTTCAGGGGGAACGTGGTAAACCATGTACTCCCTTAGTTCTACCTGCATCTCTTCCATTTGAGATAGAGCCAGAACCCTTTGAACTGCCTTCTCAGTCTGATCTCCCGTTGGATCATAGACCGTTCTGGACTTTTCTTTTTCTTCCTCAATGTGTTCTTTTAACGTGTTGTACGCCTTAAAGAACGCCGTGATTTGTTTACCAATCTCTGCATAAATAGCGGGAGCATTAAACTCTTCTGCTTGTTTTTTCTTTTTCTTTACTTCAGCAACTGGTTTTTCGTCAACCTTGGGAGCTTGAAAAAAACTTGCAATCCATCCAAATATCCCAGTAACTTCCTTGCCAATTGCTTTAACTTCGTTGGCTGTCTTTACTACATCCTTAACTACCGCCTGTCCCTCACGGAACATTTCACAACCCTGTTTGACTAGCTTCAGGGCTGTGCTGGCGGCGGCTATGAGAGTAAATGGATCAATGGTTACTCTGCTTTAGGTGCAACTTGTTGCACTTGTTCTTGTTGTGCATTCACTTCTTTTTGCACCGCCTCAATGATCTGAAATACTTCTTGAAAAGGCTTTGTTCCAAGATAGCTCATAACCATGTTGAGTGTCTGTACGGATAATTTTATTTCTTGCATATTAATTCCCTGTAGGTTGGTTAAGTTCAATGTATCGCAGTAATACCACGACCACGGAAATTATAATGCCCACTAACATCTGATGAATCGGGGTCAGCGGAAAGACAAACAGAAAGCCCTGCATCACGGACAGCACCGCAATAAACAACGCCCAAAGAACGTGCTTGTCTTTTAAGAGTGTGGTGAGTTGGTTCATGGTTTAGCTTGTGCTTGTTGAGCTTGGTAAGCTGATATTACTTCTTGTGTCCACACCGCACTAGCTATTGCAGGTACAGGTGCAGGATCAGATTGAGCTTCTGTATCGCCAGGGTGTCTTACCCAACGATTGAATGTACGAGTTACCTCTACACCGTCTTTGGTGATGATTTCTGCTTGGCGTACTTGTAGCGTACCGTCTTGTAAGGTTTCTACTTTGTCGATTATTGTTGTGGATGCGAGTGTCATTTTGACTCCTTAGAATGTTGCGTTGTATGTTATGTTAAAAATAACATAAGCACCTGAAAGTTGTGTATTAGTAATTTGTGTATTACCACTTAAAGTTCTAAAATCAAGGTTAGTGTTACTTGTTTGGGTTCTTGCCATTGCTACAACTGCAGCACTTGTATCTAATGGGCCAGAAGCATAATTAGAAGTTGGATTTGTAAAAGGAAGCCCACCAATTACCGCAGCAGAACCACTAGCAGTAGATGGATAAGTAAAAAAAGCCTGAACACAAACAACTTTTCCAATTTTTACATAATTTGCAGCTATTCCAGAAAAAGTCAAACTAGCACCAGATTGGTCAGTTGGTGTCCAAGTCCCTGTCTCATAATCATTGAGCGTACTGTTTATAGCGGCACTACTGTTGTTAAATATGATTCCATTAGTACCAGTAGCAAAAGTTAAATTGCCACTTAGCTGACCGCCCGTTAAAGGCAAAGCCGCAACTGTTTGAACTGTAGTATTAGGAAAGGTGACACCGTTTGTGCCGTCAATGACCATGCTCATGGTAATGTCTCCAAGAATGTTGTGATTTGCTCAGGTGTCATTTGATTGCCCTCTGCATCTTTTAATTCAACACCATTCTTAATATCACGGACGAATTGTTGGTAGTCTGTGTTGTCTGGTGCAAAGGGAATGCAAGCATTATCAGTTGTTCTTACAACAAAAGACGAAATTTCACCAAATGGTGTTTTTATAAGTTTGTACATTTATATCTCCGCTGATGCAGACCAACTTCCACTAACAATTGCACTTGTATTTGCAGTAAAACCACTTGCTGATACTTGAACAGTAAAATAATTATCATACAAAGCACTGGTTGCAGTAGCACCCTGTACCCATCCCCCAACAAATACAGCCCACTGACCTGGTGTAGAAAACGAACTTCCGTTATAAAAAGTTATAGTAGATGCCGTTCGTTTTGTAACACTAAATCTAAAAATATTACTCTCTGCTATTCCGGTAACAATTCCGGTAACAATACCTGTTCTTGGGTCTGATAAAGCTCCATTGGCAGGTGCTACACTTTGAGCATACGATTTTTCATAATACCTCTGACACAAAGCCAACTCAGTACCATAAGGACGATAATCAAAAGATGTTGCTTGTGCTCCTACTTCTAGTTGAACGCCTGTGATGTAGAAGGTTGCTCCGTTTGTGCCGACTACAGATGTTGCACCTGTAGCTGAATAATAGTTTGATCCAGACCAAGTACCCGCAGTACCACTATAAGTTGAACCAACACCAAGACCAAATACAACACGAATACCAACACCGTTTGTATTGTTTATCCAAGTACCAGATGTATCACCCGCAATAGTTACAGAAATAGTAGTCCAAGTATTTGCTACTGGAATAGAGTAGGTAAATGGGTAACTTCTATCTTGATTAGAATTCTTTAACGCACCACCAAAAGTTCCAGTCAAAGAACTATAAACTTGAAAAGATAAAGTGACAGATTTTGCGTTAGCAGTTCCCCAACCCAAATCAGAAACATTAAATGCTTCAATCATTTGTCTAACATCAAAAATGTCAGTCGCTACTATTGAATAAGCCGAATTTGATAAAACACCAAGATAGTTTGTAAAACCTACTGGCGGTGTAACAGAATTATAGTTTTGTTGAATATTTACTTTAGATGTTTGAGTTGCTTCATATTGCCAACGATCAACTAAATATTGTTGATTAGTTGGGTTTGTTATTAAACCACCACTATTCCTTTGGTCAATAACCATCGCACCATTAATAATCCTATTACGCAATGATGTAATGTTTGGGCTTATTACCCCACCCGTTGAACTGGTTAGGTTGTCTGCGTTTATTTGTCCGTATGTTGCCATGTTATGCTACCTTTGCTTCTAGAGCTGTTACTTTTGCTGATAGTTCTTTTCTTCTTGTTGGAACTTTTAATACTCTGTAAGCATGAAGTCCATTTTCAGACCTTGTGACCCATTCAAGATTATCTACA
>Ga0208253_1000147_pt1 | contig 31845 bp, 55 predicted proteins | sample CryBogCBE10Oct08_FD_184573 | JGI IMG/M metagenome (GOLD analysis project Ga0208253, IMG submission 184573) | Freshwater microbial communities from Crystal Bog, Wisconsin, USA - CBE10Oct08 (SPAdes) | ecosystem: Environmental > Aquatic > Freshwater > Lake | place: Crystal Bog, Wisconsin, USA...
TACGAAAATATTGAAGATGCCAAGCAAGCATATCAAAATGCGTCAATAACAATTTACGGACAATATTCAAAACAGGAGGAACTATGCAAATCGTAACTATAAAGAAGATCAGAATTGACTGTGGCACGCAGATACGAAAGGAGATTGATCAGCCAACAGTAGATGCCTATTGTGAAGCGATGCTTGGGGGCGCAGAGTTCCCGCCAGTACGCATATTCCACGATGGTGTCCATTACTACCTGGCAGACGGATTCCACAGGTACTTCGCAGCGCAGAAAGCAAAGCGCACAGGAGTAGAGGCAGAAGTAACGGCAGGAACGCTATCAGAAGCCATCCTATATGCCCTTGGAGCAAACGATAAACACGGCAAACCCAGGACTATAGAAGACAAAACAAATGCCGTGATGATCATGGTTAACCATTTTGAGTGGTCAGGCTATAGCAATGCGGAGATAGCCAAGATATGTAATGTATCTGAGCAGTTTGTAGCCAAGCTGAGGGTGGGCAAAGAGCCTGATGTAATCAAGTACAAGATGGCAGACGGCGAAGTAAGAGAGCGTAAGCGACCAGCCAAGAAAGAAAAGCCAAAAAAGAAAGAAGAAAAAGATACAACCCCAGTGGTCAACGAATCTAAACTTGAAACGGCAAACGAAGCCCTTGAGATACTCATAGAAGAGAATCAAAAGTTAGTAGATCAATTGGCAGTTAATTTATCTGAAGACCCAATCCACACGCAAACACATATCAAAGAGCTACGCCAACAAATCAAGGACATGGAGATGGAGCTGAAGGCGGTAAAGCTAAGTCGGGATCAGTATCAGAATGAGAATGACGAGTTAAAGAAACAGATCAAATGGTTAGAGAAAAAGATCAAGAAACTTGAGACGGAGATTCTATGACCGAAGAAGTAAAGCAAGAGCAGGATGACCCCGTGGCATATATAAATGTTGAAAAACGCAAACTTGAGTGGGCTAAACCCATTGTTTGGGAAACACCAACAGTAGTTAATTTGCCAAAAATACCTTTGTACACCACACCACAAACTAAAGGGTGCGATGAATGTGGAAATGGTGGTGGGTATGCGTTGTATTGCTTAGTGTGTGCTGAAAAGTTTTTTGGTAATAAAGAATGGATAGGTTTGACTGATGCGGAAAAAGCACAATTTGTTGTTACATATTACCCATCAAACTGGGATAGAAAAACGGCAGTAACTTTAATGAGCGATTACGAAAAATACCTCAAGGAGAAGAACACATGAATGAAATAAAAAAGATGCAAACACCTTGGGATTCAGACAAGATTCTGATGGTGGATATAGGATGCTATGAGCGTGGATGTGTATGCGTAGCAAACCAGTGGGATGCAAACTATAAAAGCGAGTGCGTACCAATGGTTGAGTATAAAGAATGGGTAGGGTTAACTAATGAGGAAGTCTATGAAATATACAAAGCTACTGAAAAGCTAGTTGGGGAGCATTGGGATAATGGTGGAACAATTCTGATGTTTCCTACAACTTTATACCAAGCGTTTGAAGCCAAGTTGAAGGAGCGCAACACATGAGACTTAGCATAAAACTTTTTGAAACCCGATACGTATTGAAAATTTTTTTACAAGACGGTAGAAAGATTAAATGGCTACCTACAATTATGTGGGCAAAAATTGGTCGTTCCGTAGCCCTAAAGGAGAAGAACACATGAACTTTAGTCAAGGCAAATTAGCGGATGGTCTTATTGAAGAAATGCTAGAGCTAATTCACAAGTACGACGAAACGCTTTACATGGCAACAGTTATTGGATGCGTGGAGTTAGTGAAGCAACAGTTAATTATTGATGCTATGGAGAGCGAAAATGAATGAAGTTTTAACAGCGGGGTTTGGCGTTTCTCATAAAGGAGTCGGCTTAAGTGTAAACACGATGCATGACGGAACCACTATCACGTTCACTTCAGGAGATATCATCAAAGATATTTTGACTGACCCTAGAATAACGAACAACGGCAAATCAGTTGGTGAGCGTAATATTGAATGGTTGCATGAGAAGTTGGATGAGTGGATTAAGAAACAACTGGAGCAAACATGAATGAAGAAGAAACACACAAATGTACGGCTTGTTCGTGCGACTATACCGATGACGAAGGCGGAATACAGGGTAATTTTGGAATTTTACCAATGTCATTCTGCCCCACTTGCTTGAGTTCAATCTTTGATATGGTGGAGCAACTTAATCCGAGGGAGTGGATAGGGTTAACCGATGACGAGCGAAGAGAGTTGTGGTGGAACACAGATATGAGCGGTATGCCCGAGCACGATTACGGAAAAGCAATAGAGGCAAAATTAAAGGAAGCTAACGGATACGAATAGCCAAGCCGGGGGCTTTGTCCCGGCAGTGGAGAATTAAATGTTACAACTAAGAGATTACCAGGACGCTACATTGGAAGCGTTACGCAAAGGATTTGCCGAGGGTCACAGAACACAGATACTATACGCACCCACGGGAGCGGGCAAAACAGAAATGGCTATCGCACTACTTGATGCCACAAAAAAGAAACTAAACAAAGCAGCGATGGTATTGGATAGGATTGTTTTATGCAATCAAACCAGCACCAGGCTAGACAAATACAGGATAGACCACGGAGTGATGCAGTCAGGTCACTGGCGGTACAGGCCATACGAGCGGATACAAGTATGCTCAGCGCAAACCCTGGAGCGCAGAAAAGATATGCCAGACCTGCAATTACTTATAGTTGACGAGGCACATCAAACCAGAGATCAAACAGTTCAATTTATAAAGAACAATCCCAATGTTAAAGTGATCGGACTTAGTGCCACACCCTTTACAAAGGGACTTGGCAATATATATCAGAACGTTATATCCACAGTCACAACCAAGAACCTGGTTGACAATAATGTTTTGGTTCCACTTCGGGTTTACATAGCCAAAGAGATTGACATGGAAGGGGCTAAGAAAGTAGCGGGTGAGTGGTCGCAGTCAGAGACAACAACAAGAGGCATGAAGATCACAGGTGATATCGTGGCGGAATGGATTAAGAAAACACATGAGATATTTGGCGCACCCAAAAAGACAGTGGTGTTTTGTTCTGGTGTAGAGCATGGCAACGACCTGGCACGGAAGTTTGCAGAGCAGGGATACAACTTCGTATCTATCAGTTACAGGGACAAGGATGAATTCAAAGAGGATGTAATCAAAGACTTCTCAAGACCTGATACAGAAATACATGGACTCATAGCCACAGATATTTTGACAAAAGGATTTGATTGTTCAGATGTAATGATAGGTATATCAGCACGACCATTCTCTAAATCTTTATCGTCTCACATACAACAGATGGGACGGGTAATGCGAGGACATGAGGGCAAAAGTTTTGCACTATGGCTAGACCATTCAGGCAATTACCTACGATTCAGAGAGGACTGGGAAGACGTGTATTCCAATGGCGTTCATTCACTAGATGACGGCAAGGAGAAGACCAGGAAAGAACCTACGAAGGCAGAGAAAGAAGCCAGTAAATGCCCCAAATGTGGGGCGCTTTGGACGGGAGGAGACACTTGCCACAGGTGTGGACACATCAAAGAGAAAAAGAACCAGGTATCGTCAGTTGCTGGAGAGTTGCAAGAGCTGAATGGCACGATGGGCGGTACATCCAAGCAGGATTTCTGGTACATGATGCAGTATTACAAGCGATACAACGGGTGGTCGGACGGGCGCATGGCGCATACATACAGGGATAAGTTTGGAGTTTGGCCTCGTGGACTGGACGCATCACGGGCAATAGAGCCGAACCAGGAAGTAAAGAAGTTTGTAGACAAGAAGCTAAGATCATACATAACGATGATCAAAAAGGGTGGTTTACAAATGATGAACAAAATAAGGGATCAGCAATAATGGACTTTGTTAACTTTGCAAGAGCACACGGGATACTTATTGAATCCAATCCGCCACTTGGCAGATGGGCAAGATATCCTACAAGCGATCACCCTCACAAGAAAAACGGGGCGGTCAAGTTTATGGGTAACTACGGCTTGGTACAAAACCATGCAACAGATACAGAAGTATCAGTCTGGAAGCCGGATACAACTTTCGGCATCAATCTCACACAAATGGCACGGGAGGCGAAGGCAGTACACGATCAGACACTACAACATCAACAACAGGCAGCGAAAAAATCAGCCTGGATACTCAATCAATGTCAGTCACTTCACCATCAATACCTAAAGAGTAAGGGGTTTGAAGATGAGGAGGGTAATGTTTGGCAAAAGGACGGCAAATCTATATTGGTAATACCCATGCGTCTGGACGGCGCACTGGTCGGATGCCAGTTAATACAGGATGACGGGGAAAAGAAGTTCTTGTTTGGGCAAAGGACTTCTGGAGCCACTTTTATATTTGACAATAAGGGTCAAAACATATTTTGCGAGGGGTATGCGACGGCACTCAGCATCCGTGAAGTCTTGAAATCTTTTAAATACAGATACAAGATATATGTTTGTTTCTCTGCACACAACATGGCTAAAGTGGCAAAGCAGATCGGCAAAGGATTCGTAGTAGCAGACAATGACGCATCCAATACAGGCGAAAAAACAGCCAAGGATATCGGTTTTACATATTGGATAAGCGATACCATTGGCTACGACTTCAACGATGAGCATCAAAAACACGGCACTTTCAAAAGTGGTTCATCACTACTAAGGTCACTGAACCTTAAGTGAATTAACCATATTGCTTACATGAAGATTGCTTTCTTCAAACTGGGATGTGGCAAAGAGGTAATTCAATGCCTCCATGCCAACCCGTCTAACAGTTACATCATCACCGATAAAATCAGAACTTGCAGTCACTACACCATCATCTTGCGAGACAATGTAAATCACAAAAACGGATTTGTTTTTAACTGGCGGGATTAGTTCCATGATTTTCCAATGTAATTGATACTTCTGTGCCTGTGACACTTTCGGTTGAATCAAGGGTTAATGTAACAGATTTAAAAACCTCTAACGTCTTAAGCCAATCAAAGAAAATCTCATGCCCTTCAGGGTTTATGGCATAGGTTTTAAGCCAGGTATCTAACCTAATGCGTTGATAGTTCATAGTTGCTCACCTAAATTTATATCTACCCGGTCGGATAGTTCGTCTACCATTGTTACCGGGCGCAGTTCTTGGTTATTAAATGTATATATTTGTTTGGTTATATCATCCACTTTTAAAAGCTCCTGGATTAGTTCTGCTACCGTCATACTACCTCCACTATCGGCATTTTGATAACGTGAAAAAAACTACTGTTATCACGGGTAAATATTCCTGAGTCGGTTTGAATTAGATCGTAGGCGGTAATATAAAAATATTGTCCGTCACTATAAAAGTTAATATCAAATTCAAATCCATTACCCAGGTTAACCGAATCCCATTCGTCATAATCGGTGTAATGCCCTTGCGGGCAATAGTTCATAGGGTTTAGCGTATACCCTTTTGCTAGCACTTTTTTAAGTATTGAGCGTTCTAAATCGTTCATTGCTCATCCTCCGATGCTTCAATCATTGTGTCTGCGTCAAAATCAATATGCGGATTGATCTCACCATTGTTTAATTTTTCCCGTGTTAATTCCTCTGCCTGATCTTTGCTTTCAGCCTCTATGCTTACATACCCTGAATACATCTCGCTTATATAAACAATGTAATTTTTCATTTTGCTTCTCCCACTTCTTCAACGTGATTAATAAATTCTTCACCATACACAACTTCGCCAGTGTCTAAATCAATGTCTCCTTCATCCCACTTCTCTTGTGCCAACTCCTCTGCCTCATCTTGATTGTTTGCCACAACACCTATGCGATAAACAATGTGCTCAACTCTAACCATTGTTACGAAAAATTTTTTCATCTTTGATCTCCTTCAACTTCTTTTTCTAATTGCTCTAAAAACTCAATTATTTCGTCCAGGCACTCACCCATGCTATCTCCTTCAGTGGGTTTGCGCCTGTCTTCTTTGGCCATAGCATTTCGTATGTCATACGCTGAAAATAACGCTTGTTGTATGTAAACTAATTTCATTCTTCATCCCTTTTAAATACTTCTTTAACTCCGGCTACTGCAATAATAATTTCATCGCAACTAGGATCGCATCCAAAATCTTTGCATACGTCGTGCCAATCTCTCGGCATCATGTTTGCATCTATTCTGAGCCATCCTCCTCTTGGCAAAACGTTGTACCCAAAATCATTTAATTCATTTTCTGTAATCATTTTTGTTCCTTTCAGCCACTACACCATTATTGAAATGCAAGACGCTTTTCAATATGCCCCTTCTTGAGCCGGGCGAAAACCCGTGCTCCCTGGTAACTGTCAAATTTTCTGTGCTCCAAGTAATCGCCCACAATCGGGCACTTTTCAGTCCAATAAACAATCCACATTTTTAATCTCCTTGTGTTGAATACATTTCATTCTTAAATTCTGAGATCATTTTTAAAATGTCTCCCGTTGCTATCCAGTCCTTTCTTTCGCCGTTATCCTCTCCTTTGAATTTATTACTGTTTAAATGAGCCACTATTCCGTCCAAGAAAACGGAATATTTAATAAGCCTTTCGTTTTTATCTTCAGCTTGTTTTTCAAGTAGTTTTATGTAATTCATAATTAATTCTTTAAGCCACTACACCATCAAAGCCAGGGCGAACCCTGGAGCGAAAAATTGCCCGGTGCGAGTCCGGGCGGATGCGGTTCAGTATTCCTCGCAGTAATCCTCCAGGCTAGTTATAAGCCCGTCAAAGTCCTCAGAGGCACCCAGGACGGATGCCAGGGCGTAGACTATGGTTCGGTCGTATTCTTCGCACAAGCTCTCCAGGTATGCTCTGCGGTCTGCGTATCCGTTCATTTGGTATTCGTTTAATTCCATGATTTATACTCCTATTAATTTTCTGATTTCGTAACGTTGATAATTTCTTATCGGTGTGTTTTCCTGGTAGCTCTCCTGAATGTTTATCGTCCATCCGTTATTTTTTGCGAAGTCTAAAAAAAGAGAAGCGTCGCAGTCCTCCTCCAAATAAACTCTGTCTCCTTTGATGTAGCTCCATGCGCTGATTTTGTTTTCAATCTCAAGCTCTACCAGGTCTGAGAATTCGACCTCAAGCCATCCGTGCCCGGGGTCTGCGTGAAATGTTAATTTTTTCGTTTTCATTGTTTAAGTTCCTTTAAGTTGTTAGGGCAAATGCCCGGTTAAAACCCTGTTTCCAAGGCTTTAACAGTGCCTTATCGCCTAGCCTCTTGCCTTCCCTGGTCGATCAGCCTCCGAGCCTCTTGGCGGTCGCTGATGTGCTCCAATTCAATCATTAAGCGCAAAATGTCCGCCTGAATTTTTCCTTTCTCGAAGTCGTAACCCGCTTTGATGTAGTCGTTCTCTGCGTGTTTCATTGTTTATCCTCCTTAACTACTTGATACATATTCCACCCGCAAGTGACAACCTGCGAACCCGTTTTTACTAGCTCGTTAATCATTGATCGGTCGAACTCGTGCCATCCTTCCCAGGTTGCCGGGTATCGGCAAACCTCACTCCATCCTCTTAGCTCGTGTTTTGCGTGGTAAGCAATAATTAAATTATTCATTTGAGGATGCACTCCCGCAGTGTTCGCATTTCATCATTCCAGGATTGTCCGCAGATGTAATACGCTGATTGATCTTCAATAATCATGCGGGAATAAATGCCGTATCTCTCCCACAATGCCAGGGGCAAAGCCAAACGGCGGGAGAGTCTCTCCTTCGTCGGCTGTCTGCATCCCTTGCCAATAATTTTGAGAATTGCCGTTTGTTGTGCCTCGTTTAAAAGCGGTTCGCCGTTGTCAAATTTGGCGTTGTGAATTGCATAATCTAAGTTCGTGTTTTTCATTGTGTAGCCTCCTGGGTTTGAAAATATAAGCGTATTTGGTAAGTGTGAGCGTGTAAATTGCAAATGTCGCACAAGTGGAAACCGCCTTCCCCGTCGATAACGTCAAAGTGCCCGGTTACCGGGAGCGAGTCAATCCAAGCGTTTAGCTCTGCCTCCTCCTGGTCGGTTAGCCCGGAATAGTCTCCGTTTATAAGTGCGGGCAAATAGTGCTCGCTGATGTGGTAGGTGTAATAATCAAAATTCATTTTTTTACTCCTCACAAGCTACGATAAAAGCCCCAAGCAGTGCGACGACTGCAAACGGAAACCCAAGCATTAAAAAGCCGTAGGCGACCAGGTCGCAGAAAACGGCGAAGTAGACAATTGAAAAAAAGAGAATTAATTGGTTCGCCATGATTTAGATTCCTTCTGCAATTAATGAAGCCAAGCCTATTGCCTTTACTCTCAAGCATTCCTGGTAAGTGCCCGTGTGAATAATGCGGTATGAGTTGCGAACCTCGCAACCCTTGCATACGATAATGTTTCCAAATGAGTTTATTTGTGCTGAGTACATTTGATTAGCTCCTGTCGTTGTTGTCTGCGTATTGCATTAACGTCTATTTTATGCAATATGTTTACGTTGTCCAATTGTATTTATTCACTGATAATTGAAAGTTGATAGGTAAAACCTATTGCATACAATCCTAGCGTTTGCAATATTAAACGGCACGGGATTTGCTTTTCGGGTTTTGTTCTGGTACAGTTCGGGCTTGTTATCAGCGAAGCGGAGCGGTTTTAAATGAGTCGATCATCTGTAAAAGAACACTTAAGCGAACAAAGGATAATTAATCCTCTAACTGCAACTAAGGGATTAACACACAAGCAAAAGAAGTTTGTTCAAGAGATTACTCTAGGAGAATGCACGGGTTCGGAAGCATACCGCAGAGCATATAAGAGCAAGGGAAACCCAAGAACTGTATCAGTGAAGGCAAGTAAATTGAAGGCTCAAGATAATATCCAATCTGCAATTAATGCAATAGAAGCATCAAAGGAGGCTTTGAAATATTACGACTCTGAATCTCTACGGGCTTTGAGCGTGCAGACAATGGTAGAACTGCTACTAAACCCCGATACATCCCCGGCGATCAAGCTACAAGCGAGTAAGACAATCGGCACAATGACGGAAGTCTCGCTATTCACGCACCGCACGGAATCCAAGGTAATTCACTCAAGCGAAAACATCAGGGGTAAGATACTGGCGGAGATACAAACGCTAATGAATGCACAAGCTGAGGACGTAACAACCAAGGATGTTGAATCATTACTCACGGAGCTTCAGCCACAATCAACCGGGCACACGCAAAGCGATTACCAGGGCGACGGCTCGGCTCAAGGCGACGGCGAACCGGGCGACCCCCACCCGCACCCGACCCCCCCAAATCAGTCAGCGGAGTCCCATGTACTCCAGCATACTATTCCACTCCCTCTATCACCAGAGGATGACCCCCTTGGTCTTAAACCTACACACACCGAAAAAAATATATAAAAATTTTTGATGCAAAGCAATACTTTATCATTCGTTAAAAGCAAAACGACAGCGGAAGTTAATACTTTTTTAGGGGGTCACACTAAACGTTGTGCGTCACCCCCCACGAAAGTATTAAATCCTAAAATGATAAGTAAACGAAAGGATCTAAATTACGAAGAGTGTTTAGAACTTAAGATGACAAAGAACCAAGCAAACGTATTTATATTTATTGATGAGTATTGGAAGAAGTATGGATATGGCCCGACGGTGCGGGAGGTGATGGAGTACAGGAATAGTAGGAGTTTGGGGAGTACGCATGAAATAATAGGGCGGCTGATAAAGCTTGGCGTATTGAAGAAGATGAAGGGGATGGAGAGGAGTGTCAGGCCAGTGTATATAAACTTTAGGAAATTAGATGTCGCAGATTGAAGAGTTGTTGTCTAAGTTGCCTGTGAATGAGCAGGAGAAATTTTTAAAGCAGATGACGCAGTATAAGGAAGCGTTGACGAGGGAGAAGTGTCAGGCTAATTTTTTAGAGTATGTAAAATTTATGTGGCCTGGGTTTGTGCACGGAAGACACCACGCTGTGATGGCTAAGAAATTTGAGGAGGTGGTGCATGGCAATCTTAAACGTCTTATTATCAATATGGCTCCTCGGCATACTAAGTCTGAGTTTGCAAGCTATCTTTTGCCGTCTTGGTTCTTGGGGAATTATCCTGATAAGAAAGTTATACAGTCTAGTAACACTGCGGACTTGGCGGTGGGGTTTGGTCGTAAGGTTAGGAATCTTGTTGATAGCGAGCAGTACGATTCTATCTTTCCTGGCATAGCGCTTGCGGCGGACAGCAAGGCTGCGGGTAAATGGAATACAAATGCGCAAGGTGAATATATAGCGATTGGTGTGGGCGGTACGATGACGGGTAAGGGTGCGGACTTGATGATCATTGATGACCCTCACTCGGAACAGGAAGCGAGACTTGCCCAGGGTGATCCAACTGTTTTTGATTCCGTGTTTGAATGGTATACGTCTGGGCCTCGTCAGCGTTTACAACCAGGGGGAAGGATAGTGATCGTGATGACCCGTTGGTCGGATAAAGATTTGACGGGAAAGATATTAAGAAATGCGGCGGGGGAGGATTGGGAGGTAATTGAGTTACCTGCGATTATGCCGTCAGGTAATCCGCTATGGCCTGAGTTTTGGCCGCTCAAAGAATTGATGTCGGTCAAGGAAGAGATTGGTGTTTATAAATGGAACGCCCAGTATCAGCAGCAGCCGACTGGTGAAGAGGGTGCGATTATTAAGCGGGAGTCGTGGAAGAGATGGAAGAGTGAGATGCCGCCTCCTTGTGATTTTATTATTCAGAGTTGGGATACGGCGTTTACAAAATCTGAGCGGGCGGACTATTCTGCGTGTACGACTTGGGGTGTGTTTAGTTTAAATGAAGACCCAACAGATAAGCATATTATTCTCCTTGATGCGTATAGAGATAAGTTGGAATTTCCTGCACTGAAGAAAGCGGCGTTAGAGGGATATAAAGAATGGCAACCTGATGCGTTTATTGTTGAGGCTAAAGCGGCGGGTGCGCCACTGGTGTTTGAATTAAGGTCTATGGGAATACCTGTATCGGAGTACACTCCTACTCGTGGCAATGATAAATTTGTACGTTTAAATAGCGTGGCTGATTTATTTAATTCAGGAAAAGTGTGGGCACCTGATAAGAGATGGGCTGATGATTTGATTGAAGAGATGGCAAGGTTTCCAAATGCGGAGCATGATGACTATGTAGATAGTTCAAGTCAGGCGTTGATCAGGTTTAGGCAGGGTGGGTTCTTAAGACTTCCAAGTGATGAGGAAGATGAACCTAAATATTTCAGACGCAAGAAGGCGTATTACTAGGAGTGAATATGAAGCGTAGAAGTTTTTTACAAACAATTGGTGCGGGCGCAATCACACTGGCTGCGCCAGTTGTGCATTCTGGCACTGGCTGGGGTGGGCCTACTTGCGCAAGAAGTTTGACCGAATGGATGGAGTCAAAATTTTATTGTGTCATGGGTGAACCCACGGCATTTATGGACTTGCCAAGGCATGATGCAAATAAGTTTTTTACAGATGCTTCATTGAAAGCTTTAGATTCTGCTGGAGATGCGCAGGTAATTAGAATTTCATACGACACCTTGGCTTATGCGGTAGAAGGATATACAGCCAAAGAAGCCGAAGCAATGCTGGCAAAAAATTTCTATGAAGGTTTTAAAGAGCTGGATGAAAACGATAGAAAACAAATCGTATGGAGAGTTAAACCTCAATTTGCATCCGACTACGTTCGTGAATGGGGAGATACATATTTAACTTCTGAGCAATTGGAAGATAGATCTTATAGCGACATAAAGGCAGATAATTTAGAAATACCAGAAGGTGTTCAATATGATTTTAACACTAACAGTTATAAGTATGTAAAAAAATCTTATTATCTTCACAAGATGAGAATGAGATTGGCTATGCCAGAAGTAAATTTTGAAAAAATAAACGCTTATAAATTAGAGGGCGAGCAGCCTACAAGGATTTAATATGTTAGATAAAGCATTGTATTCAAATGTACCTCAACTCAATACGGTTGAGCCTGATATAGAAATTGAAGTAGAAGATCCAGAAGATGTGAAGGTTGGCATTGGTGGAATTGAAATTGATCTAATGCCGCACCATGAACTGTCGGATGACTTTGATGCAAACTTGGCTGAAGAGATGGATGAGGGTGAACTCCAATCTTTGGCTGGCAAGTTGATAGAAGAAGTGGATGAGGATGTCCATTCCCGCAAGGACTGGGCTGAAACATATGTCAAAGGTCTTGAAGTATTGGGGATGAAATATGAAGAAAGAACGGAACCTTGGAACGGCGCTTGTGGTGTATTTAGCACGGTGCTCACAGAAGCTGCCATTCGTTTCCAAGCAGAAACGATTACTGAAACGTTTCCTGCGGCTGGCCCAGTAAAGACTGAAATCATGGGGGCGATAGATCGCCTCAAGATGGAAGCGTCCATGCGGGTTCAAAACCACATGAACTATTACCTGGTAGAGAAAATGCCAGAGTATCGACCAGAGCATGAAAGGCTTTTGCTTAATCTAGGATTGATTGGATCTGCGTTTAAAAAAGTTTATCCAGACTTAAATCTGGGTAGACCTGTGTCTATGTATGTAGGCGCAGAAGATTTGATCATGCCATACGGATCAAGCGGGGTGATGCACTGCGAACGGGTCACTCATTTGATGAGAAAGACCAAAAACGAAATCCATAAACTACAGGTTGCAGGGTTTTACAGGGATATAGAGCTGGGTGAACCCATGCATATACCCACGGATATCGAAAAGAAGAAGGCGGATGAGTCTGGATACTCTATAACGGATGACGATAGATACCACTTGGCTGAAATTCATGTGGATTGTGTTATGCCAGGGGACGAGGATGAGGACGAAATACCAAAACCTTATGTCATTACGATAGAAAGAGGGTCGAGAAAGGTACTTTCTATCCGTAGAAACTGGGAAAAGGGCGATAAAAAGTTCCTTAAACGTCAACATTTCATTCAATACACCTATATTCCTGGGTTTGGAGCGTACGGATTTGGTTTAATTCACCTGATTGGTGGTTATGCCAGGGCTGGAACGATGATTATTCGCCAATTGGTGGACGCAGGATCACTTGCTAACTTACCTGGCGGTCTAAAAGCTAGGGGTTTGCGTGTAAAAGGGGACGATACACCGATTGCTCCAGGGGAATTCAGAGATGTAGACGTTCCTGGTGGGTCAATCAAAGACAACATTATGACTTTGCCTTATAAAGAGCCAAGTCAAGTGTTGGCTACGCTACTTGCTACGATTACTGACGAGGCAAGGAAGCTTGGATCAATTGCTGACATGAATATCAGCGATATGTCGGCCAATGCTCCAGTAGGAACTACGCTTGCTCTATTAGAGAGACAGCTTAAGACCATGAGTGCGGTACAGGCCAGGGTTCATTACTCTATGAAGCAGGAATTCAAACTGCTCAAGCCAATGATCCGTGACTTTGCACCAGAAGATTATGAATATGATCCAGAGAAGGCGGATAAAAGCGCAAAGCAAAGCGATTATGATTTGGTTGAAGTCATACCCGTCAGCGATCCTAACAGTTCTACGATGGCGCAAAGGCTTATGCAGTACCAAGCTGCAATGCAGATGGCACAACAAGCGCCCCAAATTTATAATCTTCCCAAGTTACATAGACAGATGTTAGATGTAATTGGAATACCGAACGCCGAGGACATTGTTCCAACTGAAGACGATCAAAAACCAAGAGATCCAATCTCAGAGAACATGGCTTTCTTAAAAGGAAAACCTACCAAGGCGTTTATGTATCAAGATCACGATGCGCATATTGCGGTTCACCAAGCGATGATGCAAGATCCTTTGCTTCAGGCGCAGGTTGGTCAAAGTCCTATGGGGCAACAGATGCAGTCCGCAATCATGGCGCATATATCTGAACACTTGGCTTTCCAATATAGGAATAAGATTCAACAACAACTTGGTGCTATGTTGCCTGATCCAGATGTTGATATGCCTAAAGAGTTGGAAGTACAGATATCTCAGCTCACTGCACAAGCGGCGCAACAGGTTCTTGCACAAAGCAAAGGACAAGCGGCACAACAACAAGCGGCCCAACAAGCTCAAGATCCTTTGGTACAAATGCAACAAAAAGAATTGCAGATTGCACAAATGGATGCACAGACCAGAGCGCAAAAAGTACAGGGTGATTTACAAATCAAACAGGCTGAGTTGCAGATCAAAGCACAACAAGCTCAACAAAAAGCTGGGCCTAATCCTGCGATTGAAGAGCACGCAAAGATTGCTGAGACACAACAGAATCTTCAAACCACTGCGCAACAGCATGAGCAAAGCTTAGCTCAACAAGAGCAACAGCATCAACTTAACTTAAGGATGTTGCAGCAAAAGCATGAGCAGAGTTTGGCTGAGCAACAACAGATGGCTCGCATGAGAGCGTCTCAAGAAATGCAGCGTATGCAAATTGCGGCAGATTCCGCCAAGCAGATGGATGAGATTCGTAAACGTCAAGCAGAGCAACAGGCTAAACAACCTAAGAAGCCTGAACCAAAGAAAGGTGAATGATGGAAGCAAAAATACTTGAACATCTATTGGTAAAGATCAAACAGATTGAAGATCAATATGCAGTTGCATTGTCTGGCAAAAGTGCCAGGGACTATGCCGAGTATTCTGAAATGTGTGGTGTTTTCAAGGGCTTGTCCCTTTGCAAAGGCGAGATAGACACCATGATGAGACGTTTCAAAGAAGACGAAGACAACGAATAACGAAGTGAACCGATATGGCGGGGGCGTATCGGTAAGCTATTTTGTAGCCCCCTGCGGAGGAAAATTATGGACTTTAATGTTCAAGCCGTAGACTTGTCTGGCATTCTTAATAAGAAAGCGGAGGACAAAGCTACTCAACTTCCCGAACCTAAAACGTTTCATTTGCTGACGGTATTGCCTGAAGTGGATGAGAAGTTTGAAGGAGAAGGCGAGTTGGTTAAAGCATCACAGACCATGCACTTTGAAGAGGTACTGACACCAGTATTATTTGTAGTGAAGATGGGGCCTGATGCATACAAAGATGCAACCAGATTCCCATCTGGGCCATCATGCAAAGTCGGTGATTTTGTTATTGTCCGTCCCAATACTGGTACACGGATCAAGATACACGGCAAAGAATTTCGCTTGATCAAAGACGATCAAGTTGAGGCTATTGTGCAAGACCCCCGTGGTATTCAACGAGCAGCATAAGGAAAAACTATGTCAACAGAAAAAAGAACATTTCAATTTCCTGATGAGGTGGATAGCAAGGTCGAAGTGGAGGAGACTCCAGAACTTGAGATCATTGACGATACACCTGAACCAGATCGTGGTCGCAAGCCCGCAGACGAACCGCCCAAAGAATTTTCTGATGATGAGTTGGAAACATACAACGAATCAGTCAAGAAAAGAATTAAACATTTCACCAAGGGATATCACGATGAACGCCGTGCAAAAGAAGCGGCTTATCGTGAACGTGAGGAAGCTTTAAAGCTAGCTCAGTCCGTTGTTGAAGAAAACAAAAAGCTCAAAGGCTCCTTGAATCAAGGGCAGACTGCTCTCTTAGAACAGGCCAAAAAGGTTGTGGACAACGAGATCCAAACTGCCAAAAATAAGTACAAAGCTGCTTATGAGACGGGGGATGCAGAGGCTTTGGCTGAGGCACAAAGTGAACTAACTGCCGTTACGATTAAGGCAGAAAGGTTACATAATTTTAAGCCTACCCCTTTACAAGAGGAAAAGAATGAGGTACAAACGCAGGTAACGCAACCAGCGCAGCTAGACCGAAAGGCGGAGGCCTGGAAAGATAAGAATCCTTGGTTCGGCTCAGATCGGCGCATGACCAGTTATGCGCTTGCCATACACGAGGAACTCACGCAAGATGAGCGCTTAAATCCATCGAGCGAAGAGTATTACCGAAGAATTGATTCCGAAATGCGTACTAGGTTCCCAGATGCTTTTGATAGCGATACTGAAGTGGATGCATCTCCTCCACCCAAGAAGTCGATAGTAGCACCTGCGTCTAGGAGTACAGCGTCTAAAAAAATCGTACTAACCCAGAGTCAGGTAAATATCGCCAAGCGGCTTGGTGTCTCATTAGAGGACTATGCCCGTCAGGTTGCTAAAGAAAGAAAAGGAGCTTAATCATGTCAGAACAAAATCGTAAACCAAGAGAAGTCGAAACTCGTGCAGCTTTCCAACGTCCAGATGCATGGAAGCCACCTGAGCAGTTACCAATGCCTGATCCACGACCAGGTTGGGAACACAGGTACATCCGCATCAGCATGGTTGGTCAAGCAGATCCTAAGAATATTTCTATGAGACTTCGTGAAGGTTATGAGCCTTGCAAGTCTGAAGATTATCCTGAGTTGATGATGCATGAAGTTCAAGATGGACGATTTAAAGGTGGCATTGAAGTCGGTGGATTATTGCTTTGCAGAATCCCTGCTGAGTTTGTTAAGCAAGCGCAGGAATACTACGCTAACCAAAACAAAGCTCAAATGGAATCTGTTGACAATACTTTCATGCGCAATAGTGATCCAAGGATGCCTCTGTTTAAAGACAGACGTTCCGAGGTGACATTCGGTAAAAGTTAATTTTTTGGAGATTTAAATGGCATATCCAACAATTCCCGCACCATACGGGTTTAAGCCAGTAAGTCTTATTGGCGGTCAATTTTATGCAGCATCGACAAGACAATTGCCGATTCAGTATAACTTTGGAACCAATATTTACTTTGGCGATATGGTTGCAATTACCCGTGGCTATGTAACTCGTGTAACAATGACTACAGGCGCATCAGCAACAACTGGTGGAGCAGGTTACGGTCAAGTAGGTATCTTCGTGGGTTGTACATTCACAGATCCAGTATCTAAACAAAAACGTTTCAGTCAATATTGGCCCGCCAATACATTGGCTGGTGACGCATTTGCTTACGTTACTGATGATCCAGATGTCCTTTTTAAAGCAGTTGCTACCACAAGTACAACTAGCATTACAGTAGGTTCAATCTCTACACCTATGATTGGTTTGAACTTCTATGGTTCAGACTACTCAGGTTCTACAGCAGCGGTTGGTGGAAACATCAATACTGGTGATTCATATAACGGTATTGCTGTAGCAAGCACGCCATCATATGCAACAACCAGCACATTCCCATTCCGTTTGGTTGACCTAGTTCGTGATACAGCTACTGCTACAACTGCTACTTTAACAAGTGGTGGCGGTGGTACTTCGCTTGTTACTAGCGCATTGCCAGCAGCTTTACCTATTGGTACAGAAGTTGGTTATTTAGCAGCTAACGGTCAATACATTGGAACTGGTTCTTTTGTAGCCGCAACAGCAGCGGCTGGTGCAACTGCCGTTACTCTTAACGCACAAGCAGCAACAGTTAGCTCACCCGCAGGTACATCCTCTACAGGTATTACCATCCCAGCAAACAGTACATTAGTATTTACTCAGTACCCAGAAGGACTCTTTAAGATGAACTTTGGTTTGAATTCTTACTACAATGCTACTGGTACTCAAACCGCTTAATTAAGGAGCAATTAAATGGCTATTTCAAGAGCACAACTATTGAAGGAATTGCTTCCTGGATTAAACGCATTGTTTGGTTTAGAGTATGCAAGATACGGAGAAGAGCACAAAGAGATCTATGAAACAGAAACCTCTGAGCGTTCTTTTGAAGAGGAAACAAAACTGTCTGGTTTCTCAGCAGCACCAGTCAAGGCCGAGGGCACAGCCATCAGCTACGACAATGCGCAAGAGGCATGGACAACTCGCTATAACCACGAGACTATTGCTCTTGGATTCGCAATCACCGAAGAGGCGATTGAGGATAACTTGTACGACAGCTTGTCTGCTCGCTACACCAAGGGTCTTGCCCGTGCTATGGCATACACAAAGCAGGTAAAAGCTGCTGCTCCACTTAATAACGGATTTAACTCCGCTTATGTTGGTGGTGACGGTGTATCTTTGTTTAACTCTTCACACCCATTGGTTAACGGTGGAACAAACTCCAACGCACCATCTACACCTGCTGACTTGAACGAAACAGCGCTTGAAAACGCAGTTATTCAGATCGCAGCTTGGACAGATGAGCGTGGTCTTTTGATCGCCGCTAAGCCCAAGAAGTTGATTGTTCCACCTGCATTACAGTTCGTTGCAACTCGCTTGCTCGAAACTAAATTGCGTGTTGGTACAAACAACAACGACATTAACGCTATCGAGAACAATGGTTCTATCCCAGAAGGATACACAATCAATCACTTCTTGACAGCGCCTAATGCTTGGTTCTTGTTAACCGATGTACCTAACGGTATGAAACACTTTGAAAGAACCCCATTGCAGAATTCAATGGACGGAGATTTTGATACAGGGAACGTTCGCTACAAGAGTAGAGAGCGTTATTCATTCGGGTGGTCTGATCCTCTCGGTATTTACGGAACTTATTGATTTCATTAAAGAAATTAATATTTTCAAAGGGGCTTCGGCCCCTTTTTCTTTGTGTTATAATTTCCAGTATCGTATAACAGGAGTTGATATGGAATACCCAAATAACAGATCGGAAGCAAAGAAAACGGGCGCTACTCATTACTTTACCGGACAGCCATGCAATCGTGGTCATATAGCACTACGCAAAACTAAAGGCACTTGCATTGAATGCATGAAGGAAGACTGGAAGATTGATAATGAGAAGAGGAAAGAAAAGCCAAAGTCTGAGGCGGCAAAAGAAGCTGGTCGCAGGTACTATGAAAAGAATAAAGAAGCGGTAAAGGCTAGGGCTAATGCTAGACCTAAAGAAGAAGTTAACCAATACAAAATAAAACACAAAGCCAATAATCCAGAATATTACAAAGCACTCACCAGCGTTCGTAAAAGGCGGCATAGAAATGCTACTCCGGCTTGGATCACGGCAGAGCAAAAACTGGCTATGCGTGAGATGTATTTACAGGCCCAAAAGTTAACTAAGATTACTGGTGAAAGATATGTGGTGGATCACATCATTCCGCTGATCTCGCCGGACGTTTGCGGCCTCCATGTGCCGTGGAATTTAAGAGTCATTACGCAGGAAGAAAATCTTAAAAAGTCAAACAAACTTCTTGATTAATTTTTGATTTCGTGTATTATCTACGCATCTGGGTGTTTTAACCTTACCACCACTGCCCCAGCAGATGATGCAACAATCGGTAAGGTATCTTTTGCATAAGGAAACTTATAATGGCACGTTCCACCTTTGAAGGCCCAATTCTATCGGGCGATAACCGTTTTGGCGCACAACGTAACGTTGGCCCAGTTTTACTATCACAATCTTGCCTATTAGACTTTTCCAACACTACTGTTGGTACTGCTGGGTACGGTGGAGCATCTGGTATATTTGTTACATCTAACACATTACCTAACTCACAAGCTACTATTTACACACCACAAGCTGGTGCATTTGTAAATACAGGCCCAACAGCGGCAACGGCTCCAACTGCTGATGCATCTGGTACAAACTATCGTGGCGCAGTATTCTTACTGCCCTACCAGTCTTACATCCAGAATATCTTTATTGATAACATTGTTCAACCTACAGACGGTACTCACGCAGTAACATCTATTCAGCCATACATTGCTAATAACTTTGTAACAACTGGTGGAACATACGCTACTGTTGCAGCCATTACAGGTTCAAGCATTGGTCGTTCAACAGCAACATTTACTGCTGCTCAGTACGCTAATGCACAGTCTACATTGCAAGATGTACAGAACTTACAACCTGGTCAGCAACCTACATGGTTCTCACAAGTGGTTGTTAACTTGGCTATGACTGTATCAAGTTTGACTTCTGTTAATGCTGGTAAATTAAACATCATTATTCAGTATGTACAGAATGACCCATCAGTTAACGTTGGTAACGCAACTACCTACCCATACGGTAACTACGACTAATCAGTAGGGGCTACGGCCCCTTTCTTTGGCTTAATTAGGGGTTTATATGGGTTTGTCATTACGCAATTATTTCTTTTCTAAATCAGGCAATGTCAATAGTAATGCTATTGGTTTTGCAAATCAGGGTGTGCAAACTCCTACGATGGATTGGGAAGGTATTGATGGATCAGCGCAGTTCATTGCGCCCCAACGTTTGCGTGACGTTGTTGGTAAGTTAAAGATATCTCAATCTCAAAACATCTATGATGCCGACTTTGAATACGGCGTTCAACCACTGCGTTGGGAAAACGTTATTCAAAACGTATCAGGTCAAGCCTATATAGTTCAGAACCCTGGTCTTGGCGGCGTATCAATGAACATTGGTGGAGGTAATACTCCAGGCGATATCACGATTCGTCAAAGCCGTCCTTACCATAGATACCAGCCAGGTAAGACTTTTTACATGGCATCTAACGTTAACTTTGGTACTTCTGTAACTGGACAGTATCAGCGTGTAGGTATTTTTGATGATTCCAACGGCATATTCTTTATGCAGTATGGAACACCAACGCCAACCAATCCATATGCAATGAACGTAGTAGTTCGTTCTGACTCTGGTGGTTTACCAGTAGATACTGTTTTTTCAGCAGATACATGGAACGGCAACAAACAAATCCGTGATGCATTGGACTGGACTAAGGTTCAAATGATATGGATGGAATACGCATGGTACGGAGCTGGCGCTTTGCGTTGGGGTGTAGTTCTTAACGGCGAGCCTTATATCCTCCACCAAATTGGCGCAGGTAATGGCGCATATACAGGTAGTTCACAAACTACTCCTTGGAGCCGTACAGGTAACTTGCCAGTACGCTATGAGCAAAGAGATACAGGTAGTGCAGTAGCTTCATTAATGACTCACTATGGTGTGTCAGTATTGATTGAAGGATCAATTGATAAACAGCGTGGATTTACCTATTCATATGGTAATAATGCTAAGACTCAAAACCGTTCAGTTCCTGCATCTTCTGTTCGTTATCCTGCAATGTCATTCAGGATGAGAGCAGTTGGATCTGATATTTTTGATCAGACTAATGCGGCTTGTACTGGCGGATCACCACAGACATTAACAATCAGTGCGGCAACTCCCGCCATATCTTCTGTAGTTGGTCAGCCCAATAGCGGACAGGCTTTAGTTACATTTGGTTCTGCTCATGGCTATGCAGTGACTAACCCAGCCAATGCTAACAACCCAGCTCAGTATGTAACTCTTAGTTCATTTACTCAAGTTGCTACATCAACATCCACCAATTATTCAATCTCTAATGCGGCAGTAGCTTTGGCAAGTTATTCTTTCCAAAGTAACACCAACGTAAGTGGCGCATCTGGTACTAATCAATTCTTAGTATCAAACGCAATAAGCGCATCTACAGGTCAGCCAAACTTGTTGGCGGTTGGACAAGTTGTTAATGGTACTGGTGTTGCTACAGGAACAACAATTTCTGCTGTAACTTACTACGGAACTGTAAGTAATCCAGGTGATGGATTAAGTGTTGTATATCCAACAACTGCTATCGTTACTTTAAGTGCAAACTTATCTACCCAGGCAGCAGGTACATATTCTATTTATGCACCAGCATCATCTACATTGTTGACAACAACAGCCGTAGCAAGTGGAGCATTCCAACCAGGCATGACACTGAGTGGAACTGGTGTAACTTCTGGTACGACAATTACAGCTCAATTGACAGCGTTTAATGCATCTGTTGTTGCTCCTACATTTGCTAGTGGCGGTGCAGCAGGTCAAAATACTATTGTGCTCAGCGCAGGTACAAGCATTTCAGCAGGTCAATATGTAACTGGAACAGGCGTTCCTCCTGGAACTATTGTTGAATCTATTGCTACTGCTACAGTTACTTTAAGTAATAACTTAACAGTTCAAGCCGCAGGTACTTATACATTCTATTCAATGGCAGCCAGCCAAGCTTATGCAAGCGGTGGCGCGGTTGGTTCTAGCGTAATTGTATTGGCCGCAGGAACAAACTTTGCAGTAGGTCAAATATTTACAGGAATTGGAGTTCCGAATAGCACAATTATTACTGTGATTAACGGATCTACAATTACTTTAAACAAGGCATTTACTGTACAAGCTTCAGGACAATATTCAGCTCAAGCTCCAGCGGCCAATGGTGTTTATCAATTAAGCACAAACCAAGGTACTGTATCTGGAACTGTAACTGGAACAACAACATATGCGGCGCAGACTTGGTTGATTCAGCAAGTTCCAACAACCACAACAATGGTTTTACCAATTCAATTGGTAAGCGGTGCAACACTGACATCTACTCCTACGGCTACATATTGGGCTGCAAATCAGTGGGTTGGTAAGTTTGTGTACTACCAGGCTAGTCTGCCATCCATCAGTGCGATTGCTGCGGCTACAAGCTCAACCATTGCTGGTTTGACTCAATACTCTGCTGTGATTACTTTTGCTTCTGCTCACGGGTTAAAGCAAGGTGATGTAATTATTATTTCTGGATCAAGCCCAACTACTTATAACGGTATTTGGTCTGTTTCTATTCCAGCAACCAATCCAACAACAACTGCATCAATTACATTCGGTACTACTACTCCTGGTTCTTATGTGTCTGGCGCATCGGCAGTATCTCCATACACAGGGCGTATTACATCTAACACAACAAGTGCAATTACATTTGGTGATGTGGTAACTGGACAACCTTTAGCTAATGCTCCTGCATCTGGAAATAGCTATCAGATTGGTTTGATTGATCGTGGTCAATTGTTACCTGCAACATTACTATTGAACTCATCTGCAACTTGTTTAGTTGAGTTGATTTCTAGTACACCTACTAATCAGTTGTCATTGCAAAATGCAAGCTTTGTTGCTTTGAATACGTTGGGTTCATATAACTCATTTGCAGAACAAGATTTAAGTGCAATTCAATGTACTGGTGGCGAGGTTGTATATGCATTTTCAACTCCTCCTAATGGTTTGCAACAGCTTGATTTGGGTAACTTCTTTCCTGTTTTAACAAATGTAAGAGGTAACGTAGCGGACATTTTGACTGTTGCGGTTACATCTTCTGCAGGTGCTACAGTACAGGTTAACGTAGTTGCTCAAGAGGCGATGGCGTAATGAGCGGGGCTTGGACTCGTAAAGAAGGCAAGAATCCCAGTGGTGGATTAAATGCCAAAGGTCGAGCCAGTCTCAAGGCGGAGGGGCATAACATCAAGCCTCCTCAACCCGAAGGCGGATCACGCAAGAAATCATTTTGTGCCCGCATGGAAGGAATGAAGAGGGAGCTAACTGGATCTGAAACAGCAAAAGATCCAGATAGCCGCATCAATAAAAGCCTAAGAAAGTGGAAGTGTTAACATGGATGCGATGGTTGTATGGAATGCTATATTGTCTTTAGTCATAGGGATAATTGGTTTCTTTGTAAAAGACAAACTTGCAGAAGTCAAAAGAATTGATATTCTGTTGAACAAAACCAGAGAGGAGATTGCTCGTGAATATGTCACCAATGCAGAAGTTAATCGAATTACAGACCACATTGACCAACGCTTTAACAAGCTTGAAGAAAAAATTGATCTCCTTATTCGTCAAAGAGGCTGACAAGGATGCCAAGTAGTAGTAAGAAACAACATGACTTTATGGAAGCAATAGCCCATAATAAGGCTTTTGCAAAGAAGGTGCACGTTCCACAATCCGTGGGTCGTGATTTTGCGGAAGCCGATAAAGGCAAACATTTTAAAAGAGGTGGTGATATGGCAATGAATCCTAAAGCGGCTATGGCAATGTCCGCATTAATGAAAGCAAGTAGAAATCGTCCAAAGCCTATGGCAGCTCCTGCTCCTATGGCTGCTCCAGGTGGTATGCCTCCTGGCGCTATGGGTGCTCCTGGAATGGCACATGGTGGTTTGACAAAGACTCACCATAAGCATTTAGCTCATCACCATTTGGCGATGGCTGAGCACCATATGCATATGCATAAGGGCGGTGAGATGCATGAGCCACATACAAAAGACATGGGCGAAAAGGCTTTGAAACACGGCGGTAAAGCAATGGCTAAACACCACTACGCTAAAGGCGGTCATGTTCCTGGTCAATACCCATTGGGTGAAAAGATGGAAAAAGTTAAAGCTGGTGGACATAAAGGACACGGCGAACACTCTATCCAAGAACGTGGACATACTCGTGCTCTTCAGGAAAAGATGAAGGGTAATACAGTAGGTGACGGCCCAATCGTTAATGCTAAAAAGCATGGCGGTAAGATTCATCATAAGAAATAAGGATTTATTATGAAACACGAACATCACGAACACCACACAGAACATAAACACATGGTTCACCATTTAAAGGAGCATGAAGCCAATGGTCACGTTCATCACCATCACCACTATGGTCATCATGCTGCTGGTCATGTAAAGCATCACGAAGTTGTTGAGCATTTACATAAGCATCAGGAAAGCATGTGCCACGGCGGTAAAGCTTAAGGATTTATCATGGCTGAAAAATGGATTCAACACGCAATCAAAAGAGCTGGTGCATTGCATGAGCAGTTGGGCGTACCAAAAGGTGAAAAGATTCCAGCCAAGAAACTTGCTAAAGCAGCTAAAAAACCTGGCAAGCTAGGTCAAAGAGCACGTTTAGCAGAAACCTTAAAGGGGATGCACAAATGATGGCAAGTCGTGGTATGGGGGATATGAATCCCTCAAAGATGCCCAAAGGAAAGATGAAGAAACGCCGTGACAATACTGACTTTGAGCAGTATAAGAAGGGCGGAATGGCTAATCATCCTGGACTTTATGCCAACATCCATGCAAAGCAGGAGAGGATAGCAGAGGGTTCTGGCGAGCATATGCGCAAGCCAGGATCTAAAGGTGCTCCATCAAAAGCAGACTTTATTAAATCCGCCAAAACGAGGAAAAAGAAATGATTCAAATTAGCAAAGAAGATGCGGCTTTTATTCTTAATGAATTGAACCAAAGAGCACAACATCAGATTAATTCTTGGGGCGCTATTAGCGAAGATTTGCAAGGAGTTATCAATGACTTGGATGCACAGATTTACCCAGTTCAAGATGCGATTGAAGAAGCTCCGCAGGAGGCGGTAGCAGCATTTATGGATGATGTGCCACATGAACAATTTGATGAAGATACTGAAACAAATAGCTCCGTGGATGATAGTGTTGATAATACTGTTGTTGCCGTGGCTTCTGACGAATCTGTTGCAGATACCTCTGTCGAATCAGCCTCACCTGCTGTAGAACAGCCTAGTGCATAATGTCTATCAATGCTGGAACTACTACAGGCACGACAGCCTTTGACCTTGACTTCGCTGAAATAGCAGAGGAGGCTTGGGAAAGGGCTGGTCGTGAAATGCGTTCTGGCTATGATTTGCGCACTGCTCGCAGATCAATGAACCTGATGACCATCGAGTGGCAGAATCGTGGCATCAATATGTGGACAATAGACCAGGGCGTGATTACCATGCAACAGGGTCTAAACACTTATCCACTGCCAACAGATACGATTGATTTGTTAGATCATGTGGTTCGTACAAATGCAAATAGCACAACCAACCAAGCTGATCTGACTATTACCCGTATCAGTGTTTCTACCTATGCGACTATTCCTAACAAGCTTACTCAATCTCGTCCTATCCAGGTTTGGGTACAAAGGATGTCGGGAGAAACCGCTTCCACAACGATTCAAACGGCGGCAGCAGTAGCGGCAACCGATACCACAATAACGCTTTCTAGCACCGTAGGATTGGCTGCAAATGGCTATATCCAATTAGGTTCTGTAAGCGGTGAAGTTATTTATTATTCATACATTTCTGGTAACACTTTACAAAATTGCTTTAGGGCACAAAACAATACCACGGCACAGTCGTATGTAATAGGTGCTGCGGTCTATGTTCCTAAACTACCAGCGATAACAGTATGGCCAACACCAGACGGAACTACTACATATACCTTTGCATATTGGCGTTTACGGCGTGTGCAGGATGCGGGCGCAGGGCCGAATGTCCAAGATATGAACTTCAGATTCTTGCCAGCCGTAGCTGCGGGATTGGCGTACCACATTTCAATGAAAGTCCCAGAATTGATGCCTCGTATCCAAATGCTCAAGCAAGCTTATGATGAGCAGTTTGACATAGCGGCTGGCGAGGACAGGGAGAAGGCGGCAATTAGGTTTGTGCCTAGACAACAGTTTATTGGATCAGGTAGTCCGTAATGGGTAATCGTTTCGCTTCTGGCAAGTACAGTATTGCCCAGTGCGATAGGTGTGGCTTTAGGTACAAATTAAAACAGTTAAAGTTTGAAGTCATCAAAACCAAGCTTTATCAACTTAAAGTGTGTCCTGAGTGCTGGGATCCAGATCATCCACAACTTCAATTGGGTATGTACCCAGTTGATGATCCACAGGCAGTTCGTCAGCCAAGAACAGATACGACATATGTAACGTCAGGATTAGATTCTTTAGGATTTCCGTCAGGCGGTTCTAGGGATACGCAGTGGGGTTGGAACCCTATTGGTGGGTCACAAGAGTTTTACGGTCAGTTCAATCCTCCGCTACTCACACCCAACAATTTAGTTACCACAACTGCGGTCGGTACAGTTACAATTTCTATATCTTAAAGGAGCTAAAAATGGCTAAGCATGATGACATTAAAGAAGATAAAAAGCTAATCAAAAAAGCTTTTGGTATGCATGATAAACAAGAACACAAAGGCGAGAAAACTGATCTAAGCAAACTCAAAAAGGGTGGCAAGATTAAGAAGTATGCCAAAGGCGGATTAGCTGGTGTTAATCAAGACAGCATGAAAGCCGAAGGACGTAATCTAGCAAGAGCTGGTTATCAGCGTGGAGGCTAATATGAAAGCAAAGAAATTTCCTGTTGACAAGAAAGACAGTCCAGCAATTGTTAAAGCCAAGGGTATTACCAATGGCTATGCTGATGAGTATGCAAAACCCCATACTATGAAGAACAAGCCAGTGACTACCAGAAGTATTGATTCTGATAGTGACTTGCCTGATCACATTGGCTTGGAAGTAAAGATGCCTACTCGCAAGAACTGGACTCCTTTGAATGGAACCGTGTCCATTGGCAACAACCATGAAGTTAAAACTTCTGGTGAGAAGATGCGTGGTGCTGGTGCTGCTGAGCGTGGCATTATGTCCAGAGGCCCGCTTGCATGAACTATAGTCAGCTCGTCAACGAAGTCAATTCGTATTTGGAATATACATTCCCTACGGTTGACATGAATACGTTTATTACGCAAACGGAGCAAAGGGTTTTCAACTCTATTTTGTTTCCGTCTTTGCGTAAGAATGTGACGGGCAATGTGACTGCTGGTAATGCATACTTGTCTTGCCCCAATGATTTTTTAGCTCCTTATTCATTGGCGGTATTTTCAAGTGTGACAACTACTGGCACTGGTTCAGTCAGCACAAATACCATTACTGTTGCATCCAACACGGGTATATTTGCAGGACAAAGTGTAAGCGGTACAAACATTGGTAATCAATGTGTAGTGCTTAGCGTAAGTGGCACTACGATTACTTTATCTCAGAATAACATTGGTGCAGTATCTGGAAACATTGTTTTCCAAACGGATTACTTATATTTATTGAATAAAGATGTAAACTTTATTCGTGAGTGCTATCCGACTTCGAGCTATCAAAATAAACCAAAGCACTATGCGTTATTTGGCCCTCAAAGTTCAGCACCTTTGTATCTTAGCTTTATGCTTGGGCCGACTCCTGATCAAGCATATTCAACTGAGTTACATTATTTTTATTACCCTGACAGTATTATTCAGGCTCAAATTACTGCGTTGGGTTCTATCACTTCTGGAGGATCAGGATATGTCTCTGGAACTTATTACAACGTACCTTTTAGTGGCGGTACTGGTACTTACGCTTATGGATCGGTTGTTGTTACGGCTGGTGTAGTAACGTCTGTTACTTTAACTTCAGGCGGTACAGGATATGTGGTTGGGGATTCTTTGACCATATCTAATACATATCTTGGTGGCACAGGTCTAGGATTTACCGTACCCGTATCTACGATCACAAGCGCAACAGGACAGTCCTGGCTTGGTAATAATTTTGATTCAGTCCTTTTGTATGGATGTTTGGTAGAGGCCTACACATATCAAAAGGGCGATAAGGATTTAATTGCCTTTTACGATAATAAGTACAAGGAAGCATTAGCTATTGCAAAACGCCTGGGAGATGGATTGGAGCGACAAGACGCTTACCGTTCTGGGCAAACTAGGATTCAACCCGTACCATGAGTATAGTTCAAGGACAAACGACAAGCTTTAAATACCAGCTCTACACGGGCGGGGTATTTAATTTGTCTACAGATTCTATATACATGGCTTTGTATAACGGTAATGCAAATCTTAATTTATCTACAACGGCTTATTCCAGTACCAATGAAATCATTGGGACGGGATATACGGCTGGCGGTAAGTTAATGACGGGCATTGCTTTTAACTACGATGCAGTTAACAGTATTGCATATATCAATTGGAATAATGTGGTTTGGAGTCCTGCTGCTTTTACCGCTAGGTGTGCTTTGGTTTATGATGCTACGGCAAGTAACGCATCTATTTGTGTAATTGATTTTGGTTCAAATAAGACCTGTTCAAACACGTTTACAGTTACAATGCCAAGTAATAGCTCGTCAACTGCATTGATTAGGAGTTCATAATGTTTGTTACATGGACACCAGTAACCAATAGTCAAACTCCAAATTGGACGCAGATTCCTAATTCACAAACTCCTGCCTGGACGCAAGTTCCTACCTCTTAGGAAATTAGATGACTATTAATTACACAACATTACTCGGTTTAGCTTTGCCAGTCACAGGTACTGAATCAGGTACTTGGGGTGATGACGTATCGCTTGGTATTACGCAGTATTTAGATACCGTTATTGCGGGTACGAACAATATCACCAATGATTCAGACATTACTTTAACCATTACCAATGGTAGTAGCTCTGGATCTAATATTGTTGCTTCGCCCAATTCAACGACTGCGCAGTATATGCAATTACTCTGCACAGGCGCACGGACGGCAAACAGGAATATCAATGCTCCTAATTCATCTAAAATGTACATTGTTAACAATGCTACAACGGGTGGATATTCAATTACGCTTCGTGGAACAACTGGCCCGACAACGGGTGTAACGGTTATCAACGGAGAGAAGTGCGTTGTTTACTGGAGCACAGTAGCCAATGACTTTATCAAGATTACTTCTTCTGTTGTTTCAAACTTAACAGGTATTTTGCCTTTAGCTAACGGCGGCACTAATGCCAACTTAACGGCAAGCAATGGCGGTATAGTTTATTCAAATGCCAGTCAGATGCAGATTCTTTCTGGCACTGCTACGGCGAACCAGATTATTCTTTCAGGATCGAGCACTACACCGTCTTGGAGTACAGCTACATATCCTGCGACTACAACAATCAATCAGTTGTTGTATTCATCTGCATCTAATACGATTACAGGTCTTGCTACTGTAGCCGCTGCGGTTTTAACAACAGTATCTAGCGTACCCACATGGGCGAATCAGCTTAGCTTAGCCCTTGGTGGAACAAACGCAAACTTAACTGCATCTGCTGGAGCAATTGCTTATTCAGGCGCATCAGCCTTGGCATTGAATACGGCAGGTACTTCAGGTCAAGCTCTGATATCAGGCGGAACAGGTGCTCCTACATTTGGTACTTTAGGTCTTACCTATGGTGGAACTAATGCCACGTTGACCGCAAGTAACGGTGGTATTGTTTACTCTACCGCTAGTGCTTTGGGTATATTGTCTGGAACTGCTACGGCGGGACAGTTGCTTGCATCAGGTTCAAGTACAACTCCTGCCTGGACAACATCGACATTCCCTACCTCAACGGTAGCTATCAACTCGCTTTTGTACGCATCTTCTGCTAATACATGGGCGGCATTGGCTACGGCTAACTCCTCAGTATTGACAACCAATTCAAGTGGTGTGCCCTCATGGGCTGCATTATCTACTATTGGAGTTACTTCGTTTAGCGCTGGCACAACAGGTTTTACTCCAAGCTCTGGAACAACTGGAGCAATTACTTTGGCGGGAACTTTATCTGCGGCCAATGGCGGAACAGGTGTAGCAAACAATGCGGCTAGTACATTAACCATAACAGGTAACTTTGGTACAACACTTACCGTATCTGGTACTACATCTTTAACTCTTCCAACAAGCGGAACAGTAACTGCTTTAGGTAATACAACAACAGGATCTGGAACAACTTTAGTATTGTCTACTGCTCCTACGTTTACCACATCTATTACCACGCCTTTGGTGTATGGCGGTACAACGGCATCGTCTAGTTTAACATTCCAATCTACAAGTGGTGTTGGTACATCAGATAGTATATTGTTCAAAGTAGGAAATGCAGGAGCTACAACGGCAATTAGTATAGCTACAACAGGTATTGTTTCATTGCCTACTACTGGAGCGCTTTTACTTCCAAAAGGAACAACTGCTCAAGAACCTACTGGCGTAGCGGGGTATCTAAGATTTAATACAGATACAACTCAATTTGAAGGATACAACGGATCAGCCTGGGCATCTGTTGGCGGAGCAGCGCTATCTAACGATACAACATCTACAACGGCTTATTATCCACTCTTTGCCCATGCCACAAGCGGAACAGCGCTTACGATTTACACATCTAATACGCAGTACACATTTAAACCAAGTACAGGTGAGTTAACAGCCCCTGAAGTAATTTCATCAAACGGCTTTATGATTAATGGTACAACCGTATCTACAAGCTATACGATAGCGTCAGGCAACAACGCATTTTCAGTCGGCCCAGTTACAGTGAATACGGGTGTATCAGTAACAGTCAGCTCTGGTCAGCGCTGGGTAGTAATTTAAGGAACAAACATGGCATCAACAATAAGTGCAGGAACCACAACAACAACTTCTTTAGTTTACACGGCTGATACATCGGGCGTACTTCAGCTACAAACTAACGGCACGACTACTGCGGTAACAATAGATACAAGTCAAAGGGTTGGTATAGGTACTACAAGCCCTGGTGCAAAACTGGAAGTATCTGGTGTTCAAACTATCACAGGCGGTTCTGGCGTAGGTTCTGCAAACGGATTGCATATGTGGTTTAATACTGGAACAAATACTGCATATATACAGGGCTATCAAAGCGGTGTTGATTGGCGAACTATTGTTTACAACGGAACACAACATATTTGGCAAATTACAGACGTTGAAAAAATGCGTCTCGATAATAGTGGTAATTTGTTGGTTGGACAAACAAGTGTTAGCCAAACAACTGTTGGATTTAGTGTGCTTGGTTCAGGTCCTTCGCAAGGTCAGGTAACTTCGGTTCAATCTGGATCTACAAACGCAACTACAACATGGAATACTTATTCAATAGGAGCAGGAGCATACCGTTTTTATGTAGATATGGGTGGTACTATTCATGCCACATCAACTTCTATTACTGCTATTTCTGATGCATCACTTAAAACTAATATTAAACCTTTAGAAACAGGTCTTGCAGAAATTAATCGTCTTCAACCTAGAAGGTTTGACTGGCTTGATCAAGATAAAAATGAAGGTACAAACATAGCAGGATTTATTTCTCAAGAAGTGCAAGAAGTTTTACCTGATTTAACCCCTAATTTTAAATACAACGAAACAGAAACAAAGCTCGGTTTAAAAATGGGGGACATGATACCGACAATGGTAAAAGCCATTCAGGAGTTGTCAGCACAAGTTACCGCATTACAAGCAAAGGTGGGTATATGAACGAAATATGGCATCCATGTGCAGGATTTGAAACGCATTACGAAGTTAGTAATTTAGGAAATGTTCGTTCT
>Ga0208253_1000149_pt1 | contig 31753 bp, 47 predicted proteins | sample CryBogCBE10Oct08_FD_184573 | JGI IMG/M metagenome (GOLD analysis project Ga0208253, IMG submission 184573) | Freshwater microbial communities from Crystal Bog, Wisconsin, USA - CBE10Oct08 (SPAdes) | ecosystem: Environmental > Aquatic > Freshwater > Lake | place: Crystal Bog, Wisconsin, USA...
AGACTGGGCAACCAAAACTCAACAAGCACACAGCGAAATTTGGGCATTCCATCAGGAACTAAATGACCTGGGTATTCGACATATTTTCTTCAACGGTAACAATGATTTTGGCAAGATACAGGATCGAAAGGACTGGGGTGTCAGTTATATAGGTCCATATGATGCAACCCAGACTTACCATGCACAGTTGCAGGCCGCAGGTATTGACACAGTTATGCCCGATAGCTATCATTATGGACGAAATGGTCATAATTGGTGGTTTCGTTACATTCTAAACTACATAATCCAAAACAAATTTGTTTGACCTTTAAAGTATTTTCTGCTATAATTGTAGTATGAAATATGTTCTTATAGATACGGCTAATATGTTCTTTCGTGCTAGACACGGTGCTTTCCGTGCCGCTGACACGTGGGAGAAAATTGGATTTGCCCTCCATGTAACCCTGATGAGTGCCAACAAGGTAGCTAGACGTTTTGAAGCTGACCATGTGGTATTTGCCCTAGAAGGGCGGTCGTGGCGTAAAGATGCCTATAAACCCTACAAAAATAATCGCGCTGTGGCCCGTGCTGCTCTCACAGAAGAGCAGGCCGAAGAAGACAAGATGTTTTGGGAAACCTATGATAACTTAACTAAATACTTGAGTGAGAGGACCAACTGTAGCGTAATACGTTGTCCGACCGCAGAAGGCGACGATATCATAGCTCGCTGGATAGCACTACACCCCCAAGACGAACATGTAATAATTTCAAGTGATACGGACTTTGTTCAATTGCTTGCTCCTAACGTAACACAGTATAACGGTATTGCCGACGAATTACACACCCTAGAAGGAATCTTCGATGCTAAGGGCAAAGCAGTTATCGATAAAAAAACTAAAGAAGCTAAAACAATCCCTGACCCGCAATGGCTACTGTTCGAAAAGTGTATGCGCGGCGATTCGTCGGACAATGTGTTCTCGGCCTACCCGGGCGTCCGCACTAAGGGCACTAAGAACAAGGTTGGTCTCCAGGAGGCTTACGAAGACAAAGATCGCAAAGGCTACAACTGGAACAACATGATGCTACAGCGTTGGACTGATCCAGATGGTGTAGAACATCGTGTGCTGGATGATTACGAACGCAACAGGACCTTGATTGATTTAACAGCACAACCCGAAGACATCAAGGCCATAGTAGATGCCTGCATTAGAGAACAGATCAGTCACAAGGACATTGGACAGGTAGGTGTGCGTTTCATGCAGTTCTGTGGCAAGTATGAATTAAACAAGTGTAGTGAAAGTGCTGACTCGTTTGGTCGCTGGATGAATGAAACATATAAAGGTGTTCTCAATGGACAGTAAAGATTGGTTTTATGTAATTGGCATGCCATTATTACTGCTGTTGATTGTGCTGGCTTGTAGATCAATTTACAGGCCCTGGGAACATCAGGTAATTGTATATGATTGCAGTATTGCAGAGATAAGTCCCGACTATCCTGTGGCAGTAAAAGAAGCATGTAGAAAAAGGAGTCTTAAATGACCTTAGTAGCAAAACCCGTAATAGATAAACAGTTTTGGATTTTACAGAAAGACAATGAAAAGGTCGGCAACATTGAAGCCTGTGCCGGCGGTTATCAAGTCAAGATTAACAATCAAGTGGCGCAGTTCAAGACCATACGCATGGCAGCACGCACAGTCAACATTGAGTTCGAACCAGCAGTCAAGGTTACCCGAGTCAAGAAAAACTCAGATGAGGTGCATGGCTATCCGGTGGCCGGTCGTGTTCACAATCCCATGTGGGACGTGCCGCAACAGTTGCCAGTCTACACCAAGACCAACAAGAGCAAATCGTGGTTTGCGGCCGGCTGGTACAATGTCAAGAAGGGTCGCACCTGGCGCACTGTGTTGGCTCCCAAGTTGATTGTGCTACAACGCTATCCTTATCAAGGTCCTTTCATGACCGAGACCCAAGCTCATGACCATTCATCTAACTAAGTTTGTGGACCGTGTGGTCGGTAACCGAGCCCGAGGTGCCCGAGACTTTATCATGAGTCAAAAAGATGCTGAAGACCTGCATGCCGATGTAACTCGTCTATTGTTAGAGCTTGCCAGCCTACGAGAACAGGCCGTAACTGCTGTCCAAGATCAAACTATCACGGTCAAAATGGACGGTGGAACATTCTAAAACTGCTTATATTTCTAGATAAATAAAATATAGGAGTTTAATGATATGAGTCGTCCAAAACCCAGCGTATTAATCGAACACACCAACAAGACTACCTACAAGAGCGAGCAGGTTTTGGCTTCAGAGGGCGTGTGGGCAGTATTCTACGACAACAAACCTATCAATCTCAAAACTTCCAATATCTTGGTGCAGTATCCCGGCCCCAAGTATAAAAAGGTTTCATTCAGCAATCCAGGGCATGCCAAAAATCTAGCTCGCAAGTTAAACGCACAGTTTAAAACTGAAAAATTTTCAGTGGTATTACTCAAGGCCGGCGAGCGAATCTATCCCTGATGTGCGCAACAAACGTCAACTTACCGAAGAGCTGGTAGCTCTCTTACCCGAAGCACAACGTATCAGTGTGGATTCGGCCATACCATCCTGGTGGTACAATATTAGACGCACTGGCGGTATGAGATTGACCGAGCAAGGCTATCGAGTGTTTACTGAACAGCTGGATCTGGAACACTACTCGTATCCGGTTGAAGATCCCCTGTTGTTTACGCAACAAACTATTTTGAAGTTGGACCGCAAAATGCAAATGCCCTATTTTATTGAAAACAAAAAAGGCATACCCAAACGTATTGTGTTTTTTGGTAGTCGAGAAGCGGTCATGGTTGCACTCTACGGCAATCTAATTTGTTATCTCAACAGTGTATGATACTGATATATTCCGACCACGAACTGGTTGATTCGAACTGGCTTTCAAAATTAAAGTTACCAGCCGAATCGACCGTGACTCACAATCTGCACGATTACCTAAATCAACCAGCACAATGCAAATTGGCTTTTGTTGCACGCATTGAAAATTTCAACCACCGCAGTTGGCATGACAAAGACCACAACTTTGACGAACGAGTTCGGTCATTGAGTCTTGCCAGTAATTTGGTCTTTTGCATTGACAACGAAATGCACGATTATAATTTATGGAATCGGTGTCACTATGACAATGTGCATTGGTGCTTGCCGGGACTAGTTCACTGTTGGCCCGATGTTCGTTCCAACATGATATTCTGGGGCGACTGGTTTGAAACTACCGCGTCCATATACAAAAATTTACCAGATCAATTGGCACAGATACAACCGTATCAGCCCAAGCCCAAATATTTTGATGCGCTGTTAGGTGGGTTGAAACCCCACCGTGACTGGATAGCCAACAGGATTAAAGAAAGTCAATTACAAGATCAGATTACTCTCAGTTACGGAGGCAAATGGGTATCAGAAGGATTTTATGCACAAGATTATTGGATCTGGGAGGAAAATTGTCAACCATGCGGACCAGTAGTTGGTTCTGGCTGTTTAGTTGACTATTATGGACAACGATGTCTATTGGCTCAGGTCATACCAACGACTGTTTACAATAACTGTGCTTACAGCATAGTTGCTGAAACACACTTTGAAAACGATTTTAGTTTTTTCACTGAAAAAACCGCCAAATGCCTGATTGGGCGCCGACCGTTTGTGGCATTTTCAAGTCAACATTTTTTACAAGATCTTCAAGAAATAGGGTTTGAAACGTTTGGCAGTGTCATTGACGAAAGTTACGACTCAATTGAGTCATATGAATCTCGTTGGGCAAAGGCCTTTGAACAGGTAGCTTGGTTGTGTCAGCAACCGCAACAACAAATTATAGAAAAGCTACAGCCGGTGTTGGAGCACAATTTTGACGTGATCATGCAGACCAATTGGACCCAACGGGCGGTTGCTCAAATACAGGCTCAAATTGACGCTATACTACATTGACAACTATCGGTTTTTATGCTATACTAGGATTTAGGGCCTATAGCTCAGTTGGTTAGAGCAGAGGACTCATAATCCTTTGGTCCCAGGTTCAAGTCCTGGTGGGCCCACCATAAATAACAAGCAGAACACAACGATCTCTTGCCAAGAGATAAGTAATACAACAAGCTGGAAAGGAATACCTTTTCAGTTAACCACTGAAAAAGGAAATTAAAATGGCAAAATTAGCAAATACACAATTCATAGCAAATACTCAAACAGTAATCACTTGGGGCAGAGCTTTGACTGATGCAGAAACAACAACACTAACAAATGCAAAAATTGCATTGATTAACGGTGGCGCAATGTGTGGTGGTGGTATCCAGTTAGAAACCAACATTGAGACTGTCAGCTGGTCGACCACAGATGCTGCCAACTCATATGTGGCAACTTGCAACACCCTTAGCCCAGCACCACAATCGGCTACTGTTACCGCACTTTAATCAAAGAATTGTTGTAATCCCTCCGTAAGGAAGGCACTGTGGACCCGGGTTCGATCCCCGGCATCTCCACCGAAGTGTATTGTAGTATGGCAAGCTGGACCCTAGGTTAATACCTCCAGTCAGTATACTTCGGTGGGGATGACAAGGTTTCGACATGGTGAGCTACTGAAAGAGGCAACACGGGAATGTGAAACCCGTTAGGACTGGGGATACTCGGTCGTAGAAACAAAAACGTAAAAGCAAACGACGAACAGTTCGCATTGGCCGCTTAGGCTGCCTAGGGTAGGAAATACCTCGTAACAGAAACAACCCAGGACCCGCTTCGGCGGGTTTCTTTTTGACCAAAATGGTTGACACAGTATAAATACCTGTGTATAATACTTACTATGATGAACTATAACAAACACTTTTCTTTAGCAAACATCCAAGTGATTGGATCAGTCAATCTATGGCTGAGCTGTGAAGATGACATCAGGGGTTCTGAATAAGATAAGTGAAATATTTTTATTCAAGAACCCCGGAATTAAAACTCCGGGGTTTTTATTTTTAAAAGGAGAACATATGATAGATTATACAAAATTAAATGATCGTATTGTGCGCCAGGCTCACGAGGCCAGCCAGTTCATCCTGACCGAACAGTTGAAGACTCAGTTCTTCCAGGACAAAATCCGTCGGGCAGCTGAAATGTTGGCAGCACGCAATATCGATACCACCTATCATCAGATTGAAGATTAAAGAAAGGAGGGCACTATGCCCGGCGTATTTTTGGTAAGTGACACGCATTTTGGCCACGCAGGTGTATGTCGCTTTATGCGTAACGATGGTGTTACAAAACTTCGTCCATGGGATAACTCAGCCGAAATGGATGAGTTTATGGTCCAGGCCTGGAATGAACGTGTGCGTCCCAACGATAAAGTGTATCACTTGGGTGATGTGGTTATCAACCGTAGAGCACTCAAAACCATGGCCAGATTAAATGGTGACAAGGTCTTGATTCGCGGTAATCACGATATCTTTCCAGATGAGGAATATCGCAAATATTTCAGAGAATTACGTGCCTACCATGTGATGAATGGCATGATCCTGAGTCACATACCTATCCACAGCGAAAGCCTGGGTAGATTTGGTGTCAACATACACGGGCATACCCACGCCAATCGTGTAATGAGACCGTTGGCCACAAGCGGACGGTCCGATGTTGTTGATGTCAGATACCACTGTGTCTGCGTTGAGCAGACAGATTTTGCTCCAATCCTGTTTGAAGACGTGATCAAGCGGATTGAAGCAGAAGGTGGTGTGGTAGGTTTTAGGAACGGTAACGGTCCTGCACAGTAAGTTCCAAGGCGGTCCTGTAACCATATACCGCCTCCGCTGACGCGAAAACAGGATGGGCTGCGCTCACGGGGTTTGATAGTTTCCTGACACACAAATAACTATCACTAACATGCGGGATTAGTTTAATGGTAAAACAGCAGATTTCCAATCTTCGGTCAAGAGTTCGATTCTCTTATCCCGCTCCAAGTATTCCGGGCAAGTGTTACGGTAGCACAGCAGACTCCAAACCTGCTGGACGGGGTTCGATTCCCTGGCCCGGAGCCATGTTTGACAAACAGTAGAAACAAGTGTATAATAGTATTACTCATTGTGAAGATTGTGTGCGAAAGATTAAGCAATCCTAACTGTTGAGGAAGATAACCACCCTTGAGGTGTCCGTCCATGATCTGGAGATGACTGCTGGCTGAGTGCAGTCTGAAAGGTGTAATCGAGGGTAGGCGGTGGTAGAGTTCGAAAGAATGGCCTTAAACGCTTAATCTACGACACGCCTATTAAACATGTGACAGTGGTCTTCACAATGAGTAATATGCAACGGTGGCAGAGTGGCCCAATGCGCAGGACTGCAAATCCTGAAAGCCGTAGGTTCAAATCCTACCCGTTGCTCCAGTTTTACGGAGAGCTGGCCGAGTGGTCGAAGGCACCTCCCTGCTAAGGAGGCATACGGGCTTAAACCTGTATCGAGGGTTCGAATCCCTCGTTCTCCGCCAGGTATTATTAAAAGTAAAGTTGAATTTATCATGTCATTGATTACATTAGGTTGTAGTATAACTAGCTTGTCTGGGTGGAAGGAAAAGATTGCCAGCACCTTGGCAGTTCCCTTGATCAATTTATCACAAAGCGCCGGCTCTAATACCCTGCAGATACAACGCCTACACGAATACATAATTAACAATTCGTTAGTTGACCAAGACATAATTATTTGGCAAATAACAGCACCGCGTTTTTCACAAAGATTGGTGGCCACAGTAGAAAATGCAATGCTAGCAGCCGAGATTCAAAAAACACAATTTGGTGGATCCGAAGTAATGGTGCATTATTCATCCAAGTCAATTAATTTTTTTGATGATCAACGTAGAATAGATATACTATGCAATAGTCCCTTGATAAATGATCATGTTCGACGTGATTTCAATGATGCTGATGAATTGGAATCGGTTCTGGCCACACTGATTCTGTTGAAAAAGTTTCACCCACGACTATTGGTTTTTTTGGGCTGGCACGATGTCATTAATCGTGATTTCAAAGAAAAGTTTTTTGCACAATTAACAAAAAATCAAATTGATTTTGTAGCGGATCCATTGGTTGACTGGGTCAAAAGGAATAATTTACCATTTGACGATAGTCTTCATCCAAAACAAGAATCGCATGAAAGCTATGCGTTGAATGTTTTACTACCCCAGCTTGATCGGTTAGGGTGGATAGATCGGGCTCCCATCGTCTAGAGGCCTAGGACACGTCCCTTTCACGGACGGTACGCCGGTTCGAATCCGGCTGGGAGCGCCAGCAGTATGCGGGATTAGTTTAGGGGCAAAACTAAAGATTTCCAATCTTTCGTCATCGGTTCGATTCCGATATCCCGCTCCAATTTTACCAAATAGTGTCAACTTGGTTTGGGTCACAGGCGTTGTATTAGTATGACATCATTAATGCTACAAGTCAAAGAGTTGATGAGCAGAAATTTGGACGCCGTTGAAATTGCTCATAGATTGCATGCCAATATTGATCAGGTTAACCAGGCCATTGAACTGCTAAAACAAATAGTTTGACTTTGTGTATTTTCTCATGTATAATAGCATTTTACAGGAGAAATCATGAAATCAAGAATTGACAGTCGTGGACCCGTTATTGATACTGAAAAATGTGTGCGTGAAGCCGGGGGCGGTCGTTACGACCTGGTCTTGATTGGTGCACAACGACTACGTGAACTCAAGCGCAAGCATCGCGACACTCCTACTCGTTATGTGACCTGTGTAGATGCCCTAATTGACGTGCAGGCCGGACTAGTTGGTCTTGAAGACTACTTGGCCAAAGTAAACTAAGGAGAACTATCATGGCAAAACCACAACAAACAGCAAGTGAACTCAGCAGAACTTTAGCTGGTCAAATGACCAAGAGCGAAAAGCGCGAACGTGCCAGTCGCAGTATCATGGCGGCCAAGCGGTCAGCTCATGAAAAGGTCAAGGCCTTCCGTCAAAGCCAAATCTTGAACAAATAAAGGAACTGGGTATGTCGCAACGAGATACACTTGATCGAGCATATGGCAATGCTCCCAAGGACATACCCAATGCATTTGGTTTCTTTGACTGGGTTCCAGATGGTAGGACCATTCGCTATGTTTGGATTCGTTGGATTGTAAGAAAGTTTTTTAGATGATCCTGGCGCAATAAGTATTTGCACAAGGAGAATCACATGGCACAAAAAAGTCGTAAATCAGATCCAATGCGTACCAAGAACGGTAAAGAACGCCTGGGTCCATTGAATGTAGCACAGTTGGAAAAGTTGTTGACCAGTGCTCGCAAAAAAAATCAAGCAAAAATTCAACGTCGTATTTCAGTATTAAAAAGTCGCCCAGGCTACCGAGAACCAGTGGTCGAAACTCCAGCCGAAACAGTATAATATACAGCCCCTTTAGTTAAATGGTATAACGCTAGATTTGTAATCTTGAATTGTTAGTTCGATTCTATCAAGGGGCACCAGAAAAAGGAATAATATGTCAAAATTATCAGACACAATTAAACGAGCATTAGAAAAGAAACAGGGCATTCATCATCCCGAAGCTGATGATGCACCTGCTGTAGATAAAAAGGCCAAAAAGCCTGCCACTCCTGCCATAGGCAAAAAACCGCCTACAAGAAGTGCTGGCCGAGGTCGATAGACATAAATAAAGTAGTAAGCAACGCCGGGTTCTTCCGGCGTCGGGTTTCCAAAAGAAACAGACGCTTGACATAGTGATGTCTTTACTGCACTGTTAGTGCAGAACGCCAAAAATAGACGCTTGACATTGAGATGTCTTTACTGTAGAATATACTACAGAACGCCTACCGTAAGTAGAGTTCTTCTACAAGCATTAAAATTAACCAAAGGAAAATTTGAGCATGAAAAAAATCTTGTTGGCCATTGCCTTGGCCGCTTTTGCTGTGACCTCTCAGGCACAGAGCAATGTCAGTGTATACGGCATCTTGGATGTTGGCTACATGGGCACCAACTATACCGGTACTGGAACTACTCCTGCCAATAAGCAAACTACCAGTGCCATTGGTCAAAGTGCAGAACAAACCAGTCGTTTGGGTTTCAAAGGCAGTGAAGATCTAGGTGGTGGCACAGCCGCTGTCTTTACTATCGAAACCGGTATTACTCCCAATTCGTCAACGGCGTCGACCTTTAACAATCGTCAGACCTTTGTGGGTATTCGTCAACACGGTGTTGGCACATTCACAGTTGGTACACAATACACTCCAATCTTTACCGCAGTAGGAATGACCGACGCTGGTCAACAAAACAACATGATTGGCGATGTAATCTACACTGCCAACTTGCAAAGCACAGGCAGCAACTCTGGAGCCGCTCCATATGCTGCTACCAGCTCGAGCAGTGGCACAGTTGATTCGTTAACAATTCGCACAACCAACACAGCCATGTTCACCAGCGAGACTTATCATGGTCTAAGCGGTGTTGTAATGGCCACCCAGAACAATCAAAATTCTACACAAACTGCCGCTACCACTGGTGGCAATACCAACTACAGCGGCTACGGCGTCGGTCTTAACTACAGCTTGAACCGGTTGTATGTAACCGGTGTATTCCAAGCCTTGAAGAGCGAAGTGCCTGGCACACTTACCAGCCCAGCACCTGCGGTATGGAGTTCAGCATCAGGCGGCACCAACACACAGGACAATCAGACCTATCTAGGTGCAAGCTATGACTTTGGCGTCTTGAAAGCCTATGCACAGTGGATCAACCGCAAGGTAACTGACACCATTGATGCCAGCTATTATGCACAGCGTTCTGCACAGCAGGTAGGTGTTCGTGGTTTTTGGACTCCAACTATTGAATCCTGGGCCAGCGTGGGCAATGGTCGTGTGAGAACCTATGGTCAAGGACAACCAACTGCCAACTTTGTAGGCTATCAGTTGGGTACCAACTATTGGCTCAGCAAGCGCACAAATTTATATGCTATCTATGGTCAAACTCAAACCAACTCGACCAGCACAATCGCAGCTACCGCAGCCAGTAACTATGCAGTGGGTATTCGTCATACATTCTGATACCATGTGGCCCTACTACAAACTATTGCCTGACTTGCCTCGGCCTCCTCAGAAGTTTTTTGATGAGGCCCGGTTGGATTATGATCAATTTCCTACAGAAACTCCGTTGCACGAAGTCAGATTGAGACAGAGCACGCGAAATGGTGAAAATTTTCTAGCCAGCAAGTCTGTGCGTATTCCACTCAGCGATGAATTCAATGAGTGGATACGCAACAATATTGCTCAGGAGTTTACTGACACTGGTGTCAACTATCGTTATTGCAACAGTGACACTGGCGGCATACACACTGATACCACCAGAGAATTTGCATTGTCATACAATGTGACCACAGGTGGTCCCAACTGTCGTGTGGTATATTGGCAAGAAAATCAGCAACCACTGGAGCGCGACCGCGGCGTCCAACACTTGAATTTTGATACTGTTCGCCCGGTATTTGAATTGCCCAGTGGTCCTGCAGATGTGTGGTTCCTACATAATACTACCATGTTGCATAGTGTTGAAGGAATTTCAGAGCCACGTATACAATTTACAGTGGGCTTTCTTCGAAATCAAATTGAATCCAAATGGTTAACATAATGAAAAAAATATTACTACTTTTATTACTCATACCAACGCTGTGTTTTGCCTGGCAACCAGAAAAATCAATAGTTGCCATTATAGGTTATGCACCCGGATCGACCAATGAATTGGTTTTTAGACAAGTAGCAGATATTGTCACACAAAATAATCCCGGGGTCAATTTTGTGATAGAAACACGACCCGGGGCAGCGGGTGTCATAGCCAATAATCACATGGCATCACAACCGGCCGACGGCTATACCATCACAGTTCCGTCAACGACCACCGCAGCAGTGGCCAATGACATATGGCAACGTGATGTTATAAAATACAACTGGCAAAAAATGCCTACACCGGTCATATTTGGTGAGTCACCTTTGGTGGTGGTGGCACAGATGTCCAGCCCGTTGTCTAGCATCAAAGAGCTCAAACAGTTGTTGAAAAATCCCCAAAGAAATATCAATATAGCCACTTCGGGCGGTACACAAAGTTTGGTATACAATCAACTGATGCACATATCACAAGGTGATACCAAACACGTGGCCGAAATACTATACGGCAACTCGTCGGCGGTGGCTCTTTCGGTCGCAGCAAATCAAACTGATTTTGGGATTGCATTAGAAATGGCAGTTGACCCTTTGATCAAAGGAGGACGGGTAAAAATTCTATCTGATTCCGAACTCAACATGACCAATGGCTACATGATCATGATGCCCGAAGGCACACCTGTTGCTGTGGTCGAGTGGTACGAAAGAGAATTTGGTCGTGCTATCAACAATCCTGATTTTCAACGCTGGGCCAAAGACAATCACATCACTGTTTATCCATCACTGGCGACCGACAAAGCTGTCAAGTCGTATCTTAAAGCATTAAAAACCAAAATAAAGGTACCACAATAATGTTATATCAAATACTGGATCTTCCCAAGTTGCCCGACGACTTAAAAAAACAAGCAATGAGTTTCGTTGAATCTACATCCGACGCCATAAACGAATATGTCCTTGGCAACACGCATGGTCGAACTCTTTACAAAGACAACAAAGAACACGGAAGCAGCACGGGCTTGCCACGCAAGGCAATTTCAAAAGATTTTGAACAGTGGGTATACAACAATATCACCACCCTGTTTCATGATGTTGGCATTTGCATCAGCACACCCGGCTTTGATCATTCAGGTCCGCACCGAGATCAGAGTAGAAATTTCAGTTTGTTATATGTGTTGCAACAGGGTAGCGAAAATGCTACCACAACATTTTGGAAGCCAAAACCCGGAGTGCCAATTCTCAATCATTACAGCAACTACGACGAGCTAGAATTTCTAGATCAAATCAATATACCATTGGAAACCTGGTGTATACTTGACGGTAAGACCGTTCACAGTGTTGAAAACATACAGGAAGGCCGTGTGACTGTGCAAGTAAGCCTTAACGAGAATCCATGGAATGCTACAAGAATACATCAATCACAGTGACCCTGCTCGCATAGGACATACCTATTGGCAGGTGGGCGATTTTAAAACCATCAGCAAGGTGGCGGCCCTAGAGCGTGCCGGTGGTGATATTCGAAAAGTCAGATTCCATTGGATGGATGAGGTCTGGGATCAACAAAACTGGACCAAAGAACCTGAGGCCAGTTGGGCCGACTTGCTACGCATGCGAGTATGGCAACTGAGAAATCAATACGAGCATGTGGCCTTGTTTTATTCGGGTGGATGGGATAGTCATACTGTGTTGATGGCCTTTATTGACAACGGTGTGCCGTTGGATGAAATTGTTGTTTGGGACCGTCGCAGTCATGTGGACGACCGTGAAGTGGAAGATGCTTGCGAAACTGCACTACAGTTGATCAGAGAACACAATCTCAATACCAAGCTGAGTGTTTATACCATTGACTGGGATTATCATGCCAAGGTCTACGAAACAGTAGGTCAAGATTACATCTACCTGCCAGGATGCCAACTGTGCTTCAATCAGACCACTCGAGTGGTCATGCACGAAGTCAATCCTGGACTGGTCAAAATTCGCAAGAAAAACAGTCAAAAGTCTACCTGCTATATTGAAGCGCACGATAAACCTCGTGTTAATCTTTGGGAAGGCAAGTGGTATCAATTCTACATGGATTCAGCCATGTATCCGTATCTGGGCAAGGGTTCGTCTACGGAGATGTTTTATTTCACTCCAGACCTGCCCGAACTGCATGTGAAACAAACACACCTGTCCATGCGATATTTTGAGCACTTGTTGAATACCCGTCCTGGTGCTACTGGAGATCTAATTCATCGAGTGCAAAATTTTGATGAACCAGCTCTGTATGCTCAATGGAATCAATATATTGGTCGTGTGTGCAGTGACAATCACAGTGCTCGCCATGGTCTTATGAAAAAAGATATCTTAAGAACTCCGCGGGTCAAAGACATGTTGAAAATACTGGGTCATACCGAACAACACATGCAAAATATCTATGCCATTTACGAAGGTGGCCTGGAGCGAATACGTGACATGAGTCACGGCAAAATTGACATATTCAACGACAGCATGCCCGGCATCATGACCAAACAGTATTACATGAAGGACTTTCAAAAGACTCTTCAGCCTGCCATATCGGGCCGTTTGATAATATAATAGGATAAACCAATATGTGGCCTTACTACACTTTTCCTGATCTGCCTGCAGTTCCAGATCATTTCGTGCAAGAAAGTTTAGAATACAATGATAGACCGGTGGAAACCCTAAATCCCAACGTGCAGGTCGGACATGGTCGAAACCTGTATCGCGATGGTCAGCCATACGGACTCAGTACCACATCTCACATGAAGCCCATTTCCAACGAGTTTGAAGCTTGGATCAAAACCAACATAACCGCAAACTATTTAAAGGTAGGAGTCAGTTCAACTGTGGCAGGATTTGAACGACATGGTCCACATGTGGATCGCACGAGAGAATACAGCCTGATCTACCAATTGCGGTCAGGCGGCGCCAATTCTAAAACCTGTTTCTGGCGTCCTTTAATTGATCTACCGCCCGACACCTACTATTTCAACAACTACGATGATTTTGAACTTGAGTTAGAAGTTCAAACAGATCTGCATCAATGGTATCTGATAGATACCAAAATGGTTCACAGCGTGGAAAATATTCTAGAAGGTAGAACATCAATACAAATAAGTTTATCACCTGACCAAATCCTGCCCGAGTGGGTTAAAAACAACGTTTAACGCCAGGTTGACACAAAAAGGCCATTAATAGTATAATAGTCCTATAGTAGTTAATTTTAATCGTAACTTTAAGGACACAGCCCTATGTCAGAAACAAGAACAGTCACTTCGGTGCAGGCACGCAAGAGCCTTCTCAAAGCATTCAAACGTCAACGCCCGGTATTCCTTTGGGGTCCTCCCGGTATTGGTAAGAGTGAATTGGTAGCCGACATCACTGAGGAACTAGGTGGCTACATGATCGACCTTCGCCTGGGTCAAATGGAGCCCACAGACATTCGCGGTATTCCGTTTTACAATAAAGATTCAGGCAAGATGGACTGGGCCGAACCAGTAGATCTTCCTAGTGAAGAATTGGCCAAGGACTACCCTGTGGTGGTCCTATTCCTGGACGAAATGAATAGCGCGGCGCCATCGGTACAAGCGGCTGCTTATCAGTTAATTCTGAATCGCCGTGTGGGCAAGTATCACCTGCCTAAAAATGTGGTGTTAGTGGCCGCAGGCAATCGTGAAAGTGACAAAGGTGTTACATATCGTATGCCTACTCCACTTGCCAATCGTTTCATACACCAAGAAATGAAATGCGACTTCAGCTCTTGGCAAGAGTGGGCTGTAAATCACAACATCCACAAGGACGTGGTTGGTTACTTGAGTTTTGCCAAGCAGGATCTTTATGACTTTGATGCCAAAAGTGCCAGCCGTGCTTTTGCTACTCCACGTTCATGGACATTCGTAAGTGAGTTGTTGGAGGATGAAGACGGTGACGATGATACCATCATGAACTTGGTAGCTGGCACAGTGGGCGAAGGACTTGCTGTGAAATTCATGGCACATCGTAAGGTTGCTGGTCGTATGCCCCGTCCCGAAGACATCTTGAGTGGCAAGGAAAAAGAGCTGGAAGTCAAAGAAGTGTCAGCCATGTATTCGTTAGTGATTAGCATGTGTTACGAGCTCAAAGGCGCTATCGAGAAGAAAGTGGCTGACAAAGAGTTCCATGCCATGGCTGATAACTTCTTTGCTTACATGATGAAGAACTTTGAAACTGAGCTGGTAGTGATGGGTGCCCGTATTGCACTGACCACATACAACTTACCGTTTCAACCAACCAAGTTGAAAAACTTTGATGAGTTCCATAATCGTTACGGCAAGTATATTCTACAGGCAAGCAACTAAGGTCTAACAGGAGGACGGTGTGGATTTTACACAGGGCTGTGCTTGCACCGCCCTCCTACCTTTTTAGTTATGAAATACACAGTAGAAGATACCATGCCTAATCAGCATTTTAAATACATAATTGATGTTCCTGCCATGTTGGACTTTCACTCCACTCGTAAATGGTTAAGTGATACATATGGATACACCGAAGATTTAAAAAAAGATCAGCCTGACCAAAATGTGCATTGGGCCTTTACAGTCAACTGGCGCGATCATAAGATATATCTTAAAGGTGATGAAGAGCTGTCGTGGTTCAGAATAAAGTGGGGTAATACAGGTGATTGATCTAAAACAAAACAAAGCGTTCTGTATCATGCCGTTTGTGCATGTTCATGTAAGCGAACGCAATGATGTAAAATTATGCTGTTTGGCGCAGGACTCGGTAAAAATCAAAAAGTATTCAGATGATTTTGATTTTGCCACTGATCCAGAATATCAAGCAATACGTGCCAAGCTGTTGGCCGGGGAACGTGTTCCACACTGCACCGCCTGTTACGATTATGAAGATGGCGGTGCCGACAGCAGTCGGTTACGCGACTCAGCTGAATGGATCAAGAAGTTAGATTTGAAGTCCTTGGAAGATGTCACACCCAATCTGGTTTCTTATGATATACGCAATGATAACCTGTGCAATCTCAGCTGTAGAATGTGTAATCCACAGTTCAGCAGTCAACTGTCAAAAGAATACAAGACACTAGGTTGGTTTTGGGATCACGAAAGCGAACCCCGTAGTTTTAACTTTAACACAGTAGTTGACATGGCCACTGTGCAGAAAATCTATGTAGCCGGCGGCGAACCCAGCTTGATGCCAGCTTTTCGAGAATTTTTACGGCGTGCCATTGAAGCCGGACGCACTGACATTGAGATCTTGATGAGCACCAACATGACCAACTTGAATTCGGAGTATAGAGATCTGCTCAAGCCGTTTGACAAGGTGGTTATAGTGTGCAGTATCGACGGATACGACCAAGTAAATCGTTACATACGCTGGCCAGCCGACTGGTCTACCTTGGTAGAAAACATCAAAGAAATGCACAAGATTACTACCAATATAGCATTTAATGTAACCGTTGGAATTTGGAATATTGCACGCCTTAGTGAGCTGATTCGTTTCTTTGATGACAATTTTGAAAAGCCCATGATCCTCCTAAACAAGATCATGTATCCTCCGCATCAGATGTTGAATGCGTTTCCTGACAAAAAGGTGGCACTAGCCGATCTGGATCGCGTGAAACTGACCCGCAGCTACAGGACTGATCGATCATTCAAAAACAAAGTAGACTACTACATTCAGGAAGTAAAGAAATCTGAATTAGACGTAGAGTCTTTGAAACGGTTTTTTGAATACAACGATGCCTTGGATAAGTCAAGAGGGGTCAAGTTGGCTGACTATATTCCAGAGCTGGAATCTGCGAGGCGCTTTTGCAAATAGCCAGCATTATGCCGCCAGATGTCAGGCCTTATCAAGGTTGGCAACCCTGTATCGACTGGTGCAGTCAGCACTGTTCCGGACCTTGGCTGTTTATTAGCGAAGGTGTGTTTGAGTTTGAGTTGGATGCAGATTATGTCATGTTTATGTTGAGGTGGTCATGATTAGAGTCAATGTGTTGGATGATGCTTTTAATACAGCATACTGGAATGCCAAACGCACCTTGCCGGTTGAACACCTAGAATTGCCAAGACAGTATGGTCAACGCTGGCGCGAAGCGTTTCGATGTAGGGTGGATGTTAAGAGTCCGCCTGGCTCGTATTACTATATTTTTGATAATGATGCGGACTACACCTGGTTCATGTTGAAGTGGGGATGAATGGCTACCGAACGTAATCCTGAATTGACTGTTCCAGTCCGAACCTACAGTCACTATGCCGAATGTGAGCCTTGGTGCTTGGCCAACATAGGTGAATGGAACGCGGCCTGGTGGAGAGATTTTCCCGACATGGCCATGAGTGTGGCTTTGGGGCAAGTGCCACAGCCCGAAACCTATTGGTTTACCTGTGAGCAGGATGCACTTATGTTCCAGTTGAGGTGGGCATGAAAACACAGCATGATTATTGGAAAGAAGCTCATGATCAGGTCATGCAGGAGATGGCTATGGTAAGTAATGGTATGCCTATACCCGGAATGGATCGCCAGCAGGCTCGCTGGGAAAAACACTTTATTATTTGGCCCAAGATCATCAACGGTCGTTGGTATTGCCGTGACTGGGTCTGGCGTCGATGGGTGATCAGCCCTGGCGGTGGCCGTTGGCAGTATGGCGACGACTTTGATCGATTGAGGAACCAATGAGACAGTTCATGGCTTGGCCTCCCCCAGATTGGACCCAGTGTATAGTCACTTGGGACGAAATTATGAGCTCGCATCAGTTTCGACCACAGGCTCTATACGACTGGTGTGATCGGTATCCCAGTGAGTCGTGCTATCACGTGCATGGATGGGAAAATACCGAAGGATTTGCATTTCGTTTTGAAGACCCCAAAGATGCTGTTGTTTTTAAACTGACTTGGCCCGCACTATGAACTACTACTACGAACTGGACGAAAGAACCGAAAAAGCCTTTAACGAGAACTGGAAATACTGGTGCTTGTTTAACTGCTCACCTGCCGACAACGGACACATGCCGTTTCATATACATGATGAATTTTTAGCACACTCCAAGCGTGCCTGGTTAGAAAATGCCAACGGTGTATATCAAGTTCATCCGGCCTGGCACGGACATAGACCGGTAGATCCACATGAGTTTACGTTAATTAAATTAAAGAGCAAGACCATCCGGTATGAAAGATGAATACTATCAAGACTCTGCAGCACGTCTGGATACCATCATAGGTGGTGATACTCGTCACTTCCTACGCATCCAACGAGCCAGAAACGAATACAATGAACTTTATCCCGAAAGTCTAGGAGCCGCTCACAACCGCAACTTCTTTGCCTGGGTGCTGGACCAATATGGTATCCAGTTGGAATTTGATGGCGAAAATGTGTGCCTAGACTATACCATACAGGATGAAAAAAAGTATACCATGTTTGTATTAAAATTTGATAGATGATCAATTGGGGTTGGCTAATCGCTCGCTTGATTAGTGCCATTGGTTCATGGCTAGATGCCAGCAACTTGCGAAATCGTGTGTATCAGCTACAAGAACAAAATGAAATCATGCGCACCGCCCTGGACGATGTTCGTCGCATGGATCCCGAAGGACATATCGGTTGGTATGCCAAACAAACCTTAGATATCATAGACGGTAGAGAATGAAAGTTACAGTTAAACAAAACTTGATCATATTCCATAAACCATACGAGTGGTACGAGTTGGCCAACCGGTTAAGAGACGAATATGGTCAAAGCATCATGCTGATCTCGGCTCGTTGCAGGCGAGAACTGGGGTTTACAGTTCGACATCATAAAGGTCTGGTCGAACACAGTAAAGATACTTGGGAAGTAATGAAAAGTGAAGGATATCACAATCGTTACCATTACGAAGAACAGGTGCACTTGGACTTTTATAACCCAGCACAGCAGAGCTGGTTTGTGCTAAAATACCTAAATAACTAGCGGTTGACCAATAATGGCATTTCTCGTATAATAGTAGTATAGTTAATAATAAGGACCCGTATGAGCACAGCCACTACTACAGCCAATAAAAAAGAGTCAGACAAGTTCAAGGACTTGCTGGGTCCTACAGATCCCAAATTGGATCGTGAAATCCGTGAAAAATTAATCACAGCCCGTGTGGGTTTGCTACTTCGCGCCAGCTTCTTTGGCAACTTGGCCACACGTTTAAAATTGGTCAATGCCGATGGATGGTGTCCTACTGCCGCCACCGACGGACGTAATTTTTACTACAATAGCCGTTTCGTAGACATGCTCAAGCCCAAAGAAGTTGAGTTCTTGTTTGGACATGAGGTCCTGCATTGTGTGTATGATCACTTTGGACGTCGTGGTGATCGTGACCCACAGTTATTCAATATTGCCAATGACTACTGTGTCAACGGTGACTTGAAGAAACATCGTGTGGGTGAGTTTATTACTAGTGTTCCTTGCCTGTATGACGCCAAGTATGAAGGCATGAGTTCTGAGGAGATCTACGACATCCTGTATGAAAATGCAGAAAAGATCGACATTGGTCAGTTGATTGACAAGATGCTAGACGAACACTTGGATGGCGAAGGCTCTGGTTCCGGATCTGGCGACGAAGAGGATGAAAGCGGCAAAAATGGCAAGGGTCGTCCCAAGTTGAGTCCTGAAGAAAAACAAAAGATCCGCGATGAAATCAAAGAAGCTGTCTTAGCGGCCGCGGCAGCCAGTGATGGTGCTGGCAACTTGCCCGCAGGTGTCAAACGCATCATCGAAGACATGACGGCACCTAAAATGAACTGGCGTGAACTTCTGCGTATGCAGTTGGAGTCAACTATGAAAAGTGACTATACCTGGATGCGTAACAGCCGACGTGGCTGGCACATGGATGCCATCATGCCCGGTATGAAGTTGGATCCCATGATTGATATTGCTGTCAGTATTGATGCTTCAGGTTCAATTGGCGAACGCATGCTCAAGGACTTCCTGGGTGAAGTAACTGGCATCATGGAACAGTTTCCAGCTTATCGTATCCATGTCCTGACATTTGATACTGCTGTATATAATCCCAAGCAATACGACAGCGAGAATCTTGAAGATATCAAAGACTACGAAATAAGCGGTGGTGGTGGCACTGACTTTGATTGTGTGTTTGAATATTTCAAAGAAAACGAAATCGAACCCAAACGTCACATCATGTTTACCGACGGTTATCCTGGCGGTTCATGGGGTGATGAAAACTACTGTGATACTGTGTTTATCATGCATGGTACCACAACTATTGTTCCACCATTTGGACAATATGCTTACTACGAAGAAGAGAAGGTGCATTAATGAAGCATGTAACAACGCAGGATCGTGTGGTCGTTCAACCCGACCAAAAAGATAATCAAACTGTATCTGGTTTGATTATTCCAGATTTGGAAGAGGCCACAACCACAACAGGTCGCGTGGTAGCAGTTGGCCCAGGTCGTGAGACCAAAAAGCATGTGGTAGTACCAGTAGCAGTGGTGCCGGGTGACCGAGTCATGTTCACTACCGGTGTAGGTGTTGCTATCAAAACTGATGGCGTGGATTATGTTATACTCAAAGAAGACGAAATTTTAGGAGTAGTCACAGATGAATAAAATCAAACAGTTTTTCTATCGTTACAGGACCGAAATCAATTGGTTCCTGATGGGCTGGTTAACCTTGGCCGGTTTTCATTCTCTAGCTCAGGGTGATTATGTTGGCACTGCATTTAGTTGGGGCCTGGCATATCTTAACTTTAAATTGATCTAACGCAGGTCAGTTTTGCCAAAACACCTCCTTTTGGGGGTGTTTTTATTTTTGCCGCCTGATTATCACTGTTAAATATCTACATGGAAAATACTACACAACCACAATCGATTACTATCTCAGATCTTGATCAGATCAAACAAATTATTGATGTAGCTACTCAACGTGGCGCATTCCGTGCAGAGGAATTAAGTCATGTGGGTGCTGTCTACGATCGCTTAGTTGCATTTTTGGCAGCAATAGTAGCCCAAGCTCAAGCGCAAGAATCAGACACATCGTCAACAGATGCGGGTGCACCTGCTGACACAACCGATACACCAGCGCCAGCTGATCAATCTCAAGGAGAATAACATGGCATTTATCAAACACGTAGGCAAGCATGGAGACCGTAAGGTCTTGGTACTGTTCCGACAGGTACCAGGAGAGGATCACATGTGTTTGTGCATCTATCCTGAAACTATTCAAGTAGTATGGCAAGATGCTATTCAAAAGGTTGTAGAAAGTGATGTAGGTCAACAGGCCGAGCAGTTGGCCGATGCCTTGCATCGTAGCTATTTGCCAGATGGTCGTCCTATTCTTGAAACCTTGCACCAAGAGCGCATGATCAAGAAACTCCGGACCGGCGATATCATCATGACTCCTAATCAAGCCAGTAGTATTCGCTTGGACGAGCTCAACAAGATGCTCAACGAAATGAAACAGGGCGACGATGCTATCAAGCGCATGGCCGAGAATGATGCCAGCCGTGGCATGGTTGCTCCTGAAGTCAAACGTGCTGCCGAAGCCAAATACAAAGCTGAACAGGCCAACAAGGCCAATCCAGACTATGTGGCACCTCCTGTGCTTAAAGCACCAGCCGAAGGCGCACTCAGCGATCGCGACATTGCAGCCAACATGTTGGCCCAGGCCAAGGCCATGGAAGTCAATGCCAAAAACATGATTGCCGAAGCTGCCCGTATGAAAAAAGAAGCCGAGAAAATGGATCCAACCGTTGCTCCTCGCACAGTAGCTTCAGTTACCGAATCCACACCGGCACCAGCCAAGCGTGGTCGTAAACCCAAGACTGTGTCCGATGCAACATTCGGATGATTTTATAAGCCAGTGGGAAAACATCCTAGCCGACGTAAACAAAACTGATGTTCCGTTAGAGTGCATCAAAAAGGTTGTTATCAAACTGGCTGGCGGGCGCCAAAAGACCATCAACGTGCATACTCTGCTGAAGCAAGGCCTAGAACTTGAAGAAGTAGAAAGCATGCTCACACGCTACTTTACAGAAAACGATAGTCAAATTCGTGATGTGGATTTTGTGGTTGATGTGACTGCTGTGGCCAATCTGGTTCAACCTGAAACTGATAAGCTACTCGGCAAGCTCTAAATCCGTTGCATCAGGTTGATAATCGTGTTATAATACTTGTATGATATTCAACCACGTTCGTAAACTCAAAGAAGAAGGCAAGAAGATCGGCATCACATTTTCAACATTTGATATGTTGCATGCCGGTCACATTGCCATGTTGGCCGAAGCCAAGAACCATTGCGATTACCTGATCGCCGGCCTGCAAACAGATCCCACCATAGATAGACCTGATACCAAGAACCGACCAGTTCAAAGCATTGTAGAGCGTCAGATACAGTTGGCTGCTTGTCGTTATGTAGACGAAGTGGTGGTGTATCAAACCGAACAGGACTTGATTGACCTGTTGTTGATCTTGCCCATTGATGTGCGTGTGCTGGGTGTTGAATACGAAAACAAAGGATTTACCGGCGAGCACGAAGGTGGTATACGTGGTATCAAACATATCTTTAATGCTAGAGATCACTCATTCAGCAGTTCCGGACTGCGGCAACGTGTGGTTGAGGCCGAAACCATTAAACTGCTCAAAAAGAAGTAATGCCCAAACTGACCTTGCACACGTTCACCATGGGCGATGTAGAAGATCCATACCTGTATGCTGCCTTTCCTATATCAGACTGGCAAAAGACCGAACACGGAGCATGGGTAATGGAGCATGCAATAGGTGAGCCTACATTTTATTGTAATCCTGATCCTAGCACGTATGGATTTCGAGTAGATATCATTGGCGAACTAGAAGAACGTGATGCTACATATTTTAAATTGAAATGGGGCAAATGAGAATTTTAGTAACCGGAGGATTAGGATTTATTGGACACAATGTTGTGGCCTTGTTGGAAGCACAAGGGCATGATGTAACTATTGTGGATAACCAAACCACGTATGGCATTATCCCCCAAGCAGAATTGGATTATCTTGTTGCCGAGCGTCGTAAACGCATCAAAACCACAAGAATATTTACATACGACATACGTGATCCAGAAGGTATGGCTTGGGTTTACAGCCATTATCAACCTGAACTGGTAATACATTTAGCCAGCTTCCCCAGACAAAAGGTAGTGAATTCTAATCCTACCCTGGGTAGTCAAACCATGAGTGAAGGCTTACTTAATCTACTAGAGTTATCGGTTAAGCATTCGGTACGCAAGTTTGTTTACATCAGCAGTAGCATGGTCTACGGTAACTTTAAGGATACCTACTTTGATGGAGTAGACGAAAGCCACGACTGTCGACCACTTGGACAGTATGGTATTATGAAGTTGGCCGGCGAATGGTTGGTCCAAGACTATCAGCGTAGACACAATCTTACCTACACTATTATACGTCCGTCGGCTGTGTATGGACCAGGTGATGTTGAAGATCGTGTGGTTTCAAAATTTTTACTAACTGCCATGCGCGGTAAGACAGTGCAGGTAAATGGCGGCAACGAAAGTTTAGATTTTACTTTTGTAACCGACGCCGCCGATGGTATTGCTACGGCTGCTGTTAGTGATTCAACCAACAACATGACCTACAATGTTACCAGAGGACGCGGTCGTACCTTGTCAGAAGCCGCTGACCTGGCGGTTCAAATTATTGGAAGTGGCACTATACAGGTTAACGATCCTGACAATAACTTTCCCAGTCGCGGTCAATTAAACACCATGCGAGCAAAAGAAGATTTTGGGTTTGACCCTGTTGTAGATATTGAACAAGGGTTTGAAGAATACTGCGCTTGGCTTAAAAACTCACCTTACTACAGCAAGCTATCATGATATTATTGGCCAATGGCTGTAGCTTTACTGAAGGATACGATTTGTCTACTCCTGAGCAGAGCTGGCCGTATCAATTGGGTAATATTTTAAATTATCAAACAGTAAATCTTGCCCTGGGCGGAGCCAGCAATGATCGCATTTATAGAACCACAGTTGAGTATTTGAATACCCATACAGATCCAGATCTGGTAGTAATAGGTTGGACTATTTTTAATCGAGCAGAAATCAGTTCGTCACGTGGACTGTATCTGAGATTAACCAACACTGACTGTTTGCCTGAAACTACAGAATTAACTGAAGATCTAACGGCGGTGCATAAATTTTGGTTGATAAATTTATATAGCGAATACGTAAATTATCGCAATTGGTTACACAATGTTCTACACTTGCAAAATTATTTTGCAGTCAAAAACATTGATTATCGTTTCTTTTCAGCATTTGATACCAATTATCTTAAAGATTTTATTAACGGAAGTGATTTGGCATTGTCATTGGCCGATCAATCTTTCCAATGGCGAGATCGGACACGGTACGCCGCCAACAGAGACATACACAGAGAATATCAAGAGCTGGTGATGCTGGCAAAACAAATTGATTTATCCAAATGGATGCTATATAATGAACATACTATGCAGAGTTTTTTAGTTACACACAATTTTGCCACAGACACAACAGGACACTTTCTTGAAGATGGGCACCGTTTTTGGGCTGAACAGATACAAAGAGAACTATGAATGGTTTAAAAATTCCGTTTACTGGATTAAAAAAGCAGTATAACAATCTCCGCACAGAGATCTTAGATGTCACTGATGAAGTGTTACGGTCAGGGCAACTCATGGCCGGCAACTATACTGCTGAATTCGAAAACTGGTTGGCCAAGAAAAATCATTCTAAGTATGCAGTAACCTGTCACTCGGGCAGTCAGGCCTTGGAAATAATTGCCGAATATTATAGAATGCAAACCAGCGTGGTACCACCCAAGGTGGTTGTGCCGTCAATGACTTATGTGGCCACAGCCAATGCGTTTATTCGTGCAGGCTGGACTGTGTATATTGCCGACACTGACAAATACGGACTGTTAGATAAAAAACGTGTGCCAGATGATCTCAGTATACAGGCCACTGTGTTGGTTGGCCTGTATGGTGCCGCTGTCAATGCTGATCGTTTTTGGGGCACTGACCTTGTGATAGAAGATGGTGCACAGCACTGGCTCAGTAACAAGTGTAATAGAGTGGGCAATGCCACTGCTATCAGCTTTGATCCCATGAAGAACCTCAATGCTTACGGCAATGGTGGTGCTGTGGTAACTGATGACCTGGATCTCCTGGAGTTTGCCAGAGAATGGATCAACAATGGCAAGCCTAGACACAACGCCATAGGTACCAACAGCCGAATGAGCGAGATTGATGCTGCACAGATGCTGGTCAAGGCCGGACATATTGATGCCTGGCAAGAGCGCAGACGCAACATCAGCTTATACTGGTTGGGTCGATTAAAAAATACCGGAGTCAGAAGTTTAATCGATGCTACAAACTTTGAAACACATGCTTATCACAAGTTTGTGATTGATGTGGATTCTCGTGATATCCTGGCAAGAAATTTAGAACTAAAAGGCATCGAAACTCGTGTGCATTATAAAGAACCCCTGCACGAATTACCAGCCTATGAAAGCTATACAGGACCCGATATACTTAGTGTAGCGTCGGCCTTGAGTCGCCGTGTATTGAGTTTACCTATCTATCCTGAACTTACTGATCTTGAAGTAGAGTATATTATTGATCAGGTGTTAGATTTCTCTTTATCAAGGCATAGCTAGCCAACCAAGCCCAGTCGTAACTTTTCTTTAGTTCCGCAAAATCCCCACCAACTGAGTCGTAGTATTCCGCAGCATCTTCTGCTCCGTAGATACTCCATTGACCATTAGGCTGACCCATTGCAACAGTCAGCCACTTGTTGAGTCTATATTGGCTTTCTACGTCGGTATTGCCTTTTAGTTTTAACACTTCACGGAAAGCTGTGCGCCACGCTGACCATTGAGTGTGTGCATATTCTGCTGTTCCGGATAAAATAGGAACAACTTCGTGTGCTGAATCCAAGGTAAAGTCTAGTCCTACACCTGTGTTGCCCAGAACCAACTTCTTGTTATAGGCAATCATGGCCTGGTGACCGTATGTCAGGCCGTTGATGGGATTAAACGCATGAAAGATATAGTGTTTGGGTTCTTGCAAGCGGTCTGGTTGCCAGGACCAATCAAAGTCTTTATTAACACTCAGCTTGGCAAACACAGCAAAGAACCAAGGAGTTGTAGACAACTCGGCAGCTGCTTGATAGGCCGCAACACGACCATTGACTCCTGAACTACGATGTATGCGGTTAGGAATACTCACATGGGGTAATTGCAAGTAGTTGTATTCGGCGTTAGATTCGCCGTTGTCAATAAACACAATGTCCAGGGGAGAATCATCATACATGTGTCGCTGTGTGCGATCTATGTAAGGATAGTCATAGACCTGTGTTCGAACATAAGGCACAGCCGGCTTGGGCACAATGACTTGGCTAGCACCTGCCGACAGTGGAACCACAGTCTTGGTCTTTTCTCGCCATAGTGGAACTGTAGGCACTGGACCAGATCTGGCCTGAGTTGTAAATATGGCCAAGGGTCCTGGCCAATCTCGAGTCTGTATGGCTTCGACATGCGTGTCCAGATCGTGTTCAATGACCGGCAAAGGCTTGCGGGCAACCGACTGCCCTACATAGTTGATGTCATACCAGTCCAACAAGGCAAATTGTCCAGCTCGATAAGCAAAGGTCGGCACATGCATAAAAAATGTATCACCAAACTTTTCGCCATCACTGGCAAACACATGCAACATGCCGGCTTGCCACTGTTCTGGATGCCAGGACCAATCAAAACCCTCATAGTCACACACCGAGCTGATGATCCATACAAACTCGTGTCCAGCGGCATCGGCCGTCTTGGCTATTCTTTTTAAGGTATCTAAATAGTTGTCAAAGTATCTCACGCGGCTGGCTGTGATGTCCTTTACCTGTGCCACAGTTGTATCCACTGTGCCTTCCATGTGATCAATCACATACACATGAGTAGCAGTGCGCTGATTGCGTATGCGTATTTGATCCACAAACTTGATGTCTGTGCCACCAGCTACAGTGTATTTGGGTCCGCCGGTGCGCTGATGTTGTGTGCCAAACTGGTATATGTAAGGAGGATCTGTGGCATCTGGGTGCCAGGTAAAATCAAATGTTTCGGTATCCACTCCGTCAGGCACAGTCCAACAGTCGTCCACTGTGGTCTTTTGCACTCGTGGCTCTTTGACATATTTGACATCAACTCCGCCTGGCACATGATAGGCAGGTCCGCCGGTTTTTTGATGCTGTGTGCCAAACTGATAAATCATGGGCGGTTCGGATGGATCTGGATGCCAGCTGATATCTATCAATCCCATACCACGCCAAGGCTGTTCGTCGGGCAATCGACGCAGTTCTGGACCTGATCTATAATTGGTATCACCGCTCCAGGTTCGGGGCACTAGATAGGTTCCAGCATCCTTTTGCCATTGGCTGGGCCAGGCGTGCCGCTGATGTGCTTCCCACGGCACCGGCTCCCATAAAAAATCCCACCCTGTGTAATCAGTTAAATAGTTTATCCACCAGAAATACCTAGTGCGACTTAGTTGTTGTGCTTGTTCAATACTGTCAGCCTGTTGCTCATGGGCAAACAAGTTGGGTTTCGTTCCAGAATAAAATACGTCAAACATGATTAGAATAGATGAGATTTACAACCATACATTTTGGCCTTGGTTAAAAGAAAATCGCGCAGGAACCAGATTGTTTTTTTGTGATCCGCCTGGACATACTGCTCCGGACGCTTTATTTAACTTGGGTAGTGATAGCATAGCGGAAAATGATTATGTGTTTATGCATGACCAGGAACCGGTCGATGCTGACTTGTATTCGCCCTTGTTTGATGCTGTATTACGACGCAATCGAGATATTGAACCCAATGTTCCGGGTCATGTGATTGTGAGTGAAAAAGGCGAAAATGTTCGAGCTGTTTGTGAACAGTATGGTTGGATCCCACACTATTATTTTTATCATGGCTGGGCCTGCTTGGATTGGTTCCGTGGGTATGATCGAACATTCTTAATTCCCCGGGCTAGACATCGAGCACCCACACAGACTTTTATGAGTCCAAATCGTATTGTAGGTGGCAAAAGAGATCATAGAGTTTTATTTTTATACAATGTTTTCAAAAACAATCTGCAACACAATCACATTTCGGCACCCAGAATATGCCCCGAGGAAGGTGTTGATATCACTAGTATAGCACAAAAGTATACCAATGTATACCAGGATATAACCAATGTGTTTACTCAGGCCGACTTGCCAAAAATCTTCCTTGGCGAAGCTACACAAGAAATGAGTTCTTATCGTCTGGGCAATTTTACAGAAGCGGCCGATAGCCTGATATATGTGCCAACTGAAACGGTTTACTTTGGACGTCGTTTACAAATTACAGAAAAAACTTTCAAAGCCATTGCTTTGGAAATGCCATTTGTTCTGGTGGCACCAGCTGGCAGTTTAGAATACATGCGTCAGTATGGATTTAGAACTTTTGCCAATGTGTTTGATGAAAGCTATGACGAAGAAACTGACGATATAAAACGGATCGAACGTGTCACTAAACTGCTCAAAGAATTGGATGATCTAACACCGGCCGAACGTGAACAAATACATCGCCACTGCTTGCCCGCAGTAGAACACAATTACAATCATTTTTACGGTGGCGCCTTTGCCACAGTGCTATGGCAAGAATTTACAGCCATGCTGTCAGAATTTATCTACTAGAGCAGTCAACACTTAAATATCACACTATCCGAAAGGCCCCAATGATTAACAGTTATACCTCCTGGCAACCACTTGAAGAAGTTGTAGTGGGCTCAGCCTATCCAGCTGACTATTTTGACTATATTGACAATGCGCAAGTGCGTAATCAGCTACAACAGATCCTAAACGAAACCGAAGAGGATCTCAACAACTTACAAAAAACTATCGAAACCTACGGTGCCAAGGTCCATAGACCCACGCTACAGGGCAAAGATGCTTTTATGGCATATCAAACATCTGGGCAGGGTGTTCCGCTTCCGCCACTTACACCCAGAGACTGGCAAATCAGTCTGGGTCAAAAACTCCTGCGTGTTTTGCCCATTGAAGAACTCAATGATGTGTGTGATCAATTTGGGGACCAAGTGGTCAATCCACACAAAGGCGAATGGGATCCTGACTGTATTCTAAATGGAGCCAGTGCTAGCTGTATAGTGCGTGTAGGACGCGATGTATTTTTTGATAATAGTGACTATCTCAAACCCGAACAAACTGAATGGATACGTGACAATGTGCTAGGACCCGAGTATCGCATACACGAAGCTGTAACCGACGGACACGGTGATGCGGTATTTGCTATTCTCAAGCCGGGAGTGATCCTGTCAAGCAAACATGACATGCATCTAAACTTGGCCAAAGACTTTCCAGGTTGGGAAGTGTGCAAGATTTGGGATTCAAGTATCTGGGCCGCCATGGAAGTAGGCAAGTTCAAATACAGTGCCAATCCTGGTGCTTGGTATGTGCAGGGTCAAACACCCACACCAGAATTTACACAATTTGTGGACACTTATCTAAACAAGTGGACCGGCTTTGTGGCCGAAACAGTATTCGATGTCAACTGTTTAGTTTTAGATGAAGAAAATGTAATCTTCAGTGCTTACAACAAAGAAGTATTTGATTTCTGCAAGAAGCACAGAATCAATCCTATCATTAGCGAACTACGTCACAGTTATTTCTGGGATGGTGGTATCAGTTGTTGCACACAAGATCTGCGCCGACGCGGCGGTTTAGAAACTTATCTATGAGTTCTAAAAAACTATACGAAAAGTATGGAGACAAAATTTGTCTGGCTCCATTTTTTAACAATTTCTACACGACCAATAATGTGGTGCAACCCGGTGCACCCAGTTACAATCAATTAAAGCCCTGCACAGTATTGAAACACAATCGTGCATCCAACTACTCTTGGAACATAGACAACAACAGTATTGCCGAAACACGCAACAATGCCAGTTGGAAACAGCTAAGACAGGCATTTCTTGATGGACAGCTAAACGAAATTGAAGAATGTAGAACCTGTAGCAATGCTGAACGCCTGCACGCCTCCAGCCCGCGCCAACTCAACAACGACTACCTGTTTGAACACCTAGACGTGGACATCATGGCCGAAATGCAACGCATAGTTGAAAACAATCTAAACGTGGATGCTGTGTATGCTATGGACTGGCAACCCAGTAACTATTGCAATTATGCCTGTGTCATGTGTGTAGGGGGCGCCAGCAGTCAGCGTCTTACCTTTGAAATAAAAAATGGATCCGCTAGCCGATATGTGCAGAATGATCCAGATCCAGACTTTTTTGATCTGTTAAAGGATGTAAAGATTCTGGGCTTTACCGGCGGTGAAACTGTCTTGCAACCAGAAGTGCTTAAATTAATTGACTACTTGATTGAACGAGATTGGGCCAAGAACATGATCATAACCATGTTGACCAACGCCAGTGCATTTCCAGATGAATTGATTGCCAAATTTGAACGGTTCAAAAAAGTTCTATATACTGTAAGCGTTGACGGCCTAGGAGATGTAATTGAATATCAACGCCGTGGTGCCAAGTGGGCTGATGTTGCGGCCAACGCAATCAAAATAAATGAGTGTCCGGTTACTCATAACATTGTGAATCATGTGGTCACTGCTATCAATGTATTGACAGCCATGGATTTTGTAGACTGGTGTCACGACAACAACATGAAATTCATCAGTGTTAGTCCTGTTTACCAGCAGAAATTAAGTGTAAGTGCCATGCCGCCTGAATTGGCCAAGTTGGCTTTGGAACGTTTACAAGCAGGTCGCAAGCGTTATGAGCACTACGGATCGGGACAATACAACAACTGGGAACGCAATTGGCTAGACACAATAGATCGTATCATTGGTACCATTGAGAATGCACAATTCAATCCTGATGCCTTGTCTCAATTTGTTAAACACATACAACTAGAAGATCAATTCAGTAAAAAACCACTTCGAGAAGTGGTTCCTGAATGGGCTCCCTGGTTCGCCTAACTACAAACCTTTACTCCATACAGTTGTTCAAAGCGGTCAGCATCAGCCCGATCGTTGACCATGGGTTCTCCACGTATGTTCAAGCTGGTATTGAGCAACATGGGACATCCAGTGCGTGCATACCAGGCTTCTAACAGACTTCTTATTCCGGAACCATCTGCCGGTACAGTCTGTATCCTACTGGTACCATCAACATGGGTAATAGCAGGATATAGGTCAGGATGCCTACAACGACCGACGACCTGCATATACCTAGTGTCACAGAAGCTGTCACTGAAATCAAAATACTGATCAGCATGCTCCTCCAGAACGACCGGTGCGAATGGTCTAAATTTTTGTCTGCGTTTGATTTCATTTACCTTGTCCTTTATTTCTGCGCCACGTGGGTCGGCCAACAGGCTTCTATTGCCCAAAGCTCTGGGCCCAAATTCTGCACGACCTGATGCCACTCCTACAATCTTGTCCTGGATCAGAGCAGTAATCAACTCCTCAACAGGATACGGCCCTGGTATTTCATGTCCCAGGAAAGCATTTTGCCAGTTGACCCGGCCGCCATAGGCCAAGGCAGCTGCACCCAGACTTGATCCAGCATCACCTGGAGCTGGCATGATCCAGATCTGATCGAACCAATCGCCCAGATTTCTATTGGCCAAGCAGTTGAGTGCTACACCACCTTGATAAACCAGGTTTGGACTCCAGTTAAATGCTCTGGCTCGTTCCATTACCGCATAAATTAAATCTTCAACCAAACTTTGTGCCGCTCCAGCAATGTCTTCGGGTTCAGAATCCCACATGAAGTCTGGCGCTACTCCGGCATGCAGGTTGTCTTGAAAACGTATTTCTTTTAGATCCTCTACCAGCTTGCCTTCCATATACAAGGCCAGACTGTCCTTGTTTTTGCCGTAGGCACTCATGCCCATGGTAATGTATTCTTCGTCCATTGGATGCAAGCCCACACGATCTGTGATGGCACTGTAAAACAGGCCAATTGAGTGCGGGTAACCTTGACGCCACAACTGTGTGTATTTGGCACGTCCATGTTGATACTCAGCACCCCAGATGGTAACAGTATCAAATTCACCAATGGCATCAATCACAACCAC
>Ga0208253_1000151_pt1 | contig 31506 bp, 26 predicted proteins | sample CryBogCBE10Oct08_FD_184573 | JGI IMG/M metagenome (GOLD analysis project Ga0208253, IMG submission 184573) | Freshwater microbial communities from Crystal Bog, Wisconsin, USA - CBE10Oct08 (SPAdes) | ecosystem: Environmental > Aquatic > Freshwater > Lake | place: Crystal Bog, Wisconsin, USA...
TGCACAATTTTTGTAAGCATCTTCAAGATGCTCCTGATTTTTTATATGTAGGAGATGCTGCTTTTTATGAAAAATGTGTAAAAGCACTCGTTGAATTTAAATGGCTTTCTCGTGTGCCCGAGAATCTCAATGAAGCAAAAAAATGGCTTAATCAAGAAGATATTTGCTATCAGTGGATTGATGGAGGCTATCGCTGTGCGTTGTTTGAGGAAGCTTGTTACAGTTCTGTAGAACAATGTTGGGTTTTGGTCCATTCCAAGAAAGCAGCTGAAAGAGAAAATAAAACTTTGGACAAAAAGATAGAAAAGCAACTGAAAAAAGTTCAGCAACAAGTATCACGTTTAAAACGAAAAAACTTTGAGTCTGAAAAAGACGCCCTTAACGATTGTCAAAGACGAAGAAGCAATAGAATTCATTCGATGCAGAAAAGGACGATTTATTGGCTTCTAATGAATAAAGGAAGAGAACTTGCCATATCTTAGTTTTTTATCTGAATACAAGAACCAGAATCAGATTGAAAAAAGTTTCGCGTTTATAAAAAATAAATCATTTCAATTAGCATCCGTCTTTTTAAAAAAACCTTCTCGCATTACCGCTTTAATGGCAGTGATGAGTTTCTCTTTAATGGTTTATGGATTTGCAGAACATCACCTTCGAAAAGTACTCCAAGAAAAGAAAGAAACACTCCCCAATCAATTAGGGAAACCTACATCTAAACCTTCTATGTCTTCGGTAATCAGAAAATTTAAAAACATTCAAGTCGTTATTTTTTCGCAATCTGAATGTACACGCAAACTGGTTGTGAATATGGATTATTTTACAGAAAAAGTCGTTCGCATTTTCGGACCGGCAGCAGAGAGATTGTACTCTTCTGCATAAAGAAAATTTAATCTTCAGAAAGGAGAATCAGATTGCAGTGAAATTAAAATGCATAAAAATTTAACTTTTTTTAATTTTTGATTTTTATATCTTTGCTGCAGAATGCGGGTGATGTTCAAGAATGAGCTATTAAGATTCACTAAAAGTAAATTTTTTAATTTATTTTTATTCTCGATTCTATAATGCATTAAGTCAAAACTTGTCACTCTCAAGATATTAAGTAAAACTTTTTTGTAGTTGCTGTAATGTCATCAGACAGACTACAATCATCTTTATTAAATAATTAAGATATAAAAAAAGGAATCGTTGTCTATTGTTTTCATATCCTGATGGTATTATTCAAAGAAAAAAAGCCAAGTTTTAAACGAGGGTCCCTGGATCCTTGAGGATGCCTGGAAGTTTTAAGTTCGGGTCTAAAAGGATATCCCCTCGCTCTAAATGAAGTTCGGATTGAAGTCTGACGCGGTGTTTGCCAGTAGGATGGCAGAGAAAGAATTCTAATTTTTTTCCTTCTAAATGAACAGGACTTACCAGGCGGCTGAGGTTGTTTCCCTGCAATCGTGGTAGCAGAGCTTCCAATGGTCGGTTGCTTTTGGCGAGGATTAAGTAACTGAAGGAAAGCGTTTTATGGTCTAAGTGGGCAAGAGAGTCCAGGGTACGTATGAGAGAAGGTCTCCACCAGCTTACCTGCTCGTGACACCAGTCCTCAGGATGACTCAATGCGCCACAACAGCGACTGCCTAAGCAAGGAAGCAGTACTTGCAATGAGGTTTTTTGAGCAAGGATGGCTTGTCGAAGTTCTAGGAGCTTGCGTGATTGGGCTTTCAAAGCAGGTTCTACTAAAATAATGAGCCCTTCTTCATGCAGGTGTTTTTCCCAGTGCTTGACGAGTAAAGGTGCAAGTTCTTGGGGAGAAAGATTGAGTTCATTTAAGCAAAAACTCATCAGCCAAAGATGAAATCGTGCATGCTTGGGTAAGAGGGGGCGCTTGAGATCGATTTTTTGCTGAAAAGCTTGAGTCTCCCACGGAAGATTGAGGTATTGAAAGTAATGTTCAGACCATTTTTTGCCTAAGGTGAGGATGGCTCGGTCTTGTTCCACAAGGCTCCAGTGAATACGAGAGGCTCCCATCGAAGCGAAGTGTTCTCCTGCTGCGGCTCCACAGGCCCCTGAAGCGGGTCCTGCTCCCCATTCGATGGCTTGAAGGTCTGAAGTTTGCCATTGAAATCCCAAACGCTTGAGTTCTGACCAAACAGAAGCTACACGAAAAAGATGCGATGGCATAAAATACAAAAAATACGCTAATCGCAAATGCTGAGGGTGGGAACTTTGCTTCCAGTAAGGATCTAATCCTTTTGAACTTTCTTGAAAATGCCGATTAAAAAGTCGGGAAAGACGAAGGATATGGGGTGTTATCGAGCGACGTAAGAATCGTTCGGATTGTAAGCAAGAGGGGTCTGCGAGATAGTTAGACTCGTTCAAAAACTCAGCAAGACAAGCTTCAAAAGGTGCGCCAAATCCGTTAAAAAGTGGTAGAGGTATTTTCATGGATTCAAGCTGTCTCAAAGAGGATGGTATTTGTAAAGAGCTTGCGTTAGATTGGGCATAGATGCATCGGGTTTTGGTGTTAGGCGCTTCATCTACTGCTTCGTACCTTGCGCAAGGACTCAAGCGGCGTGGTTTTAAGGTTCATTTTGGGGATCCTTGTGCTCAAAAACGCATCCAAGGAGCTTCATCTTGGGAGGCTTTAGGGCAAGTTTTACAGAATTTTAGTCGAAATTTTTCTTCAGACACTTTATGGGTGCATCCTGGCACGAGTCTTTGGGGAGAGCATTTGAAATTTTTGCAACTTGCTTCTCAGAAGGGGTTGCGTGTCATCGGTCCCTCAGAATCTCTTGCTTCTTTTCAGGATCAGTGGAAGTTTTTTCAAGAAGTCAGTCGGCTTCAAATTCCTCACGTAGTGCAATCTTTTGAAGTTTTAAAAAGTTATGCTGAGTTAACTCAATGGATGAAGGGATCAGAAAATCCTTGGACTTTGAGAAGTGTCGCTCGTTTAGGGAGTTTGGGGTATTTTTTGGCCGAGCATGGACCCTATTTAGAGCGTTCTTTTGAGCTTTGGTTGGAACAGCTTCGGCTACAAGAAGTAGAACCTTCTTTTTTTATTCAGCGTTTTTTTTCAGAAGCGAGGCATTTAGTCATTCCTTTTGTTCGTCTGCCAACAGGAGAAGTTCAGTTTTTTCCGATCACAGATGCTTCTTTACAGCAAGGTTCTTCTAAAATAATTGAATTTTGTCCTGTTTTCCGATTAAGCAATGCGGTGAGGTCTGAACTCTTTGCGAGAACGAAACGGCTTGCTGAAAATTTTAATTATGTTGGTTTAGGTTCTTTTGAGTACTTAGTGGAAGCAGAGCGATCGTATTTAGTCGAGGTGACGCCTCGTTTATCGACCCACTTTGCCCTTTGGGAGCAGGTGACAAAGACTCGGGTGGTGGATTGGCAACTTGCGGCATTAGGGTTTGATTTTGTTCCTGCATTAAAACTCTCACCGCAGTCTTCTTGGTCTGTTGCTATAGCGCTTCGTTTATGTGCTAAAGATTCAGTCTACCACTTGCCTCAACCTGGAAAGATAGAAGTTTTAGGGGTCTTTTCTGAAGAAAATGCAAGGCTTGACTGGAATTATCAGCAGGGAGAAGAGGTCGCTTACGATCACTTAGGATTTTTAGGGATCCTTCTGGTAGAGGCTTCCCATCGTAAACTTGCGATGATTCAAAGCATCCGTAGTTTAGATCGGGTTTGGATTGCGGGAGGCTTAAAAACAAATGAAAGGTTTTTGCTTGAAATTTTGAGGCATCCTTGGGTAGAGTCGGGGATTTTTCACCGTGGATTTTTAGATGAGGAGTTCGTTCCTTCAACGCGTCCTCCTCGAGATTATGTGTCTTTTGCCATGGGGCTTTGTGAAAAAAAAGTAAGCACTGAGGTGCGTTGGTCTGCGGCAGGAGAGTGGGTGAAGGAGAGAGAGGATGCGGGTGACGCTGGGCTGCAGGCATTGGCTGAGGCTTCTTTGATACGCTACTACATTCATCAGGTGGATGCTTTGAGCTTTATGCTGAGGATTCAATCTTGGCAATTTGATCTGAGGGCTAGTCAAAAAGAGAAGGCATTTTTAAGAGCCTGTGTGAGTGGGCGCGTTCATTTTTTAGGTTCGGCAGGTCTAGTGCCAAGAGGTCAGCTTTTGGTGGTTATTGAGAGTATGGGGTTTTTGGTGCCACAGTCGTTGACTCAAGAAGTTCAATTAGGGTATTGGCAGGTTCAAGTAGGGGATCAGGTTTTATTTGGACAGGCCTTGGCTCACATTCAAGGTATTTTAGGAGAAAGTTATCGCTCAGTATTCTAGAAAAATTTTATTACCTGGATGTACCAGAACTCAAATTTACCTGTCTTTGATGGAAGCATGGGAAAAAAATGAGTCTTGGATGTCCAAGTGCAAGGTTGAGTTGGATGTTTCTTCTTGCAGTCTTCAGATTCAAGGGGTTTCCTTTCAAGCAAAGATTCAATGCTATGAGGGTGAGGTGGATATTGAACTGGAATTAGGGTGGATGCTTCGTGCTTTTCAGTCAGAAATCGAGGGTAAAATTACTTCTTGGGTAGAGGAAGTTTTTGGAGTGAAGTGTTAAAAAAGCATTCTCAGGAAGTTTGGAAAGCTGCCGGAGCGATGGGAAGTGCGACTTTTTTGAGTCGTTTGATGGGGGTAGTGCGGGAACAAGTTTTTGCTTACTGGTTCGGAGCAGGCCATTTTATGGATGCTTACAATGTTGCTTTTAGGATTCCCAATCTTTTAAGAGATCTTTTTGCTGAAGGAGCGATGAGTGCCTCTTTAGTTCCTGTTTTCACTCAAACTCGGTTGCAAGAAGGATCGAGACGTGCTTGGCGGGTAGCGGGATTAGTTTTTAGGGCTGTCTTTTTCGGAGTGGGGGGGCTTTCTTTGATCGGAATTTTGATAGCTCCTTCGTTGGTGCATTTTTATGCTTCTTCTTTTCAATTGATTCCTGGCAAATTTGAATTAACGGTTTTGATGACGCGCATCTTATTTTTATTTTTTCCCTGTGTAGCTTTGGCTGCAGCTTTTATGGGAATTTTAAATGCTTGTGGTGTCTTTTTTTTGCCTGCGTTTGCTTCTGCTTTATTTAATTTGAGTTCTGTTTTGGTGGGCTTGGGTTTTGTGAAGCTTTTTTTGCATGTGCCCGGTTGGGAGCCGATTGTAGGAATGGCACTTGGTGTGGTGTGTTTGGGGGGGGGGTTCAGGCATTTTGTCAGTATCCTGCACTGAAAAAGGCGGGGTATGTGTGGATTCCTCAGCAAAGTGCTGATCCTCTTTGGTACCGGGATCAACGGTTGCGGCAGATGCTTGGGATGATGGTTCCTGGAACCTTAGGGTTAGCAGCTACTCAATTGAATCTTTTAGTCAATACGATTCTTGCTACTTCGGAAGGCCCTGGATCTGTTTCTTGGTTAAATTATGCTTTTCGGCTGATGCAGTTTCCCATTGGGGTCTTTGGAGTCTCTTTAGCTTCAGCGACCCTTCCTCAGGTAGCATTGCAATGGGCTCAAAAGGATTACTTAGCGGTAGAAAGGACGTTGTTGAGAAGCCTTCGAAGCGTTTTTGCTTGCAATCTTCCTGCTGCATTGGGATTAGCTTTTTTAGGGCCTTCGATTGTGCGTTGTTTGTTTCAATATGGACATTTTCAGTCAGAAGATACGCATGCTACTGCTTTGGCGTTAGCTATGTATGCCTTGGGTTTGCCTTCGTATTCTATGGTGAAGGTACTAGTTCCCGCCTGTTATGCTTTGGGAAGCACCAAAATTCCTGTTATTTCGAGTGTTTTTTCTGTTTTGATTACTTTAGTGTTGAATACTTGCATGGTACGTTGGGTAGGCTATTGGGGGCTTGCTTTGGGGACATCGATTGCAGCGATTTTCAACGGATTTTTTTTAACGCAGGCCATTCGTGTCATTTTAAAAAAACAAGGCGTGTTTTTTTCCTGGAAAGCCTTGTGGTATGCTTTCTTGTCTTATGGTGGGGTAGCTTTGAGCATGGTGGCGGTTGCTATTTTTTTTGAGGGTTTGCTTGAAACTGCAATACCTGATTCTGGTTTTTCTCAGTTTGGCTGGTTCGGGCTTGTGTTTGGGCGATGTTTGCGTTTGGGTTCTGTGTTAGGGGTAAGTGTTGCTTGGGTTTTGGGACTTGCTTATGTTTTGAAGTTGCCTGAGATGGTTCAGGTCTTTGAATCTATCAGCAGAAGGGTTAAAAAACGACGATGATCTCATTCACTGTTTTACTCTTAGCTAACTCAGAGTTACAATCGGGCAAATAGTTCAAATGGTATAAAATGGTTGCAATGAGGTTATAAAATGACAACACAAAAAAAAACGCTTCAATTACTATGTGGTAGCATCATTACGAGATTAGAAAATAAAAAATCAATCACTCTCTCTTCTCGATTGAGGCAGGTAGTGCGCGATGAAGTTTTTGCTTTGATTAGTCCTATCGTTTTGACGGATGAGGATTTAAGAGAACGTGCTTTGTCCCAAGTGGAGACTCAGGCTGCCGCTTTGGAGGATGCAGAGCTAGGAGAGGCTTCTCCTTATCGCTCTGCCAAATCTATGGTCAGGGGAATTTTGGGAGCCGAAGAACTCAATGGTTTCTATTTTCAAAGGCCTCCGAAATTAGTTGCTCAAGCTATTGTTGATTATCTGATGCGTTCTTCACATATTGATGATGTGTATGAGACAGATGAAGAATTAGAACAACAAATTCTTCAGATCGTGAGAGAATTTGTTCCTCATGTTGCTAGTTGATTTTTTGACTAAAATCTCAACACTGTTGAAACTCTAGCTGTGTCACAACCTGAAAAAGTGATGTGTCTTTTCTTGGTAAGTCCTTGATTTTTTTTTTAAAAAATAGGATTTTTTCTTGAGAAAAAAAAGTGGTTTATTTTTTGCATTTTTACATCCTTGAGATGTTTCGAAAATATGCATTTTTCCCTTTTTTTTTCGTGATTCTAAGTGTCCTTGCTTTTTGGACTCATGGACATCGTAGTGTGGACAGGTTGGGAAGTTGCCGCGGGCAATTGTTCTCCTTGCTTCATCATTTAGTGGTTTGGGAACGTGATTATCAGAAGTTGCACGGACATTTTACCGCACATCTGGATCAAGAGGTGTCTGTGTGCTATGAGGTGAAAGTTTCTGAAGCTTCTCAGAGCAAACTTTTGATTCAGGCTTTTGCTCGGCGAGGAGGTCTTCAAGAAAAAGATTGGGCTTCTATGGACCAGGATTTTATGCTTCGAGCTAATTTCTCCCTGATGCACTCTCTTTCTGAGCGCTCGCCTGCTTCCGGAGGTCTCGTTGTAGAAGTGGTTCCTTAAGCGGGAGTCTCTTGATTTTTTAACACTCCAAAAAATTTTTTTAACTATTTTTATAAATTCTACGATTTCCTTCTCAAAGTTTTCGCAATAGGAAGATGTCCCATGAAAAAAATTTAAGCAGGGTTCTTTTAAATTTTCATTATTTTACTTGAGATGAAGATTTCATGTGATTCTCATGTTGGGCACTACCCTCTGAGTGCTTTAAGAAGGACAAAGAAAAGTTGATGGTTGACTAAAATAGTCATTTATTATGGTTTTTCGAAATTTTAACCAGCTGTCAGGGTCATCTGAGTTTCACTTATCTCAGATTGTATTATTTATTTTTTTAATTTCAATCGATTTTGAGGTTGACAAGGTAGAGCATTCAAGAAGTCGATGGCGTCACCAATTTAAATAAAAATTGGTTTCATTGTCTCCTATCGATTCATAGGAAGGTAATTTTCAAGAAATTTTGAGCTTACGAATTCTCCATAGATCAGTTTTATTGTCCAAGGCTTTTGTAGTATCTTTCTTTTCCACAAACAGGTTGGGGTGTTTTTTGCATGATGAGGATATCAGTGCCTTTGAATGCCCAAGGACTAAAGCTATGCATTGTTCTCTCAAAAATACTTCTGATCACTTCGATAAATTTCTCAGAGAAAAAATTGTGTTCAGTAGCTATTAGAATAAGACTCAGATTTTAGTTGAGATTTATATTTAAGAGTTGATAACAGTATTTGTGTTGTTAGTCTGCTCGAACATCTTTTTAGGGGGCTAAAATGACTGGTTTTTAGGAATATTTTTTTTCTTTTAATTTTTACTACTGAGGAATTTTTTACAAGAAGAGTATTCGCAGATAATATAAAATCCAAAATGTCATTTTGATTTTTTGTTGAATAAGTTTATGAACATAATACTTTTAAATATTTTTCGATTGAGAATATAAAAAATATATATATTAGAGAAAAGAATTTTCTTTTGATTTTATTGAGAATGCACTTTAAGGCTTTGCTAGCGAAAAAATTCTTTGCGTTTATTTTAATTAATTTAAAAAAATTCATCAAAATGACATGAATCAATTAGGGCAACAATCTAATCGTTCATTTCCTGGAATTATTGAATTTTTTTCTAATGATAATAGTTTTTTTAAAATTTTTATCTTTTTTTGGTTTATCAGATAATTGGCCGTATAGTCTTGGGTTATATCATGTTTATCTTGAATTATTGCAATCTCTCTTAAAGAATTCGTTGAGTTTTAAACATAAAAAAATATTCTTTTTTGGATTATAAAATAAATCGATCTGTCTGTTTCGATGCTAACCAGATAAAAAACTAATTATTATTATCATTATTTAAAAAATCGTTATATAATTATTATATTAAAATTGCTCAAGACAGGATTGTGCGCTCGGTATGCGCAACAACTAGCTGGTGGAATGCCAGCTCCGGCCCTGAAAGGAGGGAATGGATAGACCAAAATCAAGGATGCCCAAAGAGATCAAGTTGCCTGAAGAAGGAATAACAGTTTGAGGGATGAGGCATCTGTAGAAAGATGAAGTCTGTGGCCCAAACGGAAGTGAACCGCTGTAAGGCAGGCCTCTGGGATCGAGTAGCGATGATTATGAAGGCCAAAAATTCTTTCCATAACAGAAGCGCAAGTAAGTGGGTAAACAGAGATTGAGTGGTTAGTGCCCCGGGGAAGAGCTGTTGTGTCTGAGACAACGTAACTACGACGTAGGATCTCTAAGTGAACCAGAGATGGGGAACTAAGGAGCAAGAGCTCTCCGATGAAACCGTAGTAGCCGTAAAACCAGGAGCCGATGAGGATACGGTGACGTATCTGAGGGTAAAACTCTTGGAAAGTGAACAGAAGTTCGAGGCGAAGGGTGGAATGTGTGAATGAGGAGACCGAAACTCAAACAGTAACCTGAGACTAGAAAGAAGACTTTCGTAGAGAAGATTAACGTATGAATGACTGCTTAACGAGAGAGTTTAAGAAAGAGCCATGCAAGGAGTGAAGGAAAGTTAGCCTATGGAAGTGAACTTGGGTCCTTTTGAGAGAATCTGCTCAATTCACCAACTTGAGCTAGCCTTTAGGGTAGGGAAAAGAAAGGGTGGAGCTCCAGGAATAGATGGAGTAACAATTGAGAGTTTTGAGAAGAATCTCTTGGAGGAAAGAACCCGACTCAACCAAGAAGTGGAGAGTTGGAGTTACCAACCAAGTCCAGTGCGTAAGGTAGAAATAGCAAAAGCTGGAGGTGGGGTTTGAGTGCTGGGTATTCCTACAGTCAGAGACCTTAGTTCAGGCTGAAAGCAGTATTAGAACCGAATCTTTGAAGCTCGGATTTTCTAAACACGGCTATGGATTTAGACCAGGACGAAGTCAACGACAAGCCTTGGAAGCGGCTCAAAAGACGGTGAAAGAGGGCAAAGAATACGTGGTAGACCTAGAGCGATTCTTTGAGCAAATTCACCACGATCGATTGATCAATCGGATGAAGCTACAGATATCGGACAAACGCATTTTGCGTCTGACGGGTATGGTGCTGAGATCTGGGATCATGGAAGAGGGTCTGGTGAGGGCGACTACGGCAGGGTTCTGCGCAAGGAAGTCCACTTAGCCCGTTATTGAGTAATGTGGTATTGGATGAGCTGGACAAGCAACTGGAACAATCGTGGACTACAGTTCTGCCGCTTGGGCGTATGACGCGAATATTTTCGTGCGTACGTCAAAAGCTGCAGAGCGAGTGATGGAGACAGTTAGTAAATTCATAGAGAATCGACTGAAGCTGAAGGTCAACCGAAGAGAAAAGTGAATCTGTCCCGAGGAGTAAAATTCCTGGAAATGACAATCAGCGACTCTAGCGATTTCTCCTCAATCTGAAAGCACGTGATCGAGTGAGGGAGCTCACCCCCCGAGGAACGTCCGAAGATACAAAGAGCACAATGGATGCAATCAATCGATGGTATAGGGGGTGGTCGAATGATTATCAGATGACCCAGTATCCATCGCAGTTAGCATCTATTGAAGCTTATACTCGGAGACGACTTCGAGCGAGGATCGTTGATCAACCGAAAAACAAGGCGAATCCTCTATGAGAATCTAGCAAGCAGGGGAGTTCCCGGTAGACTGGCTGCAGGGACAGTATATTCCAACAAGCGGAGATTTGTCTCATACCCGAGCGGTTGAAAGAGCTTATCCCAACGTCTGGTTTATCAATTGGGTAGGTCAAAAGACCCGGTCCTCGAACGGACTACCACATTGGTTTGCAGTGAACAAATGGATTAAATTCACATGAAGAGCCGGATACTGACCCGTAAGTCCGGTTCCGTGGGAAGTCGGTCCTCTTATCTGGGGGCCACTTACCCGAGTTTGAAAAACTTAAAACTTGAGTGATGCTCCGAAATTTCGTTGGCACTTGTTGAAAAAGCTCTCAAAATACTTCAAGCCCCATTCTGAAAAGCTTCTGTACTCCATCCAAGAAATGAAAGACCGCAGTGCATTCAAGAACTTATCTAATTACCCTATTCGATGCCTTTTGCGGAAAAGCTCAAGCAGATCTAGTAATCAAGCCTTGCTGAATGCTCGATAGAATTTTTCACTACTTGCTGCCGCTCCACCATACTACATGACAAGAAGGAATCAGCAAGTCATCAACCCCAAAGTTTTTCTTTTGCTTTTTTCTCAAGCAGTCAGAGTTGCCTTTGATTCATTGTATAATCCCGAAATCTTTCATAATTTTTAAAATTCAGCGTAATGCCAAATTCTTCATGGCTTTCCCTCGTTGACTCAGTAAAGCTTCATCCTTTTGCTGTATGCTGTGCCATGGTCACCATGAAACCTAATGCCATTATTGTCCTAAAAATTTCTATGAAAACTCGTGATCTTCCCTTAGAAATAATAAAAAAATCAAAAATCTAATAGTTAATGTATTCAATGCAATCAAAGAGAAAACTGAAATACTTCATCAGTGCGTACATCGACCCACTCCAATTGCTTGAAAGGTTTAAGTACCTCCACGAAGGACTCCTCTGAGAGAGTGCGTGAGCTCCCTTATTGCCGATTCTATTTTTAGAAATATTTAAGTGAGTAAGATTTTTCATTTTAGAAATTGCGGAAGCTCCATCATCACCGATCTTATTATCTGAAAGATCCAACTGAATAAGATTGCTCATTCCAGAAAGTGCACAAGCTCCCTTGTCACGAATTTCGTTTTGAGAAAGCTTTAAATGAGTAAGATTTTTCATTTCAGAAATTAAGACAACTTCTTTGTCAATGATATGATTTCTTGAAAGATCCAAATCGGTAATACTTTTCAATAGAGAAAGGCGGCTAATTGAATCGGCATTAATTCGATTACTTGAAAGATTTAAGTGTGTAAGACTTGATTTTTTCGAAGTATATTGATCGCTAAAAAAGTAGATATCATTTCGAGCAAGGTTTAAATGAGTGAGATTTTTCATTTCAGAAAGCGCTTCATTTTTCAGATAATTGATATCATTGTTTGATAGATCTAACGAAACAAGATTGCTCATTTTAAAAATTTCGTGAGCCGTCTCACCGGAAAGTTCATTTCCTGAAAGATTTAAAAAAGCAATATTACCCATTTTAGAAATTTTCATAACTTTTTCGTTGTTTATTTTACTATAAGAAAGATCTAAGCTATTGATATTTTTTAATTCATCAAATTTGTTAACTGCATCTAAGTGGATCAAATTGCGTGAAAGACCTAAGTGAGTAAGCTTAGGCATTGTAGAAATTGCTTCAATCATCTTAGGAGTAATAGTAATACCGCAATTACGAAGATCTAACTTTTCTAAATTCTTAAATTTTTTTACAATTGTATCTATAAATTTTTCATTAAATTCTCTTGCGTTAGTACCCAAAGGGTACTCGATACCATCAATAGATAATTCCGTAAGGGTATCAGGAATTTGCTCCAACATTTTCGGATTAAAAGTTGAATTAACGATTTCTAGTTTCTTAATCTGCGAATAGCATCCATAATGATTATTTTTAGAAGAAAAATAATCATTAGAAATCTTTTTTTCTTTGATAATTAAAGGGATATCTGAGCAGGCAGAAATGGCGCAATTGATAGATTTGGGAGACTTTTTAAGCTTTACTACATTTAAAATACCTGATGTTGGTAACATGCTCATAATATTTCTAAGAATGCAATGTTCAGAAAAAATAGCATCAAATCCTTTTTTCTCCTCGTTTGAAACTGCATAAGAAAAACTAGTCTTTAGTGTAAATAGCAAAGCAACTAAATAAATCATAACAATCAGTGGTGCAAATAGCGCGCTCATTAATGATTTTTTTTATTAAAAAAAATACACATGCATCATAAAGGTAATTTTTTTATAACAAAAAGAGATTCTTTGAAAAATCCTTCATAAGAATGATGCAGCTCTCTTAATATCAAGAACGTATTCAAGCATCAAAATGACAAGCAGATCAGAATACAACCATCTGTCAACCCAATCATCAAAGAGGTAAAATAAGACACCCCTAAAAAAAAATTATTGTATCTTCCGATTTCCTAAAGGACCTGAAATCGAATCAGTGGCATATCTAGAGAAAAACACAGCTACAAGTCAAACTGCTGGAGGGTGTAGCTCACGTTACTGCGACTTCCCTATTTTTGAAAGATGAATCGAGAGAAACCTGGTTGTTCAGCCGTTCAAGTTCAGCAATAAAAGCATATCGACGGTTTTATGCTAGAAAAAAGAAATTTTCTTTGCACAAAAAAAATCATCTCAAGCTCAAGGATAGATGCGTCACTCGAGCCGCTGTCTCAAGAGGGTTGCCAAGTTTTGAAAACAGGGATCCAACAAAACCGTTCTGAGTCACTTTTAACGGGAACAACTAGGTTAAAATAAGCTTTTGAAAGAGTATTGGAAGGAATCTGACCTCATTTCCTGTGAAATTATGCTTTTTTAATTTATAATTTCATCACCCCTAGCCCAGGAAATACCGAAGCGTTGTAACTTTTCTTTTGAAAAAATAAATACATTAAGATATCCATAAACTTTACAGAGAATGCTAAAGAGTTTGAGCATGATTTGTCGTTGTGGATCATTTTAAACAAAAAGCACATTCTTGCTAACAAGTATAAGAACCTACAATACACTACATAAAAAAGGATCATTAATGAAAACATATAAAAAAATTAAAATCATTGCTGTTTTTTTTCTTTCTTTTAATATAGCTTGGGCAATGCACACAGAAACAGAAGAACAAACATCAAATCGACAAAAAAAATCAAATTTGAATTTTCTAGACTTAAGCAATGATCATTATGCACTGATTCTGAGCTTTTTATCGCCATTTCAAATTGGAAAACTTATGATAGCTAAAAAAAGCAATGATGAAATTTATGAAATCGCGTGCAATATCTGCTCAGATCAATTATTGTCTTTTACAGGCAAAGATATTGATGATAAAGTTTTTTCTAGCATAGGAAAAGGTTGCTACAAAAACATTAAAAAACTAGACCTTTCTGGATCAAGATTTAATCCTCGCATGATAGTAATTATTCCTGAAACTTTGGTAGAATTATCGCTTGACGGTATGAGAAGCCCTAATGGCGATACACTTAAAAATAGCTCTCTTTTTTCCCATGATTCTATATTGATCAACGAACTTTTAGAGACTCTTGCCAACTTCAAAAGTCTAAAAAAGTTCAGCCTGAGTAAAAATCGAATCGGTGACGCTCAAGCCGCTAGAATTCTTGAGATTACAAAGGAACTGGGAATTACAGAATTAAGTTTAAGCGAAAACGAGATTAGTCATCTTGGAGTTTCGAACATTGCACAAATACACACGATCAAAACTTTAGATCTCTCTGATAATAAAATCGGAGAACGTGGGGCAGCATCCATTGCTCAAATGAAAGGAATCACGAAATTAAATCTTACGAAAAATCAAATCGGAGACACTGCAACAGCCCAAATCAGTCAAATGCAAGGAATCACTCACTTAGATCTTGCCAACAACAAAATTGGAGAAACTGGGGCAGCTCATATCGCTCAAATGCAAGAAATCATCCACTTAGATCTTGCCAACAATCGCATAGGAGAACCAGGGGCCGCTCACATCGCCCAAATGCAGGGGATCGTAAATTTGAATCTTAGCAATAATGAAATAGGAGCCTCTGGCGCAGCTCTGATTGCTCAAATACAGGAAATCACTCACTTGAATCTTTTTAACAATGACATCGGTGACACTGGAACAGCTGACATTGCTCAAATGCAGGGGATCGTAAATTTAAATCTTGGCAACAATGCAATAGGAGCCTCTGGCGCAGCTCTGATTGCTCAAATGCAAGGGATCACTCACTTGAATCTTTTTAACAATGACATCGGTGATACTGGAACAGCTGACATTGCTCAAATGCAACGGATTGTCTACTTGAATCTCCACGGCAATCAGATCAGCGATGATGGGGCATCTCACCTAAGGCAAATGCAGAAAATCACCCACTTAATTCTTTCTGACAATAAAATCAGAGCTACTGGAGCATCGTACCTTGCTCAAATACAAGGACTTAAGTATTTAAGCCTCTGGAAAAATCACATCGGTGATACTGGAGCGACTTATCTTGCTGGTATGCAGAAAATCACCCACTTAATTCTTGGAGAGAATCGAATCGGTAATAACGGAGCCATAAGTCTTTCTCAGATGAAAAGCCTCAAGTACTTAATACTCAGAAAGAATCGCATCAATGATATCGGAGCCCAATGCCTTTCTCAGATGCGGGGATTAAGGCACTTAAATCTCGAAAATAATTGCATCCGCAATCCTAAAACTTCAGGCCTTACTCAAATGCAGGGAATTACAAAACTTCCTCAAATGCACGAGGTCATCTACGTCAAGGGCTACAACGATCAAATGCCTGAACCTGTCGGCTTGTATTTTTAACGACAAGGCAGAAAAAGCATAATTCACTTGCAGTCTTTTTCACATGCTAAAAGTGAAACCACATGCTCTTAGCATGCAGATCATCGCCCAACCTATGTCACCTGAACCTCGATTGCGTGCCATCCTCCCCTGGAAGGGGGGAGGTCAAGCACATCTGAAAATCAAGCTTAAGAAAAATTTAACTTTTTCATCATGTTTTTATGCTTCGCACAACTTTCTGAGCATATGCGCATCCTAGATTGCGATGCATCGCATTTAACCCTGGATCATGGATGAGCCACCGCCTGGAGGCTGAGACCGATGAGACATGCCTTACTCTCTGAAGTATGTGCATAAAAATTGCATCAATTATGAATATGATTATGAAAAAAAATCAGACTCTTGGCTGCTTAGTCCTTTTATTTCTCAATACTTACTCAATAAACGCTGTTGCCTCTCTCCATTGCGCGCCTTTTAACATGAAGCTGATAGATTGGAGAGCCTGTTTCGAATCCATTTTAGCCTGTCTTTCAACTCAAGATGAGGAACATCAACCAATTCATCAAAAAAAAAAATATTTCTAATAACTATAAAGATATCAAAAAACTGCCTTTCACGGAATCAAACAATAAGAAAAATCAGCTAGAATATACTTCAGAGAGATCTCAGCAGAATACTTCGACTAATCTAACAATTAAGATACCAGGGCAAGACGAATTTCCAGACGGTGAATTATTAATAAGAAAAACAGAGACAATAACAGGAAATACACCTTGGCTACCAGGATACACTGACGCTTCTTACTATTCCCTGGACACTCAAAGAGAACGTTCCTTTTCTGAAGCAAGCAACAATTCCGCCTTTTCCGTGCAACCTCATCTTTTGCGGTTGCCTCCCTAGGCTACTTCATCAAGTCAGCATCACTTTTCTATTTCGCCAGAAATCGAAAAAATTTTGAGCAGTTGGTTTACAAAAAAAAAGTAGTTTATACGTCAAAGACCGAACCCCAAAAAATCAGAGAGAGAAATTTTAGGATGAACTCAGAACTCTTTGAAGTCTTCGTTGCAGGATGGATTAAAAAAGTACTGCAGCTGAACCAAAAGCTTTATTGGAGACTTTCTGGCTGCCTATTCACAAAATTCCTGAGAAGATGGGTACTATGCAAAAAAATTACAACAGATGCTCAAATATCAGAACTTGGTTGAAAATCATAAAAAAAACTTACATGACTTTTTTTTGAACTCCTAATGACAAGCACTTTTCGAAATGGGCATCCAATCCATCCTTTCAGTCTTTGCGATCACTTTTCTCAGATAAAAAACTGAATCTTAGAAAAATCGAATTTTTCTGATTTTTTTATGGACACTTAGGGCATTTTTTGACACTTTCAAAGGCATGAATTGGAAAGTAAAATCCGATCAAGCGGTAAAAGCCGCCTTAATCTTATACGCAATGAGTACCTGTCTTTCTATGAGCTTCATGAACGCAGCAATGGGCATTTTGCTCGTAGTGACATTGAGCTACTTACCTGAGCTCATGCAACCCTTGCCATCAGATCTGATCCGTTTTTGGCGTGCTTCCTGTTGGCTAATCGGAGCTTGCTTATTGAGTCTTATTTTCGCTTGGTACCACCCTCTGCAATTGGCCAATCATTCGGTCATCGTTCATTTTGGACAAGACATGAGCAAAACCTGGTACTTCTTGTTACCTTTTTGGTTCTTTCTCATGGGATCCAAGCTTTCTTCAGAGCACTATCAAAAACTGATCAAGTATTGGCTTTTTGCTGCTTTTGGAGTTTCTGCATTAGCTTTTTTGCAGTTTTATACTGGATTTCCTAGACCGCAATCGATTCCTGATTTACCAGGAAGATTTCATGCAACGCTATTTTTCGGACATCATTTGTCCACAGCAAGCATTTTGATTTTTCCTTTTTTTGTTCTTTTTACTTTGGGATTTTCCAAATGCTCCTACCAGGGATGGCATCGGTCTTGGATGATCTTAGGTGCTTGGGTTCTAGGCAGCGCTCTTTTTTTCACTTGGTCGAGGATGCTTTGGATTGCACTTCCTGTCGGGATAGGCATTTGGTGCTTAAGGGGTTTTAAGAAAAAATATTTTTTATGGCTCACACCATGCCTAGTCTTCGCTTATGGGATGCCTTTTGCTGCCATCCAAGCACGTTTTTTAAATTCCATGGGTGTTTTTGAACGCTTTGAGCTTTGGAAAGTCAATTGGTATTGCTTCCTCCAAAGACCTTTTTTAGGGATAGGCTTCAGAAAATCCGCAATGATGGCTCCTTGGTACTTTCAAGAAAAAGATCCCTCACACCAGTATTTTGTGAGCCACGCTCACAATAACATGCTTGAGATGTTAAGCGGTGTTGGTTTAGTGGGCACCTCGATTTGGATGTATTGGAACTACCGTGCCATGCATCTGGCTTATCAGTTAGCTCAAAAAAAAGGATTTTATGGAGATTTGGGTTGGTCTTTTTTTTGTGCTTGGATCGTTTTGCACCTCAACGGGTTAACTCAAGTGAATTTCTGGGAAGGTAAGGTGCTTCATCAGATGATGTGGTCTTTAGGTTTACTTTTCATCGCTCAGAAACACTCAACGCGTCAGGCACCCTAAAATGCTTTAAATTTTGTCGAATCGCTTCATAAAGCACAATACTTGCAGCATTCGCAAGATTCAAAGAACGTACCCGTTCATCCCACATAGGAATACCTACACTTACCTCGGAGTACTTCTTTAAAAGCACCTCAGGCAAACCCTGGGTTTCCTTTCCAAAAATCAAATAACTCCCGGGATGAAACCGGTATTCAAAAAGAGAAATTTGCGATTTTTTAGAAAAAAAAACAAGGTGCGACAAAGCAGGCAAAGTGCTGGCAAACGACTGCCAATCAGGATGCTTGTGCACCTGAAGATGCTTCCAGTAATCTAAACCCGCACGCCTTAACTTGGCATGAGAAATTTCAAATCCTAAAGGTTCCACTAAATGCAAGGTACTTTGAGTGGCCAAACACAAGCGACCAATAGAACCCGTATTTTGTGGAATCTCAGGCTCCACAAGTACTACCTGAAACCTCATTTAGGGCCTCAACGTGTGAATCAAGCGGGCAAAAGCAGCCGTCTCTCGAACATGCTCAGCACCTGTCATCCAAGCAATAACACGCTCAATGCCCATACCAAAACCACTATGAGCCACTGATCCATAGCGACGAAGGTCTAAGTACCAACTGTAACTTTCCTCTTTCAACCCATGCTGATGGATACGTCTTTTTAAAACTTCCACCTTTTCTTCACGTGCTCCTCCTCCAATAATTTCTCCATACCCATCAGGAGCAATTAAATCACAACCCAAAGCATACTTTCCTGACTCAACCGGGGGACCTCCCACCGTATCTGCTTGTTGAAAGTAAAAAGCCTTAATACTAGCAGGCATATGATGCAAGAACACAGGCTTGCCAAAAGCTTCACCCAAAGCAGTCTCATGAGGAGCCCCTAAGTCTTCTCCCCATTCAATGGCGACTGCTTGGTCTCTCAAGATCTTCAAAGCCTCATCATAAGAAATACGTGGAAAAGGTGCTCGAATAGACTGAAGCTTCTTAAAGTCACGATTCAAAAGCTCCAATTCTGAAGATTTTTTATCTAAAACTGTTTGAACCAAAAACTCAACGAGCTTTTCTCCTAATTGCATCGCATCTTCTAAGCCTGCATAAGCCATCTCAGGCTCAAGCATCCAAAACTCCGTAAGATGCTTCCTAGTTTTTGATTTTTCTGCCCGAAAAGTCGGTCCCAAAACATAAATTTTTCCAAAAGCCATGGCTCCCGCTTCTCCGTAAAGCTGACCTGACTGGGTTAAAAAAGCCTTTTCCTCAAAGTAATTCGTAGAAAAAAGCGTACTCGTTCCCTCACAAGCAGTAGGCGTTAAAATAGGAGCATCAAACCTGATAAATCCTTCCTGTTCAAAAAAACGCGCAATGGCTGCCATGACTGTGGATCGAATCCTTAAAATTGCCCACTGCCGCGAACTTCGAAGCCATAAATGACGATTTTGCATGAGAAAATCAACCCCATGCTCCTTAGGAGCAATGGGATAAGGCTCAGCAAGTGCAATGACTTTCAAACTATGCACAGCAAGCTCAAATCCTCCGGGCGCTCGAGGCTCCCTTCGCAATTTTCCGGATACCTCTACCGAGGACTCCTGCGTCAGCGATTCAAAAACCTCAAAGCAAGAAGAGGGACACTCCCCCGCATAAAGAATAGACTGCAAGATCCCTGTGCCATCTCGGATCACAAGAAACCGAATTTTTCCAGAACTTCGCTTGTGATAAACCCAACCCTTCACACAAACGACTTGACCTTCCCAAGCCTGAGCATTTTCAATAAAAAAGCGCTTATCCATGAATCAAAAACTCCGCTAAACTCCTAACATAAGCTCCACTTGCTCCCCGCTTAGGACAATAAGACAAATGAGACATATGGTATGCAGTGGATGCAATATCCAAATGAGCCCAAATGGTTTTTTTGCGAATAAATTCTTTTAAAAAACTAGCCCCTCGGATAACCCCCGCGCAACCATCGTTGCCAACATTTTTCATATCTGCAACATCCGATTTCAGATCTTCAAAATACTCCTCAAACAAAGGAAGCTCCCATATCTTTTCACCCTGGATGCGAGCACTTTGCTTCAACTTTTGTATCAAAGAACCATCATTGCCCAAAATAGCACAGCATTGCTTTCCCAAAGCAATGGAAACTGCCCCAGTTAAGGTTGCCACATCAATCAGCACATCAGGCTTTGCATCCTGGGCAAAATCAAGCGCATCTGCAAGAATTAAGCGACCCTCTGCATCCGTATTCACAATCTCCACTGTTTTCCCACTTCGGGCACGAATGACATTTCCAGGCTGAATAGCCCCCCCACCTGGCATATTCTCTGTGAAAGGCATGTAAGTCAGGATCCGCACGGGAGCATGATTCCATGCAGCAAGTAGCGTTGCTCCTAAAACCGTTGCAGCGCCGGTCATATCATGCTTCATCTCTTCCATTTTCAATGCAGGCTTCAGGGAAATACCCCCACTATCAAAAGTCACCCCCTTGCCTACCAAAGCAACCGTTTTTCGATAAGCCTTTTTCGGAATGTACTCCAAAACTACCCATCGGCTTTCTCGATGAGAGCCCTGCCCCACCGCTAAAAAAAGATCCATTTTTTGAGATTTTATCTGTTTCTCAGTCATGACAGAACACTTCAACCCGTACTTCCGGGCCAATTGTTTCGCTTGCTCAGCAAAAGTCACAGGAGTCCCCCAATTAGAAGGCTCATTCGACCAATTACGTGTTATAGCAACCGCCTCACCTACAGAATCCACCCATCCTAATACCCTCTTCAATTCCAAAAATTGCTTTTTATCCTGGGTGTGAAACACAAAGCGTGGCATTTTTTCATCCTTCTTTACCGATCGGTAACCGTGAAATCGGTAGGAAGCAAGGATCAAGCCTTCTGCAAAAGCACCGACCCAGGCTAAAGAGCCTTTCCAACAAAAACTATCCACCTTGACATTCAAAACCCGACACTTCTCAGAAACCAATCGGCTCCAAGTACTCCCTCCTAAAAGGCGTATTTTTTCTAAAAATTCGGGCTCCAAAGAAGCTTTTTCTTCAAGACCTAAACCGACTGACACTAGACCCTGCCTCCCCTCCCCAAAGAAGCCACGCACAGCACCGAGCTTGGCTTGTTGGCCTTGAATTTTGGATGGCATTTGAAAAAAAGCAACAATCGTCGTATCTGCTTCTTCAGAAGGCAGGTAAGACGCAATCATTTGTGGTAATGTACTCATAGCTCTCCTTTGCCCTTGGCAAAGTTTTCATAGCACATAGGTTTGAGATGTTGAAGCGTTATCACCATATTGTAGGGGGTCTCTTTAGAATTATTGATGCAAGCGTCGTGGGGGTCGCTTGGCTTCTGTCCTACTGGGTACGATTTCACCTTCCTATTCTTGAAATCACCAAAGGATTGCCCTCTTTCAGGAAATACGCAGCGCTTGGCCCCCTAGCCGTATCCCTCTGGCTCATCACCTTTTCTTCCATGAAAGTGTACCAATCTCAAAGGATGCTTCGCCGCACCCAGGAGATTCAATTAGTGCTCAAAGCCCACTTCACAGCCATCCTTTTTTTTATTCTCATCACCTACCTGTTCAGTGAGTACCACTACTCCCGTATAGTCATAGGATCCTTTGCCCTTCTTTCAGGTATTTTACTGATAACATTGCGTCTTGTTTTGAGAAATTTCTTACGATTTCTACGTGTTCACGGTTACAATTTAAGGCATATCCTCGTTGTCGGAGACGGCCCAAGCGTAAAACCCCTTCTTGAAAAAATTCGAAAATTCCCAGAATTGGGGTTTAAAATCACAGGCATTTTAACCCATGAAACCTCAACACTTGCTTCATTTCAGGGGATCGAGGTCCTAGGCCATTTTGGAGACATCCAAAAAATCCTAGAAAAATACAAGCCAGATCAGATCTTGCTTGCCTTAGCCAGAAACCAGTATACTGATTTAGAAAAAATTCTGACACTTCTGAAGACAGAAACCATCCATATTCAACTCATCCCCGATGTGACAGAATACATCACTTTAGGCTGTGAAATAGAAGATTGCGACGGACTCCCGCTTCTTACATTAAATCAATCCCACCTCATCGGTTTTTCCAGCATCCTCAAGCGATCAACGGATATCGTCCTGGCATCCCTAGGATTAATCCTCCTTTCTCCTTTACTCCTACTGCTGAGCTTACTCATTAAATGTACTTCCCGAGGAAGCATTTTGTACCGACAAGAACGCATGGGATTAGATGGCATCACCTTCAGCATGTTAAAGTTCAGATCTATGCAAGAAAATGCAGAACAAGAAAGCGGAGCCGTTTGGGCCTCAGCTTCCGATACCCGAAGAACCAAGCTCGGAACTTTTTTAAGAAAAACAAGTTTAGATGAATTACCTCAGCTTTGGAATGTTTTACACGGAGAAATGTCTTTAGTCGGACCAAGACCAGAACGTCCTATTTTCATTCAAAAATTTAAATCAGAAATCCCCCACTATATGCTCAGGCATAAAATGAAAGCTGGGATGACAGGCTGGGCACAGATTCACGGCTTCAGAGGCAATACTTCCTTAGCAAAACGTATCCAATACGATCTTCACTACATCCAACACTGGTCCTACTTTTTAGATCTAAAAATCCTAGTGCTCACCCTGTGGAAGGGGTTTAAAAATGCCTACTAAAATAGTCAAAAAAATAGACCAGTATATTCTCGAAGAAATTACCACTACCCTTTTAGGGGCAACAAGCTTCATCATCTTTGTTTTGCTGATGTTTCAAATTTTACGTATTGCCGATTACCTCATTGTTCATCGAGCATCACTATCTTTGATTGCTCAAATGACTTTTTATTTATGCATTTCTTTTTTGTCAACGGCTTTACCTCTTGGTTTTCTGATTGCTATTTCTGTAGGATTTGCACGTTTGTCTTCAGACAGTGAGCTCATAGCCATGAAGGCCCATGGTTACAGCCTCCTTCGTCTTGCACTTCCTGTCTGCGTGCTTGCCTCAGCAGTCAGCATTTTTTCAGCACATATGAGTCGTAAATGGGTACCACAGAGCATGTGGGCTACCAAAGAAATTCAGATAAAAATTGCAAATTCCAAGGTCGTCACAGCCATGCGAGAAGGCACGTTTAACACAGGATTTTTCGACCTTTTACTGTTTGCTGACGAAATTGACTCAAAAACAAACCGTCTTCACCATATCTTCATTTATGACGAACGAGAACCCAAAAATCCTCTCACCTACGTCGCTCAAGAAGCAGAAATCATCTCTTTAAAAAGCAACTCAGAACTAGGAGCAGCCGTACTACTTCGACTGTACCAGGGATCTGTCCACCACAACCATCTGGACACGAGTGTGTATGAAAAATTAGATTTTGCAGCCTACAATCTCCATCTCAATGTTAATGAAAATCAGTATATCGCAGTCCCCAAACCCCAAATGATTGCACAATCCCATTTACTTCAAAAAATTCAAAAAACGACACCCATGACTCAGGAAGGACGCCAACTTCGTGCGGAATACTGGAGACGTATTGCAACGACACTGAGTCCTTTCGTTTTTGTATTTCTGGGTATCGGTCTCGGCTCTTTTCGACAACGCACTGTCAAATCAGGCCCACTTCTCACAAGCTTTCTCGTCTTCTTCTTTTACTGGATATTACAAATACTTGGCACTGAAGCAGTGACACGTGAAATCCTCCCTCCTTGGATTGCGATGCAAATTCCAAACGCACTAGGATGCGTGGTAGGTTGGATAAGCTTTAAACTTTGTGGATAACTTTTTACGAATTCATTCAAATCGATCTCTTTTTCAAAAAAAACCAAATAAAATCGATAAATTACCTCATGTGGATAACTCTATCATTCGATGTGGATAACTTAGTTCTTAGGTGTCAAATTTTGGTTACTCTTTTCAATAGCAGGATCAACTACTTGCGGCAGTGCCGGCTGAGTCGCAAGTTTGTCGGTAACAGATTGTATCCAAGATTTGACTTCCTCCGAGGAGGCTCTAAAATACGTCAAAGTACTCGTGTCATGAATGAGAATAGGGCCTAAATGCGTCATGATTTCAGGGGTATGATTATTGTAATTGACCAATAAAAAGTCAGGATGAGATACTTGAAGCCAAACCTTTTCTCGGGCTCGAAGCACCAATATTTTTCCTTTCCGAACAATGAATTTTCTCATAGGCCGGTCATCCGCTTGATAACGTACCCAAACATCTTCTAAAGTTTTGGAAATAAGTTTATGACGAATCTCATTTCCTTTCAATTCCACCCCTGAATCCAAAAGATCGATAGTATGAGCGGTAGAAGATTTCTCCACATCGATCTCTTCCGAAGGCTTCTCTACAGGCTTCTCTACAGGCTTCTCTACAGGCTTCTCTATAGGCTTCTCTACAGGCTTCTCTAGCAAAGGTAGTGGCTCGGACAAAATAACAGGACGTGCTTCGCGTAGTTTATCTATGTGAGAATGCCTATGATGCCGCAAAGAAGGCTTCAAAATAAAAAAGGCAACCCCTCCTAAACCTAAAAAACTTGCAATAGCAATGGTCAAAAAAGCGCGATTGGGTTGATCTCCATCTTTTTTATCAAAAGCATAGCCACTATGGCCGGAATCACGATTGGGTCTTTCTACACTCCTTCGCACTATATAAGCATCAAACCGAGCAAGGACTTCCTGAGCATCTAAACCCACAAATCGACAGTAAGAAACGACAAACCCACGAATAAAGGGCTGAGAGGGAAGATCAACATAGCGATCAGCTTCTAAAAAATGAAGCGTTTTGACCCCAATCTTCGTTGCAGAAGACACCTGTTCAATGCTAATCGAGCGTTTTTCTCGTTCACGCCTTAAAAATTCCCCTAAACTGACTTCAGTTTCAATCACAAAATTCCTCTTTCAACTTAAGGTAACTCTTGAAGCTTCTTCATAGCCCGATCCGCAAAATCTGTATGAGGATAACGCTCTTGAATCTCAAGATACACCTGACGAGCAAGATCAATCTGCCGATTTTTTTGATAGGCTAAACCAAGTGCTAAAACTGCATCAGCATACCCTGCACAAAACTTGCGTGTCGCTTGCTGATAATCTGAAATCGACTCCTGCAGCCGTCCCTGCTCAAAAAACACAAGGCCACGGTAATAATACGCCACGCAGGCATGCGAAGCACCGCTGACAATCGCCTGATTCAAATGCTCTTTGGCACGATCATACTCTTTTTTCTGATAATACAAAATACCTAAATTCGTCCAAGCTTTATAACTATCCCGGTACAAAGAATCATGGGCTGCTAAATTCAAAGGCACCAGGGCTTCCTCTGATCGCCCTTGATCCATCAAAAGCTTACCTAATGTATTATTTGCATCCGAATAATCGGGTTTTAACCGAACCGCTTCTTTCGCTTCGAACAATGCCAATAAAGCATCTTGCCGTTTATGGTACGCTAAAGCTTTGGAATGATGCAATTCTGGGAGACTGTGATCGAGCTCTTGCGCTCGAGCAAGCTGCTGAAGTGCTCCCACAGGATCTCCTTCCAACAAAGCTCCGTTGGCAATTTCCACAAGCATCCGCGCACGATCTGTTTTGCCCACGGAATGATGCCCCCCCGAAGCGCAGCCTAAAACTCCCCCTAAACACAAAAGCAACCACATTTTTCCAACGTAAAAGGGAATTGACTTTCTGTCAATTACCCGATCGCATCGCCTGATGATCTCAGCTAAAATCCGCCTCGCGGCAGCTTTTCTTACGCAGACAAGTCCGATTTTGCCCCATTTCGCAAATACCTCAGCCCAAGCACCCCCAAGCAGGAGTGTCAAAAAATACGAGTACAACCTGGGACACAAAAACCACTACTCAAATCAGCCTAACCCAAAAAACGCAAATAAGCCCCACATTCCACGTGGTACGTTTGAGGAAACAAATCTAAAATCAGCACTTTTTCTAATGTCCATTGGTTTTTTTGCCAACCCTCCAGATCACGTAGCCATGCATCTGTATGACAACCAATCGCCACTAGTTCCGAAATGCCCAAACGCCGAAATGCAGTATGGATCTTTTCCAGATCTCTGCCCAAACCTCCTCGAGGAGGATCTAAAATAGCGACCCGTTTTCCCTCCTGAGAGGGTACAAAAGCACGCTCTATCCAAGGCACTACAGGAGCACGATGTAAGAACACACCCGGCTCATCCGAACGATGGATACTGATATCCACACAATGAATTGCACTCATGGTAGCAACAAGCCCTGAACTTAAATTTCCAGAGCCCCCATAAAGATCGTACAAAATAGCTCCCGGAAAACTCCTGAAACAACCTGCAACCCAAGACTGAAGATGGACATTTTGTTCCTCATGGACCTGACGAAACCCTCTTCCCGCATGCGGTTCATTCCAAGTACGACGAACCTCAGTTCCTTCAACTTCCACTTCTAACTTAAAATTCCCTCTACCCTCTCCTTCTAACTGAAAATCCTTCCAACTCGCATTAATCGCAGGATGGGCAATATCACACCGATGAACAGGCACTAAAGTACGAGAACCCGATTGAAAAAAACCCAATTGCCCTTGATCCCCCCTGAGCTGGATCCGATTGCGGTACTCCCAAATACTCTCAGCAGGGATTTTTTGCACCTCCACCGAACACTCATCCCCAAAAGACCTCCGAAGTCCCTGCAAAACTCCCTCAACCTTCGTTTTCCACTGAATCTCATAAGGCAAATGCTGCCAATGACAACCTCCACAGATGCCAAAAGCAGGACAACGTGGTTTCTGTCTCAATGAAGAAGGCTGTAAAATCTCGATTAACTGCGCTTGTCCATAATGTTTTTTTTGACGTAACACACGGACTCTCACCACGTCTTCAGGGGCAGTGTAGGGAATAAAAAAAATACAGCCTTCTTCATCACGAGCAACACCCGCTCCCCCACGAGAAAGATCAAAAACCAAAAGTACTTTTTCCATCACTTTTAATTGTGTCACAAGTTTTTCAGATCTGTTATTCCTTTCAAAAGACCTATGCCAAAAAATATTCGAAATTTTTGTATCATTGCCCATATTGATCACGGAAAGTCCACTTTAGCCGATCGGCTCTTAGAAAAAACAGGCACTGTGCAAGCCCGAGAAATGGAAGCTCAGTTCCTAGATACCATGGATATCGAGCGAGAACGTGGAATCACCATCAAGGCTCAAAGTGTTCGGTTGAACTACCGAGCACAAGATGGTGCCCATTACATCCTCAATCTCATTGATACCCCAGGCCATGTGGATTTTACGTACGAAGTCTCACGATCGCTTGCTGCTTGTGAAGGAGCCATTTTAGTGGTGGACGCCTCGCAAGGAGTCGAAGCTCAAACTTTAGCCAATGTTTTCATGGCGTTAAATAGCAATCTAGAAATATTCCCTGCTATCAATAAAATAGACCTTCCCTCTGCCCATCCAGAAGCAGTTTTAGCAGAAATTGACAGTAGAATCGGTCTCGTGGATACCGAACGCGCTGTGTTTTGCAGCGCCAAATCAGGATTGGGTATCGATGAAATTTTAGAAGCTATTGTACGTTATTTTCCTGCACCTGAAGATAACGACGACCAACCCCTTCGCGCTTTGATTTTCGATAGTTGGTTTGATCCTTATCAGGGGGTCATCGCTTTATGCCGCATTTTTGATGGAGAAGTTTCACAAGGAACAAAAATCAAACTCTTTCATACAGAAAAAACCTTTGAAGTTCAAAAAGTCGGAGTTTTTTCTCCTAAATTCCAAGAAGTTCAAAAGCTTTCCAGTGGAGAAGTAGGAGCCATTGTCTGTGGTATGCGCGACGTAAGAGACCTTCGTGTCGGAGATACCATTTTCGATGTCCAACACCCTGCTTCAAAAGCTCTCGCAGGTTTCAAAGAAATCAAACCGATGGTTTTTTGTGGTGTCTATCCCATTGACGCAAATCAGTACCCTGATCTCAAAGAAGCTTTAGAAAAACTCAGACTCAATGATGCCGCAATCAGCTGGGAACCTGAAACTTCAGGAGCTTTGGGATTTGGATTTCGCTGTGGTTTTTTGGGCCTGCTGCACATGGATGTTGTCCAAGAACGCTTGGAAAGAGAATACCGACTCAACTTGATCACTACAGCCCCTTCCGTAGTTTATGAGGTGATCCAAACGAACCAAGAGGTGCTTTGGGTAGACAACCCTTCCAAACTTCCAGAACCCACACAAATTGAAAGCATCCGAGAACCTTATATTCAACTGACACTTCAGATGCCTCAGGAATTTGTAGGAGCTGTCATGGGCTTATGCAATGACCGAAGAGGCATTCAGGAAAAAATGGACTATATCACCCAAGATCGCGTTTCGCTTGTGTATCAAATGCCTCTGAATGAGATGGTATTTGATTTTTATGACCGTCTCAAAAGTGCCACGAAAGGCTATGCCTCCATGGATTACGAGCTCAAGGACTATAGACCCTCCGATTTGGTCAAATTAGATGTTTTGATCAACGGAGAACCTGTTGACGCACTGTCGCTCATCATCCATCGAGATAAAGCCGCGTACCGAGGAAGGCAACTCGTGAAAAAAATGAAGGAACTCATTGCGCGTCAGATGTTTGAAATCGCTATCCAAGCTGCCATTGGCACGAAAGTGGTCGCACGAGAGACCATTTCTGCTTTAAGAAAAAATGTCACGGCAAAATGTTACGGAGGAGACATTTCTCGTAAAAGAAAACTGCTTGAAAAACAAAAAGAAGGTAAAAAAAGAATGAAACAGGTAGGAAGCGTCGAAATTCCTCAAGAAGCGTTTTTAGCCGTTTTAAAAGTAGAATGATCCTCAAGCAGTACCTTGGCACAGTAGTACTGGCACTGATATTGGGAACCTTGATACGCCTTTTTTTGTTGCAAACGTACCAAATCTCAAACTCAAACATGCAGCCCAATGTTCTCAAAGGTGATCTGATTTTTGTCGCACAATGGCCTGTTTCATTTCAATATTCCAATTTCCCCCAGCGAGGAGATGTCGTCATTTATACTACAGAAACAGAAAGCAGCGTCTCACTGAAACGAGTCCTGGGAATACCCGGAGATCGCATCCAATCAAAAGACGGAATTCTCTACTTAAATGATCGAAAACTCAGTGACGCAAGCTCCAAAGGCTGCTTTGAAGAAACCTTAGGAAGTAAAACCTACTGTATCTGCCGAGAAACCTCCCCCATACAAAACTTTGAACCTCAAGAAGTTTTTAAAGATTTTCTTTTTGTGATAGATGATTTTCGAGTGGAAGCCCTGAAAACCTCCCATTACAGTACCTGGGCCATGATTCCCCAATCTTCTGTGAAAGGCAGAGCCTTGATCAGATGGCTTTCTTTGAAAAACCGCGAGAAAACCCCAGGACCATCTTTCTTGCGTTTGGACAAAATGCTTCAGAGGATCCGTTAGCGTGTACCAAAAATACCTAGAACCCGTGATTGAAGACTTCACAACCGGTGAGTATTACCGTGAGGTCTATCAAGCCAAGCAAGAATACTTCCATAAAGCAGGAATCGTTTATGAGGACGATCCAGAATTTGAGCAAAGGATGTGTATTTTCATGGATTGGTACCTCTTTGATCGAGACCTTCCCGGGGTAGACCTTCCTCCCATCCGGTACTATTTCCGTAAGAACAAGCAAAGGTTCTCTCATGAAGAGCTCACCGTCTATCAAGATTTTTGTCGTACCATCCACTCGATTTTTCGATTAAAAAGCTTTGCCTGGAATCGAAAAAAATTTACTATTGTGGATTTATTCTCTAAAAAAACGCATGCTGTCATAGATTCTGAAATGAGCCATGGCTTTGCTCGAGGAGACATTTTCGAGGCAAGACTCATTCCCTTTCAAGGTGCCAATGAACTTTCTCGAGGGTTTTGTTTTCATCCCGCTGAAGTTCAGTCATTTATTTTAAGTGAAGTCAAAAAAGTCAGATTTCAAGACAAAAGTCGCCAGACCAAGCTAGTCTTACAACTAGCTTCCATGAAATTAAAACACTCACGCTTCCCCCACATCGACATCCATCATATTTATAAGCTTGAGTCAAAATTTTAACCGTCAAAACTGAAAGAATAAACCTTAACCTGAATGTACTAAAAAAAACCTTGCACCTACCTGAGACCTTCATTAAAAAAGAAGAGCAGGTAGTTGATTTCGTCTACACTTAATTCTATAAATTGAGAGTAGGCGATTTGACTGAGACATGGTTTGGTTTTTCATCAAATATGAAACAAGGAGTTTCTATGAAAAAATGGATACTAGCGTTAATGGCAGTTTTTAGCATCTCTCAGATGGGATGGATGAGTCTTGCTTCTGCGGAAGAAGGCGCAAGTCCAAGCGCCATGGAGGGAGAGCATGCTAATAAGGAAGAGCAAGAAGTAAAAAAGACTTCGCACAAGCCCAGTCATCACAAAAAACAACATAGAGGAAAGCACCACAAAGAGGAAGGCAAAGAGGGCGAAAGCTGATCTTCGACACCAAAGCGCAATAAAAATGAGAGGCCCCCAGCCAAAGCTTGGGGGCTTTTTAGTTTGATCACCCGGTCTTTTGACATTATCATAATACCCATCTCCCTCTTCAAATCCCAAAAAATATTCCCCCAATACCTCCGCATCTTCTTTGAAACTTGATCCTTTTTCTAGATACTGCCTTTGAGACATTTTCCCAGATCAACAACGTCTTTCGGACCCAAAAAGATCATGCCACCTATGGATAGTTGCGTTATTGGCTTTCGTGGATTTTTTGTCTTTTTTGTTCCAACCCGCATTCCTCACCAAAATATAAAAATATTTCAAATTAGCAAAAAAGTAGTACAGGAAAGAACACTCCCCCTACCAAGTTAAAATTTGGAGCTTGAGAGAATAGACAAAAGCCTATGATACAGATACGATAGGGTATCTCGCATCAAAGTGATAAGAAAGAGCTACCATGGAGTTTAATGCAGCGCAAATAAAACCTGAATTTTTAGGCCATTTAGGTATTCTTACAGCGGTTATCGAAAGACTTGGGATCGTAGAAAAAGTAAATGCAAGAATCTCTGTTTCTAAAGAAAAGGGGGTCAAAAGTGAGCATGGGTGTTTAGCTGCCATGATTCTCAATGCTTCGGGATTTATCGATCATAGACTCTATCTCTTTCCAGAGTTCTTAAAAGACAAGCCTTTGCAGAGGCTATTTGGGGAAACTTTACAGGCAAGTGATTTCAACGATGATGTTCTTGGACGATTTTTAGATGCAATTCATGAGTATGGGGTTACTGCTTTTTTTTCAGAAATTGCACTTGAGATAGGCATAGCTGAAAAGCTTTTGGGAAAAAGTAGTCATATGGATACAACTTCTTTAAGTGTCCATAGAGAATATAAAGATTCTGAAAAAAACTCAGTCAATGAGGGAAATCTATCGGAAGCAAACCCTGAATTTGGTCACTGTAAAGACTATAGACCAGATCTCAAACCAATGGTTTTAAACCTCACCACTACAGGTATAGCGGCTTTTCCCGTTTGGATGGAAGCTCACAGTGGAAATGTCTCGGACAAGAAGGTCTTAGAAGCAGCTGCCTCGAGAGTGCACAATTTTTGTAAGCATTTTCAAGATGCTCCTGATTTTTTATATGTAGGAGATGCTGCTTTTTATGAAAAATGTGTAAAAGCACTCGTTGAATTTAAATGGCTTTCTCGTGTGCCCGAGAATCTCAATGAAGCAAAAAAATGGC
>Ga0208253_1000164_pt1 | contig 30213 bp, 69 predicted proteins | sample CryBogCBE10Oct08_FD_184573 | JGI IMG/M metagenome (GOLD analysis project Ga0208253, IMG submission 184573) | Freshwater microbial communities from Crystal Bog, Wisconsin, USA - CBE10Oct08 (SPAdes) | ecosystem: Environmental > Aquatic > Freshwater > Lake | place: Crystal Bog, Wisconsin, USA...
CCCAATGATCGCCAACCAAATCCTGGCATGTTAGGCTAGCTCAGTAATTGTAATTGGGCCAGTTGAACTGTTGGCCGCAAATGCTACCATTGTTTGGCCGGGAGTTGCTACAAAGAACTCCACACCGCCCGCTGGAATTAAAAATGCATTGTTGTTGGCAATGTTACTGGTAACTGTAAAGCTACTAGTTGTTAACCCTGTGCCTACTAGCACCCAAGTATCTTGGTTCACCGCTACGCGAATAATACTACATGTTGAGCTAACAGTTGAAGATACTGCGCATGATGTAGTTGTTGTAAAACTTTGTGTTGTGCCTGGGTTATAAGCACCTTTTCTAACTGTTAACATATCTTATCCTTTTTGAAGGTTTCTTAGTGTTATTTATCGTTAAATAGCTGACTATGATTAACAAAGAACCATTCGAACGACTTATACAAGAACTAAAAGAAAACGGCAAATATCGTGTGTTTAATGATATTGTGCGCGAAGCGGGTAAATTCCCTACTGCTATTTGGTATGGGCCTTATAACATTAAAAACATAGTTAATTGGTGTAGCAATGACTACTTGGGCATGGGCCAGCATAAAGTTGTATTAGATGCCATGCATACCGCATTGGATCATACAGGATCAGGTTCAGGTGGTACACGTAACATTGGCGGAAGCAGTCATTATCACAAAGCACTAGAGCATGAAATTGCCACGCTACACAAAAAGGAAAGAGCTGTATTGTTTAGTTCAGCTTATGTAGCTAACGAATGGACACTAATTGCTCTAGCTAAGATTATTCCAAATATAGAGTTTATATCGGATGCTAACAATCACAATAGTATTATTGTAGGAATACAACATAGTCGTGCAGACAAAGTCATATTCAAACATAACGATTTAGAAGATCTAGAACAAAAGTTAAAGATTAGTTTTGCACAAGGTAAAACTCCATGTATAGTATTTGAAAGCGTCTACAGTATGGATGGAGATATTAGCCCGATGGCAGAAATATGTAAGCTGGCTGAAAAATACAAAGCCATTACCTATATTGATGAAGTTCATGCAGTAGGGTTGTATGGTAAAACTGGCGGCGGCAAAATTGAAGAACTCGGGCTTGAAGACAAGATAGACATAGTCAATGGAACCTTGGGAAAAGCCTTTGGAGTACAAGGAGGCTACATTGCTTGCGATAGCATTGTGGCAGACGCTATTCGTAGTGTTGCCGCTGGTTTTATCTTTACAACTAGTATGAGTCCTGTTAGTTGTGCTGGAGCACTAGCCGCAATCAAATATTTGAAAGATCATAACTGCATTAGAGACAAGCATCAGGAACGTGCTCGCAAACTTAAACATAGATTGAAGGTAGCAGGGATACCTGTAATGGAGTGTAGTACTAGTCACATTGTTCCTGTGCTAGTAGGAGATGCTAAAAAGTGTAAAGCTATGAGCGATGCATTGTTAAATGACTACAACATTTATGTGCAACCAATTAACTATCCTACAGTTGATGTGGGAACGGAGCGGTTGCGTTTTGCACCTACTCCGTTTCACGATGATGGTATGATTGAAGACCTAGTTAATGCTTTAACTGATGTCTTTAAGCGTACATACTAATAAGTTCCATAATACCAAAGAACAATGCAGCCTTGACATGATCAGCATTAGCTTGCTCTTGTAACTGCTGAGTGTTAATCATATCTTGTAATACTTCTTTGGCTTCACTAGGACTCATTTGTCCTGATTGTACCGCTTGATTAACTTGTAGTGCATATTGCGCACGTTCTGCGGCCCATTGGTCGCCACTTTGTGCTACTTGAATTAATTGATCGCTCATTAGAATCTCCCTTGTACGGTTGTTGCGATAATGTCAGCTTGTTGTATCAAGACCTTTTTCTTCATATCACAGTAGATAGGACTAACTGGGCCTTGCGCTGTTCTGTCTTGGAACTCCTTAATGGTATCCATCATGACTTGATCCAACTTAGCCATGTCTCTGGTACCTTTGGTATTGGCATATAAGTCATACCATTCTACTTTCATAAACAAATCATGTAACTGCGGCTTAACATCTCCTGTGCAGTCAATATGTCTAGCAGACTGTTGCATGTCTGTAACTATCTTACTTTGATTAGGATCCCAAAAACTAGGAATCTGATCTTTAATTGTTGTACAGCCTGCCAGTGATACTAATAGAATCAATAATAGTTTTTTCATTTTTTGTGTCCTGATTTCATGTTAGCCATCCAATGTGCTAACTGTGCCGCACGACCATGATGCCCTTTAGCAAACTTACGTAAACTCGTTACACTACCTTTAGTTGGCACATGATAACGTTTGCTATCTCCTTTGTCTTCGGGATGACGTCCGTCAGCAAAGTTTTCAAATGGTATGTTAAAATTTATGCCAGCTCTGTGAGGAGCAATATACGTAGACACTGTGTTGTCGCCACCGCTTATTGGAGCAGAATATCTTAATGTAGGTTTAACATCATCTGCTCCAATAGGTTTGCCAATACCTATAGCAAATCCATGTCGGGGATCACCTAAACCTACAAACTTATCACCTGCTTGATTAATACCTTTGAGTCCTGTTTGTGTAGATATTTCTGCACCAGGATTTTTTGGATCACGGGGGTTGCCCATATCCTCGCCCATCTCTCCGTGGAATGGTTTGACCCAAGTAAATCTAGTATCGGCTGGAATCCACTTAGCTCCTAATCCTCTGGCACCTTTGGCAGGGTCAGTATCGATTAGTAACCATCCCTTCTTATCACTAAATTGCACATCATGTGCTTTGCGAAGTATTCTAACTATTTTTCCATTAGATTCTAGTTTGCCCATGAAGGCAACATCTTCACCGTGTTCTTCTTCCATAGGAGGAGTAAGCGCAGGATATTCACCCATGCCAGGCTTTTTCATATTGGCTAGATTTTCTTTTATCCTCTTGCCATCTTTGTTATACTTGCCAGATTTCTTTTTAGAAATAGCTATCGCAGCCTGAATGGCCGCGGCATTTTCTGTAAACTCTCTGGCTCGCATTATCCGCCACCTACCAAATCGCCTGCTTTAGCTGGGCCGCCTTTTCCAGGTAACATGCCTTTACCATTAATCTTGTTCTTTTTACTGCCTGTAAATGTACTGGCTGGCATCATGCGTTCGTCGGTCCTACCTGCAAGTCTTTTTAAATCTCGCTTGATCATGGCAATTAATTCTTTGGCTCCACCATCGCCCCATTCAATACTTTTCACAATAGCGTGTACGCCTTCTTTTTCAATTTGATCTAATATATCTCTAGCCAAATGTGGAGTAAGATGTTTCAGTCCTTGTTCATCGCCTTCAGCTTCATAGATGCGTTGATTGGCTGTAATGTATAACTCGTCAAGACTTTCACAGTTCCAACGACGTAGAGCCAATGCCTTAGGTGTAGGCTTGCCATTAGGCTTTTTCATAGGACCTTTGTTACCACTCATGCGGGCACAAAAACTCTTACGACGTTTGGCTGCCTTGGAGCCTTTCTTTAGCTTGCTTGGTTTGGTAGTAACAGCAGTTTGTAAATGACTGCCTGGATGCTCATGACGATAAGCATTAACGGCTTTTTGACTAAGTCCGTTAGTCTTATCGTGATGATTAACTTTATTCCAGTCTTCGTTTAATAATTCACCGATCTTCATAATAAATTCCTGCTAGTCCGCATCCTAATCTTGCTAGACCCTGGTAAATGTCTTTACACAGGGCTATAAGGATTTCTCGGACGGTCTGATCCATCATCTTCTGGATATACTGGATATTTATCAGTATTATCGTTTGGATCAATCAGTGGATGCATTAGCACCGCACTTAGCACGTTTAGCGTTGGTTAAAGCACCAAAGTCTACAGGCCATTCTTTACCTGGTTGTAGTTCAACTGCACCTTGTGGGAAAGCAAATTTGATACCTGAATCAGCTTCAATAGTAGCAACTGGAACACGGAATTTAGTTAGGTCATTACCCAAGTTTGGATATGGTGCTACGTGTGGGAATCCCCAACCTGCAATTTCTTTAGTTTGATTATTGATAACAATTTTGTAGAAACCATGTGGAACAACTACACCTTTACCAATTGTCTTATCACCAGGGCCATATAACCCGCCAGCAATAACTGTGTATGATTGATTGCGTTGTACTGCCCAACCACGTACACTTGTTTCTAACAACTTCCAAATACCGCGATTCAACGAACCAGCTTGTGGGCTCATGTTAGTCATTAGGAATGATTCGTATTCGACTTGTGGATCCCAGCTTAGATCGCCGTCTGGAGCCATGTGTCCTTTGTCGTAGCCTGTTGCGGCATAGTCTTGTGGAACGGCGCCGTTAGGTACAAATTGATTAGCGGCAAATGCGTTGGTACGTGCTACACAACCTAAGGCGTTTTGTGGCAATAGTTCGTACATAACATAGTTAGGTAACTTAGCGGCTGCATCGTATCCAACTAGATATGCTTGTTGGCATAATGGTTGTAGTTGACGTTGTGTCTGTGGAAAGCCGTAAGGAGCATGTGCTTGGCACTGTGCTGGTGGAAATGGTGCTCGTTGTGTCCATGCGAAACTGCTAACACTAACTAAGGCTAGAACCAAGCCTAAAAGATATTTCTTCATGAGTAGTACTCCTGTTATAAAGTACTACTATTTACTCTTTTAACGCAACCAGCCTACTTTTTTACCTTCAGCTATGCGATTATCATGATCTTCTTCACTTTTAGGATAACGTAATGCCCACACACAAACAAAAAACATTAATAAGCCTGTGCCTAGTACTGCTTTCCAATTATGAGTAGTAAACCACATGATAATTAAACTTGAATCCATCATTAGGACCATAAACCAACGGGCCTTAACTGGAAACACACGTTTCTCTGCCCAGCCGCGAAGAAATGGACCAAAAATCTTATGATTCATGATCCAATTGTGCATACGTTCAGATCCTTTGCTAAAACAGTAAGCGGCGCCTACTGTTGGAGTGCTAAAAGGAATACCGGGAGTTACTAGTCCTATGTAGGCTAACCCTAGGCATATAAAGCCTAGAGTCATCCACATTGCTTTTTTTACTTTAGAAATTGTAGCCATTCTTGATACCTTACGTTGAAGTCTTGCTTCTTACGCTTATTTACTAATTCGTAGAAGTCTGGCTTGTAAGGTTTGATCTTTGGCTTCCATCCTTTGGTCTTGTCACTCTTGTTTGAGTTGCAAGGAGCACAGGCTGTAACACAATTTTCCCATACGCTTTTTCCGCCTTTTGAAACAGGCATCACGTGATCCAAAGTTGATTCGCTACGACTAATATAATTGCTACAGTATTGGCATTGTCCATTATCTCGTAGGTATACATTACTGCGACTAAAACGAACAGTAACTTTTGGTTTCATGTATTCACGTAGGATCATAACGCTAGGCACAGCAGTTTCCCATGTGGCTGAATGTACGATCCAATTTTCGTGCCAAAATAATACATCGGCCTTGTCTAAGACCATGTATTTGATAGCGTCTTCCCAAATAAGGGTGCTCAACGGCATGTATGAAACAGGATTTCCGTCAGCATTAAGTAGCAGAGTATCTGCCATTTGATTTACCTCTTTCCGATTGTGTTACAGACCCAACCTATGAAGTATATATTATACGCTCATACTGTATTTAAGTCAACTATGATTACAGAAAGATGTTTTGGGCAAATTCTTGGGCACTTTGATCAATAGCATTGCACCATTGATCATTATGATCGTTTCCAAAAACCAATTCTATATTACTAGCAGTAGTACACCAACTGTTTTCATGTTTGAATGGAGAGATTCCTTCTATCTCGCCTTTTAATTGTCCCGGAGCCCAGCCAGCAACTCCTAATATTATTCGCCATCGTTCAGGAAGATCTCCAGCAGCCATTCTTGCAATCATATCGTGACTACTGCTTAGACTAAACGAGTCATTGATGCGTAAAGTGTTATTGCAACTCCAATCATTAGTATGCAAAAAACTAAGACTCTTTGGGTTAACAGGGCCGCCAATATAAACAAACCCGGGAAGATCTACAACAAATCCCATTTGTCTGGCAAAATCAACAACACTTATATTGCTACGTTTGTTAATGACTACGCCTACAGTCCCATGTGCATGATCTTCTGTGACCATAATTACTGTTTTTTGCCAGAAGCTATTTTTAACAGCTGGCGGTGATATTAATAAATTTCCTACTAGATTCATAGTATAATTTATTCTTTTTTGCGGGGCTTGTAAAATAATTGATCAATATAAGCTGTACGACCTAACACTGCCGTATGACTTATGTCGTGCGGTTTTTCATAAATTTTCATCCAATCTTCTACAGCTTCTTCAGCGGTTGCTGAATTACGTTTGAGATAAGCTCTTGTTTCAGGTTCTTGCGATAAAAAGTCTAATTGTTTCTGCCAATTTTTCTGCCAATTTGCCATGCCGCCACAAAATTCAACCATATTCCAAAATCTTTCATTATGCCATTGGCAAAGGCCGCCACTAGGACCTGCGGATTTGTATACAGGGTTGAGTATCTTTTCGCCTCGAGGATTTGTAATATATTTGGCTTCATGTGTATCGTGTTCGACATATTGACCGGGATCACAACTAGATTCTGCGGCCATGTTAGCCATTATACCTTTTAATTGAGGAATGGTCATTTTAGGTAATTTATCTAAAAGATATGTAGCGATATCTGTCAATCCTGACGGAGTATTCATGATCCAAGGACTAGGATCTCTTGAATTCTTAGGAATCCAAGGAGGAACTTTTGAGTCAGTAGTAGTTGTTGTAGTAGGAGCCGGCTCTGGAGTTGTTTTAGTTGGCTCTGGAGTTGTTTTAGTTGGCTCTGGAGTTGTTTTAGTTGGCTCTGGAGTTATCTTAGTTGGCTTAGTCGGTGTGGATACTATATTGCTTGGAGCAAGTTTAGGATATTTTTTTATATAATCGTTAAGTAACTCAATGGTTTCTTTGTTAGGTAATCCATTAGGTGTAAGGTATGCTTGTTTTTGTAATTCTTTTAATGCATTTTTAGTTGGAGTATCAAGTATCCCTGTAAGTTTAACATCATCGTACAATAAATTTATTAAAATAGTTTGTATTGCTTTAATTGGTTCTGCATCGTAACTTGAAACAGGGATCTCCAAAGATTCCTTAAAAATGCTAGGTGCAGATGGCATTTGCGTACTAGGATTTGGAGGCAACTTGCTAGCATTATCAGTCTTGCTAGTAGTTTTAGATGGAGCAGAGTCATTTGATGTTGCTCCAAACATTGATAATGCTTTTTCTCCGGCACTCTTATAAGCAGAAGGCGTAGCATGAACACCGTCTGCTAGTTTACTTCCTTCTAAATCAATTATAGGTACACCTACTGCGTCTCTAAGAGCATTTCTTACTTTTTCTTGATATGGGCCTCCATACCATTTCTTAATATCTGGATCTCCGTTAGGAAATAACAAAAATATAACTTTACAGTTCTTAGCTTGTATTTCACTGATTAGATTGACAACATGTCCTGCAATCTTTTGTGGAGGAACTAATGGAGTTTTTGCATTGCTTTCCATATTCATCCTTAGACTAGTGGCAGCATCGTTGCATCCTTGTGCTAAGATTACAAAAGAATTATCAGGTATATTTTCTATGCCTGTAGGATGTCCTTGCCATGTGCCTGATAAATTGCTAGTACTAGTGCTAGGTTGGCCGCCATGAGCGCGATTGATAATGCCTTTAGCATAGCATATACCTTCAGCATGACTGTCACCTACTGCATAAACTTGAGGTGCATTACTTTCTTCTAATTGATTTTTACGTGTGCCGTAATCAGGCAATGGACCACCATACTTTTTGCCTTTGATTTTTTTGCCACCTACTGTGATGCGCACTTTTCTAGCACCATGTGTAATTAAGTGGCTCTTCTCACCATCTCTAGCACGAAGCCCTTGGCTCTTACAACTAGCTAACTGACTAGCACCTAATGCACTATCAGGACGGCCACTTGTACATAAAGCACGACTTGCTCGACCTTCTTCTTCTAAACTGCCACCACAATCTGGACAAAAACGTTCTGCTACTTGTTCTGGCTCTTCTATGTCCGCATCGGCTTTTCTAAATGGGTTTACGTGTTTTAACATTTCCCATTGTTTCTTCAAATATTCTTTAACGTACATAGTACGTTCGTCTTTGCCGCTTTGATGATTACCGCCCTGAACTGCCGCGGTAACAGCATCGCTTGCACCTTTAACACCTTTGCTTACACTGGCTGCTAATTTTGGCCAGACACGCTCATTCCAATAGTGATAGCATACTACCGCTGCCACATCAGGTTTTAACATTAAATCTGGGTTCTTAACTATATCTGGATGTCCGGATATACTTCCAAAATGTTCGTAGTTATAGCGTCCGGTAATATGTATAAATCCACGGCCTCTAAATAACTTTCCATCTCCTGGATAAATGTTACCCAAATGCTTGCCACCCGGTGTTCCTGGTTCATATTTGGCAAAGTGATTGCCGTCATCCCATTCTTCCAAACTCTGAAAGTGTGCAGTTTCTTTTTTAACATTAGCCATGTAATATGGCACTTGTGGCTCTGGCATTCCTAAATTTCTTGCTACTTTTTCAGCATAAGCACCTAAAGGATTATCTTCTAGTGTTTGTCCCGGAGGAAGTGTTTTACCAGCAATATTCGGAGTTACAGCAGGTTGTTTATCAACGGGTTTAGATTTAGTTTTAGATTGATCAGCAGTTGGAGTTTTAGACTGTAAAATAACCTTTTGCCCAATCTCAAGCCTAGTATCTTTATTAAAATTATTAAGTTTATACAATGCAAGCGGGTCTACATTATACTTTCTAGCTATTGAATAGACAGTTTCGCCTGGACCTGCAGTAACATAAGCAGGAGTTGATTCCGTGATAATTGATAAAATCTTCATATAAGATATTTATCTAGCCCTAACCGCAGAATCTAATTATCAACTAGGCAGTACGTAATGATCCGATTCTTTATTAGGAGTGCCTACTTCAAATATCACACTATCTTCTAATGCTACTAATTTATGCGGTTCTAAGGGCATACTGCGCCAAGTATCACCTTCTTTTAACAACTCTGTATGTATCGAAGCGTCAGTGGTATCTATATATACAACTTCAACACTGCCCTCTAACAGTACCCAAGTTTTATCTTTTTCCTTGTGGAAATGCATTCCAAATTCTCCGCCTTGGTGCATATAAATTATCTTGCCACAATATAAATCAGTATCAGCAAAGATATATTCTCCGCCCCAGCGCTTTGTTACAATTCCTTCATGCCTCATAATCTAACCATTCATAAACATTTAACCACTTGCGCTTGCCTATTGTTTCTTTCAAATGAGTTAGGTCCGCACAGGTTTTTGTACGCATACGCTGTTGTTCTTCTAAGGGAATAGGAACGAACTCTACAGGTACATTCTCTTGTTCTGCTATATATTCTGCAATATCTAAGAAGCTATGTGCAAGTCCACTGCCCACATTCCAAATGCCACTGCCTTTAACTGTTGTTAAAAAATCTAAATGTAATTGGCAAACATCTCCGGCAAAGGTCCAATCTCGTTTGATATTCTCTGCACCTTCCCATACTGATATTTTGCCTTCTTTGCGAGCTTGCTGGCGCCATTTAAAAATCACATTAGCACGTTTGCCACGTAAGTGCATCCATTTGCCGTAAAGATTAAAATATCTAAACCCTTGTACCATTATGTGTTGCTCTTGTTGAAACACCCAACGGTCAAATAGATATTTTGAATATGCGTATGGACTTTGCGGATAACAAGGTGCAGTCTCGCTAAAATCTTTGGTGTTGCCATACACACTACTTGAACTAGCATATTGTAAGTGTGTTCCATGTTGATTACATTCTGTAAACAATCTTTGGCTAAATTCTAAATTTTGTCGCATTACAGAATCTACATCTCTGCAACTCATATCTGCGATAGCTCCTAAATGCACTACCCAATCATAATTTTCTACATTAGGAAATTCATTAGGATTCCAATCATATCCATCAATATGCCACCCTTCTTGTTGACTTAAGAAGGATGACATATTTTTACCCAGAAAACCCAGGTGCCCAGTTACCAGTATATTCATGCAGTTATTTAACTCATGTCAAATAGCTCAGAAAATAAATTATTGTACAATTTTTTAGGTAACTCTTTTGCATTACCATACTGACTATGTACTAGATCACTTAAATGATCGTGTGATTTATTCTCTGAAGGTATTTTAAATGGGCAGTTACCTGAATTACTTGCAGAATAAGGAGTATCGAGCTTTACTAATCCAACTTGTAATTTGTTGTCAACAATCATTTTGTTAACATTGTATACAATAGCTACTGCTGACATTTTAAACATTTCAGTTTGCGCTGAAATGCTATTCACAAATGCACCGCTATTACGATAAAATCGTTTTTTAAATAATTCCTCTAGGTGATTTATATGACTAGGATGACCGAACCACAGTTGAGTTAGCTCAAATCTTTTACTGCAAAATTTTTGTCTAGCTCTAACAACAGTATATGGAGTCATACCTTTGCCTAATTTTTTCCATTCGGGATCTCCGCTTAAATCATCATGCAAATAAAGGAAGAAGCTTTTTTCAGTTGTCATTGCTTAACTCCTTTTCTATACGTACAGGGTTCCAAGGGCCTGGGCCACAATCTACAATCTCTATGTTTGTATCTTTACAGATTAGCAATACATAGTCTCTAATTTCTTGCCAGGTAGTTTCCACTACCCACTCGGTCATGCCAGCACCGATGCCATATGCACGACTCCTAAAATGTCCTAGCACACTTTGTTCTATCCATTTGATAACTGCTATATCAGGATGGTAACACAGCCAAGTGTAATGAGCTTCCCAGCAAGGGCCAAACGGCAATTGATATTTGCCCAGTCGTCCGATAGGACTGCTATCAGTAATACCTGGCTTGGTATTAAACTCTCCTCCAATTTCTTTTGGTGGATTAAATGTATAGTACCATGCCATAATTAGAACCCTACCTTCCAACTACGTACTTGATCTCGTACACTAGGAATACCTAGGCCAAAACAAATATGTTTAAGTCCATTACTAACTAGATAGTTGCTGTCTAGTTTAGCATACTGGGGATTGTTCCATTGCGGGCAAGCATCCTTAATTTGTAACTGTGCTTTATTAGCAGTATTATAACGATTATTCAATTCTGCCGCTAGTGCATCTTCCTGTTGTTGTGTCCACACAATGCCATTGTCTTGATTTTCTTTAACTAAGATAGCAAAGCTAGTTAACAAACAACCATCAATACTTTGATGTGGAAAGTTGCGGTCAAGCCATTTAAGACTACGCTCTAAATATGCACCAGTGTTATCTAGTGCAAAAGTCATGTAAGTTTCATTCAAGTTATGAATTGCACCTGTAATCTTATTACCTGCACGACGAATCATAATGCCTGGAATGTTATCTACAACTGCTTGTATCTGTGGCGCTGGATAAATGCCGCAAGCAACTTTGATAAAGTGTTGGTCAAAAATATCTACACCACGCTTGTTACGTACATTAATTGCAAGGAACAAGTGCCCAGCAATAAACAGTGCCAATTCGTGAGTGTCGTCAAAATTACCTTGATCTGGAACATCTGCTACCCAGAACGGTAACAGTTCGTCTCCTTTGCGAATACGATTTACTCCAGTGTGTGTTGTGTCTGCATTATAAACAGCACCACCATACTTGGCTGGCATTTTAAGTCCCAAGCCTGTCATGGCAAATTGATCTAACCAATCCATTTCTAATTTAATACAATGGTTTGGGCTAGTATCTCTATTAAAGCTAGGGTGGCTAAACACATTGTCTACTGGAACCATTTCAAAGTGTGGCACAAGGTTAAACAAGGTTAATGTTTTACCTGCAAGTGTTGTTGAATTATATTGATTAACTCGTCCTTGCCAAGGACCTTCTACAGCATCTACAGCCTTTGCAAGATCCGTCATAGGAATCAAGCCATGCTGATAGTTTTTGCTCATCTCTTTACAATCGATGAACGCTTCTTCTACATCAAACTTGTGTTTAAATCCGGACAAGAACTGTCCAAGTGAATTGTGCGCAAGTGCGCGACGTTTGGCTTTAGCCATTGATAACTCCTTTATGTTTTCTCTAACCTAGTAGGTTACTTAAAATATAGTTTCTAGCAGGATTGCTCTCAAACTATGTACATATTATATGTTGACTTTAATGTGTTGTCAACACATATCATAAAAAAAGGCTACCTAAGTAGCCTTTATCTTACCAAACTTTAATAATTAAAGTGTAATGCCCATTGCCTTAGCTTTGTAACCAAGTGCAACGATTTCACGGCTTGCATTGCCCATTTCGTACTCAGTAACAGTTACACCATTACCAGCAACACGGCTCTTGCTATAAACAGCATAACCTGACTGACGAATACGTGAAGCTTCAGCGGCAATGTTCTTGATGCCAAAACGCTTTGATGCTTCTGCGGCAGTTACTTTCTCACCATTGTATAATGCGTTGAACAATTTGTAAGTTTTAGTTTCTTTAGAGATAAATTTCATTTTTGTTTCCTTTATAAAAGACACTGTCTTTAACAGCTAAGACTATTGTAACAAACTTGTAGTACAATTTCAAGCTGTTTGGTGATCTTGTTTAAGACTTGGATGCCAAAATGTCTTGCCTGGGAAACGTTGACTGGCTATTCTAACAGCCTGTTCAATATCATGTGCTTGGGACAGGAACTCGCCAGTTGTCTTGCTGTAAGCGTAGACATAACCGTTAACTTGTTCAATTTCCAAAGGAATAGCATCTTCGGGCATGCCATTATCTTCTACTTCAGCGTTGATTTCTTTAATTTTATTAAGAATAGCAATCATGCGATCTGGATCTCTACTAAGGTTTTGTGAAAACGTCCAGGTTGCCCAATGTTTCCCAAATGTAAATGCCGCAATAGCAACAAACACGTAAGGAATATACTCATATATGAATTCCATATAATTCTCCGGTTAAGTTATTTACAAAAATTAGTCTTTCATGCTTTCTAACATAGCGATTTTGCCAATTTTGGCACCAAAATCCTCGTCACTGCCGATAATATAGAGATCGTGATAGTTACGATCCTTTTGACGATCAAATCGGCTAAACTCTACAATTTTACCACCACGAGCATTGTAAACTTTGAAACGCATAGTAGGATCACTGCTCATGTGTTCGTGATCCTCGTCTATAGTAATAGCATTCGCACCTCGTAGTCTGGATGCTTTGACTGAGTCGTCAGCCAACAACCAATTTCTTAATTTATTTTTAAACCAGCTCATACCTGTTTGCCTTTTTTATCTTGTTGATTGGTCATGTACTTTTCAAGTGCTTCTTTATATTGATCTTCGGTGAGACCATGCCATCCACAGCATTTGCCATCTGGACTACGGCCGCAACCACACTTGCCAAACTCTTCTGCATTTTCTTTAACTCTTATTTGCATTTTGTTCTCCCATGTCTATAAATGCTTTTGTAGTATCAAACACTAACGATCCGGTTAATGAATACTTGTCTTCTTTTTCAGATACAACTGTACGAACAGTATGTGTCCAATCAGCAGGCCAAATTAATGTAAGTCCTACTTCTGGTTTAACGGATAATTTTTGATGGAAGAATTCCAATTCACCACCGTCATTAACATCATTTAAAAATGTGATATAAACTAGATGCTTGTTGCTATTTTCAATCACTCCATTATTTTGACAGTGCCAATTATCGGCTCCTTGATTAGGAGCAAAATGATTGACTTTAATATCTCTGCGTAAGGTCCAAAAATCTAAATTTTTATAAGCATATTCAAATTCATCTTTGTATTGTTTGAGAGACTTGGCAAGTTCTCCAACCCAAAATTTTGTACACATAGGTCCAAAATTTTCTAGTCTTGTAACTGTAAAATCTCTATTAAATTCTTGAACAAACTTATCAGCATTGCGTTTAGATTCTTCTATGATTACTTCACAAATTCCAGTATCAGTATAGTATCCTCTAATAAAGGGATTAGTTTTGTTTATTTCATGTTCTCGTAGCATTCATTATCCTTTTAATAATTTCTTGTGCCTCTGCAAACTCTTTGCGTTCGAGTTTAGCTTCGATTATCTTTTCATATTCTTCTCTAAGCTGGCGCATGTACGGCCGCATTTGCTCAGTAGGATATGGTTGTGTCCATTTGATAGTGTATAAGTGTTCACGTTTCATTTTCTAATTCCGTACATAATGTAAATGCTGTTGCCTAAATCTTCAAGTGTTTTTTGAGCATCAATTTGAGCGTGAATGTCACGCACAATCAACTCGGCAAATTTTTCATCTCGGATACGTTGATAACGAACAATTTCTCTTAAGTCGGGTTCTATCGCCCTTGCAAGGTCGTCTGCTTGTCGGGCTAACAAATAAATTCGTTCGTTCATTCTTCAACTCCGAAATGTTGTTTAAACAGGTCGAGCCGTATACTGTTATCTTTATACACACGAGATACTTCGACACCGTTCTCTACTACAGTGGTCATATTATCCCAGATGATGGTAGCACGATAGTTTAACTCTGGCTCGTTCATTCTTCAATTCCTTCTACTCGTTTGCCTTCTTTAAGTGTTCGCATCAATTGACGATTGCGTTCTTTTTGTTCAGCTGTGGCACGTTTTTCGTCATTAGAAAGTTTAAGCATCATATCGTATTCACGTGCCCATCGAACACCATGAAGCCAGGTTTCTAATCCTTCCACGCTACCTATATACAGTTCAGCATCGCGACTGTAGATTGGCAAAGCATCTGGATCTTTTGGCTTGAGACTCAAGGCTCCGTGATCTTCAGACCAATCACTATGTTTGCTCTTGGCGAACTTGAATCCAAGTTTATCAATTTCTACTTCAAGACGTCGAATTCGTTCAATTGTATTCCATCCTGCCATGATACATCTCTGCTAATTAAGATGTAATTATTATACTATAACTTGCTCTTTGCGTCAAGCTCGTGCCCCCATTTGATCCACCAATAGGTATAGTTTTTGGGCGTAAGTTCTGCTCGAATTGAATAAGCATAACCAAGAGTATTGGGATCGGGAGCTCTATGCCAGCTAGGAGTTTGAACAGCATTATCCATTACCCATTTTCCCATTTCACTCGTTTGCCATTGCCAAAGTGGTTCACCTGCATATAGGTCTGGGTCTTCTACATCACCCATTCTAAATCTATGAACTACTACAGTCAATGGGCCGTGTTGCTCAATATGCTCCACAGTAGTAAAGTCTCCGTTTGGTAATGGCAATATAGTCATAAGGGCATATCAAATATAATCGGATCCTTACGTTCTACCTGTACTGGCTTTGGAGGCAAAGGTTGTGCTGTAATCAATTCGTTGGCTATCTCACTACGCTGTTTAACATTCTTTTGTCCTAGCACAATGATACCATATTCCCTATGTTCTTTTTCAACTAGCATGACTACACAACGGCCTGCGGGATTGGTAAAGCCTGTCTTACTAATTAAAATGTTATCAAACTTAAAGATGCTAGGATTAGTATTGTGCAGTCTAACATGAATATATTTTTTACCTTTAGGTACAAAGATCTCTGCTGTCTTATCATCTGCATAGTTACGCAATGCTTGATTGCCTCTAATAGTTCCAATGAAACTAACTAGCTCTGAAGCTGTGCTTACATTGTTGCGACTTAGGCCTGTGGGCTCTTCGATGTATGTGTGTAGTAAGCCACGACCACGAATATAATCATTAGTATCTTCTATGAACTTGTTAAAGCCACCAGGATACGTATTGGCCAGTGTTTCAGCCGCACGATTATCGCTAGAGATTAACATGGCCTGCATTAGATTATGTCTAGTAACCATCATGCCATTAGGGAAATGCCCTGAGCTCTTGCCTTGTACACGGACCTTTTCATCTAGTTCTACACCACTACGTAGGATTGTATTGGCTGTAAACAGTTTGCTGATACTGGCAATTGGACGTTGTTCATCTACATCATATGCAACTTGGTATTCACCGCGTTCGTAATCATACAAGGCAAAGCTACCTTGTTCAGCGTGTGCGGTTGCACAAAATAATAAGAGTAATAATAGTTTTTTCATTCTGGCCACATCATCTTGTATATTGTGTGTAACTTTTCATCACGAAACATGAAGACAAATTGTCTATTAACACTGACTCCGCCTGATTGGAATGGCAACTCAGCACCAAACCATTTGCCAGCCCAAGCATCAGGATATAGTTGTGAATATCTAGGACCAAAGGTATCTCTACACCACATGGCACGCTCTCGGCATTCCATAACTGATAGATCAGTAATGTCATGTATCCAACCCTCTTGTTTGAGTTGCATAGCTAGTTGTATTTCTTCTCGTTCGTGTGTTATTGCCATACTATGTTCTCAATTCAAACCACATCCAATCTCGTTCATCTCTGAAATAGATTTTATTCCCATTGTAAAACCAACGAGTACCTGGATTTCCAAATGACTCTACTAGCCAATCATGTACAAGTGTACGATCATTAATTTCTACTACAGTATATTCGTGATCAAGTACTAGATCGTTATGTAGCGGCATCATGTGCGGCACAACTCCAATAGTGTACAGTAATGCTGATAGGCTTTTTCCACAGCAGGATTGTTTAGTCTAACTACACGATCTCTTTCATATCTAGCCATTAGCTGGCGATCAGTTGTGTGTTTTTCTATTTCAGATTCTGCATATTTGATATAGTTGATAATAGTTTCTAATCTATCTTTGGGCATGAATATTTCTACGCAAGGCGCATCCTCTGCGTATACTTGTTGATATAGCACGTCGTCGGACATGGTAACATCCCATACATTTACCTGTGGTAATGTCGGTCGTCGTAGCCTACGCAATGTGCGATTGCTATCTCTAACATACATTTCCATTCGGTTGTAGAATTCTTGATTAGGATCTTTCATTCTTCAACTCCGTAAGATTCTTTAATGGCGTCAATCATTTTTTCACAAGCACGGTCATACCCAATAACATAATGTGTATCAGTTGCTGGTTTTCCTCTAACCTCAAAGGCAATGTCTAAACAGTCTCTGACAATCAACTCGGCGAACTTTTCTAAGTATTCTTCTGGAGTATAGTTGTCTATCATTTCTCTGCCACTATCGTCCCAAAGTGTAAATCCTATACCAGCATCAAGGGCAAGTTGTTTAATCCGTTCGTTCATTCTTTAACTCCGAAATGTTGTTTCGATCTCACGCATACAACTCAATACCACTTGTTCTTGTGTTGGCGGTACAAAATGTCTAATCTCATTTGCTCTGCTACAAGCCTCTAGACATTCTTTAACAATCAACTCGGCGAACTTTTCTTTATTGAAATTATCATAACTTACTCCCCACTTATGTTCTTCGATAGTAGTGGCTTGCTTAACAAGTTCTCGAATTCGTTCGTTCATTACATCCACTCCAATAAAAACCAGTGTGCCATCTTCATGTTAGGGAATCGCATATAGTGTGGAAAAGTTGTAGGACGAATCATTTTGGCCTTATACTTTTTCAATGCCATATTAACGGCTCGTTCATATTCATATTGATCTAAGTCTTCGTCAATACTGTCTACCAAATTCATCCAAGCAGGATGACAGTTGCGTTCAGCACCGTTATCCCAACAACTGATTGTAACCTTATCACTCCAGTCTTTAATCATTCTGTTCCCCAACGTAGCTTGAACCAGTTGGCATCCTGTTTGTTTTCAAATAAAAAGTCTCTGCCACTGCGTTCAAATGGATACTTGCAGTTGTCTTCTAACCAATTAGTAATATCAATAGCATGATGGTTATCTATAAACCGTGGCAACATAACACGAGTCCAGCCCATGCCTTGTAACATTCCCCAAAGTATTTCCCTGTCTACTTCCTGTTGCATTTCTTTGGCCTTAGCTTCTATCATTTCTTGTTCCAAAATTATATTTTGACTCTCGACCCATTTACCCATATTGGCTATTACCTCTGGACTGTATTTTAAGATGTCCATTTAAGTAAAAACATTGTGATTTGTTTTTCGCTAGTAAACTTCCAAACATTAAAACTTGTGCGCACACCACAGTTACATTCTGTACTCCATGCCTGTATTGGATCCATATCATCTTCACGAAGTCCGCGCTCAAATCCGCGAGCACCTACTTCATCTACATAGGCTTGTAGTTTGAGTCCAGGTAAACGTTGCCATTTGATTTTAGGTGCGGGTGACATAACTTTTAACCAATGATTGATGAAATCCATGTTCCAACTTTTACCATGTTGGCGTCCGGTTATCTGTATTACTCCGCGACCTTTGTACCGATAATCTGTTCCAGCCATAGCTGACATTCCTCCCAAGTTCTGTAAATGTGTGCATGACCGCCTTGGCGAATCCATTCTTCACAGTTGCTCACACGGTCATCAATTAAGATATCTCCTGGCTTGCAATGTTGCCATTTGTCGTGACTGAATGGTCCTATGAACATAGGAATACCAGGAAAATGCAGATCACACCAATGTACCTTATCATACACAGCATAAGGCACATCATTGCCATGTGGTAGTGCTGTTAGAAAGAACAAGTTATCTGCAAGTCCTTGGGACACTAGATGTTTACAGTAAAATACTAATTCGTAAGCACCTTTCTTGACTGGCAAGTCACGATAAAATCGTTCTTTAGCTCTGACTTTATTCCAATCTTCATCGGGAATACGTTCACCATAATTCCAATTACGATTAACAATAGCACGGGCTGTAGCCATCCAATCGGCTACGACATCATCCACATCTAAATAGATAGTAGGCAATGCGGCAATGCGATCTTCTGTTGTAAATGTTGTCATTTTGGTATAGTCTTTTTAGCTGGTCTTGGCATAGGCTTAGGATCCAACTGTTTTTTCATCTTCTCAAACTTTTTCCTGCGTTGCCTTGACTTCATGGCTTGCTTGAGTTTGTCCAGCATGCTCTAGTTCCTCTCTTGTTACGTACATTGGGTGATCCATCATACGCATCCATTTAACTGGTTTCCAATACTTGCTAAAGATATTGTTGATAACAACAATACCAATTACAATTACCACAAAAGCCATCATTGTTAAAATACTTCCAGCCAATATTGTTGCGGCGTTATCCATATCCATTATACTTCTTCTTTCTTTTCTTCTTTGGGGATACTATCAATCCAGCGTAGGATAAACCAATCACGCTGTGCTTCGTTTCGGAAACTCCAAAAGCCAGGACCCATACAGGATCCGCATTTGTTTTCTTTAGCCCAAACTATCATCTCCTCGGCAACTCCGGGTTGAAGTTTGTCTGCCTTAAAGGTAATGCCGGGTAATTTCCACATGCCTACTTTTACATGTTCCATATTACATTGGGATAATAATTTCAGGCTTGATAAAGATTGGCATACGATCACGATAACCTTCAAAAATAAAGTTATCTAGCGCAGGCAATAACTTATCAAGCCCTTGATTATAGTCAAAACGATTAATGACTTTGCTGTCTGATCCATCAATCATCATGTAATAAAGATTCTCTTCACGTTCTTCGGCCTTGGCCGGATGTAATTGGAATCTAAAAATGTGTTCTAAATCTTCTATGGTCATTTGATTGTGTCCTCTGTAGTTATAAAATGGCTAATAATTAAATCTAATGCTTCTATTGTGCGCATGTTAAGTGCTACATCGCCGTCATGCATCCAATATCCGTCAGGGTTGGCATCTGTCTTTGGATTCTTCTTCCACTGCTTTAATTCTTTCTTAAGATATGCACGATAATCTTTTAAGTTAAGGCTAGTAATGCGATCAGCAGTTTCGCCATCAATCCATTGATATGGTTTATGTTTAGCCTTGCTCATTCTTTACTCCAAAAGTTTGTAACATTAAACTGCCTAACATGGCGGCATCTACCTTCATAGCCACATAGTTATCTGTCATTTTTGCACATTCCTTAACAAGCAACTCGGCAAACCTTTTAAGTTCTCTCTCACAATCATCACCAGATTCGGAAAACCATGAGTCCATAAATCCAGCCTCTTCGGCAAGTTGTTCAATTCGTTCGTTCATCAATACTCCGGTGCTGAATAAGGTTTGATCTTTTTATACAAAGCGAATCCATCCGAACCATATGCTGGGCACACTAGTACATGTGTAGGCATATTGTCTTCTGGATCAACAGGTCCTGCGTTGCCGCAGATAAACGGACGCTCTACACCATAGAGACGTTTAAGCTCTTCTCTAAGCCTATTGTTTTCTTCTATGATTGTCTGTATATCATCCATTTAGTAACTCTGAATACTTTAACAAAAACATAGTGTACTTTCGTTCATTATAGAAGTCAAGACAAATGGTATGTTCGTTGATATTCTCTCTGTAGAACTTTCTATCCTTTTCAGTATCATAACGAATATTGTCACTTAGATCGTATTCTGCTAGCTCTCTAGCTGTTCTGGGCCTATAACCTGCATGTTCACGTACAGTAAACCCCAAAACTCGTTTCATCTTATCACGGATCATGAACACAGTTTTTGGGTGCTCTTTGTGTAGTTCTTCTCGAATCGTACGCCATTGTCTAGTGGTTAATTTCAAAGTACTCACTGTAGTCCCGTTCTTCGTAACAGTTTAAGTCATAGTTCCAATGACGTGTGTCATAGATTCTAAAATGGATACCATAACCCAAGATGCCAATACCAATCTCAAAGCCTGGATGATCGCAACGATGTATTAAGCTGAGTTCACAGTCTAACAACAATGGACTGTAGTATGTGTGCTCTAATTCCCACGCTTTGTACATGCCCATGTCGCCGTGCAGGCACCCTAGGTTCTTAAAGAAGTCCCAGCGATCAAATGGATTGGTAAACTCAAAGCGTAGGTTTAGGATGTTCATGGACTTGACATGGGCATTTGCGCAAACATGCCTTCATTGTTTTGTTCTTCGCCTACTAGTTTATCCAGTAATTTGAAATCCTCTACGGCTTTATCAATGTCTGCATTGAGCCGTTCTTCAGCACGGATAATAGCTTCATAGGCTTTCTTTAGGCTAGGATGCTCTTCACTACGGCGCTTCAAATACTCTAGCTCTGCTTGCTGTTCTTTTTCTTTGGTCTGCTTTTCACGTACCCAAGCAGTAATGCTGGAGTCCATACGTACAGTAGCATAGCTAGAGGGCAAGTTAATCCAACTTCCATTGCTATAATACTGTATGTCATTGCCGCTCAACCGCAACACACCACTAAAGCTGTCGCCTTGGTTAGGGCTATGATATGGCCAGCCACTGCTACTGTTTTCCACAAAGACTCCATCCGAGCCCGTTAGTCCTTTGATCATAATTTGATTCCTGAGTTTATTTTCAAACAGAGCCCATCCATAGTATATTCTGGGGGTAGGTCTGTTTTGGATGACTCAACTGCCATTTCTATAGATAGCTGGCAGTCCGATTGACGCCAGTAGGGCTGGGGGTCGTTTTGTACTGCACAAATATTATATGGGCCACATACTAAAAACACCGCCACCCATTGGCTTATTTCAATCATCGTCTTAGTCCTTTTATATCTTTATATTCTACACGAACATGGGTCATGTGTACAGAGTCTTTGGTTTTCAAGGGTAGGTCCAGCATAACAGATACCCTGGGCCCTTCTAGCTCATTGCGTACATTGTCTGTGCCCACGGTGCCCACAAAGGGTACTCCTTTATATCGACCCTCAACCCTATCCCCAAACTGATACCGGGGTTTGGGCAGGGTGCGAGCAAAATATTCGGTTAGGTTACTCATCGCCACTCCATGTTAATACAAACCAATTCAATTCTTTTTCAGTTTGAAAGTACAAGCGCCTTGCACCATCCCCAGTGTGCCAAGCCCAACGACCCACAGGGTAGTAGTTGGATCCAAAGTCTATGGCTATTTCACGTTCCATACCTGGGCCCCAAGTGTTCCAACACCAAGTGCGCCATTCAAAGAAACGTATCTTGTCCCTAAGTTGGCTGGACCAAACAGGCACAATATAATGGCTGAACAAGACATGTCCTTTGTGCCGTCTATCCAACCGTGTTACTCTAAAGTGTTTCATGTGCAGAGTGTTTGATGTGTTATGATGTATTCGGGTATGTCAATTTCACTGGCAATCCATAGCCAAAAACAAGTGGCTATAAAAAAGCCTATGAAAAATTCACGTGTAAAAAACTTAGCCACGGCTAGTACTCTTTACTGGAAAAAGACCCTTGCTCACTGGGTAGGGTATTTTATATTCAATATTGTAATGCTGGGCCAGGGCCAGGGTAATTTCTCTGCGTACACATTCCTGTATGCTCATGTCATAGGTAGTGGCCGCACACTGATTAAGGTTCAGTGTTTGGATAGTATCCAATACCCGGTGAATTTCGTCTGTTACTATCATTTTAATCCTTGTCTATTAGGACACAATGCTCGGGTAGCCAACCGCGTTGTACCCATAGATCCTTGTGCTGTTCCATAATCAATCCGTTGACACAGCCTACAACAGGTGCGGGTGTCAACACTATTACAACAATTTGGCTGATTATGCACACAGCCAAAACTGTCATCATGATTCTATATAACCAATCATTCATTTGTAGTCTCCAATTCTTTAACGTGTTTGCAAGTGCCGCGATAGGTGTATCCTGGGCAGGTACAAGTCTTCTCACCCTTATTAACATAATACTTGGCACCCTTGCTACCCTCAATTTCTATAACATCTGCATCCTTTTGGGCAATCACAGGCTGGGCTAGCCATTCAGATTCAAAAGGATTATCAGCCAGCTGTTCAAAAGTACGTCCACGCTTGTCAATACGTATGGGCGTTTTAAAGTAAAATGGTACACTAGTTTGGCTACGCATATAGGCAATCATTTTATCACCTTCCAGTAGATAAGTGTGATTGATAGCCTGGGTATTGTCCGGCCAAACTGTAGTTTCTTTGTATGCTTCTGCCATATCGGCTCCTAAACTAGTTGGTGATAGAACAATTATACAGGAATATCTGCTGAGTGTCAAATCTACACTAACTCAAATGGCTAAACTGCTAAATTAATGCATGACTATTCGAACAACTATCAAATGGATTAGAGATGATTACGCCAGTTATCCCCTACGCTTTGCACTGGAACTAGTAGCTTGGTTTACCAGTATTGGCTGTACTATTTGGATGGGCATGACCTTGCCAAACCCACCATTCATATACCTGTACCCTTTGTTTATGATGCAGTGTACCATATTTGCCTGGGCCGCTTGGACACGTGGATCAACGGGCATGATAGCCAATTACTTGTTGATAGTTTCGATTGACCTAATAGCCTACACAAGGATGATTATACAATGACTAGCCAATTAATGAACCTACACTATGGTAATGCACAGGGAGATGAGTTTGTGATCCTGCGTGTTTGGAACCCCAATGAAGAACAGGATCCCTGGGTTGAATACGAAAATATTCAAACCGAAGAAACTTATACCTGCAGATTGGAAGCGTTTCAAGCAAGATTTACTCTGTTACCTCCACCACAGGCCTAATCCCGCAAAGCGGTAGCGAAAAATTTTTTGAGCTAGTTGCCCCAGTAATACCAGCAACTCCTGCTCACTACCGCTCGCCTGAGCTGACGACTCATCAATCACTTTGGCTGCAAAGTGATTGACTCGCGGCTACAAATCATATACACTACTAGTATGACACTACGCCCAACACCCCCCAAAACACCTGATACAAAGCCCATGACCCTAAAAGATTGGTTGCCCATTATGTGTATTATAGCAATAGTCATTTACTTGTTCGTTACTAAATGAACGCCAAACTCATATCCATATATCTAGTGCTAGCCCTAAGTGGTTGCGCAGTTTATACACCCGTGAGTTTGACTACACAGGCAGTAACAGGTAAAAGTCCCACAGATCATGCACTAAGTCTAACTACTGATGCTGACTGTAACATGTGGAATGTCGTAGCGGATTTGGCTTACTACTGTGAGTTGAACAAGAACCCAGCATATACATACAATAGGAATGCGTTCTAATGGATAGTCTAGTGTTTGTATATAGTGAAGTCAGACAATGGTACAAGCAACAGGGCATGTGTACACAAATATCTTTTTGGGTATGGCTAGTAGCGATTGTAATCTTACTGGCACTTTGGGTAACACACTGAACAAATTGTACTAAACGGCTTAAATACTCATATTAAAGGAGTCATTGATATGATCAAATATAAAGTAGAAGCACGTAGTGCAAATTTGGGTGAAACAGCATTGGATAACAATTCAACTGCTTATGACATGACCAGTGCAAATGCACAAGCTGATATATGGGCACAACACATGCGTCAAGTAGGATGGCGTGGAGCCTATGATTGGCAGCCACATGTAACAACACACAATGAGCCACAAGCATGGGAATAACTATCACGGACGATATAGTATGGGCAATCATGTTTGTGATTCCCTTATTGTGTTATATAGTGTGGGGACCGGAATAAATGCAAAGCAGAGATTTGGCCTTGTTAATGCTGGATCACGCTGGGCAGTTACATCCTGAATACACTAGAGAACAACAGATGCTTTGGGCTATTGGCATGCTATGTGATGTGGTTGTTACCAAAACGCTTAATGATAACATAGTGTGGCAAGAGCTGAGTCAACGTATAGATACACTATACATGAAAAAGACCCCGCTGTGATAGGTGGGGTTTTTAGCCTAGTAGAGAAAAGACCCCGCTGTGGGCAAGCGTGTGTATAGTGTGTGTAGGGTAGAATAAATGATATGTGGAGAATGGGAAAGACCCCGCTGTGGAGGGTAACCATTTGCGCTATACCTGTCTCGACCTCAACCATTCCGAATAGTTTTTACCGTAGAACACAGGTTCTGGGGCCATGTTTTGAATCATAATCCTGAACTTGTCACACTTTATTGCACTTTATCACACTTTTCAACACATTTCTCCTCAGTCAACCCCACTAGAATAACCTGTATGCATGGTGGGGTGATCTATTTTGCACTTTGACACACTATAGACTATATGCTATAATCATGTATGCACACACTCGACTATAAGAGACCCCGCTGTGACATAGTGCATATACGTGCATATACACACTATGTAGACTATATAGCACGGGCTTTTATAGTTCTAACCGATATATACTATATACAACCGGAGGATTCATATGTTCCAGAAGTTAGCAGAGATTAATGTTGATTCACACCATGTGCAAGTTGGGCGTACTGATCGTGGCAATATATCAGTATTTAAATGCGACAGTGGTCACTGTGATTGGGATATATTCCCTTCAGCACACAAGGCCAGTGACTTTTTAATTGAAAAGTTGCCCACACAGTACTTTAGAGTTACCTTTGGGGATGATGACGAAGAATGGCATCCTATAGTGTGTAAAGCATACAAATAGGATTTGAATTGGATTCAAATAAAAAGGACCACTAGGTCCTTTTTGCGTTATACGTCTAAGCACTCTGCCCAAACACGCTCTACAGTACTAGGGTCTAAACGTTCCAATCCTGCTATAAATTTGAGCCCTACGTCACAGCTTACGTACTCTGCCGTTTGCATGCCCTGCTCGCTGTAGTCGACATCTTGTGCTTCTGCGGCTGTAAAACCTAAAGTTACGAGGTAATTACGCAGGCCCACTAAAAACAGCTTGTCTGTGTATATAAGCCCGTCTTTGTTAGTGTCCCAAGTACTAGTGCTAAAGTACACGCACAGCTCTCCAAAGTCTTTCTCAGGAGTGCAGTACTGTAGGTCCAATTTTGTAATGTCTATTTGTGTAGCTTTGCGGCTCCAATAGCCCTGGCCGTTTGTGTTAAGTGTTGTATAAACTTGCATAAGTCGCTCCTGTGTGGTTAAGTGTTAATTATACTACAGTACTTGTATATTGTCAATAACCCTTTTTGTAGTAGGGTCATTGACAGGCCTGCATTTTGGCTGTATAATACATGCATACACACAAAAAGGAGCCGATATGTTTAACACACTAGCAAAAGCAAAATTAGTTTTTAATAAACGTCTACAGTCTTATAAGTTAGTAGTTGCGTTTAATGTACACACTACTACACGCGAGGACAAGGACGGTAACGAGAAAGTAGTACACTTGTTCCCAGTACAAAGCAAGTGCGCTTATGTTAGTGGGGACTTACCTAAAAGTAACATTAAAAATGAGCTAGCTCGTGCGTTAAAATGTGCAAGTGCAGTCGCACGTACAGATAACATACTAATTGTGGGCTAATAGCAACAAATGACCCTACTAGTTGTAGGGTTATTGACACAACACACATTCGACAGTATAATTAACACTTAGCAACAAAGGAGCACACAATGTCAAAAGCACTAGTAAAACGCATTAATAAAGCATTTGGGAAAATTTACGACATGGGAGATAGCGGGCTAGACTATATGGACGGACATGTAGCACTAGATGCGACTTTAATGCAACACTTTTATGACGAAACACTTGACACACTTAGCAAAGCACAGTTAGAGACACTGGCCCTGCAGTTAGAGACAGTACTAGCAGATGCGGAGTTTGACATAGAAGCATAAGCAGAGAGGTGTTGTAGAAATACAACACCTGCCTAGGTAGAGCTTGACGGCACCTTAGAAATCAGTTATAATACTAACATCAACACACACAAAGGAGCGAACTTTATGTATGACATCGTAGCTAACCCAATTCCCCGCAGTGGGCTCTATGCCACACCCGTTGACCTTGCAGAATTGATTAAAGTTATAGAAGCACTCAGTCCACAGGAAAGGGCCCTAGTCTATCCCTATGTAATGATGACGCTTAACACTTGCAATAAACTAGTTGAAGACAAAATTTTATCTAAGGAGATCTTTTGCCAATGAAGACTATTACTACACTACGCAACGGCAACATCTACGAGATGAGCATCACAGAGGCCATTGAGATTGTGCAGGCTTATAGTCGTCAAAACACAGGCGGGGACTTGCTGGTAGCTTGTGAGGAAATGACGGACTTGGCTCAGTTGGACCAATTGCCCATCAAGCAAAAGGTTGCTATTAGACGCTTTATGCGCGACATGGGCGAGTTGTTCAGAGAAGCAGTATAACTTGAAAGGTTATTGACAAGCTAGCAGTTCAGCAGTATAATAAACACTTAGCAACAAAGGAGCACTAGATGGAATGTACATATTGCAGAAAATGGCATTTTAAGGGCGTAGAAACTTGTAATGCACCCGGAGCTCCAAAAGAGATTCCGTTCAAAGCATAAGGTTATTGACAGAGACAAGTTCATGTGCTATAATAAGCACATGAACAGTTAGAAAAGAGTTAAAGGTTACCTACACCGTTAGGCGCCCAGATAGAGGACAGTATCGACGGATACGCTCGACGCTGGGGCATGAAACAGGAGCAATCCGGAGTAGCGGCGGAGTATGTAGGCAGTAATGACCGTAGAGGCCCAGTGGCAGACGTTGCCCTGTGGTAGAGATAGATCTACAATGGTTCCTTTAGTTCTTTTCTAACTGGTCTGTTAGTATAATGGTTAGTATGGTAGCTTGTCACGCTATTGATACGAGTTCGATTCTCGTACAGACCGCCAAAGTTTATGTCCCGGGAATCCACGCTGAGTTCGCAACTCAGGGCAGTGAGTAGGTGAAACTCCTACAGGGACGCCATTTAAGGCATTCATGCGAAAGCTGATGTAAGTCCAATCTAACATCGCTGAGGGACAAGTGCGTTCCTGTGGGGCTAGCTATAGGCTAGCGATTAACAAGAGTCCCCACAAAACCTGCTAGTCGACCCGGGTGAGACTTCCCAAAACCCTCCCGGAACAATCAAGTTGACATGCTAGCTGTAGCATGTTATAATTGTTTTTTAATTAACAAATGGAGCGAACAACATGGGTTACTTTACAGACTGTGATTTTGATAGTACTTTGGACATGATTGATTGTGTCAATGAAGTAGTAGAGCGTCATGTACGCAAGATGGAACGCTGTACACCCAATGAGCTGGGCCTGGACATGCGCTCGGGTCCTGTATATATTGACCGCAATGAAGAGGTCATTGCTGTTACACACTCCAGTGCTATTGACTACTACGGCGGGTTTGAGTACATCGCTGAGGGTGAAGGCCGTACAACTTGCGGCAGCTATACATTCTTCAACACAGAGTCAAGTCGTGTGCAAGAATGCTTTGATTATTTGAACGAACGTGAAACTGAACAAGCTGATGAATCTTAATTTACTAGTACAATGGCTGGGCACAGCCTGCTTCATGTGCATGTATACATTAATGTCATTCCGCCCGGATCTCAACAGCTACAGCATACTGGCTGGGTTTTTGGGAGGTGTGCTGTACATGATATGGAGTTTACGTGTGCGCAACTGGCCTCAAACGTTGACTAATTGCGTGTCAATAACCATTTGTGCTGTAGGGTTATTGAAAGCATTTGGTTGACTGATCGAGCGTTCTGCGTTATAATTAACACTTACACAAACACACAAGGAGCGATAAATGGGTACACGTTCAATGATTGCTATTCAAAACCCTTACAACAAAACAGTTCGCGCAGTCTACTGCCACTGGGACGGGTATTTGGAACACAACGGCGCTATTCTTCAAAAGCATTATTCAGCTAGTCCTAAGGTCAACAACCTCATAGCACTGGGCGACATTAGCTCCCTACGTCCTGAGATTGGTGTGCAACACGCATTCAGCACATTGGATCTCTGCGAAGCTGACGTTGTTGCATACGAGAAACAACACGGCAGTTCCTGCACATTCTACGGACGTGACAGAGGCGAAAAGGACGTTGGCTTCAAAGTGTTTGACACGCTTGCTAAGGCTTGCGATCACTATACTTGGAGCGACTACTACTATGTGTTCAAGTACACAAAAGCCAGCGACTACACAGTGGGCGAGTGGCACTACAAAAAGAACGGCGAGCGTTGGAAGAAGTTGGCTCCCGCTATTCGGAAACTTAACGCAGAGGAGTGCGCAGAATGACAGGCTTTGCATCAAAGAGGGCTATGTCCCTTGCTAAATTCAAAGGAGCAGGTATGAAAACAGTTAGAGTTGAAACGCTATTAACACAAGAGCTTGAGGTGCCTGATAGCTGGGGCCGTGAGGATGTGTTTGACTTCCTAGCCGAGTACCAGTCATTCCGTACTGCCTTCCAGGGTGTATCAAACGAAGATCAAACAGCCCGCATCGTTGATCTAGGTGTAGTTAACGAAACAGTAACCGAAATGGGCGAGGAGGCATACGATGAGTAAAATGGCAGAATTAGCATACGATATCGAGCAACTGTATATCGAAGGGTACAGCCCTAAGAGCATCTCAGCCCTGCTGGAGTGCCCTTTGACTGTGGTATACGATTGGCTTGAAGAAACCAATCTCAGTGAAGCCAAAGCTGATGCGGCCGAGTGGGACGAACTAGAAGCAGACGATTTCAATCCCTACGACACTATCAACAGTTGACGAGTTGGGCTTTTGGTTGTATAATACACTTATACAGACAGGAGCACACTATGAAGATCGTTGTAAAAATACCACACAAAACAAGGGCACACTTTGTGCTGTTTTGTGCCAACACACCCTTCAAGCAGAAGCGTGTAGAGAGCAAGAAGCAGTTTAAACGCAACCCTAAGCACAAAGGACGCGAGCAATGAACGATTGGGACCGTAACAACTTGAACTTCCTTTTAAACGCCTCAGACAGCGTGATCAAGGATTGGACTGCTCAGACCAGCCCGGACGACATCGACTACGCACACGAGCTTCTAGCCCGTTACAGCGAGGAATTGCGAGAACGAAGCCTAGCCCTACGCATTGAAGCTGAATTGGGTGCAATGAGCAATTACCCTGAAGCTGTCATGGTTATTGACACAATCCGGAATCGATAGTATAATTACTACTTACAGACACAAAAGGAGCGAAGATGAACATAGCAACATTAGAGCAATATGTGGAGAACAAGAACAAGTGGCGAGCCGTATTCAATCAAAAGCCTTTGAGCCTGTTGAACGGTGCAGATCGTCAGGCCATTGCTGACAGCATTGACAGCGAAATGAGCCCAGAGAACCTTACCTGCGATGGCGAACTGCCTGCGTCAGTGGTTCGTGCAAAGATGCGTAATCTTACTCGTTGTGCTGAGGAATTGCTCAGCATTGATCCTT
>Ga0208253_1000166_pt1 | contig 30042 bp, 24 predicted proteins | sample CryBogCBE10Oct08_FD_184573 | JGI IMG/M metagenome (GOLD analysis project Ga0208253, IMG submission 184573) | Freshwater microbial communities from Crystal Bog, Wisconsin, USA - CBE10Oct08 (SPAdes) | ecosystem: Environmental > Aquatic > Freshwater > Lake | place: Crystal Bog, Wisconsin, USA...
TAACAGTATCAACAACTTAGGAGTTTATTATGGGATATAAATCAGCAGCCGATGGCGTAACCAAGTCTGGTCGCACAAAAGGCAGAAACTTAGGTGACTCCGGTCCAACCGTAGGCATTGAAGGTGGCAAAGGTTCAAAAGGTGCTCGCACAGTAACAAATGAGCAACTACGCAAAATGGGCCGTAACTTAGCTCGTGCTAAAAATCAGGAGTAATTATGGCTACAAATAAATCAGTTAAACCAACCCCAGCCGGCGAATACCCATTGGGTCACGCTAAAGAGAATAAAGATGCTAGCGCTTATACCGGTTTTGTATATCCATCTGGTGGTGGCAACGATATTGGTGTCTATAAGCAACCAATGCCTAATCCATACCCACAGGGTGAAGTACATAGTCAAGGCAATAATTTAGACGATTTAAAAATTAGCTTAGGTAACAATACCAAAGGCTACAAGCAAGATAACCCATATGGCGTTAAAGAAATGCGTGGTTATGGCGCTGCAACCAAAGGCCGTAAAATTAGTGGAAAGCAAGGATAATGGACCCAAAATTACCAATTAAATTAGAACTAACATTAAACGAAGTAGATGGCGTTATTGCCGGACTTGGTGAGTTGCCTACTAAAACAGGCGCTTTTTCTTTGTTGTTAAAGATTCAAGCCCAGTTGCAATCTCAGTTACCAGCACAAGAAGAAGCTAAAACCGAAGAGTAATAATGAATTACGAAACGTTGTATAACTCGATTCAAGCGTATGCCGAGAACACTGAGCAGTTGTTTGTGGCTAACATTCCTGTTTTTGTACAGGAAGCTGAAGATCGGATATATAACTCTGTAAATTTACCTTCATTGCGTAAAAATGTTACTGGCACTCTCACTGCAGGAAACCAATATATTTCTTTACCTGATGATTGGCTTGCTAATTATTCTTTAGCTGTTATTGATAATACAGTTACACCCAGTAGATACCAATATCTTTTAAATAAAGACGTTAACTTTTTGCGGGAAGCTTATCCAACGGTAACTTATACAAGCCCAACTTACCAAGGTACCCCCGGTGGTTTGCCAGCATATTATGCGTTATTTGGTTCTCAGCTAAATAGCTTTAATGAAATGACACTAATGGTTGCCCCTACACCAGACCAAAGCTATATGGTTGAGATGCACTATTTTTACTATCCGCCAACCATTGTTCAAGGACAAATTACAACACTAAGCACTTTAGTTGGTGGCTCTGGATATGCAAACGGTGTGTACCAAAACGTGGCTTTAACAGGTGGTTCTGGAGCCAATGCATCTGCTGATATCGTAGTGTTAGGTGGTACTGTTACTTCTTGCACACTTAAGTTTGGTGGTAATTTTTATGTAGTTAACGATATTCTTTCTTGTTCTTCTATAGGAAATAGTGGTTCAGGGTTTTCTATTACGGTGTCCGCAGTTTCTAATTCTAAAGGTACTAGTTGGCTTGGTGATAATTACGACCCCGTATTATTTTATGGTTCTATGCGTGAAGCCATGCTTTTTATGAAGGGCGAAGCAGACTTAGTTGGTTATTATGAGACTAAATATCAAGAAGCTCTTGACCAATTACGCCGTCTTGGCGATGGTCTTGATCGTGGCGATTTCTACAGAGATGGACAAACTAAACTTAATGTTAGTGGGAATAGAGCATAATGTCTATCGTCCAAGGTGCAACCACTACATTCATGCAGAATTTGCTTAATGGCAATGAAAACTTTACCGCTGGCACATACTATATTGCATTGTATAATGCTCTTGCAGATTTAAATAACACAACAACTGTTTATACAACAGCTAATGAAGTTGTTGGTACAGGGTATATAGCCGGTGGGCTACCATTAACTATTACGGTTACTCCTACTGTAGATAATCTATATAATACGACCTATGTATCTTTTGCTAACGCCGTTTGGAACCCAGCATCTTTTACAGCTAGGGGGGCATTAGTATATAATTACAACACAAAAGCAGCATGTTTTGTGTTAAATTTTGGGTCAGATAAGGTTTGTAATAACAGTTTTACTGTGCAGTTCCCAGCAGCGACTAGTACGTCTGCTATTTTATCAATCGGTAGTTATACAAGTGCTACCATTATTAGTTCTGGAGATTAATATGTTTAAAGAATTATCAGGATCTGGTGATAGCGCAATCGCTACCTTGCAGGCCAAAGCCGCTACAGGTGAAACTGTTGGCGTAGAAGGTTTTTACCACGTTGAGTGCCGTGATGCTGATGGCAACCTTAAATGGACAGAATCTTTCCCTAACCTAGTTAACGCAGTTGGTAAGCAGTTGATGCTTAACACATTGCTACGCACATCTGGTACTTATACTACCACTGGACCATTCCTTGGTTTGATTGGTACAACTAGCCCAACATTTAACGTTGAAGACACAATGACTTCACACAGCGGTTGGACTGAGTTTGTTAACTACACAGTTGGCGGTTCAGCAGTTCGTGGTACAGCAGTATTTGCAACAGCAACAGATAACGCAGTTGCTTCACCATCTAACGTAGTAACTTCAACTGCAACAGCTATTACTTACACAATCACTGGTTCTGGTGGTAACGTAACGGGTTGCTTCTTGGTTACAGGTTCTGGCGCATCTTCTACCCAGTCTAATACTGGCGGTACTTTGTATAGCGCTGGTGCATTTGGTTCTGCTAAATCTACTACTGCTGGCGACACAGTAAGCGTTACATACTCTACAACTGCTACTAGCTAAGGAGTCCTAAATGGCTCTTGTTGTTTATGATCGTGTCCAACAGACTGGCTCGGCTAACACAACCGTAAGTTTTACGCTTACTGGATCTGTTAACGGGTTTCAGTCTTTTGCCGTTGTTGGTAATGGCAATACTACATTCTATGCGGCAACCGATACTTCTGGTAATTGGGAAGTAGGTGTTGGCACGTATTCTTCTACAGGACCCACCTTAACTCGTACTACGATTTTATCGTCTAGTAACTCAGGTTCTGCGGTTACATTTAGCGGTACTGTTACTGTATTTGTTACTTACCCATCTGAGAAGTCTGTAAACCTTGATGCCTCTGGTAACGTAAGCCCACTAGGTACAATTACTTCTGGTGTTTGGAACGGAACAACAATTCCTGTTGCTTATGGTGGTACAGGCGTTACTTCTTCTAGTGGCGCTAATTCGGTTGTATTAAGAGACTCAAACCAAAACATTAGCGTAAACAACGTATTTCAAGGCTATGTAGCTACAGCAACATCTGGTGGTACAACAACGCTTACTGCAGCATCTGCATTCTATCAGCGCTTTACTGGAACCAATGTTCAGACGATTAAACTGCCTGATGCAACTACGTTACAAAAAGGCGTGGCATTTACGTTTGATAATGATTCTACACAGACAATTACTGTTGTTGATAACGCTTCTAGTACTGTTGATACAATTGTTAGTGGCGCAGTAGATTTAATTATTTTATTAGATAACAGCACAACTGCTGGTACTTGGATTGGTTATAGCTACATCCCAGATACATATGACTTTGGTACTTCTACAGCTTCGTTTGGTAACGCAGTAATTACTAACGCTGTTTGGAATGGTACACAAATTGGAACTAACTACGGTGGTACAGGGTTAATTTCTTTCTCCGGCGCTAATAACGCTTTGTACTCTACATCATCTTCAGCTTTAACTGCGGGCACTTTACCGGTTGCTGCTGGCGGTACAGGTATTACTTCTACTACTCCATACGCACTTATTGCTGGAGGTACTACTTCTACTGGTACACTACAACAAGTATCTGGTCTAGGTTCATCTGGGCAAGTATTAACTTCTAGCGGAGCTGGCGCATTACCAACATGGCAAACCCCTTCGGGTGGTGCAACAAAAGCACAAGCAATAGCTTATGCAATCACATTAGGATTCTGAAATGGCAAACCCAAATATCGCAGCAGTCACTTATATCTACGGTAACACCGCTTATTGTGTCCCTTCTACTACTAGTCCCACGACTAGCTGGACTTATAACGGCACAAACTCCCTTACTGGATTAACGCCCACTACTAGTACAGTAAATAAAATCACCGGTATTGTAGTAGCCAACACAACAAACACTGCAGCACTTGCTACTGTAGCGATTGGTAATAATTCAATTTTTAGTTCTGCTACCGTGATTAGCTACCCAGCGTATCAGATTTCCGTACCAGCTGGCGCCTCGTTAATTATCACCGATAAAACTACTGATTTTTATATTACCGAAAACCAGTCTGTTGCGGTAACATCTGGCACAGCAAACGCTTTGACTTTTACTGCAACCTTTGAGTCATTTACCTAATAGGGGCATATAAATGTCCCAGCGTTACTTAGGCGGTTTCATAACCGACAATCCAGTACAACCAACATCATCTTATGCACAAGGTGAGTGGACTCTTCAACAGCAATTTCAACACGCTGGCAACTGGCCATTTGGGGGGCCATTTATTTATGTGGATGATGTATTTTCTACTTATTTATGGACAGGAACAGGAGCATCAAATACTATTAATAATGGTATAGACCTTGCAGATAATGGTGGAATGGTTTGGATTAAATCAAGAAGCAATTCTAAGGATAATGTTCTTACTGATACTGTAAGAGGAACAAATAGTCAATTATTGAGTGATTTAACAAGTAGTCAAGTAACATTGACAAACACAGTCACTTCTTTTAATTCTAATGGATTTACATTAGGAGTTGATTCAACAAATGGATGGGTTAACTTAAGTTCATTAACTTATGTCGGATGGACATTTCGTAAACAGCCTAAGTTCTTTGACATAGTTCAATATACTGGTACAGGTTCACCACAAGCAATTAATCATAATTTAGGTTCAACACCTGGAATGATTATTATTAAAACCGTAACCGCAGGACAACCTTGGGCAGTTTATAGCAAAGGTTTAAATAATGGTGTAACACCAGAGCAATATTATTTGCTTTTAAACACAACTGATGCACAAACAGCAGATTCTTCTTATTGGAACAATATTGCCCCTACATCAACACAATTTACAGTAGGAACATCAAATAGAACAAATAGTGCATCTGGGTTTACTTATATAGCTTATCTATTCGCTGACCAAGCTGGCGGATTTGGTTCAACAGGAACAGATAGTGCTATTGCTTGTGGAAGTTTTACTACTGATGGAAGCGGTAATCTTTCAGTAAATCTTGGCTGGGAGCCTCAGTATGTAATGATTAAAGAAACTTCTGCTTCTGGAAGCTGGTTTATTTTTGATGTTATGAGAGGCTTTAGTAATACTCAAGACCAATACTTACAAGCAAATACACCAGCAGCAGAAAATAGTTCAAATGCTTCACCAAGTTATTTAACTCCAAATGCAACAGGATTTGTTTCAGGTCAGGCAGGATTTTTTGCTGGTAGCGCAAGTTTTATATACATAGCAATCCGCAGACCTAATAAACCACCTACTACTGGTACTAGTGTTTTTGCTCCTGTTGCTGGTACTGGTGCTACACCAAGTATGCCAACATCTTTTGTTGTAGATGCTGCAATTAATTTATACACACCTAGTTATGGTGGCTACCCAGAAATGGGCGCAAGATTAGTAGGTAATAATCCGTATTTTATGAGTACGGCATCAACTTCAGCAGAAGGAACATACTCAGATTCAGATTTTAAAGTTGCATTAAATCAAAATACAGGTTTTGGTGGTAGCGGTTATTCAAACTCTACTTGGGTTGGAGAATTGTTTAGGAGAGCCCCTACATTTTTTGATGTAGTTTGTTATACAGGAACAGGAAGTGCAACAACAATTAATCATAATTTAACTGTTCCTGCTGAAATGATGATTGTTAAAAAACGAAATGGCGCAGCTCAATGGGAAATATACAATAGTACATTAGGAAATATTTATACAACTTATTTTACTTCTGGAGTTCCTAATTATGCTTCTTATTGGAATTTTACAGACCCTACATCTACTGTTTTTAGTGTTGACGGAAGTTCTCCTGTTAATGGTTCTGGGTTTAATTTTGTAGCTTACCTATTTGCCACTTGCGCAGGGGTATCTAAAGTTGGCTCTTACACAGGAAACGCAACAGGACAATCTATTGCTTGTGGTTTTGGTTCAGGTGGTGCTAGGTTTATTTTAATTAAACGCACAGATGATGTTGGTAATTGGTATTGTTTTGATTCTGCAAATGGGCTTACAAGTAGCTCTAGTCCATATGAATTATTAAATACTACAGCTGCACAAACCACAGGCAACAACGGAGTTTATGCTTCATCTGGTGGGTTTACTTTAACTTCTAATGCTTCATCTACTGTTAATATTAATGGTGGTTCTTACATCTTCTTAGCAATATCGTAAAATAATACTATGAGCGAACGTTGGCCAGGCGGCTTAATTAACCAAACAGCACCTACCCCTGCAAATTCGTATAACACGACTAAAGCAAATGGGGTGTGGACGCTCGACCAAGCTGCGTATTTACAAAGCCAAAATTTATGGCCTAACCCAAACTCAGACGCCTATTTTAACTACAACACGCTCTTGCTCAATGGCGATGGAACGAATGGCGCACAAAACAATACATTCCTAGATAGCTCTACCAATAACTTTACGATTACTCGTAACGGCAATACTACACAAGGTAGCTTTAGTCCTTATGGGAACTTGTGGAGTAATTATTTTAATGGTTCTAGTTATTTAGGGGTGGCTTCTAATTCTAGTTTTGCTCCTGGAACTGGAGATTTTGCTATTCAAGCATGGGTTTTTATTAATAGTATTCCATCAGATTTTGCTCCTATTATGCAAAACGATGCTGTTGGTACATCTGGTTCTGATAAATTTTGGTTTGGTTATAACAGTAGTTCGTTGACATTAAATCAACATGGCACAGGAAATAGAGCTTATACATCTTGGAATCCAACAGTTAATACTTGGTATCATGTTGCAGCATCAAGAGTTAGTGGAACTGTTTATTTATTTATTAATGGATTAAATCAATCAGTTACTAATTCAACAATTTTTAATAGTACAAGTTTTGGTCAGAATGGTGTTTCTATTGGTGTTGTTTCAAGCCCATATTATTTCAATGGTTACATTTCTAATTTGGAATATCAAGTAGGAACAGGATTTACTTCAATTACTGTACCTACAACACCATTAATCGCTGGAACAAATTGCAAATTATTAACTTGCCAGTCAAATCGTTTTTATGATGCAAGTTCTAATGCTTTTGCAATCACAACATCAGGCTCACCATCAGTTCAACGCTTCTCACCATTTAACCCAACAGCACCATACTCTACAACGACTATTGGTGGAAGTGGATATTTTGATGGTAGTAGTTATTTGACAATGGCAAGTAACTCTGCTTTTTCTCCCGGAACTGGAGATTTTACTGTTGAATGTTGGGTAAACTTTAATCCTTCTGTTACTCCTGAAGTTGCTTTTTTTACTACTACAAATAATATTTCTGGAGCTAGTGGACAGCTTTGGTTTGGATATAGTGGTGGTCAGTTACGAATAAGTCAGCATGGCACAGGCGCATATATTGTTGGCTACACTTGGTCACCGGGAATAAATAATTGGCATTATGTAACTGCAACAAGAGCTTCAGGAACAACAAAATTATATGTTGATGGTATTTTAGTAGTTACATCAACTGTTCAAAATGGAGTAAATTTTACTCAATCTGGTGCAATGATTGGTGTTTTAACTGGAAATGCTCCGCCTTATATGCAAGGTTATTTAACAGATGTTAGATATACAGTAGGCACAGCTTTGTATTCAACTACATTTACACCACCAACTGCTCCATTAACTTCGTCAGGCTCTACTACATTTTTAGCTAGTTTTCAAAATGCTGGCATCCCTGACCTTGCTATGCAAAATGACCTACAAACAGTAGGCTCTGCACAAGTAAGCACAAGTGTTAAAAAGTATGGGACAGGAAGTTTGAGTTTTGCTACGAACAGTGCATTAACAAGTCCCTTACCAATCAACTTTGGCACAGGCGATTTTACTATTGAATGTTGGGTTTATTTTAATAGTGTTTCTGGAAGCCAATGGATTGCAGGAACCATGAACTATAACAATGGTACGAATGCTGATTTTGGCGCATTTTTGTTGTTAACTAGTGGGGCAATATATAGTGGTCAATATACAGGAAGCACTGGTACTACTTTAAACACATCTTCCGTTTCTGCAAACACTTGGTATCATGTTGCCTATACACGAGCAAGCGGTACTATTAGATTATTTTTAAATGGTGTACAAGCTGCTACAACGACTGCATCTGGTTCAATCAACACATGGCCTCCTGTTACTGGATATGATGGACCTACAAACGGCAGACCATTAAACGGCTACATAGATGACTTACGCATCACCAATGGATATGCTCGTTATACAAGCAACTTCACACCACCAACAGCGGCCTTGCCAACTTACTAGGATAGATTATGTTTGGTATATCAGCCTTCGCTCAATCTGCTTATGCCGCTTTAGGTATAAATAACTACGCCGTATCGGTTACTGAAAATTCAGGCATAGCCGATGCAAACACGACCCAAGCTGCCTATTTATTAAGCAAGTCCGAGGCCAATACTATGAACGACTTCAATTCTGAAGCTGGCTTGTTTGCTTTTGTTATTACCGAAAACTATACCCCTGCTGACGCCAACTCCGAAACTAACAGCTATCTCCTATCGCTGTCTGAAAACGCTTCTTTTAACGACTTTAACACAACGGCAATACCACTATATGCAATGGAGAACTTTGGGGTAACCGATTCCAATACAGTTTATTTTGCTGGTTTGCAATCCCAGACCGAACCTATTACTAGCGTTTTGGACACCTTCTCAACAACCTCGGCTTACCTAGAGTCCATTTCAGAAAACACTAATATAGCCGACCTAATCTCCCTCCAAGCTGGCTTTGCGGCATTTGTTGCTGAAGCTGTAACAATGGATGAGATTGACCACCTAGCCCAAAACTATGCGCTTTCTATAGCTGAAAATGCAGGATTGGCCGATTCTGCCGTAGCCGGTAAGATTATTGCGTTAACTATTGCGGAGAACTTTGCCCCTGCAGACACCTCTAGTATAGGTTTTTCGTTCTTATTATCTGTAGTAGAAACCTTAAGTTCTGGCGACCAAAACGCATCAAGCACCCAATTTGTGGCCGCAGTTACCGAAGCAATTCGTTTATTAGATAGCCAAACTACTAGTGAATGGATTAAAATTAATGATAGTCAAACCCCGAATTGGGTACAAATTAACGATTCACAAGGATAAATTATGTCATCTACATATACACCCAGTCTAACCCTTACTCAAATCGGGAACGGCGAACAATCAGGTACATGGGGTACCACCACTAATACTAACTGGCAGCTTATTGAAGATGCGGTAGCTGGCGTTGCAACTGTGACTGTTTCCGGTACTTCGGGCGCTACTTTATCCGTTGCCAATGGTGCGTCTGACCAAGCTCGAAAAGCCGTTATTGTGGTGACTGGCTCAACATCTGGTACTAACGCAATCGTAGCTCCACTAGAACCTAAAGTTTATATTATCTCAAACCAGACTACTGGTGGTTTCCCTATTACTATTGGAGCTTCTACTGGTTCAGTTGTTACTATCCCTAATGGCCTTACTACCTTAGTATACTGCGACGGCACAAACTTTAACTCTGGTATTACTGGTTTTACTGGCGGTAACTTAAGTATTACTGGCACAATCAATGCTACTGGCACTATTACTGCTCCTGTTATTAATGCTAGCTTATACGGTGGCGCTGCTGGTAACATCCCTTACCAAACTGGCTCTAGTTCAACTGGATATATTTCTGCACCTCCTTCATCCGGTTCTTCTACTTTTTTAGCTTACACACCAGGCACAGGATTTAACTGGCAGACAAGTAGCACAACAGCTAGCAACATTAACGGCGGCGGCGCAAATCAGCTGGTGTACCAAACCAATTCTGGAGTCACAAGTTTTATTTCTGCTCCATCGGGTAGTAACCAAATTCTTCAATATAATGGTTCACAAATTGTTTGGACTAGTGGTGGTGCCGTATCTTCTGTAAATGCTATATCTCCTCTACAATCTAGCGGGGGTACATCACCAACTATTAGTCTTATTTCTACAACAGGTTCTGGTGCGGTTGTACAAGCTAATTCACCAACTATTACAACGCCTAACGTAGTCGGTGTAACAAACGGAAGTAATGTTTCTTCTGGATATGTGGGTGAAGTAGTAACAAGTAACGGCACCAATGTTTCTCTTACTAGCGGTGTAACAGCAACTATTTGCACAGTATCTTTAGGGGCTGGTGTGTGGCTTATTAACGGTGTTGGATCCGCCAACCAGGGTTCTGGATCAAGTGCTCTTGCAGTTGCGTTTATTACGGACTTAAACACCACGGGATCTATTGACAGTTCTGCTGGATTCTTTGAAAGTGGTGCAGGAATTACTGCTATTTCTTTACCATATACTTTGTACCTTAATGTTAGCTCTACCACTACAGTCTATTTATCGGTTAATTGCTCATTCTCTGGTGGTACTTTTATTGGTCATGGATCTATTACTGCAATTAGAATTAGATAAGTATGAACGAAATCCTTACCCATCTTCTAACTGGCAAGGATAATAAAACCCACGATATCGGTCGTTGGACTTGGTTGATTGGGTTTGTGGCTATTATCTGTATTGCTATTTATGAAGTGATGCAAGTACAACATATTAGTCTTACTGAACTTGCTGAAGCATTAGGCCTTGTATCTGGTGCTGGCGGAGCGGCTACTATGATGAAAAAAGATACGGAGCCGCAGTAATGTGGACGCTAATAAGTGGGTACATTAATTACATCAAAATTGGATTGGCTGTGGGTCTTTGCGCTGCTTGTTTCTTTGGCGGTTTTCATATTGGTAATAGTAGATACTTGGAATACAAGGCAAACGTTGAATCAATCGCTAAAGCGCAAGAAGCCCATAACCAAGAAATCGAACAGCAACACCAACTAGTTAATAAAGGAATACAAAATGAGTACGAAGGTAAGCTTGCTGCTTTGCGCAATTTTTATGGTAGGATGCAGCTCAACCCCAGTAGCGGTGCAATGCCCGGCATTTCCCCAACCCCCAAAGGAACTGATGCAGAAACCGCCTACCCAATACTTGCTGGACAATGCGCTCAAACAACCCTCCAAGTAAATCTATGGCAAGAATGGGCTACTGAAAACGGGTTGATTAAATGAACCAGGAGCAGCTAACAGCGTTGGGAATAGACCAAAAATGGCTGGACCCATTAAACCATACGTTTACTAAATACGACATTAACACTGCTCTTAGACAAGCAGCTTTTATAGGACAATGCCAGCATGAGTCAAACAATTTCAGAACTTTGGAAGAGAACCTTCATTACTCTGCCGATGGACTTATGCGTACATGGCCCTCAAGATTTCCTAGTACAGATGTGGCTGAACAATATGCAAACAATCCAGAAAAAATTGCTAACAAAGTATATGCAGGACGCTTGGGAAATACAGAAGAAGGCGATGGATGGAAGTTTCACGGACGTGGCCTTATCCAATTAACTGGTAAGGAAAACTATGAGCGATGTGGAGAAGCAATTAGCGCTGATCTTATTAATAAACCACAGCTTTTGGTTGACCCTCATTATGCTTGTTTGTCGGCAGGGTGGTTCTGGGGTAAAAAAGGACTAAATGCCTTGGCGGACAATAAAGATTACGTTACAATGACTAAACGGATTAATGGTGGCTTAATTGGCCTAGACGACCGTAAAGCTAAAATTGCAAAAGCAATATCTGTACTAGGGTAAACCCGTATGCCATTACAAAAACTACAGTTTAGACCCGGCTTAAACCGTGAAGGTACTGATTATTCTAACGAAGGTGGTTGGTATGATGGGGATAAAGTACGTTTTCGTTCTGGCTTTCCTGAAAAAATAGGTGGTTGGACTCAAATATCTAATAGCCAATTTACAGGCGTATGCCGTTCTTTGTGGGTATGGTCTGATGCAGACTTAGGTTCTGGCAATATTTATATTGGTGTAGGTACAAATAGTAACTATTATATTTACGAAGGTGGTGTGTATTACGACATTACACCTGTAGTACAAACAGATACTTTAACTAACCCATTTACTGGTAATGGTACAAATATTGTTACTGTTACTGATGCCTCATATAGTCCCAATGTAGGCGATTCTGTTTATATTACTAGCTCAGCTCCTGTTGGTGCTGGCGCTGGTTGGGGCGTTGATCCATACGGATATGATAGCTGGGGTGGGTACTACGGTACGGGGGTTACTATTTCCGGAGAGTTTACTGTAACTTCTGTGATTTCTTCGACCCAATATACTATAACTTATCCAGTAGTTGTTACTGGTACGGGCGGTGGTACGGTTACAATTGGATATAAATATCCCGCCGGCTTAGATGTTTATGTTACGGGTAATGGCTGGGGCGCCGGACCTTGGTCTCGTGGTGCATGGGGTTCTGCGTATACTAGCGGGATTGGCGAACAATTACGCCTTTGGTCTAACGATAACTACGGTGCTGATCTTGTACTAGCTCCTCGTGGCGGCCCAATATTTTATTGGCAGGACTCTAATGGGTTATCTACACCTGCAACATATTTAAGTACTTTAGCTAATTCGACTACCGCCATTACCGATACAGGCACAACGTTTAGTTCAGGATCTTCTACTATTACTGTATCTTCCGCAGTTGCGCCAAGCATTTATCCTTATATGGTGATTACTGGCACGCATATTGCAGCGGGAACTAAAGTAGCGTCTAACTATATTACTGGATCAACTACTGTTCCTATAACAACCCCTACAACTGGTCTAAGTTCGGGTAATTATAATTTTTCTTATGCTGGCGCTTTTGTTCCAAACAAAACATACCAAGTTATTTCTTCAGCTATTCAAGAATTTATTATTGCGTTTGGCTCTAATTCTTACGATCCCAATAATGCCAATACAACATTTAACCCTATGTTGGTTCGCTGGTCAGATCAAGGCAATGCGTATCAGTGGATACCACAAACAACTAATCAATCTGGTGAATACCTGTTGACAAACGGCTCCTACATTATGGGCGCCCGTGCTACACGCCAAGAGATTTTAGTTTGGACTGATTCATGTTTGTATTCAATGCAGTATTTAGGAGCACCATATGTTTGGGGTTTCCAAGTATTGATGGATAACATCTCTATTATGTCGCCTAATTCCATGATTACAATTAACAACGTAACGTATTGGATGGGTCGAGATAGGTTTTATATGTATTCGGGCCGAGTAGAAGTCCTTCCTTGCTCACTGCGCCAGTACATTTTTGCTGATATTAATGAAGACCAAGCATATCAAGTATTTGCTGGTAGTAACGAAGCGTTCAACGAAATTTGGTGGTTTTATGTAAGCCAGTCAAGTGGTAATACAGTTGTAGACAAATACGTAATTTATAACTATTTAGACCGTGTTTGGTATTACGGAACTATGGGAAGAACTGCTTGGTATCAGACGGGCATTGTTCCATATCCTATTGCCGCCGACTATAACGGAAGATTAATTTATCATGAAAATGGGTGTGATGACGGCTCGCTAGTAACCCCACTGCCTATTTATTCGTATGTACAAAGTTCTGATTTTGACATTGGCGACGGACATAACTTTGGGTTTGTGTGGCGTATACTTCCTGACGTTAATTTTAACGGTTCTACAGTTAATCAACCTAGCGTTACCATGACTGTTAAGCCTAGAGAAAACTCAGGTACTCCATACGGGCAGGCAGATAGGCCACAAGTTCAATCCGCTCAAAACTATAGTGTAGTGCCAGAATATACAATCCAACAATTTACTGGGCAGGTCTATACACGTCTTCGTGGTCGCCAAATGGCGTTTAGAATTGAGTCTGCAGATGCTGGTGTAACTTGGCAGTTGGGTAGCCCACGGATTGATATTCGCCCAGACGGACGTAGATAATGGCTAATACTAACGATAAAATAGGGCCATTACGCCCTTCAAAAGCGCCTAACTTATTAATTGCGCCAGTTGACTATACGCAGGCATATCAAGACCAGATGAATAATGCTCTGCGTCTATATTTTAACCAAATTGATACGTTTACTCAGGCAATTGCCGTGCCTGATTCTGGTTCTACAAGCAATAGACCAAAAGATTTGTTGCTAGTTGGGCAGATATTTTTTGATACAGAGCTTGGAATCCCTATTTGGTGGACTGGAACTAAATGGGTAAATGCTTCCGGAACGGCAGTTTAAATGATAAACTTGAACAAAATTACGAGGTGAGGCCTTATGGGACTACACAATACAGCACATTACCTAAAATCTAAGGGTCGGAACGACGATACTGAGCTCGTCCATATGACCAAAGGCGAAGTCCAGGCCCTTAAAGGTTTGGCTGCACAGCATGGTGGTTCCCTTACCACTAATCCAGAAACTGGCCTTCCAGAAGCAGGGTTTTTAAGCTCTGTACTTCCAATGGTAGCAGGTGTTGCTGCTTCTGCGTTCCTTGGTCCTGAAATGCTACCTTTGGTAGCTGGTGGTATTGGTCTAGCTGATTATGCTGCAACAGGCTCTCTTACTAAAGGCTTATTGGCTGGTCTGTCGGCTTATGGCGGCGGTGAATTGGGTGGTTCTTTAGAAGCATTAGGTTCAGAAGGCGTACAAGAAGCTGCAACAACAGCAGGTAATGAAGCTATTGCAGGTGCCGGTGTAGAAACTTCATTACCAGCAAATCAAGTTATGGACGCAAGTCGTGGTATGGTAGAACCACAAGCTATTAATAATATTTCCGATGCTGGTAAAGCCTTACAATCTGGTGCAATTAGCCCAGAACAATACTCAAATTTAGCACAACAATATTCTGGAGCTTATGCTACTTCTGCTAATGCAGCTAGCCCAATGACCGCTGGTTTACAAGCCGCATCAGCGGCCCCAGGTAAATTTTTAATGAATAACGCTACCAACATAGCTATGGCTGGCGCCCCATTACTGATGGATACATTAGGAAGTAACCGCTCAACCGTACCTACTGCTACAGCATCGGGCTCAACAAACCCATTTGGCTTAAAGACCTTATCGCCTAATTTTCAAGGCACATTTCCAAACCAACCAAACCCAGCGTATGTAGCTCAGTATCCAAACTATAAATTACAACCATATAAACCAGGTGTTCCTAACCCAACATATCCAAGTACTCCTGGATATATGCCCACAATAAATGCTGCAGACGGTGGTTTAATGCAATCTGGGCCGGCGCAAGTTAATTTTATGGGTAGTGATATGTACCCACAAAGCCAACAGCAACGTTCATATTATGCAACGCCAACGCAAATGCCAACAAGCGCACAAGCAACGGCATCTTTATATGAACCAAAAACAAATCCATTAACAGGTGAGCCAACACAAAATATGCGTGAAGGCGGTTCTGTACCTTCTTATAATGGGGATAGTCCTTATGGCAGTGTTGTAGGTATTGAAGATGCTACGCAAGAATTACAAGGCTTATTTGGCCATCGCCCAATTATGTCTACACCTACACCAAGTGTTGGTATTGTTCAAGATACAGACCCAAATACCCGTAACTTAAGTCCATACGAAGCCGCACTATATCGTGTAAAGCAAAAAGCTTCTGCTGCTGGATTAGGTAAAAATGCTGTTGTTCTTCCTGCTGCGTCAACTACCTATGGCAAAATTAGCCCAGACTCTACTCCTGATACTACTGATATGGCTTCTGGCGGTATTACAGGTGCCCCAAGTTTAGGTAGCTATGCTGCTGGTGGTAATCCAAGATTATTAAAAGGTCCTGGAGATGGCATGAGCGATTCTATTCCTGCTAATATCGGGGGTAAACAACCAGCTCGTTTGGCCGACGGTGAATTTGTAGTCCCTGCTGATGTAGTAAGTCATTTAGGTAATGGCTCAACAGATGCTGGTGCCAAGAAGTTATATGCCATGATGGACAATATCCGTCGTGCACGTACTGGAAGAAAGAAACAAGCACCCGAAGTGAAAGCAGATAAATACTTACCAAAATGACAACACTTATATACGAAGATGTGGACGGATTTAAATTTGTAGACGAATTTGAAAAGCTTTTTCCTTTGCATTACGAAGAGCTGTGTGTAACAAAAGAATTCCCTTATGAGCCAAATTACGAGGTTTATAAGCGCTGTGCAGAAGCAGGCATGTTGAGATGCATTACTTGTAGGGCAGATGGTGAATTGATCGGCTACATTATATTTTTTGTTAGCCCTCATCTGCACTATAAATCATGCATAACAGCAACGGAAGATATTTACTTTGTAAAAAAAGAATTCCGTAAAGGTAGAGTAGGGATTAGGCTTTTTCAGTATGCCGAACAGGTTTTGAAAGAGCGTGGTGTACAAAGAATTATTGTAAATACAAAAGTACATTTAGACAACTCTAGGTTGTTTGAATATTTAGGGTATAAGTTGACAGACAAGTCGTTTTCAAAAATGTTAGGTAATTAATATGAGCGGACCATCTTCTCCATCTGCGCCATCGGGGCCAACACAAACTACAGTTCAAAATACTAACATTCCTGACTATGCTCAGCCATATGTAAGTAATATGCTTAATGCGACACAGTCGCAGTTATTTACATTAAGCCAACCAGGACAATATGATGCTAACGGTAACCCATCCCAAAACGGTGGATACGATGCTCAAGGTAATGCGCAGCCTGGTGGTCAAATTACTGGATTTCAACCATATACTCCTTATAGTAATGATCCTACTAAATATGTAGCTGGTTTTTCTCCACTGCAACAACAAGCCCAATCAGCCGCAGCTAATTTACAAACGCCTGGACAATATGGTGCTGCTACTAATTTAGCTGGTCGTGCCGGTATGGGTGCTTTAGGTACTGTAGGTAGTGCTGGGGCATATGGTGGTATGGGTGCTCAGGCCGGTCAGCAAGCGGGACAACTTTCTAATATGTTTGGTGGTATGGGTGCTCAAGCGGGGCAGCAATATGCGGGCCAATCTAGTATGTTTGGCGGTTTAGGTGCAATGCAAGGTCAACAAGGGGCTAATATTGGCGCTAGCTTAGGGCAGATGTCTACAAACCCTGGCGCTGTTGGCGCTTACATGAATCCGTATATTCAAAATGCACTAGCTCCTGCACAACAATTACTTAACCAACAGTATGGTATGCAAAATGCTGCCCAACAAGGTGCTGCTACACAAGCCGGAGCCTTTGGCGGTTCACGTAATGCTTTAGCAAATTCTTTAACCCAACAAAACCAAATGTTGGCTCAAAACCAATTAGTTGGTAACGCATATCAAAATGCGTATCAAAATGCACAACAGCAAATGAATACGGCTAATCAAGCTGCTTTAGCTGGTAATCAACAGGCATTAAGTGGTTACGGTATGGGCTTACAAGGCGCTGGACAAGCAGGTGCACAAGCTATGCAAGGTTATGGCATGGGCTTACAAGGTGCACAACAAGCTGGTCAATTAGGAATACAGGGTGCTCAAGCCGGTCTTGCTGGTGTCGGCGCTCAACAAGCAGGATATGGTTTAGCTAATACTGCAGCAGGTAATCTGGCTAATATTGGTGGTCAGCAACTTGCCGCTCAACAAGGTATCATTGGTACACAAGCTACTCAAGGTGCAGCACAACAAGCCCAACAACAGCAGATTATCAATCAAGCTATTCAAAACTATGCTACTGCACAGCAATACCCATTGCTCCAGTTGGGCACAATGTCCAATATGTTGCGTGGTTTACCTATGCAAGCATCTACTACTTCTATTTACCAAGCACAGCCAACTGCTACTCAACAGGCTATTGGCCTTGGCGGAACTGCTGCAGCCCTTGGCGCTGCATTCGGTGGTGGTAACGTCGGTAAGAAAGAAGGTGGTATTATCGCTATGCGTAAAGGCGGTAAGGTACCAGGATTTAAATATGGCGCAGTTATTAATGACGAACAATTACAATCCGATGCCCGCCAATTAGGTGCAGCTCAAGGACAGCCTGGTCAACCAAGCCCATTACAACAACGTATTAATGATCCACAAGTTAATGATAATGAGCGTATGATTTTCAAAGGTGTTCAGGCCGACCAGAATCGTTTACGCCAAAACCCTGGAGCAGCTCAAGCTTTGATGCAAGCTGCTCAGCCACCACAACCACAACAACTGGATCCAAGAATGATGGACCAAGCACGTTTATCAGGCTTAGGTGCTGCAGGTGGTCCAGCGTTTAATTCTCAAGGTTTTGCTGGTGGTGGCATTATTGCGTTTGCTGATGAGGGTTTAGTCCCTGAACCAAAAGTACCTGCAAATCCAACTACTCCAGAAGAGTTTGCTGCTGCACGTGATGCTATGATGGCTAAGCGTGGTGTTACTACTGGGCCAACAGACGCTGAAAAAGCATATGCCGAGCAACTACAAACTCGTGGTAGCGATGCATCACGTAATCGTGAACTTGCTTTAGCTATTGCCCAAGGTTTTGCTAAAGTTGGTACTACCCCAGCCCCTGGTGGTCTAATGCAAGCCCTTAACATGGGCGCCCAAACAGCAATTCCCGGTATTGCTAAAGCATACGAAGCTCAAGAATCTGCTAAAGATGCTTCTGCTAAAGCTGCTTCTGACTTATCTGAAGCACAACGTAAGTTTGCTGCTGGTGATGTTGATGAGGCTTGGAAAGATTACGACTCATACCAGAAAAACAAGAGCGCTGAAAAAGTTGCTCAAATACACGCTTCTGTTGCTGGTCAGCAAGCTAATGCAGAAAAAGGCTATGTACAACAGCTTTTACAACAAGGCTATAGCTTGCCAGATGCATTGCAAATTGTTAAAGGTGCTGGCCGTGCCGAGTCTGTTGAAAGTTCAAATGCCAAGATTCTTCTTAAAGACATTAACGATCAAATCTTTAATTTGGATCCTAAGAAAGACGCAGCTAAAATTGCAGAACTTGAAAAACAACGGGCTGCAATTGTTACTAACTTGCAAAAAGGGCCACAAGCTGCCCCAGCACCACAAGCTGCTCCCGCACCAGATGCTAGTGGTATAGTAGACGTACCTGGAAAGGGTAAATTTAAGCAACTACCTAATGGCAACTACGTACAAGTAGGTTAATATGGCTCGTGAATACACGCCAGAAGAACTGGGGTTAGCCCCAGTCGCTGGGCAAAAGGAGTATACTCCTGCGGAACTTGGCTTACAAAAACCTGATGCATTAGGTAGGTATATTGCCGCCCCCGGCGAAAAAGAAACAAAACAAAAAGAATACACGCCAGAAGAATTAGGTCTGGGTGGACCACAGCGTAAACCAGAAGATGTTGGCTTTTTAGAATCTATTCCTGCAGCAGCTAAGCGTGGTATTGAGTCTTTAGGCGATGTTGCTTCTGGTCTTGGATTAGCTAAGACTGCATTAACTGGTACTGAAGAAGAAACCAGGGCTAAGATGCAGGCAATCAAAGCCGACCAGAATAAGCCAGAAGAAAAGCCAGCAATGACTGTGGCAGACTTTGAACGTATCTATAAAGAAAAAGGCCTTTTAGAAGCCGCTAAAGAAGCACCTAAATATATTGTCGAGCAATTTTTACAAAGCGCACCCCAAATGGCGGGGCCTTTGGCTGCAGGTGCAGTAGCTACCCCATTTTTAACGCCAGTCGGCGGTGCTTTGGTTGGTATGGGCGCCTATGGTGTACAACAATTTGGTAACTTCTTGGTTCGTCAAGCCCAAGAAAAAGACGACCCAAAACAATTAGAAATAGCTAAAGCTGCTTTAACTGCCGCTGGTACTGCCCCTATCGGATATTTTGCCGACCGGTTTACTGCCGGATTGGGTAGTGTTGAAAAAATAGCTGGTAAAGAAGTTCTCGCTGAATTAGCTAAGCGTCGTGCTGCTGGTGAAGTAGGTATTGGCGCTGTAGGTAAAGAAGTAGCTAAACGTGCAGCAATTGGTGCAACAGAAGGTGTTATTGCAGAAGCTCCAACTGAAGTATTGGAGCAAGCAGCCGAGCGTTATCAAGCAGGATTAAGCTTGACTGATGATAAAGCTATGCAAGAATATAAGGAAGCATTCTTTGGTGCTGCCGCTGCAGGTGGCGGTATTGGTGGTGTAGCAGGTGGAGCTGGAACTTATCGTGGATATCGTGGAGAATTACGAGAAGCAAAGACCCCCGAAATGCCCGCAGGGCGTAACGCTTTTACTGAGGCAACTGAATATGATAATACTAGAACTATCCCCGGAGGCGGTGAGCCTGGCGTTTCTATGCCTGGAGAACAAGGCGGAGCCGAGCCAGGAGCTGAAGGAACTACCACTGGAGGCATGGGAGGAGCTGAGCTTCCTGCTAGCAGAATTACAGCACGAGAAGAAGAACTCAACAATCAACTAGCTGCGCTAGATAAAAAAATAACTGATACTCGTGGATACATTAAAGACATTAGTGAAGTAGACCCTAGCGACGAACGTGTTGCGCAAGCACAAGAACATTTAGGCCAGTTAGAGACTGAAGCCAAAGCATTACGCCAAGCTCGTACAGAACTTAGTACCGAAGAAACCCCAAAAATCCAAGTAGTCGGTGCACGCAATATAAACACAAGCGCAGAAGCAGAGCAAGCAGCAGATAAGCTTTGGAAAGACTCCTTTAACTCCCAGCAATCTCCAGAGTTTGCTGCAGCTTTAAAATTAAAAAGGGAACTAATTCCGCAGCTTAAGTTTAAAGAACAACAAATTGCTGAATTAAACGACCTTATAAATGACCCAACCATTTCTCCAGAGCTTAAAGCTAAAAGAGAACGGGTGCGTGATGCGCTTATAAAAGAGTTACAAAATTTACAAAACCAAACTACCAAAGTAGTCGGTGCACGCAAGCCTGAGCAGATGGGTTTAGATTTTAATGCGCCTGAGCAAGCACAAGAAGAAATGACCGTTTCTGCTAAAGAAGCGGGCATGAAGTTAGAACAAGAAGGCAAGCTACCAGAAATGGCAGTGCCAGAGCCTATTGAAGAACCAGAAACAGCTCGCATGGGATTGGTTGGTGATGAAGCTGCGCCTATGGCTCCGCTTACAAGTTTCTTTAATAGCATTAAACCAGCATCAAATATTCCTGAGCAAGCTGGACAATATCGTGCCAAGGTTAAAAACTTTTTAAATGATGTTGCTGAGTTCCTTGGCGGTAAAAGCACCGAAGAAGTTAGCCGATACAAAGAAGAAGGTGCCCCAGAACCAATCCCTGCTAAAGGCCCAGATGTAAGCGCAGCGCTAGAGCCTGGTCCAGAACTATCTAAACGCATGGCAGTTATGAATAACTTCCTAGATAGTCTAAGCCTTGCGCCAAAAGAAAGAGAAGAAGCTACAACTAATTTAGTTAAGCAGCTGCCTGGCATGGACGTCAATGCTCAGACACAGGCATTTCAGTCTTTATTGCGTATTCCTGATTTAAATACCGTACGTGGTATAGATAAATTACGTGCTAAGTTTGATGAAGCTGTTGCTCGTTACGACCGCCGCCGTACTGGTCAAGATGAAACTGCCCTGCCATATAGCTCTAAAGATACTGTGCGTAGCACTGACCCAATGGTTGAACGCCGTATTAATGAAGTGCTTAAAGGTCTTGAAGCTACAGCTAAAGAAGAAAGAACACCAGAAGAAAAAGCTGCAATTACTTACTTTAATGCATGGCCATATATTACTGCTATGCGTGCAGCTGCTTTTGATTTAGCGGTTCCATTTAGCAAAGACTTTGCTGGTGCTGCATATAAAGGTCAGACTAGTGAGTCGGCTAAGCAGTTCCAAAAATGGGTAGAAGAAAACCTGCCACAGCAAGAGTTACGTCGTTTTGAAGCTACAGTTAATGAATACAAACGGGATATAGCTCGTGCTGACCAAGCTATAAACAATATGAAGAAGCGTAAAGAAGCCGGCCCTATCGGCAGTATTTACGAAAAAATGCTGGGCCGAGCACCTAGTGGAAAAGTACCTGGTGTATTTGATGCTGGTTTAGATAAGCGTCCTGGTGAAGTTACAAAGCTTGACCCTAAAGACTTTTACCCAATGCATCCTGGCGTTGTAGACAAAATACAACAGGGAGATTTAAATGGTGCGTTAACTTTAATGGCTAAAGATCCTGGCCCACAGGCAAGCAATAAGGTTAAGTTCCAAGCTCGTCTAGCACAACGCCTGCTTTCTTTAGATTTAAAAACCACGTTGCTTGTAGACAAACAAGAAAACATGGCTAGACTTTTTATTGAAAACGCTAGAAGTCAGCGCAAAATGTTTTTACAGCATTTTGAAATTGGATATGATTGGGGCGCTAGTTTTCTTAAAAAATATGGTTTAGACAAAACACCAAATAATGAGCAAACAATTAGAGAGCAGTTTAAATCTTTACAAGAAATTGCTTTAGGTAAAACTGAGCTTACAAAAGAACAATTTGAACCTATAGTCGGCCAGTTCAATAACATGTTAGAAGCGTATAAAAACGCAATGGTTACTTTAGATTCTGCAGGTGCTTATGTTGATGCATGGAATACTATTACTTTAAATAGCAAAGCTAATGGCTTTAGTAACGGAGTATTCCTGCATGAAGTAGCCCACGCAGCTACATACTATTCTTTAGTAGAAGAGAACTACGATAGCCTTGATGCTCACCAAAAGAAAGCTGTAGATGAACTAAAGTCTTTGTATGCGCATGCTACCGAGCAGTTTGATAAGCATACAGTTAAGGGTTTAGAAGACGGCAAGTATATTGTAGTTAATGGGCAAAAGTTTTTATATGACGAGATTAACTATGGTTTTACCGATATTCAAGAGTTTGTAGCCGAAGCATTTTCAAACTGGGTATTCCAAGACTATTTAAAAACCATGAAGTATCGCAGTAGTTCTGTTGGTACTTGGAATAAGTTCGTTCAAGGCGTAATTAAACTGTTTAGACTGGACAACGTATTAGGGTTTACCATAGCTAACGCTGAAGCGCTTATGCGGCCGACCCCATCATTTGAAGGTTCAACTGCTACAGCAACTGTTGCACCGGCTAAGATACGTTCAATTACTTCTGGCACATTACCAGCTAATCCTAACTTCTTGCGTAGCAGTACTGAAAAGCCATATCAGGGTAAACCCGAATGGAATATGGTCAAGGGAACTATTGGCAATTTCTTGTCTAGCGTAAATGATGCAGCACGCCAGCATTACTTGGGTGCATTTACATTACGTCAGCTTGACGAGATTATTGGGCAGCGCATCCCACAAGTTCGTAAGTTTATTAACGGCGTTGAGCGTATGCTTGACTACCGCAATGAACAGCTAGAAGCCGCACGTGACATCCTTAATCCTTGGATGGAATACCAAAACAAAAATCCTAAAGAAGGTGAAGTGCTCAACAGCTTGATGATTGATGCCACATTACTTGGCGAAGACCCAGATGTTAAGCCGACTAAGAATAAAGACATTAATGCTGCTTGGGCAAACCTAAGCGATACAGGTAAAGCAATCTACCGCAAGGTACGTGATTTCTATAAAAAGCAATACGAGAATTACGTTGGGATGGTTATAGATAACAAAAAGGCTTCTTTACTTGGCGCTGGGTTTACTGAAAATGAAATTGCTGCCCATGACAAAATTAAGAAACTAAATATTACTGGTATCAAAGAACTACGTAAAAACCTAGAGAAAAAAGGTTTAGCAGAAACCGATATTCGTTCATCTATTGCTGCAGGTATTAGAGAAGCCTTATTAAAGAAAGGCTATACCGATAGAGAGATTGACGTTCATAACCAGTTGTTTGCTATTGAAGACCATTTTGATCGGCATAAAGTAGAGCCATACTTCCCAATCCGCCGTTTTGGTAGATTCTCGGCACAGTTCTTTACTGGTAAAGATAAAGAGTTCTACATGTTTGAGTCTTCTTTTGCACGTGATGCGTTTGTCCGTAAGTATAAAAAAGAACTTAAGCAACGCCTTGGTCGTGACATAGACACAGATACCGAACTATTCTTGGGTAACTCAATCCAAGACTTGTCTTCTAAAAATATGCAAGACTTTGAGTTCTTAAAAAATCTTAAGGATATGATTAAGACTACACAAGGTACTGATACCACAGAACTGCGTGATAACTTAAACGATGCAGTAGACCAGCTTTTCTACCTTACTTTGCCAGACAAGAGCATTCGTAAGATGTTCCTTAACCGTAAGGGTGTAGCTGGTATGGACAAAGATATGCTACGTGCATTTGCTGCGTCTTCTTTCCATATGGCTTATCAGCAGTCTCGCTTTAAGTTTAGCCGTGAGCTAAGCGACAATTTGACGGCAGCTAAACAGTTTGCTTTTGATAAAGGCGGCGAAGAAGGTAAGGTAGATAAAGACTACGTAAAAGAATTAAGCGCTCGCCATAGCCTTATTATGAACCCACCCGATACTGGTGGCATTACTGGCTTCTTGTCCGGCGCATCTTTTATCTGGTACATGACTTCTCCAGCTTCAGCTATTACCAACATGCTCGGCGTTCCTGCAGTGGGCTTCCCTGTTATATCCGCTAAGTTCGGCGGTATTAAAACTATGTCCGCTATGAAAGACTACGGCACTAAGTTTGTACGTTCTGGCGTGCGTGATGAGCAAGGTAACCTAAACTTCTTCTCCTTGTCTAACAACGAAAATATTTTAAGCAAGCTAGAGCGTGAAGCATACGATAAGTTTGTAGCCGATGGTGTACTTGATGTTACATTGCCACATGATATTGTCGGCCTGGCAGAAACCCCATCTACCCTGTACAAAGCACGTATGCAAAAAGTAATGGGTTGGGTAAGCTTTCCGTTCCACGTAACAGAACGTGCTAACCGTGAAATTGTAGCTATGTCTGCATATAAGCTAGCGTTTGAAAAGAACCTAGCAAGTGGCTACACCGAAGCCGCTGCACAGAAAAAAGCAATTGAAACTGCTAAAGACTTGACCTATAAGTCCATGTTTGACTACTCAACACTGAACAAGCCTAGATATTTCCAGCATCCTGCGCTCAAGGTTATCCTGCAGTTCAAGCAGTTTTCCCAGCAAATGACATACTTGTTGGCACGTAGTGCTTATGAATCAATTGGTCGTAACTACCCCCCTATACAAGAGTTGATTGCTAAACGTAATGAAGCAATGAATAATAACTCCAAGCTATCTCAAAAAGACCAAGAGATACTTAACGAGCTGATGGATATTCGTCAAACTATTCTTGCGGACCACAGAGAAAATAAGACTGGGCAACCCCCGCTTACCGAAGAAGAACTTAATAAAGCTACAAATGATTTTATTAAAGACGCAAAACGTGAGGCTAGAGAGCGCCTTGCTGGTACGTTAGGTATGACTGCGGTATTTGCTGGAGCTACTGGTCTGCCTATGTGGTGGATGGTATCAGGCATTATGAATGCAATGCATGCTGCATTTGGTGACGATGATGACGATTGGGATTTTGATAACTGGTTTAAGAACTGGTGTTCAAATACATTCGGCGGGTTTGTAGGCGATTCTATTTCCCGTGGTGTAGTATCTCAGACCCTGGGTGCTAACGTAGCCGACCGCTTATCCTTAAATGATTTATGGTTTAGAGACGCACGCAAGAGTAATGATGAGGTTACTGCTATGCAGAACTTTATCTTTAACGCACTAGGACCTACTGCCGGTTTAGCAATGAGCACTGCCGATGCAGTTAAACAATTTAATCAAGGGCATTTTGAGCGGGCTATTGAGACGGCTAGCCCAGCAGCTATTAAGAACTTCCTTAAGGGCGCCCGGTTTATGGCTGAAGGCCGAGCTACAACCTTGCGTGGCAACGAGCTTGTAGGCGATATAACCCCTAAAGAAGCTATTACTCAGATGATCGGCTTTACTCCGGAGCGTTTAGCTCAACGTCAAAAAGCTAATATCGAGATGATGACTGCACAAGCTGAAATTCTAGACCGCAGGAAGGCCTTAATGGATGCACACTTTATGGCATGGGATAACCATGACTCTGATATGCGGCAACGTGTACTAGAAAAAGTACGTGCATTTAATCGTAAATATCCAGAAGAAGCCATTACAAGAGAACTATTGCAAGAGTCTGCACAGACTAGAATTAAGCAACGTCGCCTAGCTAATCGCATGGGTGGAGTAACTCTTGATCCTAAACTGGCGCACAGATTGAGTAAGATGGGTGCTTACGCCGATACTGAAGAATAAAAAACCCCACCGCTAGGGTGGGGTAAACGGAAGTATCCGAAGGAAAACGAACGAGTAGTCCAAGGAGGAACTACGTGGTAATAATACTACTTAATCCTCCAAATACGCAAGCCCCCTATACCTTTTTCCACTACAACCCTAGCTTTTACTATATATCCTAGGCGTTTTGTAGTCTTTAAGATTGTGGATAAGGCCTCCTCTGTATCCAAGCATGGGATAAAAAAGGAGGAACCCACCACAAAATTCTTCCAATTAACTCGGAAGTCCAGTCCGTGAATCAACATCTACTATTGCGGTTTTAGCTTCTTCAATGAAATGGTCTGTCTCTTGGAAGTGCGGGTTATCCATATTAAATAAAAATGCTTCTACAGTAGCTGAAGCAATCTTTGTACCTTTACCAAGACGTTTGTTGACCTTTCCAATATAGGCTTTGTCGGCCTGTAAACTAGCCAATACATCTTTTAAAGTAATCTGATTATCAGAACAATACTTACGTAGCTGCTTAGCATTAATGTAAATGTGTTTATTGTCTGGCTCAATCCGAACAAACAAGTCATTAAATTTAGGCTCAAGAATAGGTAACTGTTCCATGCCCGAGCGCTTGTCGGCTTCACCATTAATGACTAATACTGCAGCACGGTGCGAATTCATAAACTCACCGATCACGCTAGCTTGGGTAGCTGCTGGAGCCTTAACCTCAGTGCGCATTACTTTGAGCTCTTTAATAATCCAGTCATATACACGCTTGATATCAAAGTCAATAATGCCTAAATCTTTAGCAATTAAAGCACCGGCAATATTACATGCGCAGATAGCCGACCAGAAACGTTCTCTATTTGTAAGGCCGACAGCTTTGTCTAGCTTTTGCTGAACTTGCATGACTAGGTCAATGGCTGACTCTAGGTCGCTTACCAAATACTTAGCATACTCAACACCGGCATGACCATAGTTGTCATATAAGCGGTTAAATATGGTATCGGCTTCTTCTTTAGTAAGGTTGCCAGTTAAATCAATCTTGTATTCCAACAGACGCATAAACTCGCCATCGGGTGTAGATTTAAGGGTAGACAGCTTATCGTAGAAAGAAGCGTTAGAACTACATAACACAATCGTTGCCCACTTGGTAGCATTAATACGCTCAGCATTTGAGTGCTGCTGCATGCGGTTTTTACCACGACCTTGCGATGCGCTATAAGCTAAGTCAGAAAAGTGGTCACCAGATAACTTGGTAACTTCGTCAATCGTTACAGGCAGGTTATTCATTACACCCATACGATGGATGATTGAATTCATTGTATCCTTCCATTGAAGCATAAGCTCTTCCGGATGGCCCCATACGCTGTTGCACATCTTAAGAATAGTAGACTTACCAGTACCTGATGTATTGTTAATCAAGTTAATGATGCCGCCCTTAAAGTTTAAATGTTTAAGTAGCGGTGCGCCAAACGCAGTAAAGAAACCAAACGCATGTGGCTCAAAGCCGGGGGTATCGTAAACCTTAACAGTTTTCTTCCAAGCGTCAAAATCGCCTGTCGGTTTTAAATGGTCTGATAAAGATCCAGTTACAGTAGATGGTGGGCTATATGCTACTTTATCTGCAGATATTTCTTGTTCACCTATAATAAATTTTGTGTCTTTGTCGGCCCAGCCGAATTGGTTACGCATAATTTCTAACTCCATTTTATGTTGTAAATTTTTAGCGGATGTAATGACATACGCCATAACTGCTTCCATTTGTTTTTTGCCGCCAAGTACGCCGTGAAATCCTAAGCGCCCTTTTAATAACTCTAACGACATTACGTCAGTTGCTGCCATAGCAAATTCTTTTACACCGTCTCTTGGTAGGTGCAATCTAAACAATAATGACTCGCCTTTAGCTGGATCATACAAACGCTTGACTATATAGAAGTCATGCTCGTATATATTGATTGCATCTTCTCCATCTTCGTCTGTTTGTATCCTTACGTAGACGCCGCCATTTTTACCACGGAAGTACGGAAATGGATATTCAGGAATATCGAAGACCTCTTGGGTGCCATCCTCCGCCGTTTCCACGACGATACTTTCCTCTGCAGCCACGATTTCCGATCCAAGCTGTATCGGACTTGATATCTGTCCCTTATTTGGGCATTCGTTACATCCCGAAGGGTTAATTTTTTGAAATGTCTCGCAGGTATAAGGACCTTTAGTCTGGGCAGCTTTTTTCTCCGTCGTCCCCGGAGAGTATTCCGGGTGGCCCATCGATATTTTATGAATAGCTTCATCTCTGTCTATGCAGTGCGCTGCTATTGACAGGCCTGCCCTCCATAATGGTTCTTCAATACTATCTTGATTTAAAACAATGTTTTCAAGCTGGGCGCACCCTTTGCCATTCATGGTCTTTAGCATGATGGTTTTAAAGCGGCTTTGCTTGTTACCCAATAAAGACTTAGTTACTTCATCTAGTTTTTTGGGCACCCAGTCTGGCGCAATCAATACACCAATTACAGACTTGATTGCTTCGTATTCAAGCTCGGGCGCAACTGCTAATATTTCTACAGGCAAACCTTCTTCGTCTTTAAAGTTAAACGTCTCAGGTACACGCAGGATAGATGCATTGTCGGCAGTGCGTGTTGGGTCTGCAAAAAATTCATGCTCTTCACATAAAGCTTTAAGGCGCTCGGCAACGGGCTTCCATTGTAGCCGGTCGACTACAGTTGTTAATCTCCAGTATGCATGAATACCACGACCTGAATTGACTATCGTCGGCAAAGGTAGGCGCACCTTTGCACAGAACTCCTTGAGGGCCGATAAGCCCTCAGCTTGATCTGCATATGGCTTGCCCAAGCCACAATCGACGTCAATCCAAAAAGCTTTAATTATGTCGCCGTTAGGCTGAATACGCCCCTCTTTGGGGTCTTTATATTTGGCGCAAGCAAAGTACACATTGCACTGCTCTTGCAATAGCTCGTCAATCTTTGTAGCAGTTTCTGCAATGGTTGCATGAAAGGTTTGCTTAGGCCTTCCATCGTCTTGCCGTAAACCGACTATGCAGTAGTACCCTTCACCTTCCGGTGCTAGTACCTGCGTCAGTAGATCTGTTGTTGCCATATAACCTCAGAACCGAAAAGAAAAGGGCAGCAAGGGATCCGGCAATATCCCGATTCGCTCCGTCAAGCTAGCTGCCCCCGTAGACTTACTTCAATAAAAACTTGCGTATTAATTCAGCTTTGCGTGGATGGGGTTTTGAAGCCCCAGTAAACCAGCTATACACCGACATACGGGAAACACTGAATTGCTCAGCAATTTCCCATACTGGTATATCGTTAGCTATGCAATGCCGTCCAAGCTGAACCCCAACTAAATCAGGATTAGCAGCTTGAACTGCTTTGACCAAGCGATAGCTGTAGCCTCTTAGACTCATTCGGAATCGTCAGTAGACCAACCGCTCATCACGGCTTTTAAGTCACGCTTAGGTGTCGGCTCGGCTTTCTTTTCAACACGTTTTTTTGGCTCTTCAATTTCAGTTTCAACCGCATTTAAAACTGGGTCTGCCATTTTTGGTGCTGGAGCAGTTAGCTTTTTAACCCCATCTGTTTGTGCGACTGTCATAGCAATAGCGTTTCTAGCTGCTGGGGTTTCGCTTAACTTAACAGCTTGCTCCCATTCATTCTTTTCCAAGAAACGTACTGGGCGGAAGAACAACTTACCAACTGTTGAGTCTTCATCAAACCGCATCTCAGTAACCAAGTTAATTAAGTTGTAGCCTTGTGAGCCAACGTACTTAGCGTATTGGTTAAATGGCATGTGATCTAAATCGCCAGGGTCTTTCATGTCGT
>Ga0208253_1000169_pt1 | contig 29515 bp, 39 predicted proteins | sample CryBogCBE10Oct08_FD_184573 | JGI IMG/M metagenome (GOLD analysis project Ga0208253, IMG submission 184573) | Freshwater microbial communities from Crystal Bog, Wisconsin, USA - CBE10Oct08 (SPAdes) | ecosystem: Environmental > Aquatic > Freshwater > Lake | place: Crystal Bog, Wisconsin, USA...
GATGGCATTGAAGAAGGTGTAGCCCCTGAAGAGGTAAGTGAACCAGATTCAACTCCCGCAGAAGTTATTGATTTCTTAGAGTTTGCTGAAACAAACCCCAACGCTAAATTTAAATTTATGCGTAATGGAAAAGAAATTGAAATTGATGCCAAGAAAGCCGCCGCTATTCTAGGTCAAGGTGCCGCAATTAGCGAAGAAGCAAGACAACTAAAGATTCAGAAGGCTGAGTTTGACGAGTATTTGTCAACTAAGAAAGCTGAAACTGATGGTCTAATGTTGGCAATGGAATTTACCGTACGTCCTCAATTACAGCGGGCATACGATGAGGTTATAAAGGTACAACAATACCAAAATACCTTTAGACAGCAGTTGGCACAAACCGCTGATCCTGTACAACAGGCTCAGATACAGGCCAATATGCAACAGAATGAACGTTACCTACAACAAATAGGTCAAACAATCAATCGTCTAAAGCCAAATTTGGAGCAGTTTTACCAGTTGCGTAGTAATCAAGTTCGTGAGATTCTTGATAGCAACCGCAAGGGATTCCAAGACAAGGAATTACGTAATGCGGCTATCTATGAAGAGGTTCGCGAAAAAGTTGCAAAAGGTTGGGCATCAGCCAAGAACCAATTGGTTCCAGGTGTTGATAACATAGACCTTGTAACAAGTGATGAGCATATCTTGTCCTTGATACGAGATGGTCTAAAATATCGTGATCGTCCCAAGGCTCGCGCGGCTGGTAGCAGTATTGCTGCCTTGACCACACGCAAAACCGCAGGTTCCATTAACCCAGGCCGTCAGCAGGATCAAGTTTCTTCTCTACGCGAAAAAGCCAAGAGCGGCGATAAAAAAGCCGCAGACAATTTACTATTAGCTCATATGGCAGCCATAAGAGCCAATCGTAGATAAAAGATAAGCCAAATTAAAGGAGAAATATTATGGCAGCTCAAGGTTATAACTCAACCGCAGTCATTGGCAATGGTACAACAGGCTATCAAACTGATATCGTTGTTAAAGACTTAGACTTAGATGTAAGTAATCGTGTTAAAGATGATACACCTGTTCTAAACATGTGTATGGCAAAAAAGCGTAAAGTTGTTAGCACTTTACCTCTATGGACAAACGACGTATATCGTTTACCACAGATTCAAGCTAACCAAGAAGGTCAAGCTGTTAGCTCTGCTAACGTTGAAGGCCAAAGCCGTGCCAACTTGGGTAACTATACCCAAATTTTCAGTACCGTAGTTGGTGCTACAGGTACAGCACGTGCTGTTGAACAATCTGGTGGAGATCCACAAGCATACCAAGAAGTCAAGCAATTGATTGAATTGATGTTTGACGTTGAAGCACAGATCGTTCGTAACGACCAAATTGGTACAAAGTATAGTGGCCAAGCAGGTAGTGCTGTTGGTTTTGCTGGTAACGTAGTTGGTTCTACAACCAATATCAGTACTGGTACTATTACTGGTAACGCTGGTGTTGCTGGTTTTACATTCGTATCTAATGTAACTGGTAACCAAGGTGGTAACGTTCAGTATTCAACAAGTTCAGCATATTCTGCTGTAAGTTCTACACCTCCTGTTGTTCCTGTTAGTGGTTCTGTAACAACTTATGGTCCACAAACTGGTCGTCGTATGGGTAGTTTGAACTCATTTGCTGGTACACATAGTTTCAACCCAAGTACATCTACACCTTTTTACACCGTTTACAATAGTGAATCAAGTGATACAACTACCGTTGGTACAGCCAACGTGTTGGTTATTGGTGGTACATCTGGTACAAACAATGGTGAAGGCCTAGGTAGTAACTTCTATTCTTATACAAGTAGCTTGCAACAATTTGCTCCTTCCTTGTACAAGCAATTGGTTACAACAGCTGAGCAACGTTTCAATGCGAAGATTCGCACAATCGTTTGCCCAACAAGCCTACGTACACACTTGAGTGATACAATGCCTACAAGTCGTAGCATCAACCGTGTGAATAGTGAGCGTGGTGACACAATCGCTACATACGAAGGTGACTTTAACTACACTTACGAGATTTTTGATTCTTGGATCATGGATCAAGTTGGTGTTGGTAACAGCATCTACTTCTTGAATGAAGAAGTGCTACAATGGGGTTCATTGCGTGACCTAGGTCCTAACAATGAAGTATTCAGTAACGCTGACGCTTCATTAGACCAGTTCATCCTTGAAGGTACATTGATCGTTCGCAACCCAGCTGGCGTCGCTGCATTACACGACATCAGCCCATTAGGAACATACGTTGGTGTTAACCCATCAACTGGTGCTTCTGGTTCACTACGTTCTACAACTTATGTAGGTCGTCTCAATGCATGGGACGCAAACAGCTTCTAATTAAGCAACACTTAATTACAAGTATGGAAAGGGCCTTTATGGCCCTTTTCCTTTGACCATAAATAGATATATGAACGAATTTGACAATTATCACGATAAATCTACACTTGATGGCCCAGATCCAGAATTTAATGAAAATGCGCATCGTTGGGACACAGGTGGTTTAGTAACCACAGACAATGGCGTTGCAGATCGCTTGTTGCAAAATGACAAATTATATAATCAACTCAAGGGCGATTGGGAACGTACAGATTATAATCTAAGTAAAAATATCAAAGTCACAACTGGTCGCGATCACGGCAAAATGTATATGACCCGCGAACAACTAAATGTGCCTGCTATTATGCAACATTGTCAACAATATCGCAAGATGGCAGAAGCTGGTTGGGTTGATCCTTTGGCTCCTATTATGCCAGATGGCAAGTTAGGTTACAAGTGGATGGAATTGCCAGAAGTAATGAGTTTTGAAATCTCTAACAAATATTTTGGTGGTATGCCTTGGGCTGCTATCAAACGCGATCGTACACTCAAAGCACAATTTTACAAGGTAGTAGAAAAGGAATACAATGTCTTTGTCTGCTATCCAGGAGGTAAATTACCTATTCCTGTTGAAGTACCATATCCTAATCCAGTAGGGTCAGAAAAATTCTTTAAAGGCCATAAAGTATGAGCAATTTATTTCCTATAGATACAGGTGATGATCTAGTATCTTATGTTCAGCAATGGACAGGTTCTAGTAACAACGCAGAAATTCAACAATGTATCTATTTGACTGAATTGATGTTGCGTAACATTGAGTTACCAGCCCTACGTACAAATCCATATAGCACATTTGGAGTAGCTGACTCAAATGGTTTTGTTCCTATTCCTGCTGACATGAATAGACCAATCTTATTTTTTAATCAAGGTCTGACCAGTACAGCAAATCCAACGGCTACCTCAACTTCAGGTCCATGGATTGTGTATGATCGTATTGGTGATCGTGATATGATTGGCGATCAAATGATTGAAAATTTGTATTTAAAACCACTTAACATTCCACAGGTGTATCGCGGTAAGTTTAGTGAAGTTGGTCAAATGTATGAATTCTTGCCTGGCCTTACAGCAGGTGCAGTGATTAACATGTATTATTTTACCACATGGCCATTCTTGTTTACCACAGATTCAATGGGTAATCAAGTACAAACAAATGTGGTATTACAAAGTTTTCCAGAGGGTTATGTTTATGGCACTCTACACAATTACTATCTAAAACGCAAAATGCCTGATGATGCCAATGGTTGGTTAGCCAAGTTTAATTTAGCTTGGGATACCGTTGAAGATCAAAACAACAAAGGCAAATGGTCAGGAGGCCATAATCGCCTAACATCAATATTCCAACCACGTAAAGATAGACGCTACACAGCGAGATAATAAGGATTAAAATATGCCAGGTTTGTATGGAATTACAGGTAACGCTAACGTAGCCGTTGCTAATACTCCAGGATTGTATATCAATTCTGGTGCTTCACCAATCATCAGTAATGCTCAACAATTATTAGATTTGTTAAGCAACAACGGTACGGTTTATTTCCAATTGGATCCTGCAACTGGTTATAGCCAAGTTGAGGCCTTTGTATCCAACGTTGGCGGACCAAGTGGTAATCTTTCTTTGCGATTGGTAGGCGACGTTACAGGTTTTGGTTTTGTTGGCAATAGTATTACTACCACATTAAGCAATACTGCTGTTACTGCAGGCACCTATGGATCCAATAGTTTAATTCCTGTTATTACGGTTGATGCCAAAGGTCGCGTAGAAAGTGTTACCGTTAGCAATGTGGCAACTTATTTGCCAGGTGATCCTACTATTGCCAGTATTATATCAAACGTAGCCATACTACAAAGTGAAGTGTATGGCAACACACAATTGGCTGCATACTTGTTAGGCAGTATCTATACAGGTACCATCAACAATCAAAACAATATTATTAACCAAGGCAGTTTGACCAACTATGGCAATATCAACAATGCTGGTAGTGTAAATTCTGCTAATGTTGTTGTAAGCAATGGCATATTTTGGTCAAATGGTACTCCTTTTGCCAGTTCAAATTATGGCAACTCTAACGTAGCGGCCTACATGCCAGGTTATTTAAGTACCTATACAGGTAACTTGTCTGCTGGTAATTTAACCGTTTCTGGTAATTTAAATCTTGCTGGCAATGTATTCTTTACCAATATCAATACTATTGTTACAACCACAATCATAGCAAACTCAACAACACCAAGTACCAGCACAGGTACAGGTGCCATTATCACGTATGGTGGGTTGGGTGTTGCTGGTAACGTATGGGCTGCAGATGTTTATAGTAATGGATTTTTCTTTGCCAATGGCTCAGGTTATTTTAATCAAGCAGCAACAGCCGCTTACCTAGCAGGCAACACTGATCCAACAATCAGTAATTTAAATGCCAATGCCGCTGTACAAGCAACACAAATCAACACATTGTTTAGTAATGCCGCTGTACAACAAACTGAAATTAACAGCATTATTAGTGGAATAAATGCCAATGTGGTTACTGCATTAAAGAGCATTAATCCTGTTATTATTGGTCTTGGTGCAAATGCATATCCAACAGGCACAGGCGTAAGCATTGGTGAAAACGCAGGCAATGGATTAAACACTAATAGTGTTTATATTGGTCAAGGTGCTGGTAATGCCGCTGTAAGCGGAGGTGGTAGTGCAGTTGCTATTGGACAACAAGCAGGCGGACAAATACAATCACAATCAGTTGCTATTGGTACCTTTGCACAAGAAAGTGGATCAAGCGAATATTCTGTTGCCATTGGTTATGCCGCTGGCCAAACTAATCAAGGTGGTGGTGCTGTTGCTATTGGTCAGTATGCTGGTCAAACCAACCAAGCATCTGAAAGTATTGCACTCAATGCCAGTGAAGCCGCATTAAATCCAAGTACCTCTGGTTTCTTTGTAAGTCCAGTGCGTTCAATTGGCACAGGATTAACCAGTCTTAATTTGGCATTTTACAATACCAGTACAAATGAATTTACCAGTTATGGGTCTGAACAAGCATTAAGCAGTTTATTACCTGCTTATACCAACACTATCAATGCAGCCAGTGTTAATATTTTTGGTAATGCTACACAATCGTATGGTATATTAAACATTGGTAGTAGTCTAGGCACCACCAATACTTTGACCGTTTATCCACAGACAAGTGGTGCAATCGCTTACTTTACCTATGCCAATGGTGTGTCAAATACTACTGGCACATTAACCTTTTCTAGTCAGGTATCAGTATCTGGTAATGCATCATTGGGAAATTATGCGACAATTGGCCAGGGAATTAATCTTACACAAGGTAACATTGTTTTACAAGCACTTTCTTCTGTTGGTGGTTGGGTTATTGGTTCTGCTGCAAATATTGGAAATGTGTATTCCAACAATACTATCAGCGGCAAGGTATATTCTAACAATTATCTATTTGCCAATGGCGTAAGCATTTTAACAACTATTAATTATGGTAATACACAGGTTGCCGCTTACCTAGCCAGCAATACAGATCCCACTATCAGTAATTTAAATGCTAATGCGGCTGCTCAAGCTGTGGCATTGAATACCTTAAACGCCAATGTAGGTGCATTTGAAACTTATGCCAACATAACATTTGGTACCAGCAATTATGGCAATTCCAATGTGGCCACTTATTTGCCAACCTATGCAGGTAATGTTGGTAGTCAAGGTAGTACTGCATATTTCCTTGGAAATGCCGCAAGTCTTACTGGAAACCTATTGGTTGGAACACCAGGAGGCACAAGCGTAAAAATTACGCCAGGATCTATTGCAGCAAGCAACTCTACTTTGTTTATTAATGGTATTACAAACTATGGTGCATTACAAACTGGTCAAATTAACAATGCTGGTAGTGGAATTAATATTGGAACATCAGGTGATTCTGTATTTGTAGGTACCCAATTTGCTAATGGAGTATCAACAGAAATTAGTGGTAGTCCTGTTTTAATTTATGGTTGTGGATCTTCAGGAGAACCAAGTGTTAGCATTTGGTCTACACATTCAAATGGTGATCCCATAGGTACAGGTAATATTGATATCAAAAGTAAATATATTACTTTTAATAATGCTAATTTTATTGTTGGAAACGTTATCACCAGCACAGCCAACATTAGTACCACACAATATTTTACAGGCAATGGATATTATCTAACTGGTATTACTGCAGGTAGTACCTATGGCAATGCCAACGTGGCCGCGTATTTGCCAATCTACAATGGCAATATTGAAGCAGCCAATGTAAACATTAGCCAATTTATAACATTGTCTACTCCAAATAATCCCACTTATGCCAAGGGTCTAATGTGGTATGACAGCATACAAGATAGTGTATCATACTACAATAGTGTAACCAACAATGAAGTTAATGTTGGTCAAGAAACACAATTTAGAGCCTATAACAATACTGGATCAACTATTGTTCAAGGTGCTCCTGTTTATATCAATGGAGCATTTGGTTCTTGGCCTAATATTGCTCTAGCTCAAGGCAATACATTAGCATCAGCACAAGTAGCTGGTGTGGCTAATCAGGCTATTCCAGCTGGATCATATGGTTATGTGGTTTCATCTGGTACAGTGGCTAATATTTTACTAGTATCATATCAAGCTGGTGATAGCTTATATCTAAGTTCAACTACACCAGGCGTATTACAAAATTATCCACCAGCAACAGGTTATGTAACTCGTGTTGGTTATGTCAGTTATAATGGCGCACAAGGTCGTTTTATAACCAGCATTACCAATCCTATAAACAATCAGCAATTTGGTAATCTAACGGTTACTGGTAATTTGAATGGCAACAATGCCACAATTACCAATTTAACCACCAGCGGTAATACCAATACCACTGGAACAACTACAACAGGTAATTTGATTACTACCTCAGGTGTTTATTGGGCCAATGGTGCTCCATATTCCGCAGGTGGATCATCAGGTGTAAGCCAAATTATTGCTGGCACAGGCATCAGTATTAGTCCTGTAGGCGGTACAGGTGTAGTTACAATTACCAACACAGGTGGTGGTTCAGGTAGTTATGGCAACGCCAACGTGGCCGCTTATTTGCCAACCTACACAGGCGATATAGGCAGTTTCCTTTATCCTGCTGGCACAGGATATTTTACCAGTGTTGGAGGTACCTTAACCACTGCCGCACAACCCAATATAACCAGCATTACTGGATATAATTATAACAATGCTGGAGCTACAACAATTACAGGTGTTGGTTCCGTAGATATTCAAGCAAGTTCAGGAGCAGGTGGTATTATTGTATTAGGTGATACCAGTGATACCACTGAAGTTGGTATCAATGGTTATCTAAATATTGTTGGGGGCGATCCTAATGGAAATGCTGTCATTGCTAATAACGGTAATATTATTGTCAAACCAGGTTATTATTTTGTTGGTGATGGTAGCCAATTGGTCAACCTACCTGCTCAACCAAGTACCTATAGCAATACTAACGTTGCAGCATATTTGACCACGGCAAGTTTAGGTAGTACCTATGCGGCCAATACCATAGTACAAGGTACGCAGGTATTCATTGGAGGATCTAGTGAAGTACTTGTTCCTACCAGCCAATTCCAAGTAAAATCTGATACTATTCAATTACTTCCAAGTACATCACCTAATTATAACCCAGGTGTAGCATTTGTTACTATTGCGTCTGATACCAATGTCAATGGAGGTAATTTAACTGCACGTGCCCAATCAAATGATTCTATAAATTATTTTGGTGGTAATATTATTGCCATTGGTACCAATGGTGTTGGTGGTTATTTTGTTGGTAATGGAGCATTTTTAACTGGTATTGTTTCAAGTTATGGCAATGCCAATGTAGCAGCTTATTTGACCTCTGGTGCCACTGGTGTTACAGCAAATCTTGGTAATATTGTTACTACCTCAGGTGTATTCTGGGCCAATGGTGTTTCATATTCATCATTCTCAGGCAATTTGGCAGGCAAAGTGTTATATGATAGTGTAAATCAACGTGTGTTTGCCAATGCTTATCCTTTGAGCACACCAACGCTTGGTAGCAGTTACAAAGGCAGTTTAAGTAACAACACATTTACCTATGCACCTGTTTATGTTAATGGTGTATTGGCAGCACCAACTTCACAGACTGCAAATCAAACTCAAAATAGCATTGCTGTTGGATTTGTTCAATCTGCCAACGTGAGCTATACTGGTTCAGGTCAAACCAGTCAAAACAGAATAACCACTGGTGCAGTATTGTATTCAGGTTTTTGGCCACAAACTGGCAATGCGTTTACCCTGCAAGATCGTGTGTATGGTAGCCGTCAATATCTTGACATGTTTATGTCTGGCCAAACTTATGGACCCATGGTGGCTAATACCGCCACAGCAGGTGCATCAACCATAGGTGCCGCTGGACCACAGACAACCATTAATGGATTTGGTAACGTATCCAGCGTGATTGGTGTGGGCGGAAGTATTCAGGTCGTTCCTGCAGGTGCCGCTACGGCTAACGTGTTATATGCTACTGGTTCATTCAGTAATATAACTTTTAATAGCATCAACGGCGGCACAGCCACAGCCAACATTCAATATGCACGTTTGTTTAGTGGTTGCGTAGCTTCATTCAGTTCAAGTTTAACCTGTTTGAACGCTATTGGCCTGCATACATTTTCAGGTTGGGCAGGTACCATTGGTACAGCATCAGCAGGTGCACAACGAGCCTATAGTGTATTGAACGAAGACAGCTCTACCTTAATACAAACCAATGGTAATATCGTAATCAACAATACTGCCACAACTGGTTATATGCAGTTGGGTGTGTTTACCGTTGCACAATTGGCCGCAACAGGTGTAGCAGGTCAGATAGTTGCAGTCAGCAATGGCAGCACTGGTGGACAAACAGGAGGAAGTTTGGCCTATTGGGACACAACCAACAATCAATGGTCATGGGTAAGTAGTCCAGGCACTAAAGTAGCATAAGGATAAATTATGGCAATGCAAACGGTTAAAACGCCTTTTACCAACATGACATTCACTCCTGATGTACCATCCAGTGCATTAGGAGCCAATGAATATAATGTGGGTCAAAACATAGAAACTGATGTAAGATCAGTTAAAAGTGTTCTAGGCGAAGTGGGAATACTAAGCAGTATTCCTGGCAATCCAATATTTGTTACATCTGGCTTTGATGTCAATAATAACTATTGGTTTATTGTTGCTACCAGTCAAGGTAAATGGTACGCAATTGACACCGCTGGTATTACCAATATTACACCCAGCGTTGGCACATTTACAGGATATAGTGTCAATACCGTTATTACAGCCAGTTGGTGTGGCGCCGTGGTATTTTTAAACGATCAAACCAATCCTCCTATGTATTTTGAACCTGGTCAATGGAATCAGATCAGATTGTATGACAATGCACCAGACAACTATATTTGGAACTATGATGTCAGTTATGATATTTTTGGAAATATTGTTCCTTTGTATTCAAGTCTAACAGCAGGCTTTTTACGTGTGTACAATAGTCCTAACCTGGGATCATTATTGGTAGCAGGAAATCTAACAGGTGTGGTAGCTCCAGGTGTGGTTTCACCAACGCCTGGCACCGTACAAAATTTACCAACCACCATACGCTGGAGTCAAAACTTTGGCGTCAACTCAGGTCCAACAACCTGGGTACCAACCATCAACAACGTGGCCAACGAATTGGCCATACCAGTGCGTGGTCCAGCTATTGATGGTTTTAGTTTAAATGGTAACTTTTATATATGCAGTTATTGGGACACCGTGGTCATGTCACCTATTGCATATCAGTCAAGTTATGCACCTGTATTTGGTATCAAGATTGTCAGCCAAGGTCGTGGACTTATAAATGAAAACTGCTGGGCTGTGGTTGACTCTGTGGCCTATGGTGTAGATGCCAGAGATATTTGGATGTTTAATGGTGGTACATTTACTCCATTGGGCGATCAAAAGATCAAAAATTATTTTTATAACAATTTAAATGCCAACTATACCAATCAGATTTTTATGATTAACAATACTGAAAAATATCAGATTGAGATCTATTACCCAGATTTAAATTCAACAGGTACTTGTAACCAAATGTTGTCATATCGTTATGATTTACAAATTTGGAATCCACCACGTCAGGTTGCCGCAGCAACTATGGCCACTGAAGCACCACGTGTGTTTGGTGGACAATTTAATCTGGCCACACGCGGTGTTGTGTATAGTACCTATAGTATTAATTCGCAATTAGTACAAAAAGACGTTGGCACAAGTTTTATTGGCGGTGGTGCAATCACAAGCCTATTTGAACGTGACAATATTAGTTTTGGTCAACCATATTCAGCAAGTGTGTTGGTGCATCGTGTGTTGCCAGAAGTATATGGCACGGGCAATGTTACCATTGCTGTAGGCGGAGCAGACTGCGTGGCCAATACTGCAACATACAATGCCAATGTGACCATGCCAATACAAACAAGTAATCCATGGGTGCAGATTGATCAGAATGAAGCACGTGTGGTTAGTATACAGGTTGGAACTACCAGTAATGTAAGCAGTTGGCAATTATCAGCGGCCAACTGGCAAGTAACGGTTGTTCAGGATACTCATTAATGTCAAATTTTGCATTAGATACCAATACCAGTTATGGTGATGTAATATCAAGTGTAAATTATCTTTTGGCTAATTTACCTCCTAACTTATCAGCCAATGCTATTATTGCACAGGCTGGTAATGTGGTAACCGTTAACTCTAACACAGGTGCGTTGTCAAGTAACTCTGTGGGTACCTTGAGTTATTTGTATGATTATGTAAACATCAAATATGCCAACAGCAGCACTGGTGGTACAGGATTTACCAGCAACAGCACAATGGCCACATATTATGGCACACACAATACCACAGATGGTAGTATTAGTAATAATCCAGTTGATTATCAATGGGTGCAGGTAGCAGGTGGATTTGGTACTACCAAAGGTTTATATCATACCAACCTAGGCGGTGGTAAAGTTTATTTTGCAGTTGCCACGGTAGCACCTAGCATTTATTATACTCCTGTCATAGATGACCAACCAATTTTTTTACAAAACTTGGCCAACAGCATTGTGGTGGCCAATAGCATACAACCAGGTGCGGTAACCAATGTGGCAATTGCGGCCAATACCATCATTGGCACCAATATCCAAGATCAAGCAATCACAGCATTACAAATTGCTTCACGCACACTGACCAACGCACAAATAGCATTAAGCACAATTACTGGCAATTTAGTTCAAAGCCAGACCTTGACAGGATCATTGATTGCCCTTAATACTATTACAGGCAACTTGGTAGCACAAAATACTATTACTGGTAATTTGATTGTTCCAGGAACAATTACAGGTAACTTGATTACCGCCAATACTACAATAACCAGCACCATCACCAGTTATGGTGTTACTCCAGGTGTAAATTCAGGTTATGGTTTTTGGATGACCAGTAATGTAGGTGATGCTTATTTTGGTGGCAACATTACAATTGGTAACAATGGTGTTATTGGTAATAATTTGGTTATTGGCAACAATGCTGTTATTGGTGGCAATCTAACGGTAGCTGGTTTGATTACCAGTGCCAATCTAAATGCCAATACCGTTGCAACCAGCACAATGCAACTTAACTCTGCAACTACTACAGGCGCAGTTAATAATAGCGGTTATGTTATTAATAATCCTATTGTAAGTTTTGGTAGTTATGATGGATCTTATTATAATTATCTTACTGGAAATTTAATTCCAGCTGGTGGTGTTGTACAAGCAACTACATCAATAGTTACTAATGTTATTAGCGGATATCTTGATGTTTCTGGAGTTACCAATACCAATGGCATATTTGGTGTACCACAAATGTATGCTGAATTATATCGTACTACTGATGGTATTAATTTTACTCCTATTAGTCAAACATTTATAACCACACCAGCTAGTCAACAATTTAATGCTACCTATGCACAAACAACGCAAACATTGCTACCAGTAAGATTGTCAGCAGTTTCTATTGTTGATGTTTTTACTATTACAAGTCCTACTAATGTGGGTTATTACTGGCTTTGGGGTGCATACATTAGTCAAACCAGCAATGTAAAACCTATACAATCAAATGTTACACTTGGTACCTATGGTGTAACGGTTACAAATTATAAGAGATAATATGATAATTAATAATCCTGATTTTAGTACTATCGTATTACCTACTCCTGTTAATCGTATTGGATTAGAAGATGGCGCAAGAAATGCTCGTGATCAATTGTTAAAAGACAATGTAGATACAATAAATCCTATACGTTATGCCGCATTGACTGCAGAACAACAACAAGAATTAGCCGCATATAGACAGGCGTTATTGGATGTACCGCAACAATCAACCTTTCCAAATAACATTGCGTGGCCAACCAAACCCACTTGGTTATAAAGGGTTAAATATAGATAGCGAAAGACACAATTATGGATGAAAATTTAGATAGCGGCAGTTATTGGGGTGATACTACTCCAATAGCACCAGATTATAGTTATACACCTAGCACTGATACAGGTGTGTACCCTGACCCAGGTTCACCAACTGGCTATAGTGATATCAATGGCAATCAAGTTGATTCAACTGGCCAATCAGTGACCTATGACAGCAAAGGTCAATTGGTTGACAGCAATGGCAACGTGATTGGGCAAGCAGGTCCATATCAATATACTCCAACAGATACCACAACCACTACAGATGCCAATGGTAACCTTGTTACCGTGGATCACAACGGCAATGTTGTGACACAAAATCAAAGTGGTGGATATGATCAATATGGTAATCCAATACCATCTACACCTGCTACCACAGCGGCTGCACAACAGGCTGCACAACAAGCCGCCCAACAAACTATTCAGCAACAAGGTGGAACACAAACTGGAACACAAAATAAAGGCCTATTAGGTAGTTTGTTGGGTGGATCAACTAATACAAATAACAATGGCAGCAGTAGCGGTTTATTGGGAACATTGGGTATGTTAGCCGCAGGTGCTGGGGTTGGTGCTTTATTATCAAATTTATTAAGTAATAAATCTAGTAGCAGTAGTTCAAGTGCTGCGCCTGCACAGGCCGCAACTATTGCACCTGGCAATTTACAATTTAACAAACTGACTGCACCTGGTATTAATCCAGGATATGCGATGGGTGCAAGTAGTGCTCCTGTATCAGGTCCAACAACCAATCTTGGTAAATTGGTTGGTCCTACATCTATACAAACAATTAATCCTACCAATTTAACGCCAGTGGCACCACAAGGACAATAAAATGAGTCAAGGCAAAAGCGGCGGATCATCAACAGGAACATCAAGTTCAGGATCAAATTCATTTGAAAATGAATTGATGGATTTTTTATTTGGTACACCAAGTAATCAATCTACATCTTCAATGCCATCTTATAGTCAACCACAACAACAAGTATATAACCAACCACAACAAAATCCAATAAGTCAAACAACACAAGGTATTGGTAATACTATTGCACAAGGTGTTAGCAATATATTTGGTGGAACATCTCAACCTGCGGCACAACCTGCGGCACAACCTACTTATACTGCTCCTGCGGCACAACCTACTTATACTGCTCCTGCGGCACAACCTACTTATGCTACATCTGCACCACGCACAGCCGCACCTGCATCAAGTTCTGGATTTGCCCCTGGTTCATTGGCCAGTCAATTGGTTGGCTCCACAGGTACCACAATGAGCAAAAGTTTGTTTGGTGGTCCAAATTCTGCAACTCAATTTACAACTCCGCCAAGCACAGAACAAATGGGACCAACCAATGCAGAGCTGGGATATAATCCTGTTGATCTAACATCAGGTAGCATTACAGACACATCAGGCAACAATTTAGATTTAAACACATTAGGTCTGGGTGGTGGTGGAGATTTTACAGGCTCAGGCGATTTTAATATACAACCTATAGAACCAACGTTTGATACAAGCCAATTTGATTTTAGTAGCGATTTTGGCGGTGACTTTGGCGGCGATTGGTAATATAGTTAAATACATAATAGACAAGGATAAGCAATATGAGTTATAATCAGGGTAAAACAAGTAGCAGTGGGACCACTACTACCAGCCCCGTAATCAGTGGCACACAAGGACAATACATAGGTAATCAAGCCCAATTAGGCACACAGGCTGCACAAGGTCTTGGTTCTGTGTTAGGTTCTGCTACTGATTTGTATAATCAAAGTGCAGGTGGAGTAAATCAAGCTGCCACTAATTTAGCACAAACAGGCAATGCCTTATCACAAAATTTAGGACAAGGTGGTGCTGGTGCTTATAGTTCTGGTATCAATGCATTAAGCAATATTTCAAGCCCTGCCTATCAACAAGCTGAAATTAATGCTGCGCTAATTCCTGCACAACAACAATATGCACAAAACATAGCGGCACAAAATGCAGGCTTTGGTGGCGCTGGACAAATTGGTTCAAGCCGTGCTGCCTTGGCAGGTCAACAATTGGCAGGCCAAAACATGTTGAATCAACAGCAGGCAGTTGGCTCAGTGTTAAACAACATCACCAACCAACAACTGACAGCAGGTCAAGGCCTTGGTTCATTGGGTTTACAAGGTGGACAACTTGGCCTAACAGGTGCACAAGCAGGTCTAACAGCAAGTCAAGCACCATTGAGTTACCTACAACAATTGGCCAATTTATATGGTGGCGTTGCTGGTACACAACAGGCCAATCCACAATTTAGTGGCACCATTGGTTCTACTACATCAACTGGTCAACAAGGTAACTCAACCAACGCTGGCATTACGCTATAAGGATCCAGAATGGGAATTTTAACTTCATACATAGGCAACCAAATGGGCAGTAACCCAGCCGCAAGCACTGGCGATTTTCTTGCCAACTATTTTGGACAACAATTGGGTGCCAACACCAATAATCCACAGGCCAACGTGCAACCACAATCAACCACTATCAACTACAATCAAGATGGTAGTGCTGAGGTTACACATAAACAAACCGTTGGCACCAATAGTCAGCCACAGGCTACAACACCACAGACTGCTGTACAACCTATTGCTCCTACAATGCCTGTCAGTTATCAAACTGCCATGGCAAATCAGACACCGCAACCTGCACCACAACCAGTGCCAGGCATGCAACCATTTCAAAATGCCACACAGGTTTCTAATGCTCCTGCTCAAATGCCACAAGCAACTGCTCCTGTTGCACCACAACCATACACACCACCACAAGCACCACAAGGTACATTTGGTCGTATGATTCAAGCTGAATCAGGTGGTCAACAATTTAATCCAGATGGTACCATTGTGACCAGTCCCAAAGGCGCTGTTGGTATAGCACAGGTCATGCCTACCACAGCGGCACAACCAGGCTATGGTGTAGCTCCTGCTACTCCACAAGAATTGGCTACACCACAAGGTAACATGTTGTTTGGTCAACGCTACTTTGAAGGTATGTATAATCATTTTGGTCAAGATCCAGAAAAGGCCGCGGCCGCTTATAATGCAGGCCCTGGCACAATTGAACGTGCCATGCAGACCGCTGATCAACGCGGTGGCACATGGAAAGATTACATTCCAAAAGAAACACAAGATTACCTTGCTAAAGTAATGCCAGCTGGTGAAAAAACAACTAAAAAAATTGGTCCTATCATTGCTGGTATTCCAAGCAGTGATGTTGGTATGACTCCAGAAGAACAAGCAGTACATCACATTGTATTAAATTCAGGCGATGTAAGTGCTTTAGGTCAAGGTACCTACGCAGGTGATCATTTGATTGATCCTGCTACCAAACGTGCCTATGCTGATGAACACGCTACGCAGTTAGAAAAAAATAAAATGCAAGCAGAAGCTGAAAAGAAAGTGCAACAAATTGTTGCCAACGGCGGTGCTGGCATGCAACGTGCTCTTAAAGAAGAAGGCGAAGAAGGTAGCTATTTAAAAGCCTATTTGTTTCATCGTTTAGGTTTAACTGACCTAGCCAAAAATGAACAACAAAAACTTGGCGCAGGTGACATGTGGGGTCAAACCATAGTTGATGGCAAACCAGCTTGGGTCAAATACAATGGTCAAGGAGCTCCTGTAAAAGGTTATAATTCAGAAGGTGAATTGTCTAGCAAAGACCTAATCAACACCTTAAATATGAAAGGTGTTACACAGCACACTGGTAAGATGCAAGACGTTACTACTGGTGAAATTTATTATGAACAAACAACGCCATTTGGTCCACGCTTAGTTGACAATCAGGGTAAAGTATATTCTGGTTCAAGTGCCAATTTACGTGCATACGGAATTGGTTCAGACGTAGCGACGAAAAATATTATACAGTTACAGACCTTGCGTAATGATCTTCTTAATAAACCATTGCAAGAACAAGCCAATTTCTTGGCCAAATTCAATGCTGAGAATGGTACAAACTATTCATTACCACAAGTGATCAATAGTCAGGCTCCAATGACAGCAGCGCCTAATCAAGCTCCTGTTACTGGTGGACAACCAGTGCCTACAGCAACGCCTACATCTGGTGGTGCGGTAGTTCCACAAGCGGCACCACAACCTGCTCCAGTGTCAGGTCCAGTTGTTCCAGGTCAAGCACCACAAGCGGCTCCTGCACAAGTAAAAACAGGTCCTACACCACAAGCTGGTACTGTTCCAAGTCCATATCCTGGTATTCCAGGTGTTGGCGCTCCTCCTGTGCCATTTGCTAATGAACCGCCAGCGGCATTTGCTTCACGCAAAAAAGCCTATGATGAAGAATTGGCCAAACATGCGGCTGATGTTGCTAAAATCAAAGAAGCATTACCTAATACACAAGCACAAGCTGACCAAATGCTTAACACGGTCAATGATGTTATTAACCATCCTGGCTTTGAAACCAACGTTGGTCTAAAAGGCGTAACAGGTTATTTACAATTGCCAGGTACAGAAGCACGTAACTGGAAAGCCAAATATGATCAGTTGATGGGACAAGAGTTTTTGGATGCTTTCAGCGGATTAAAAGGTGGTGGTGCTATCAGTGACAAAGAAGGTGCCGCGGCAACCAAAGCTCGCGCTGCCTTGAGTGATCCTGGTATTAGCGAAACAGAATTTAAACGCAATGCACAGATCCTTACTGACACAATCAAGCGTGGTATCAATCGCCAACGTCAAATGGCTGGTGAAGCTCCAGAACCAAAATACATGCTTGGTGACCAAGATGAAGAACATAAGAAGGCCGCATATGAATGGGCAAAGAGTCATCCAGAAGACAAACGTAGTCCACAAATACTTGCTAAATTAGGTGTAAGCTAATGAGTGATTTTGATCCAGATGCATTCCTAGAAGGTAAAACATCTACACCTGTAGAAGAAAAGACCATTAAGAATGAACCAGCAAAAGGATTTGATCCTGATGCCTTCTTGGGTGAAAATAAAACCACAAAACAAACTATAAACAAAATACCAGAACAAACTCCAATGCCTCAGTTTGCTGTGCCAGGACCTACTGGCATTAATCCACAAGCTATTGGACAGACACTTACTCCATTAGTTGAAGCTGGTAAAGGTGCCTTGGGTGGTTATGTAAAAAATCCAGCTACAGCATTGATTGATGTTGGTGCAATGCATTTTGGAATACCACCTCCATATGCTAGTGTTCAAACTGGTAAAGGTTTGTACAATGTATATAATGCAGCAAAAGAAAGTCTACAACAAGGTCGTCAAGTTGCTGGTGCTGTACCAGAAGCAAGTTCATCTGCATTCAATACCATTGCTGGAAAATTAAAACCAGAGGATCTTAATGCACTTGGAGAAATTGTTAAATCTAAAGGTGGAAAAGTTGCTTTAGAAACTTATAAATTACCAGAATATCTAGCCAATGATGCAGATGCATTGGCTGCCTTAAATGTTTTAAAAAGTCAAGCAGGAGAAATTCCTGGTGCAGCTTCTAGAATCTTAGGTCCAGTTTTACGTGGTGCAGGTAAAGTTTTAGGTCCAGCTGGTCTAGCAATGAATGCCTATGATGCCGCACAATATGCACAGGCCGCAGAACTAGGCAAACGCTTGGCAGCTGGTCAAGGTGGTATTGCACAACAGGCATTCCGCAATGTACAACATACCGCAGGTGCACAATATCAACTGCAACCACAAGAAGCGGCTAATGTTTTAGCGTCAGGTGATGCGGCAACCATAAATTTATATGGTGGTCCTGAAAGATTAAATCAAATTGCTGGAGGACAAAGTCCAATGGCCGCTCCTACTTCAACTAATTTTATTGACCGTATGCGGGCAATGGCACACCAATATAACATGATAGGTAATCAACAATGAGTCTTAAAAATTTACATGATGTATTAGAACGAGTATATGCTTCAAACTTTGTGGCATATCAACGTGCTCATGCCAGCCACATGAACATACGTGGACGCAACTTTGTCAGTGACCACAAACTACTACAAAGAATTTATGAATACTTGGAAAAGAACATTGATGTGCTGGGTGAAGAGATTCAGGCCTGTGGTGTTGGTCGTGTGCCAGAAACCATTGACATGATCCTAACCTTAAGTGCTATACAAGACACCATGCCTGCCATGGATGCAGATGGTCTCCTAATGGATACTTTAGATAACCTGTATGCCATGATTGATGTGTATCATGAAATGGACGAAGCAGGCCAAGAGGCCAACTATCCAGATGTGTGCAATATGGCCGCTGATCATATTCAACGGATTGCCACCTTCTGTTGGAAGATTGAAGCCACATTGGAAATTGAAGGACGTCATACTGACAGAGGACGCCGTGGTGGGTAAATTGGTTGAATTATATCGTTTAGAAGATCACATACGCGAATGCGACAAACGTTTTGATGGCGTACTTGAAAAAATCAATGCTATTGAACAGCGTTTGACCAACATGGAACGTCTTTTAATTGAAATCAAGTACGCCATACAGGGCGAAGTATACGATCCAGATTAATAGTTGGCGTGGTAAAATTGTTTGATGGCCTGGATAAAAAGGCCTAAATCAAATTGACCACCTTCTACACCAACTCCGTTTTCCAACATTTCAATTTCTACTTTGTCAGGATAATCTGGATCTGTAGTAATGCGTATGTCTTGTAGATCAATCATCTTTGACTACACCCAATACATGATCAGCATGTATGACAAAACATTCTTTTCTGCCAACTTTTAGTTTGACCACACTACTCCAATTAACAGCAACACGACTGCCCACAGGAATTGGATTCTTGTCTATGTCAGGTCCAATGCTGACAATCTGTGCCAATTCTGTTTCATCTGTGTTTTGAATAATAATACCACCTGCTGTTTCTTTGCTACGCCCTAAGGCTTCAATTACGTAAAATTTATTTGCTGCTTGAATCATTTACATCTCCTTAGTGTTTAATTGCTTCTATTATCATTACTATGCCCATTAAAATAAATGGACTCATTAATGTTGCCATTAAAATTAAAAATACAATAGCTGGATCCATTTAATCCTCTCTTTTTAATCTTAAAATTAACATTGTCTTTTCAGCACAATCCGCTGGATAGATTGTGTTGACAAACTCCTCAAATGACATTGACTTACCATCAATCATATACTTAACAGGTTCAAACATTTGTCCAAACCCGCCTTGTCCAAAACCACTTGGTGATGCTGCCATTTGTCCTTGACTCATATTTTGTAATCCATACGCTTGTTGGGCCATCATAGCTTGTTGCTGTGCGGCATGTTGATTACTGCCATAACATCCTGCGGCTCCAATGTTTGCCGCAATACCTTGACCAATAACTCCACTAAGCCACGTACTCATACAATCCTCTTGTAGGCAATACTGCCTCTAACTTGAAAACCAAACTGCTCATGCAGGCGCATGAATGCCTGTTGATCTGCTCTAATGCTACTGCTGGTTAGAACAGGTATGCGCCATGCGTGACACCACTCCGTCCATTGTTCTAATGTCTGTGCTATCAATGTTATACGTTGTCTTTGAGTTGCTGATAAATCCACGTGTATAAATTCTGCCGTGGCCAGTTCTTCCATAGCATACACGGTATACTTGCCACGCTCTAACCAAGCCCAGGCTAATAGTTTGTTTGTTGTTTTGTCTCTTGCTAGGGTGATTAATACTTGATGCGGTTCAAATGTTTGTTGAAGTATTGACTTATGCAGGTGATAAGCCATACGTGTGCGATTGGGCACAAGTATGCCATTGATTTCGTCTTGATAATTTTGTGCCACCAAATCCAAAATGTCTTCTACATCTTTGTGTCCTGCCTTGCGCCAGGCCCAGGCGTCATTTTGGGATATTTTATACTTTTCCATTGAATTCAGTTCCTATATAATATATTTAGTACTAAATAATTATAATCAATATTTTAAGGAATCACAAATGGGTCGTAATATTAAATTGGTAGATCTTGTGGTAGATCGCTATGTAAACTTAGATTTGTTCTATCGCAATCAGCGGATCATGCCATCAGGTTGTACTGAATGGACAGGAATTACCAGCAATATTGGTTATGGTTTTATTGGATTCAAAGGTGTAGATGCTACAACAGGTGCACCTGCCAAGGGTCAAGGTGGCATGATGACCACACATCGCCTGGCCTGGATGATTGCCAATCAACGTTTACCCACTCTACGCAACATCAATCATACTTGCCATAACAAGCTGTGCGTAAATCCTGCGCATTTAACGGAAGGCACACAGCGTGAAAAATTAGATGCCATGATGCGTGACGGTATCAAATCAGGTTGGCCCGCAGGCGTTGCACGTGGCGCCTATGATCATCAGCAACACAACAGACACTACAAATATACTATAGACGACATACAATGGGTTAGAACCAGTTCATCTGACGCCATTGTTGATCGTTATGGCATGAATATGAAACGTGCCTGTGCCATGCGTTATGCATTTAGACATGGTTATCGTTGGTTACCTTGTCCTGCAGGAATGGTCAAGTTAAAACCTGGACGCAAAAAGAAAGCAACTAAATAATCATGTGCGGCGGTCAAACTTTAATTCTCCTAATGCCATTGGTGAATTTCCTTAATATAGCCGCTGCACTCCTCAAGCCCAGGTTCTGTCATTGATTCCTGGGCTTCCTTTTATTAAATGGAACTGAAATGAATTATAAAGTAATTGAAGGCAACAACATTGATGTCTTACGCACATTTCCCACGAACCACTTTGACAGCATAGTAACAGATCCACCCTACGGCATTGACTTTTTGGGCAAGGCCTGGGATGCCAATACGGGTGCTTTAGAAACTTACCAAGAATGCCTGCGTGTGCTTAAACCTGGTGGATATATCTTGGCTTTTGGCCATGCCAGAACTTATCATCATTTGGCCATTACCGTAGAACAAGCAGGCTTTGAAATACGTGATCAGATCATGTGGATACAAAGTAATGGATTTCCCAAAAGCAATCAATCCTTGCGTCCTGCACATGAACCCATTTGCATGGCTCGTCGCCCAGGCAAACAGATCAAATTGGATCTTGAATCATCACGACACATGGGACGTTTGCCATCAAACGTTGTGGGTGATATTGCGGGCTATGAAAAATATTTTTATGCTCCACGTGTGACCGCACAAGAAAGACATGTAGGCTTGATCATGCCTGCGTCTGTGTATGGTCAAGCACAGGGTGCATTTGATCCTGTGACCAAAAAACGCTATGCTGTGGCCCTGGATCAACGAGCACAAGGCAACAATCATCCTACGGTCAAACCCATTGAATTAATGAAGTATCTTATAAAATTAGTAACACCTGCAGGTGGACATGTGCTGGATCCATTTGCAGGTTCAGGATCTACAGGCTGTGCCGCAGTAGAATTGGATTATGCTTACACAGGCATTGAATTAGATCCCAAGTATGTAGCGATAGCCAACAAGAGAATAGCCGCGTGGTATGGACACACGCATTTACCAGGAGTATTTGAATATGAGTGAACACAAGAGTTTGGTACATGTATTAGAAGATGTGGTCTTGGCCTTGGAATCTGAAGGTCAGACAGAGCAAGATATCTTTAGTTTGGTCAACATGATCCTGCGTGGATTTATTAGATCAGGTGAGATTACAGAAGAATATAAAGTTTTGGCACAACAGGCTATAGCCATGCGAGAAGCACACATGACGCGTCCTGTCCTGTCAGACGCACAAGGACGTCCTTTGGTGGGGTAGCAGACCCAATTTGGTCATTTGGAGATTCCCCAATCTGCCCGTATGAAACGGCAAAAATTCTGGGCGATGACATCCTTGGCTGTGCCGTTAACATCTGCTACTGAGTATTTAATCTAGGCGCCACGTGGCGTCAAATCAGTTAAATATATACATGAAAACCATATCAGATCCGTTCAAAACCACCATCGCTGGCATCAAAAAATCAGCCAATGTACGTGCGACTGTGAGACAGATACAAAGCAAGTTGATCAACTACGGTATTGTAAGCGAATCAGAAGAACAATTTTTACGTGAACATACTGATTATGGACAAATTGATCAAACGGAAGCCTTTACACAGGTATAATTTTCAGTTATACTAAATACTTTAGCACAGCAAAGAATTCACTCACGCAATGTGAGCGTTGTAAGGGCCAGGACTGCTGATTTGGCAGGTGCGGTAAATCCAAATCATCCTAAAACATTACAACGAGATTATGACAAACGAATACTTAACATATCAACAACGCAATCAACATTGGAAAATGGTTGACTGGCTCAAACAGCGTGGTATTACATCCGCAGACCTAGATGCACATCCTTGCATTGATGATATCATTTTGTTGATTCGTATTCGTGATGAATTTTGGACATTAATGACCATGAGCGAACAGGCCACTTGGGGTGCTCAATGGGGATATACCTATGGCAAACGACAGTTTATAAGACCACGGACCCTGGCCAAGTTTGAACACATAGTATTAACCGTAAACAACAGAGAACAACTCAAGACTGAACAAAGGCAACTGATCAAGGCATTACGCAACGAACAATTAAAACGGAGTCATAATAGTGAAGCGAAAGGGCTCCGCTCACACAGTTTAGATACGCGGACTGTGAACAATGAGTGTGCTGTGGATTGCCCATACTTCTAACAAAGTGTGGGTTGAGAGTATACTATAGGCAAAGGTCTCTCAAGCAATAATCTGTGTATCTCTGAAGTGAAGGGGCCCAAGAAGGCTTTTGAGCTTGAGAACTTGTAAGATTCAAATAGGTTGCGATCTATTTTGCTGTCTTACGATCTCAAGCCCAAGAGTAATTAAAATTTGTTGTGTTAACAATCACATAATAAATCACAACTTCTACGAAGTAGAGGTTGTTTATTATAGTGATAGGTCTTGTAAAGACCTCTTATAGATAAGGAATGGAAATGAGAACTGTAGACGTAATAGAATCGTTGTCTTATGACAAAGCACAACTTACGCCCATGCAATTGGGTTATATAGTAGATAGTTACACAGATGATCAATGGGCTCGTGTGGCTGAAATATTTCTTAGAGGTATTGGCAAAGAACATCAAGTACCTGGCCAGGTTGTTGGGATCTTTATGGGTATTGGTGACTTTTATCGCGAAACTGAACGGCTCACACATAAACAAAAAATTTGGTTATTGGATCACTTGATCACGCATTGGAATCAAGTAGGAGTTGTAATGCGTAGCCAATTGATGTTATAATAGATAAATAAACACATTAAGGAGTAATTAAAATGGCAAATCCTGTTAGAGGTGCCCAATTATGGGAAGAAATCGCAGTGGTGTTGGATTCAATTATCATTGACACACAACAGCCCATAGACATCAACAACCGTGCAATATGGGATCCATACTTGCATGCCTGGAGCAATGAAGACTGGGAAGACATGTTAACGATCGTAGACCATGCTGTCAAAACCAATCCAGACATAGCCCAAGACTATCACAGAACCACACTTCTAAATGCACGTGCGGCCCTGGACAAGGGTGGTAACCGTGCGCTAGATAAACGGGATACTAAACGTTATGCTTGGGCCGCAATCATGAGCATGCGTGAAATGTACAACAAGCTACATGGTTGGGATATACGTAATGCCCCAGGACAGACCTGGCCCAGGCCCTCAAGCGACACAGGATTTGATGAGATATTTACAACTGACTGATGAGGATTTGATTCAACACCCCAACCTGGACGGATTGGTCTGGCCCACAGGCACCGCGGTGCGTGGTGCACTTGCCACCTATTATGTGCCAGCGGATCACCCCAACATAGCCCTAATTGCCTGTTGTGTAGATAACTGGGTCGCGATACCCATTGACTCAAATAGGTTGACCAGAACTCTAATATAGCCTAAATAAGGCTATGGGCAGACATGAATATCCACCTAAACTTGAACAGCCTGACAGAATTCGCCTGCAGGATGGCCGTGAAATTGTGACGGCAGACTACGTGAATCGCCAGACCAACCGTGAAACTTGGAATCTACGTACAGGACAACGCATGGCCAAAAGAACACGTGCTACCACACAGGTTGACACAGGTCTGGCAAACATGTATAATAAGACGGATTAGGCTGTAACCCCTGCAAACACATAAAACGGTTTGGTTACAATCAGGGGCGGAAAGGTCAACATGGTGTTGGCCTTTCTTTTTGGCTGCGTGTTGCGTAAAAACAACGTTGTCTAAAAGCCACAGACCATAAAATCCCATTAATGTATAATAGTTGTATAGTTAAACAAAAGGAGTTATTGAAATGAATTACAAACATATTATGAATTTGGCCATTAAACGTCGTGAAACACTTGTTAAGCGTATTGAACGTGCTCGTGCAAAGTTTGATGATGTTAAATGCGATCAAATAATGATGCAATTACAAGCAGAAAACTCAATCATATATGATTGCCGTCAACAACTTGGTTTAAGATAAGAGGCCGCAGAATGACACAGGCCGCTCTTGAACAAGACATAGAACTCGTAGTAAGAGCACAGGCCAAAGTGGTTAATTTGCTTTACGTTAGACCACGCTATAGAGTTAGGGATGCACAGCGTATTCTACGTGCTGCTAAAGAATTAGAACTTTTGGCCAAGGAATTAGAACCGCAAGATCAGTAGGCCGCCTACCGCTCACGGAAATGGATTCAGTTTGCCTCACACGCTAAATAAATTATATGACAACAACCAACGCCATCATCAACGCCTCCGCAGACGCTTTAAGCCAAGGCCGTTACAAGATCAAAGCACCTTCACGTGGCGGTGCAAGACCTGGTGCAGGCAGACCCAAGGGCTCTACGGCTCTCATAACCGCCAGAACCTTGGTAGAAGCCATTGAACAGGAATCAGGTAAACCTTTTGAAGTCATGCTGGCAGAAGGCTATGTAGACGCTGTGCATAATGGTGATCATAAGACTAGACTAGAATATGAACGCATGATCCTTGGTAAGGTGGTCTCAGATCGCACAGCAGTAGAAGTCACAGAATCAGAAGACACGGCCGCTGCCAAGGCTGAAGCTTTTGCTCAAGCCCTCCTAGCTTTGAATACCCAGGAGCGGCCCTCATGAGCCAAGGTAAACTAACAGGAGCCAATCCAGGCCTAGGCGAAGCCAATGTGTCAGGCGCTGTGAGCCAACAAGGTATGGTGCCTACGCCCACCCAAAACACCATAGGCCAATTTGGTAATGCATTTGGGCAACCCAATCCCGTACAACCACAAACACCACAAAATGGGAGTTTGAATCCTGTGCAAGGTCAGAGCACGTTTGCGTCAGGTGCTGTGGCTCCTACAAGTCCAGTTGCACAGAGTAATCAAATACCTGGCAACATTGCGCCTGTGGCGCCAGGACCGTAACTATGACTATGCAAACGAAACCATTGAGAGAGACACAAGCCACAACGCACAAGCCCTCAGGCACCAGCACAGCCAATCCCAAATCTGGTACGAGTTTCGTAGAGTCTCCTGAGCCTGTGGAGAGAAACCGTGGCCAGGCTAGGCACAGTATAGATGATTATGCACCACATTCTAAACACCGTGCAGAGGCCAGTCGCCACTATCATGAGGTAGTGGTGGGCAAGACGGCGACAGGACAATTTGGTGACCGTGCCATAGAACGCTTGAACCCTACGCAAGCCGCGCCACGAGTACGATCGTTTCCAGGCCTGGCCAATGGTTAAACATCAGCTAAATAAACTTATAGATTGATTGTTATGGCAAGGAATAATGGGACATTGAGCCCACAGAAAAGATTAAACCAAAAGAAGTCTGACTTAAAAAGGTTTTATGGTTTAACAATAGCAGAAGCAGATTATTTACGTTCTACATATGGTTGTGAAATATGTGGAGCAAAGGCAAAGAAGATGGTTATTGATCATAAGATACCAGGAACCTATAGAGGGATACTTTGCCAACAATGTAATACTCGTTTGGGATGGGTAGAGCGTTATAAAGAAGTTATAGATGATTATTTAGAAAGAGGCCCACAAAATGCCACTAATTCATTCAGCGAGTAAGAAAGCGTTTGGCGAGAACATTGCTAAAGAACGTGCCGCTGGCAAGCCTGAAGCACAGTCAGTTGCTATTGCTTATGCTACCAAACGTGAAGCTAAGAAGCATCCACATCACTCTGATCATAGTAGCAAACGTAGTGATCATTATCATGCTCATGTGGTCACAGATGAAGTACGCCCAACTACCATCATGGGCATGAGCACCGCAGCACACAAAAGTCAACATGCACCTGAGAGTGCAGAAGATGCAACAGAAAAAGGACACAAGCTATAATGACCGCTAAACCGTTAAAAGGTACGTACAACCTTAACCCAACTAGTATGGTAATGAAACAAGGTAGTGAGCAAGAACGTGCTGAACGTAGCCGTCCTGGCCCTACACGTGTTGCGGGAGCACGCATGGCAGAAGCACATGAAGCCGCAGCAGACACAGCCTGTACAGAATGTGATGACTTGAGCCATCCTGCCATGCAGACTCGCCATAGTCATCCTAAAAATATCAAACACACAGACGGTCGTGCTCATGAAGACGATCACCATGCAGTACGCAAAATGAAGGGTATGATGTAATATGAAAAATACAACACTAGGTCGCAAGGCCACGAACACAATGAAACCAAATGAAGGCACAAGTCACAGCAAGAGCCGTGTACAAACAGGCGATGGTGCAGACTTTGCATTCAACGGCCAAATGGGCGACGGCGTTAACCGTAGTGAAAAAACACATCGCTATGCAGGTAACCATTCAGGCCTTGTAGCCAAAGAGAATTATGGTCACAAAACGTTCAAGGGCAATGAATCAGATTGCCACGCAGACCGTATGGAGTCTATTGGTCCAAGCGCAACAAAGGATCCTGAACGTTATAGTATCGCTACTGCCGCACAAGGTCATCCCATTGAATCTGGTTACAACAAGGTACCACATGTGGCCAATCCTGACAAGATCTACATTACAAAGGCTATCAAATAATGTCATTAAGTACAAGCACAAACGTTTTTCCATTGGGACCAACCTTTGCCATAGCGGCCTCTACAACGTCAGCACAGACTTATGTTACCGCTGGTTCTAACAACATTGCCAGTATTCTTGTTGAAAATTTAGACACTACTAATGATGTGTTTGTCAACTGGTCATTAACAGCTGGCACAGTAACAGCCACAGTACCTTCAGCAGGTGCCGCACAATCTGGCGTTACCGTTCAGAATAACTCTAGTAAGATTATTCAAGTTGGCGTGCCAGGTACATTTGACAGCAATATCACAGTAGCGGCCAATGCTGTTACAGGTACAGCTACAGTACATATTACACCAGTAGCATAAGGAACTCATATGATCACCAAAGGCAAACAATGGATCGCGGGCGCCGTCAAGCATCCTGGTATCCTACACAAAGAACTACACGTTCCAGCTGGAGAGAAGATTCCAGAGAAGAAGCTTAAGGCCGCAGAGCGTAAGGGTGGCGTTGAAGCTCGTCGTGCTCACCTTGCAGAGACCTTAAAGTCGTTTCACCATAAGAAATAAGGCAAACAAAAATGAAAGAATACACAGGTAAAGTACGTATTTTAAAAGAAGCTGAATCTGACCGTAGAGATACACCAGATGAGCGTACACGTTTTAGTCGTAACCCACATGCACGTGACAATGTCAATGTAGCACAAGGACCACGCGTGGGTATGGAAGGCGCACACAAGGCCAAGCGTGGCCGCTTCTTGGATGCCAAAGCAGAACGTGCTCCACTAGCAGATATGATTGAACGTGCATTTGGTCATCGTGCCGCGGAACTAGAAGCCAATCCAGGCGAACATGAAGTCGCAGGTTCAGGTGCCATTGACTCTAATAGTCAAGTACGTCGTTTTGCAGCACGCAAGAACAAGTACAAAGATTAATCCGTAGTAAAGGTCCAGTGGCTGTACCTAACAGCCACATATTTAATTTTAAGGAACTGAAATGAAACGTGAAACACAACCTCTCCAACCTGCATTCGCAGCGGACAAACAAGAACCACAAGACCTAGGCTTTGACTTAGAAGGTCTCATGAGTGACTTTCCCACAGCAGGCGAACTACAAAAGTTTGTATTTGATCAAACAGGTGTAGTGTTAAATCTCAAAGGACGCTCAAACAAGGTCAAGTATCAAATTGCCTTGGACACCTTGAATGGCAAAATGCCACCTGCTGCTGTGCTGGGCAATGAAAATCCCTATGTGGACAAGAATGATATTGTACCCTTGGAACCCTTACGTGCAACTCCACCACAGCCTGAAGAAATACGTGGACAGATTCCTGTGACGCAATTTCAATGCAACATATTTCCACATCCTGACAAAGAATGGGCCGCAGCTGGACAAAAGTGCCATGTCATGTTCCGCAAATATATTGACAATACTATCACCTATGAAATCATGGGTCCCATTGCTCAACGTGCCATAGGCCAGCGTGTCAACAAATATGGCAAAGACGTGCCAGAAAAATACGTATGGGTTGATCCACGCCAAGGCGAACAGATTATTCAGTATGCCACGGGACGCATTACCGCAATTGGCACAAGATTGAAAAACTTCATGTCAAAGATGAAAGTGGGCAACAAGACACAATGGGAA